>CZCA01000610.1_pt1 | contig 11972 bp, 8 predicted proteins | sample 591981 | NCBI WGS metagenome assembly CZCA01 (sample SAMEA3556810, study PRJEB10932) | anaerobic digester metagenome
CGCGCGTGACGGCAGCCGGCGCTGGGTGTACCAGCGCAACAACCCGCCGCTGGCGCTGCGCAGCTTCTCGAGCGTGGTCATCGAAGGGCCCGTCGTGCTGGCCGGTTTCCCGGGCGGCAAGCTGGCCGTGATCAACGTGGCCAACGGCGGGGCCATCACCGAACTCAATGTGGCCATGCCGCGTGGGTCGACCGAGCTCGAGCGCGTGGCCGACGTCGCCGGCACGCCGGTGGTCGGCCGGCGCGAGGTTTGTGCAGTCAGCTATCAGGGGCGCGCCGCCTGCTTCGACACCTCCAACGGAAATGCCATCTGGGCGCGCGATTTTTCCAGCAGCGTGGGCATGGATCGCGACGCCCGCTTCGCGATGATCACCGACGACCGCGACGCCGTGCACGCGCTCGACGCCTACAGCGGTGCGAGCGTCTGGAAGCAGGATGCGCTTGCCCGGCGCAAGGTGTCGCGACCGCTGATCGTAGGCGACCACGTCGTGGTCGGCGACCTCGAGGGCTACGTTCATCTCCTGAACCGCGAGACCGGCGCGTTCGCCGCCCGCGACCGCGCAGGCAGCGAGCCGATCGCGGCCGATCCCGTCCCGCTCGGGCGGGGCTTCGTCGTCCAGGACCTGGACGGCGACATTACCGCGTACGAAGTGCGCTGAGGCACGGCAGCAAGTGAAACCCACCATCGTTCTGGTTGGCCGGCCCAATGTCGGCAAGTCGACCCTGTTCAACCGCCTGACGCGGACGCGCGATGCGCTCGTCGCCGATCAGCCGGGGCTCACCCGGGATCGGCATTACGGCGTCGGCCGTGTCGGCGAGCGTGACTATCTGGTCGTCGACACCGCTGGCTTCGATCCCGTGGCCAAGGACGGCATCATGCACGAGATGGCGCGCCAGGCCGAGCAGGCGATCGCCGAGGCCGACGTGCTGCTGTTTCTCGTCGATGGCCGTGCCGGCCGTACGCCGCACGACGAGAATATCGCCGCGCGCCTGCGCCGTGCCGGGCGTCCCGTGCATCTGGTGGTGAACAAGGCCGAGGGGCTTGACCGGGCGATGGTCGCCGCCGATTTCCACGCCCTCGGGCTCGGCGATCCGCTGCCCGTGTCCGCCGCCCACGGCGATGGCGTGAAGCAGCTGATCGAGATCGTGCTCGCTCCATTCCCGCTCGACGAGGAGAAGGAGGCGCGTGAGGACGAAGGGCCCCGCGTCGCCATCGTCGGCCGCCCCAATGTCGGCAAATCCACGTTGGTCAATACCCTGCTCGGCGAGGAGCGCGTGATCGCGTTCGACATGCCGGGCACCACCCGCGACGCGATCGCGATCCCCTTCGAGCGTGGCGGGCGGCGGTACACGCTGATCGACACCGCGGGCCTGCGTCGGCGCGGCAAGGTTTTCGAGGCGGTCGAGAAGTTCTCGGTCATCAAGACCCTGCAGGCGATCCAGGAGTGCAACGTGGTCGTGCTGGTGCTCGACGCGGCGCAGGACATCTCGGATCAGGACGCCCATATTGCCGGCTTTGCGCTCGAGGCTGGCCGGGCCCTGGTGGTGGCCATCAACAAATGGGACGCGGTCGATGACTACCGCAGGGAGCGCTTGAAGAGCGACATCGCGCGCAAGCTCGCTTTCCTGTCCTTTGCCCGCTTCCATCAGATTTCGGCGCTGAAGGCCGAGGGCATCAATGGCCTGCTGAAGTCGGTCGATGCCGCCTATGGCGCTGCGACCGCCGACCTGTCGACGCCGCGCCTCACGCGCGCGCTGCAGCAGGCGGTGGTCCGCCAGGCCCCGCCGCGCCACGGCATGGCGCGGCCGAAGATGCGCTACGCCCACCAGGGCGGGATGAATCCACCGGTGATCGTCATCCACGGCAACGCCCTGGACGATATTCCGCAGTCGTATGTGCGCTACCTGGAGCGCTGTTTCATGGAGGCGTTCAAGCTGCAGGGCACGCCCTTGCGCATCCAGTTTCGTACCACGCACAATCCGTACGCGGCGCGGAATTGAAAAGTTTTACGGTCGAGAACCCGTTTCCACACCTGGATTTCATTGCATACTGTCGTTTTGCAGTGCAGCAAAAAATCCACTCCATTCTTATAAACAGAAAATAAAGAGGTTCAGCAATGAGCAACAAAGGGCAACTTCTACAAGACCCCTTTCTCAACACCCTGCGTCGCGAGCACATCCCCGTGTCGATCTACCTGGTCAACGGCATCAAGCTCCAGGGCCAGGTCGAGTCGTTCGATCAGTATGTCGTGCTGCTGAAGAACACCGTGACGCAAATGGTCTACAAGCACGCCATCTCCACCGTCGTGCCTGCGCGCCCCGTCGTCATCCAGCAGGAAGAGGGCAGCAACTGAGGCCGGCAAGCAAGGTTCGCGGCCGGGTGACCCCGGCCGTCGGGGGCGCCCATGTTTGAGCGTCCCGCCTCCGGAGAGCGTGCGGTCCTCGTTCAGCTCGACCTTGGGCAAGGTGCGATCGACGAGCGGCTGTCGGAGCTCAAGCTGCTCGTCCTCAGTGCAGGGGCGAGCGCCGAGGCCGTGGTGCAGGGCAAGCGCGCCGCGCCGGACCCCAAGCTGTTCGCTGGCAGCGGCAAGGTTCAGGAGATTGGCGAGGCGCTGCGCGCGAACGGCGCCGACATCGTGATTTTCAATCACGCCCTGTCGCCGGCGCAGCAGCGCAACCTCGAGCGCGAGTTGCAGTGCATGGTCATCGACCGCACTGCGCTGATCCTCGATATCTTCGCCCAGCGCGCGCGCAGCCACGAAGGCAAGCTGCAGGTCGAGCTCGCCCAGCTGGAGCATCTGGCCACCCGGCTCGTGCGCGGCTGGACCCACCTCGAACGCCAGAAGGGCGGCATCGGCCTTCGTGGTCCGGGCGAGAAGCAGCTCGAGACCGACCGCCGGCTGCTCGGCAACCGGGTGAAGATGCTCAAGTCGCGTCTGGCGCAGATCGAGAAGCAGCGCAAGGTTCGGCGGCGGGCAAGGGAACGCCGTGACGTTCTGTCGGTCTCTCTCGTCGGTTACACCAATGCGGGCAAGTCGACGCTGTTCAATGCGCTGACGAAGGCGGGGGCCTATGCGGCCGACCAGCTCTTCGCGACGCTCGACACCACCTCGCGCCGGCTCTACGTCGGTGGCGACAAAGGCGGCGTGAGCGTGGTGCTGTCGGACACGGTCGGCTTCATCCGCGACCTGCCCCATGCGCTGGTCGCGGCTTTCCAGGCGACACTCGAGGAAACCGCGCAGGCCGACCTCCTGCTTCATGTCGTGGATTCGGCCAGTGAGGACCGCGATGCCCAGATCGAGGCGGTGAACCTGGTTCTCGCCGAGATCGGCGCGGCGGACGTGCCGCAGATCCTGGTGTGGAACAAGATCGACCTCACGCGGGCCGCGCCGGCGGTCGAGCGGGGTGACTGTGATAAGATCAGGCGCGTTTTTTTGAGCGCCCGAACGGGGGAAGGTCTCGACCTGCTTCGCGATGCGCTTGCCGAAGTAGCTCAGCAGACCTTTGGTGACAACGCCGTCCGGCTCGCCGGGCCGGCTGACGAGCGACCAGAACAAACGTGATAACAGGCATTCTCATGTCACTCAACGATCCACGCTGGGGTGGCCAGGGCGGCGGCGACGGCGACCGCAACGACGGCAATCGCAGCGATGACAACCGCAACGATGACCTGCGCGGCGACCGCAATCGTGGTGCCAACCAGGGGCCGCCCGACCTCGAGGAGGTCTGGCGCGACTTCAACCAGCGCCTGACCGGCATGTTCGGCGGCAAGCGCGCAGGCCGTGGCGGTGGATCCGGCGGCGGGGGCGGCGGCGGTGCGCCGCAGCTGCCCAGCTTCTCCTTCAAGCAGTTCGGCGGCGGCATCGGTGTGCTGCTGGTGCTCGTGCTGGTCGTCTGGCTGGCGAGCGGTTTCTACACCGTGGATGCCAACCAGCGCGGCGTCGTGCTGCGCCTGGGCAAGTACGTCGCGACCACCGAGCCTGGCCTGCGCTGGCGCCTGCCGGCGCCGTTCGAGACGCACGAGATCGTGGACCTCACCGGGGTGCGCACGGTCGAGGTCGGCTATCGCGGTTCCGAGCGCAACAAGGTGCTGCGCGAGTCGTTGATGCTGACCGATGATGAAAACATCATCAACATCCAGTTCGCGGTGCAGTACGTGCTGAACAGCCCCGAGAACTACGTCTTCAACAACCGCTTCCCGGACGAGGCGGTGGCGCAGGCGGCCGAGACCGCGATGCGCGAGATTGTCGGCAAGAGCCGCATGGACTTCGTGCTCTACGAGGGCCGCGAGGAGGTCGCGACCACCGCGCACGAGCTGATGCAACGCATCCTCGATCGCTATCAGACCGGCATCCAGATCAGCCGCGTGACCATGCAGAACGCCCAGCCGCCCGAGCAGGTGCAGGCTGCGTTCGACGACGCGGTGAAGGCCGGCCAGGATCGCGAGCGCCAGAAGAACGAGGGCGAGGCCTATGCGAATGACGTCGTGCCGCGGGCGCGCGGTACCGCCTCCCGCCTGGTCGAGGAAGCCAACGCTTACCGCGAGCGCGTGGTCGCGAACGCAGAAGGTGAGGCCAGCCGCTTCAGCCAGGTGTTCGCCGAGTACAGCCGTGCGCCTGAGGTGACCCGCGAGCGCCTGTACCTCGACACCATGCAGCAGGTCATGTCCAGTACCTCGAAGGTCATGATCGACGCGCAGGGTAACGGCAACCTGCTGATGCTGCCGCTCGACAAGCTCATGCAGCAGGCGGGCGCCAAACCAGCCGCCCCGCAGCCGCAGCCCGACTCGCAGTCGGCTGCCGGCCTCGCAGCCAATGCCCCGATGCCGGCCTTCGATCCGCGCAACCGGGAAGGAATGTTCAGTCGTGAGCGGGGAGTGCGTTGATGCGTGACAAGATGTCCCTGATCGGCGGTACGCTGCTGCTGATCGTCGTGATCGCCTCGATGTCGCTGTTCACCGTAGACCAGCGCCAGTACGCGATCGTGTTCCAGCTCGGCGAGGTCAAGGAGGTCATCTCCGAGCCCGGCCTCAACGTCAAGCTGCCCTTCATCCAGAACGTGCGCTACTTCGACAAGCGCATCCTGACGATGGACACGCCGGAGCCCGAGCGTTTCATCACCTCCGAGAAGAAGAACGTGCTGGTCGACCACTTCGTGAAGTGGCGCATCGTCGACCCGCGCCTCTACTACGAATCGGTGGCGGGCGACGAGGCGCGTGCCCGCACCCGACTCACGCAGACCGTCAATGCCGGCCTGCGCGAGGAGTTCGGTCGCCGCACGGTGCATGACGTGGTCTCCGGAGAGCGGGATACGATCATGGAGCAGATGCGCGAGCGCGCAGACCGCGACGCGCGCACCATCGGAGTGCAGATCGTGGACGTCCGCCTGAAACGGGTGGATCTGCCCAACGAGGTATCGGAGTCCGTGTATCGCCGTATGGAAGCCGAGCGCAAGCGGGTGGCCAACGAGCTGCGTTCGCTGGGCGCAGCGGAGGCCGAGCGCATCCGCGCCGATGCCGACCGCCAGCGCGAGGTCATCATTGCCGAGGCCTACCGTTCGTCGCAGGAGATCAAGGGCGAGGGCGACGCCAAGGCCACCGCCATCTACGCCGAAGCGTTCGGCAAGGACCGTGAGTTCTACTCCTTCTACCGCAGCCTGGAGGCCTATCGTTCGAGCTTCTCGGGCAAGGACGACGTGCTCGTGGTCGATCCGAGTTCGGATTTCTTCCGCTTCATGAAGGACGCCGGAGGCGCGCCGCGCAACTGACGTCCTCATGGGAAGCTCGCTCCTTACGGCCTTCGCGCTGATGCTCATCATCGAAGGCCTGTTACCCTTCATCGCGCCAGCCGCCTGGCGCGAAACTTTTTTGCGTCTCGCCAGCATGGCGGACGGGCAGATCCGGTTCATCGGGCTGACCTCCATGCTGGTCGGGACGATCCTGCTCTTCCTTTTCCTCTGACACGCTCATGCGCTGGGTACTGCCCGACCATATCCAGGACGCGCTGCCGTCCGATGCACACCAGATCGAGGCGTTGCGGCGCCGGCTGCTCGACGCCTTCCGGGTGCGCGGCTACCAGCTGGTGATTCCGCCGCTGCTCGAGTATCTCGACTCGCTGACCACCGGCGCGGGGCAGGATCTCAAGCTGCGCACCTACAAGCTGGTTGACCAGCTCTCGGGTCGCACCATGGGTGTGCGCGCCGACATGACGCCACAGGTCACCCGCATCGATGCGCACCTGCTCAACCGCCAGGGTGTCTCGCGGCTGTGCTACTGCGGCAGCGTGCTGCACACCCTGCCGTCGTCACTGACCGCCACCCGCGAGCCGCTGCAGCTTGGCGCCGAGCTCTACGGCCACGCCGGTATCGAGGCGGACGTCGAGATCCTGCGCCTGCTCGCCGAGGTGCTGCGCCTGGCCGAGGTGCCGGCCTCGCGTATCGACATCGGCCATGTCGGTATCTTCCATGCGCTGGCTGCGCGTGCCGGGCTGGTGCCGGGGCGTGAGGAGGAGCTTTTCGATCTGCTGCAGGCGAAGGACGTGCCCGAACTCAAGCACATGCTCGCCGACGTTGCCGAGCCTGCGCGCAGCGCGCTGCTCGCCTTGCCCGAGCTGTACGGTGGGCCGGAGGTGCTCGATGAGGCTGCGGCACGCCTGCCACGGGACGCCGAGATCAGCCGCCTGCTTGGCGAGCTGCGCCAGCTGGCGGCAGCGCTCGCCGACTTGCCGGTGAGTTTCGATCTCGCCGACCTGCGCGGCTACAACTATCACAGCGGAGTCGTGTTCGCGGCCTATGGCGCGGAGTCGCCGGCCGCGCTCGCGCTCGGCGGCCGCTATGACCGCGTCGGCGAGGCCTTCGGGCGTGCCCGTCCGGCGGTGGGCTTCAGCCTCGATCTGCGCGAGCTGGTGTGGCGCCTGCCGACCACGAGCACGATGGCTGGCGCGGTGCTCGCCCCGCTGGACGAAGATCCCGCGCTTGCGGCCGAGGTGACGGCCTTGCGCGCCCGTGGCGAGATCGTGCTGAGCGCGCTGCCCGGACATGATGGAACTTGGAACGAAGCTGGCTGCGACCGGCAACTGGTGAAGCGGGGCGATCGCTGGGCGGTCGTGCCGTTACAGGGAGAGTAAGAATATGGCAAAGAACGTCGTCGTTGTCGGCACCCAATGGGGCGATGAGGGCAAGGGCAAGATCGTCGACTGGCTGACCGACCATGCAAAGGGGGTCGTGCGTTTCCAGGGCGGCCACAACGCCGGTCACACGCTGGTGATCGGTCAGAACGAGTACAAGCTGAACCTGGTGCCTTCGGGCATCGTGCGCGAGGGCGTCGCCTGTTTCATCGGCAATGGCGTCGTGCTCGATGCGCACCATCTGCTCTCCGAGATCCGCACGCTCGAGGCTGGCGGCATCAAGGTGCGCGACCGCCTGCGTGTCAGCCCCGGCTGCCCGCTGATCCTCGGTTACCACAGCGCGCTCGATCGTGCGCGCGAGGCGTCCAAGGCAGCGTGCGACAAGATCGGCACCACCGGCAAGGGCATCGGCCCCACCTACGAGGACAAGGTCGCCCGTCGCGCGCTGCGCGTGTACGACCTCTTCGACCGTGAGCGCTTCGCCGCCAAGCTCAAGGCCAACCTCGAGTATCACAACTTCGTGCTCACCCAGCACCTGGGCGCCGATCCGGTCGATTTCCAGACCGTGTTCGACGAGGCCATGGCCGATGCCGACGAGCTGCTGCCGATGGTGGCGGATGTCTCGGCCGAACTGTACGCGATCAACAAGTCCGGTGGCTCGCTGCTGTTCGAGGGCGCGCAGGGCACGCTGCTCGACATCGATCACGGCACCTACCCGTTCGTGACCTCGAGCAACTGCGTCGCCGGCCAGGCGGCGGCGGGTTCGGGCGTCGGCCCCAGCCGCCTGCACTACGTGCTCGGCATCACCAAGGCCTACTGCACGCGCGTCGGCGGCGGTCCGTTCCCGACCGAGCTCGACATCGAAACCAAGGGCGTACCGGGCGAGCAGATGTCGACCAAGGGGCGCGAGTTCGGTACCGTCACCGGCCGCAAGCGCCGCTGCGGCTGGCTGGATCTGGCCGCGCTCAAGCGCTCGATCATCATCAACGGCGTCACCGGGCTATGCATCACCAAGCTCGACGTGCTTGACGGGCTGGAAGAGCTCAATCTGTGCACCGGTTACATGCTCGACGGCAAGCGCATCGACCTGCTGCCGATGGGTTCGGAGGAGGTCACGCGTTGCGAGCCGATCTACGAGACCATGAGGGGCTGGAGCGGCACCACCTTCGGCGCGCAGAGCTGGGACGCGCTGCCGCAGGAGGCACGCGCCTACCTGCACCGCATCGAGGAGATCTGCGAGATTCCGATCGATGTGATCTCGACCGGCCCCGAGCGCGACGAAACCATCCTGCGTCGTCATCCGTTTGGTGCCTGACGCCCCGACGCAGGCTGACCGGGCGTTCGACGCTGCCGCGCCCCGCTCGGGTGCGGTCTGCGTCCGATCGGTGCCCGGTCAGACGCTGTACTGCGCCGGAACGATTGCCGCGGCAGGGGGTGTCATCGCGAATCGCCGCTCCGGTAGCCCGGGGCAGGTGTGGGAGGGTTTCCTCCGCGCCCTCGAGGTCCCGGGCTTGCGCCGGCGGGTAAACGAAAAAAGCCAGCATTCAGCTGGCTTTTTCCTGCGACTGGTGCCCAGAAGAGGACTCGAACCTCCACGCCTCGCGGCGCTAGTACCTGAAACTAGTGCGTCTACCAATTCCGCCATCTGGGCAGGGACGCGCATAATAGCAAAGGCTTTTGCCTGCGCAAAGGATTTCCTGCATTTTTTCGTCGCGCGGGGCTCGGTGGCGAGAATCTGCCTGCATGAGTTCGGGACAAGTCGTCCGGCCTGCATGCACCCGATATCGCGGGGAGTGCGGGCAACAAAAAAGCCGCTCCGAAGAGCGGCTTTCCCGTGAAACTGGTGCCCAGAAGAGGACTCGAACCTCCACGCCTCGCGGCGCTAGTACCTGAAACTAGTGCGTCTACCAATTCCGCCATCTGGGCAGGAAGACGCGCATTATAAGTACGAAAAGAAGATTGTCAATGACTCGCAAAACGAAAAAAACCGAAAAGAAAGGCCACGCCCACGCTGCGGGCCGCAAAGCCGTGGCGGGAGCGCCCACACATGCAACCAGGGACGAACGTTCCCGCCCAGGCGAAGCGCACACGAGGCGATCGACTGAGATCGCTACGCACGGTGGCGGTCACTCCGCCGACAGCCCGGTTCGCGGCCCCGGCCGCAGCCGCGCGGCGCGCAAGGCCGCCGCGGCGTACGCCAGCGCCATCCGGCTCGCCGACCCCTTCCACGCCCGCGAGACCCTGCAGTACGAGAACCCGCTGCCCAGCCGCGAATACGTGCTGCAGATCCTGGCCGAGCGCGGCGTGCCGCTGCCTTTCTCCGAGCTTGCCGCGGCGCTCGACATCGCCCCGCACGAGCTCGACTTCTTCGACCGCCGCCTGCGCGCCATGGAGCGCGACGGCCAGATCGTGCGCAACCGCCGCGACGCCTACCTGCTGCCGGCCAAGGCCGATCTGATCAAGGGCCGCGTCGAGGGCCACCCCGACGGCTTCGGCTTCCTGCGCCGCGACGACGGCGAGCCCGACATCTTCCTCGGCCCCAAGGAGATGCGCGAGCTGCTGCATGGCGACCGCGTCATCGTCCGCATCTCCGGCACCGACCGCCGCGGCCGTCCCGAGGGCAAGCTGGTCGAGGTGCTCGAACGCGCCAACAGCCGCGTCGTCGGCCGCGTCATCAACGAGCACGGCGTGATGATCGTGGTGCCCGAGAACCGCCGCCTCGCGCAGGACATCCTGGTCGCCCCGGGCGGGCGCAAGAAGCCCGAGGCCGGGCAGATCGTCACCGTCGAGCTGGTCGAGCAGCCCACGAAATTCGCGCAGCCGATCGGCCGCATCGTCGAGGTGCTCGGCAACTACGCCGACCCCGGCATGGAGATCGAGATCGCGCTGCGCAAGCACGACCTGCCTTTCGAGTTCTCGTCGGAGGCCAAGGCGCAGACGCGCAAGCTGCCCGACAAGGTGCGCAAGAAGGACTGGGCCGGCCGCGAGGATCTCACCAGGCTGCCGCTGGTCACCATCGACGGCGAGACCGCCAAGGACTTCGACGACGCGGTTTACTGCGAGCGCCAGGGCAAGGGCTACCGCCTGATCGTCGCCATCGCCGACGTCTCGCACTATGTCGATGCCGCCAGCGCGCTCGACAAGGATGCTTTCGATCGCGGCAACTCGGTGTATTTCCCGCGCCGCGTCATCCCGATGCTGCCGGAGAAGCTCTCCAACGGCCTGTGCTCGCTCAACCCGCAGGTCGAGCGCCTGGCGATGGTCGCCGACATGGCCATCTCGGCCACCGGCGAGATCAAGAACTACCGCTTCTACCCCGCGGTGATCTGGTCACACGCGCGCCTGACCTACACCCAGGTCGCCGCCGCGCTCTATGACAAGGACCCGGCGGTGCGCGCCGAACTCGCCGCGCTGCTGCCTCACCTCGAGAACCTCGACGCGCTCTTCCGCGTGCTGCTCAAGGCGCGCGCCAAGCGCGGCGCGATCGACTTCGAGACCACCGAGACGCGCATGATCTTCGACGACAACGGCAAGATCGCGCAGATCGTGCCCGAGGTGCGCAACGACGCTCACCGCCTGATCGAGGAGTGCATGCTCGCCGCCAACGTGTGCGCGTCCGACTTCCTCGCCAGCCGCGAGCACCCGGCGCTGTATCGCATCCACGATTCCCCCTCGGAGGACAAGCTCGCCAAGCTGCGCGAGTTCCTCAAGGAGTTCGGCCTGGGGCTGGGCGGGGGCGACGAACCGCGCGCGAGCGACTTCGCCAAGCTGCTCGAGCAGGTCAAGGACCGTCCCGACGCCCAGCTGCTTCAGACCGTGATGCTGCGCTCGTTGAAGCAGGCGATGTACAGCCCGGACAACGTCGGCCACTTCGGACTGGCCTACGAGTCCTACACCCACTTTACCTCGCCGATCCGGCGCTACCCCGACCTGCTGATCCACCGCGGCATCAAGGCCGCGCTCGCCGGCGAGCAGTACCGCCCCGGCGATTGGGAACAGATCGGCCTGCACTGCTCGATGACCGAACGCCGCGCCGACGAGGCCACGCGCGACGTCGTCGCCTTCCTCAAGTGCTACTTCATGCAGGACCGCGTCGGCGAGGAGTTCACATGCAGCGTGTCGGCGGTCGTGCCCTTCGGCCTCTTCGTCGCGCTCGACGACATCTTCATCGAAGGCCTGCTGCACATCTCCGACCTGGGCAGCGACTACTTCCACTACGACGAGACGCGCCACGCCCTCATGGGCGAGCGCACCGGCAAGCAGTTCCGCCTGTCCGACCGGGTCAAGGTGCAGCTCGTGCGGGTCGACATGGCGACCAACAAGATCGACTTCCGCCTCATCGAAGGTCCGCTGCCGGTCGCGCCGAAGCCCCCCGCGAAGCCTGTCGAAGCCGTGGCGGCGGCTGTCCTGCCGGAGGCCGGCAAGAAGGCGCGCAAGCCGCGCACCAGGAAGGGCAGCGCGGAGCCGGTGGGCGAGGTGGTGCCTGCGCCGGCCGCCGAGGCCCCGGTCGTCGAGACACCGGAGCCCGGCCCTCAGGCCGGCACCCCGGAGGCCACCGCGCCCAAGTCCCGTACCAAGCGTGCGAAGAAGGCCGTCGTTGAAGCCGTCGCCGAAGCCTTGCCCGCGCCGGTCGTCGAGACGCCCGCTGCCGTGCCGGAGGTCGCCGAGCCGAAGCCCCGCAAGTCGCGGGCAAGAAAGACGGCCATCGAGCCGCCCGTCGACACGCCTGCGGCCGCGCAGGAGCCTGCCCAGGCGAAGCCTCGCAAGGCGCGTCCGAAGAGGGCTGCAGCCGAGCCGGTCGCCGCGGCCGTGGTCGCAGCCCCCGCTACAAGCCCGGAGCCCGCCGCTC
>CZCA01013837.1_pt1 | contig 11939 bp, 17 predicted proteins | sample 591981 | NCBI WGS metagenome assembly CZCA01 (sample SAMEA3556810, study PRJEB10932) | anaerobic digester metagenome
ATTAAAAACCTCCAAGAAAATATATCGGCAAGAACTTTCAGTTTTGTGTCAGTTATCAATTGGCAATGTGTGAGGCTCCTCCTTAAAACAGGTATTTGACTTTCTACGACGCCAGGTTCCAGATGAGACAAATCAACTGGCATCCTGCCTCCATTGGCAATTATAACTAGAAAGTTAGAAAATGCGCCTGCAGTCAACAGGGTAAATCCAGGTAGTCTAAGGTTTGGGTAAAGCCCATAAAACAGCGTAAGGTAGGTGAGCATACTCAAAGAAAGGCAAATCCCGGGAGACGGTTCAAATCTTCCTGTTAAAACATGACTTGAAGCCATCTTTATCAAGAAAGAACTCGCGATCCATACTACCCTATCTATCTCGATTTCGCCTAGTCGAGAAATCTTCCCGCCTGAAACCGATCCAACGACCAGAGAAATAATAACCGCAACCAGAAACAACAATTTACTTCCCCATTAACTTTTCGTCTATGATTTTGACCATTACTTTTACAATTTCAGGATCAAATTGAGTGCCGCTGCACCTTACGATCTCCTCTTTGGCTTCTTCGTAGGTCATCCGTTCTTTGTATGGCCTATCTGTGGTCATAGCGTCAAAAGCATCGGCGCACGCGATAATACGCGCTTCAAGTGGTATTTCCTCGCCTTTGAGACCTTCAGGAAAACCTGTACCGTCCCATCTTTCATGGTGGTATCTAACCCAATCTGCTCCTTGACCCAAGGTCTTCATGGCTGAAATTATATCAGCGCCGATGTCTACATGTTTCTTCATCTCCTCATATTCTTCTGCCGTAAAGTTGTCAGCTTTTTTCAAAACCGCATCTGGCACGCCTACCTTCCCCACATCGTGGAGAAGCGCAACATATTTCAGCAAATCAACATGTTCCGCATCTAGTCCAAGCTCTTGTCCTAAAAGCCCAGAGTACTCTGAAACCCTAATAGAATGGCCATGTGTGTACGGGTCTCTGGCGTCTACGGCTGTACCTAAAGCTTGCGCCATTTCACCGTAGGTTTCTCTCAAGTCAACGTATTTTTGAAGAGACATTCTGGTCACCACAAGAGGTAGATAGAACAACAAGAGGACAAGAGGTCCCGCTTGCTCAGTCACTACAACCATCAGAGCCCCGAGAGGAAATTGGGCAAACATGCTAGGAAGCATCCATACTATGTTTTGCTTCCAGACAAAAGAAAAAGATACGTCAGTTTGCAGAGCCAGAAACTCACCGGCCATGGCTGCATTCAGTAACGTATAAGCACTTGCAGCCAATATAAAGCTCAGTAGGCCTACTGGAAACTCTAGGGACCCAAATTGGCCGCCCAAAAGGCTATATACCTTCGAGAAAACATAAGCGCAGATACTTAGCATTCCCCTGTTAAACAAGACCAGTTTGATAGGAACTTCTCCGACCAGATCCCTTTTTCTCAAAGTAGCTAGGGCCGCAACCCATATCCCAACAGCAGGCCCATATAGGACGATAACTGTGAATATCAAAGGAGCAGCCACCGACGCAGTGCCTTTACCCTTTGGAAATGGAATTGCCAAACCTTCGCCAAAAAAAATCAAAAGACCCAAGAATAAGGTTTCTAGAAATTCAGTCCAGCTGCTGAAGGAAGGAATGTTGAAGAAAAGCAAAGCAATACCTAGAAAAGTAACAGCCCACAAGTAAACATCGAAGGCTCTAGTCTTCTTGTTCAATGCCGAACACCTCATGACGATAGCCGACAGCCCTTTAGAGGTTTAACCTACTTGGAAGTTAGCTGCTCCGGCTAAAAGCAGCGTTAGGATGGTAAAAATCACCCTCCGAACTTTCTTGCTCACTTAAAAACCTCCTGTCAACTTGCCGAATCTGAACCGCTAGGTCAGATTCACGTAACTCCGCTCATAGAATCAGGAAGGCTGTCGGCTCAATTATTTGTTCAACGCTATGTTTTTTTTATCCTTCTATTATCATTCAGATTTCATGAAATTTTCAGGCATTTCGGCGAGCAAAGGAAACCGCCGGTTAATCGCATCCAGAGTTGCCTTGACCACTGCCTGTCTTTCATCGCAAGAAATAGGGCAAGAACCACTCAGAACTGTATCTTTTCCCCCTTCTGAAACTTGAAGAGTAACCAAGATCGTCTTAAGCGGTCTTGACTCAACTACCCTCACATCCATGATAGAAATCATCACGTCTTCTCTAAGAAACTTCCTCAAAGCGCTTACGGCAGCCTCAGCGCACAACCAATTCCACCGCGTGGCCGAAGGGATTCCTTCAGCCTCACCCACTACTGATGTTTCGCCTAGATCCATCTTAACCCGAACTTTGCCCTTACGCTCACTAACTGTAAGTTCAATCCCTATAAGCCTAAGTCTGACGCTTCTTTCAGTCCCATAGTCATCAATATGGACAACTGAAATATTGCGACTATCTATCCTGGTCCCACAGGATGCTATTAGAACAGATTGCACATCCCGTACTATGTGGGTTCTCGATCGCCCTGGTTGCGCAACAACATGAATCTCTCCTATGCTGCCATCATCACACACAAAAACCTGGCAATCACGAACCCCATTTATCTTCTTGATCAACTCCTCGTAATCACGAGATGTATAATTCATACCAGACATGTTAGACACTCCGACTTAGATAAAGTTTCCAATCAATATGGAGCCATAATTGAAGTGTTATGGCGGTACCCTGAAGCTTGCTTCTCACTCGCAACCATTTCGGCCATAATCCAAAGCCCAGCGGCTACAAGACTGTGCCCACCAAGTATTACAGGTATCCGAGCCTCCACAGCGCTCTTAGTGAATTCCCTTACCCATTGGTTCTGGATTACTTGGTATTGCCCTAGATCTGAATAGAACCTATCCCAATCAGAAACCTTCCCCTGGCAGTGAGCGAAAATTACCCTCGTATCGATAAAGGCAAGATCGCAGATCTCAGACAAATAGCTAAAAAACTTTGCCGGTCCCAGTTCACTTATGACAAATCCTAAAAGCGAAACAACTTCTCCTCGCTCTTCCCGGCCTAGAGCTTTCATGCCCCTTTCCTCAGAAAATACTCTCATCCTATGAACCATGTTAGAGTTTATATACTGAATCACAGACGGCCCAACTCTCCCTATAACCGCTATTTCCCGTGAATCGTCTTTAAGCAAGTCTAGGGCTTTATGAAGGTTTTCAGTGGGCCAGTCGAGAGAATTTATGATTTTCGACGCCCGCTCTCCACACTGAGGATGGAGACCTAGGATCAGGATATCAGTTGGGGTATCTACATCAAAATTTACTCTCCCGGAATTGGGGATCAGGAGCCGTCGCATTCCAATACCTCTAAGCAAATTGCCAAGTTGGTTATCGTTATCAGGCAATTCTATCTCGTCAATAGCTCTTGCAGGCGTAAAAGCGACCAAATCTGCTGATTGAACATTATTCATGATCACTGTGTTTCTGCTTTGCTTAAGTGTAAGGGCAATTTGGTCGAACTCGTGTGGATACATAAGGGGAGCAGAAGCTCCCCCCAAGTAAAGCACATTTTCTAAACCGTATTTCACAATTATTTCTCTCAATCTCAGCCCAAAGTGAAACCTGTCGCTACTTGGCTCTAAATCAACAGTGGCGAATTCCAAAGCCTCATAAGCAAGATCCTCATAATTGGTAGCCAATATGATTTCGTCTATCTCCGGGGCTAAAGCCAACTTGGCCAGTGTATCCAAGGCGATCTCTTTCCGGACATTTTTCATTGTCATATCCAAAGGCGTCTTCGGAGCACCGCCTTCAAACATGACTGCCGCAACCTTAGGTTGTTCCAAGTTGGTTCCCTCGCCTAAAATAGATAAATAGCAAAGCCGCTAAATCTCGGGTTCAATCAAGCCAAAGTTTCCGTCTTTGCGTCTGTAAATAACGTTTATCAAACCGGTCTCCCCATTTGTAAATACGAAGAAATCGTGTCCCAATAATTCCATTTGAAGAAGCGCTTCTTCAGGCAACATAGGTTTCATGTCAAATTTCTTGATCTTCACGATCTTACCAGTTTCTGGCTCCTCCCCAGATTCCATGCGTTCGACCGCTTTAGGTTCTGATTTGTCTCTTTTAAGCAATCTGGTCTTATATTTCTCTACCTGCCGCTCCAGTTTTTCCACAACCAGGTCCACTGATGCAAATGCGTCTTGAGCCGATTCCTCTGCCCTTAGAATCATGCCATTCAGAGGTAGAGTAACTTCCACCACATACCTGCCCCGCTGACTTGTAAATATCACCTGGCACAATCCTGCATCCTGTCTAATGTATTTCTCCAACTTAGATAGCTTTTTCTCTGTGTATTCTCGGAGCGCGGGGGTTACGTTCACATTCTTTCCTACTACGTTTATCTGCATGTGGCATGCCTCCTCAGCGAAACCATTTCTTATATGCCTACTTCCCTACCCAACCTCAAAGTTCCTTTGTATCTTGGTATAGTCTTCGTCAGATCTATCGTATTTACCTTTATAGGAGATTCACAACATGATCAAGCTTGAATTCAATGATACGCCAAACTTATACATCTGTGAACCTGAAATCCACATCACAATTCACAATATTAAACTATCGCTTAAGTGGTTATCAACAGAATTATCCACATTATCCACAGGCTCTCCGCCTGAAGTTTTTCTCAAGTCTGCGTATTAAAACTCATTAGTGAATGAATAAAGGGCCTTGTCAGAATAGTTTGAACCAAAAATTGTATTGACTCTTTCTCTTTATCGTGCTATATTCGCAACACGAGCTCAAAAGCTCTAAAAGGCGACGGACGGGAAACCGTCGTCAGTAATTAGGAGGAATGTCCCACAATGCAAGGTACAGTAAAATGGTTTAACGCGCAAAAAGGCTTTGGTTTTATTCAACGTGAAGATGGTCCAGACGTATTCGTCCACTATTCGGCAATCAAATCAGATGGGTTTCGTACGCTAAACGAAGGCGATCTTGTAGAATTCGAAATCGTCGAAGGCCCAAAAGGGCTGCAAGCTGCAGAAGTAACTATACTTTCTCAGTAAGCGAAGCCAACCCGCCCCGGTCCAAACCGGGGCTTTTTTATTTTAAAGAATCGTATCAAATCTTCTCCCTAAAGAAAAACCGTTGGCATAAGCAGACACAACTCTGAGCTGGGTAGTAACCTCGAGGATTTCTTGAGTGAGTTCTTTCATCTCGTTTTTCAGCAAAGATATAATTTCTTTATCTAATTGGCCTACGCGGACCACCATTTCTTTTATCATTTCAACCTGTTCGTCGCTAAACTCCTCGTCACTCTCAGAATCTATTTTCTTAATAACATCCTGTCTTTTAGCTATTACATCACCAAGCCCTTGGAAATTCCTCTCTTCTGCAAGAGCCTTGGCCTGTACCGTAAGTTCAAGCAAATCCTTAATACTGTCAATCATGGCCTCTTATCGCTTCTTCCCAGGCATCCCTAATCTCAGTCATGACTTTGATTGCGCTTTCTAAAACTTCTGCATCTTTTTTGAGGTTAGCAGTTATAAGAGCCGAATACACAAAATCATATATAGAATACAAAGTATCTGCTATTTCTCCCGTATTAAAGTCCAATGAAAACCTTAGTTCATCGACAATGTCTTGTGTGCGAAGAAGACTTTCGTTAGCGCCTTGGTAATCCTTCTCTTCGATATACTCTACCGCTTTTCGCATGTGCTTAAGGCTACCGTCATACAGCATAAGAACCAGTTCAGCAGGGGAAGCAGTCTCCACTTTGGACTGTTTATATGCCTGAAGTACCTTCTCTCTATCACCTACGTACCCTACATTTACCAAAGCACGTCACCTATCTTTCATCTATTTAGATTTTATTGAAATGAAAACATCGCCATGACCTGCTGGGATAACCACAGAGACTGGGTCTCCATCTGCATTAGGCATTTTTCTAAGGCTGTAAACTGTCTCTGTAAGCGGTTAAGTTTCATATCCAACCGTTGTTCCAGATTTTCCATTTGCCTCGATATATCTTTGTTTTGGGCTTCGAATTGGGCATCTCTTAAAGGTAAAAATCCGTTGTACGAAGTGTACATCTGTAGCGTGCTCTGAAACTTTGTAAGTATACCTGAAGAGTCTGGGGATTCTGGGTCACCCTCTCCTGACAAAAGGCGGATTACTCCCTCTCTGTCCGCAGCAAGGGCCTCTCTAAACTTAGATTCATCTAGAGATAATTTGCCATCCCGCGAAGAAGCGCCAAGTGGGCCCGTGCTGATCCCTATTTGCCCTACGAAAGCAAACCCTGGCAGACTATCGCCGATAGACCTAAAAATAGAGCTGCGGATTTCCGAAAGCAATCTCTGAAGCAAAGGATCTCCAAAAAGGAGGCCTCCTGTCTTTGTGTCATTATCCCAGAAATTGTACTCTGCTATAAGGTCAAGTAAAGAATTATACTCGTCAATGAAACCTTTCAAACCATTTACAATCGCGTCGTCATTTAAAGCCACAGATACAGAGGCTTCACCTAATTTTGAAAGATCAAGAGTGAGGCCAGGTATTGCATCAGATATGGTATTGGAATCTCGCTCAAACTCAATGCCGTTTATTTTAAACTTAGCTGTTGAAGATTCAACCACCTCTTCTAAACCTAATGAGTCTCCAACGAATGCCTCTTCGACTGTGATGGTCTGCCCTGTAGATTCTAACGTAATAACAACCGAATGCTCGCCAGGTTTCACCTGCAAAATAGAAGTCTTAATTCCAAATCCAGCTCCTGCTTGGTTAATTTTATCGGCGATCGTATTGAGAGAATCTCCCTCTTTAATTTGCACTGAAATGGGATCGTTAGATCCTACAGTCAAAGTCAGTTCACCTGAAATATCTAGCGCCTCATTAGGATCTTTCTGGAATAATTGAGATTGAAGTACAGGAGCCTTGGCCAAGGTTGTAACCTCTATGTGGTAGCTTCCTGCAACAGCAGAATCTGAAACAGATGCCGACAACACGCTCGGGTCGCTTATCTTCGCAGTTTTTGCTTCATATGCACTTTTGCTAGTCTTTTGCTAGTCAGAGGGCTCATCTTTTGCAGCAACGACTCGATTTTCGATTTAATTGTATTCCAAGCTGCCCTTTTGTCAGATATCTGTTTCTGCTTTGACTCCAGTTTTGCCAGGGGAATCCTTTCAACCTTCATTAACTCCTGAATAAGAGTCTCCGTATCCAACCCTGTCATGCTCATAGTTACTTTGGAACTCACGTTTTCACCTCCTAAAATGGCTGCGCCTGGGCTGTGATCATATGTGCCAATGGGCAACACCTAGCTTTTCCAAAAGCCCTTTAGTTAAATCATCGGAAAGTAAAAAGCGCAAACTTAGCCTTATTCCTCACTTTTTTCTTCTTTAAAGAATTCCCTTTTCAAACGTTCCACGTCCAAAACAGAATCCTTGGCTAGAGTCATTTCCCTGGCAATTTCAGCCTCTACTTCCTCCCGCAAAATCCTGGTGCCAGGAGGAGCCTCAATTCCCAGCTTAACGACAGCGTTAGAACCTCTACCCTTTATTTCTGTGACCCGGATAAGGATATCGTCACCTATCAGTATTGCTTCGCCTGCTTTTCTCGATAGCACAAGCATGTTTTAGCCCGTCCTCTTCAGTAAGTTTTGAAGCTGCGCGTACACGGCATGTTTAGTAGTATACTCGGGCGAAACAGTAATTACCTGCTTGCCTAAGCGCTTAGAGGGATTGATTACCAGTGGGGCTTGGAGATTCATAGTCATTTCCGTTACTTCCTCAGGCAACGTCACTACTGAAAGCATCACAAGATCCCCTGGGCTCGAAGCCCCCAAAAGCTCTAGATCCTTTGCCGCAAATTCTGGATCGTAATCGGGAAAGACTGACCGGGGATCCAGGATTATAAAGCCCAAATAATCCTCATCTAGGCATTGTAGCCATTTAAAGAACCCTACATCATCAATATCTAAAACGAAAAATCTCTTGCACCCTTGGAATCCTATAAGTCCTTCAGGAAATGTTACAATTTGGTCATCTCTTATCTCGATAACTCCAAACTGCTTGGTGGCAAACTCCACGTAAATCCCTCCTACCCAGTATGACATGGATTACCTATGCGCCTATCGCAAGTAATCTAGCAAACTAGGCTGAATTAGCCTAGCACCCACGGCTAACGCAGTTTGATAAGCCATCTGCTGGGACATTAGTTTCACAATTACTTCGGTAAGATCTGCTTCTTCCACATTGGAAAGAAGCCTCTGAAACTCGATATCCATATCCCCTGCTTTTTCTTCTAAAATATCCAATCTTCGAAGTTTCGCCCCGTTCTCAGCTCTGTGAGCCAACACCGAATCTAATACCCGATCTATTCCTTCGGCTGCTGCCGTAATATCCGCCTCATCGGAATTGTCTAGCCCTTGTATCAGCTGATCTATATATTGTTCTACATCTGCCCTTATACTCTCAGTACCTTTACACGTTATAGTCACATCGGTACTGAGGCGCCACACAGGCATAGTTCCTTCCAAAAGTTTGCGTCCATCAACTGTGGTCTCAAAAACGCCCGATATCTCTTCTTTAAGCTGGGAAACTTCTGCAGAAATAGCCTTCCTAGCCTCATCGGGCGTGGTACCCGTAGCACCGAAAAGCGCCAAGTCGTGCACTCTGGAAAGAACATCGGTTAGGTGCCCCAAAGCTTGTTCAGTTTGAGACATCCAGGTTCTCGCTTTTTCCATATTGCGAAGATACTGATTGTTCACAGCCATATTGTGCCTAAGAGATATGGATTTTTCCGAACCCACAGGATCGTCCTGGGGTCTGCCGATGGCTTTGCCTGATGAAGCCATTTCCTGCAGAGATCCTAATCTCTTTTCAGCGTTGAAAATATTGTAAAGAAAGTTCCTTTGAATGGTAAGATCTGTTACGCGCATATAGATCTACCTCCCTCACACCTCAAAACTAGCTATCTTCCGCTCATTCCCATCCGATTTATTATGGTGTCTAACATTTCATCAGCAACGCTTATGAGCCTGGCAGCTGCGTTAAAAGCATGTTGTTCACGTATGAGTTCCGTTATTTCCTCTTCCCGAGACACCCCGCTTATCGAGTCCCTTCTGTTTGCCAGTTCTTTGACCAGAAGCTCCTGGGTGGAATGACCAATCTCAACCTTCTGGCCCTCGACACCTAGCTTTCCCACAATTGACATCCATTTTTCTGTAAAGTTACCACCTGAGAGGTCGAACCCGCTCCCAGATGTTACAATCTCACTCAAAAACTCATTTGGGGTACCTGCTATGTAATCGGCTATTGCGTGGGCAATTTCGCCATCTAGACCATCTGGACCTATAGAGGTCCGTATCTTACCCGGGTCGTTTACGATTTCATCTGTCACTTTAATAGTCGAAAGCACATCATTGGAAAACTGGAAAAAGGTCGGATAATGGGCATTAGAGTCAATCGNNATCTCGCCAGTTTCCGGAACAACCTGATGGATGTAATTTATACCTTCGAAAAATTTAAGGGCCACAGAATTCAACTCATCTCTAAATTTGAGTACTATCTCGTCCCTCGCAACTTTATAACCACCTAGAGCCCCAGAAACACCGCTAAGCAGCAGTTTATCGCTGTCGTTAGGGCCCGTAACTACGTAAAACTCTACGCCGTTACTGGTTATGGCGCTGGACATGGGATATGATTTGTATTTATCGACAATAGGAATTCCACCGATGCTAACCTTTACCGTCCCTTCATCTAGATAACTTACAGTTGCACCAGTAAGCTCAGTCAATTCATCAATGAGAAGGTCCCTTCTGTCCATCAAATCGCCTACAGGTTCTTTTCTAGCAAGAGCCCTGGAGATCTCAGTGTTCAAGGAACAAATTCTTTCACTCAAAAGATTAACCTTGGTCACAGTCGAGGATATAGCAGCTTCAACGTCCCCTGTAAGCGAGTCTATCTGGCTTCCTAGATGTCTGAACATATCCGCCACAGAACACCCTGTTTCCATGAGCTGGGCACGGGCTGCTTGAGATTGGGGTTCTGAAGCCAAATCGTGCCAAGCTGCCCAATAAGCATCTACAAAGTTCCTCATGCTAGAATCTGAGGGTTCAGCGAAAAGAATCTGCAGGTGATCTAAGACTTCCTTTTGAGATTCAAAACCAGCCTTCTTCGCCTGCTCGCCCCGGAGCACACCGTCAATAAACGGATCTCTAATCCTTTGCACATCGACGACCCTGACGCCAAGGCCAGACGTGCCTGAAACCACATCAACCCTTTGTATTATAGGTTCCAATATCACTTGCTGTCGCGAATACCCGGGCGTAGCTGCGTTAGCTATGTTGTGCCCTGTAGTATCCATGGCGCGCCTCGAAGCCAGCAACGCCGATTTTCCTATCTCTATGGCAGTAAAAGTAGAAGGCATCTAAGCCACCCCCGGACTAAACCTTTTGATCAAACGCTATAGGCGCCAGTTCTCGAGTTTTGAAATAATCGTCTTTTGGCAAGAATAACCCCAGCTCGTACTGTACAATTTCCATACTCTTGCTTATCAATCTCTGATTCTGCTCGTTAAGTCTTCGAAGCGCAGAAGCCTTCTGGCTGAGGCGAACTTTTGTAGCACTATATTCTTCTCGATTGAGGATATCACCTAAGAAGAAGTCCCCATTGGGACCAGTGAATTCTTCCAGATCCTTAAGCCCCCAGATAACTTCCATTTCTTCGGCCAGCACCGCTTCTAAACCGGCACAATCGCCAGTAACCACAAACTTTTGTTTGTTATGAGCCAAACTGGTAAGTCTATCCAGGATCTTTTCTATCTGGTTTAGCAGATCGATGATTTCTGAAGATTCTACCTTCACAAGAACCGCCCCTTTCAGGGACGGCAGCGAAACTCATTTCCGTAGCTTCTGAGGCAAGTCATCACCTAATCTTATCGGCTAAAAGCCTTCCCATCATCTTTTCGGCAACAGATTCCGCATCGACCGAATACTCACCGCTTTCGACTTTCTTCGAAATAGGTGCAATCAAGTCCTCGCGCACATCGGGCAACTTTCCTACAATTTCCTTTATCTTTTCAATATCTTCATTGGTAAAGGAAAGCCCTACTGTATCTCGCCTTTCGCCATGGGAGACTTTGTCATCAGCCGACTCAGCGCTCAACGCTTTATTGGCCTTATATACCTTGAGAACCTGCTCCACTTGTATTCTGGATATCATCACTCTGACATCGCCTCTCTTTAGGTTACGCCACCGTCCAAATTAATCATCGATTAATCTGAACATGGCGTTTAGCTAATTACCCAGAAACCTATTCCTTTTTCTTACGGATAAGGTCTATCGTGTACATACGTTCTCTGCTCTTGACAGTTTTATCGTCTGTCCTTAATTTAGGTTCTTCCATACGCATTTTATCATCTTTTCGCTCAGACCCAAAAGAAGAATCGCCAGAAAGGGCTTTTTGGCACTGCTCACATATCCTGCCCGATGATATAGGCTTTTTGCATATGGAGCACACAAGTATATTCTCGGCATCGTCTGGTTCGATCCCAATCAACCGCCCTTGCCTCATAAATTCAGTGACCGTTTCAACTGGAACACCTGTTGCCTCGCTCACTTTTATCACAGAAGACCTAGGATTTTCCAACAAGTATTGTTTTACGATTTCGAACTGCTCATCTTCTTTTTTTACGCAGTCTTCGCAAATTGACAGGCCTGCACTAACAAAAAGTTTTCCGCACTTTTTGCAGTTTTGAATCGCCACGTTTATCACTTCTTCCCTCAATAATTGCTACCTCAGTATCTAACCGTTCTGGCAAGAGTAGCGCATAACACTTTTTCCGCTCCTGCCTGTTTGAGGGCTCTCGCCCCTTCATCAAGAGTGGCGCCTGTAGTCATTACGTCGTCTACTAACAACACAATAGAACCAGGTATCTCACAACCGGTTTCTACTTTCATTGTATCTCTTAGATTTTCCCA
>CZCA01000242.1_pt1 | contig 11937 bp, 5 predicted proteins | sample 591981 | NCBI WGS metagenome assembly CZCA01 (sample SAMEA3556810, study PRJEB10932) | anaerobic digester metagenome
ATTTCCGTGGTGGGCGGGTTGTTGGTATCGCAATAAACCCTGAAGCCTGAGGGGATGCCACCGGGACTTGCCTCCCAGGCGAAGGTGGGCGTGACAGAGACCATGACCGCAGCGTTAGCGGGACTGACCAGCACGGGAGCGGCGGGTATATCTGACACGATATCCGGTCCGGAGACGTCATCAATCTGCAGATACAGTTGGTTTGTAGAAATCGCCTGGATAGCCACGTAGATCTGCTGACCGATGTAGGCTGACAGATCATAGCTGTGGAACATATAGGAATTGGAACCGGTGCCCTCATTGGTGGCTATCGCGGTAAAGGATGCGATATCAGGCGTGGTGGTGGAGACCAGAACGTTGAATCTCTCATCGTAGTAGGTGCTGTTATTGGTTCCATAGAAGCTGAAGGTACTGTTTGCAGCAGTGGGAGAGAGTTTGGGAGTGATCAGCCAGTCATCATGAGCAACCGAGTCGTAACGCAGATGTGCGTGAGCGACTCCGGAGTGAGGATTCGCGGTTGATCTTTGCCATGCCTGGTTGCCACCGCCATTGTGCACAGTCCAGCCGACGGGCGGGAATATGGTGCCTTCAAAACCTTCGAAGAGGGCATTTTGTCCCATAGCAAGACCGCTCAAGGTCACATCATAGTTTTCACCACCGTAGACCATGCGCAAAGTGGCACTGTGTGTGCCTTCTGCCGTGGGGTTATAGCGAACCGGAATAACACCGCTTTGATCCGTGGTGAGAGCAAGAGGCAAGTTTACGGGGTCAAATTCAAACATCGCTGCATCATCACCGACAATGCTCACGTTTGCGGCAGTCAATTCCAGAGTGCCCGCACCGGTATTGGTGATGGTCACGTTCTGATAGTCTGTGGGAGTATTGGCGAAAGTAGTGCCAAAGTCGATGCTTTCAGGAGTGTAAACAAAAACAGGAGCTGCGGGTATTTCTTCCAGCAGGAAGTCATCGATTCCAAATCCGTAGATGTTGGAAGGAGATACATACTGATAGAAGGCCAAGTAGATGGTCTGTCCATTGTAGGCATCCAGGTTTAGCACGTGCTCCGTCCAGGCAGTGTTGTCGCAGACAACATCCAACAAATCCGTGGTAAAGGAAGCAATATCCGGTGTGGTGGTGGATACCTTCACCTTGTATTGGTTGGCCCTGGTGGAGCTTTCCACCTTATCCCACCACTTCATTCTGACGTTCACATTAGTGAGGTTGATGGCGGGAGTGATCAGCCAGTCGTCAGTATTTCCCATTCCGTGGGCTGCGAAGGGAGGTGAATAGGTGGGTGAGATGTATTGACTTGACTGTCTCCAAGTATAGCCGTCGTTATTGGCATTGACCACTGTCCATCCTTCAGGTGCGGCAGGTGAGCCGGTCCAATCCCCATCAAAGTTTTGCAGGTAGGGGAAGCTGACAATGGAGGGATCAAAGCATTCACCATTTACCACCAACTCCGTGGTAGCACGGCCATCCGTGATGGTGAAGGTGCCCGTGTGGTTGCCCTCAGTTGTGGGAGCATATTGGATGTTGAAGGTGGCACTTTGTCCCGTGGTCAAGCTCACTGGGAAGGTGGGAGCATCCGTAACCGTGAAGAAACCATCATTCATGGGGCTCAAACCTGTGACGGTGAGAGTTCCGCCTCCACCGTTTACGATGGAGAAAGTTTTGCTATCGGTGGTATTGATCATCACGCGGCCAAAATCCCAGGTTGAGGGGCTCAGCACAAATGTGGGATCATCCGAAAGAGGTGAGATCAACATCATGATGTTGGGTCGACTTGCATTCAGGGTTCCGTTGCCATCGGGAATGCTATTGTCTCTGCGCCAATACTGGTGTGTGGCTGGATCTCCGGAAGTGTAGTAGAACCTGGGGTAGCCACCCGTTCCGGCTCCACTGCCGCCATGGTTGGCTTCCACACCGATCATCAAATTGCCGTGGGTATACATAATCGGCGCATCCAGATCCAACTGATGCCAGCCCAAACTGTTAAACGCATAGCTCCCTTCTTTGACCAAAGTAGCTGTTGCAGTAAAATCAGCCCAGGTCGTCTGGGTAAGCTCTGTGTCATCGGTTATCTTGGCGTAGATCTTGTAAGGAATGGCTGAGGTGCCTGCCGTCTGGACATTCCAGCCCAGGGTGGTGATCACGCCAAGCTGCCCTATCTGAGCGTTGGAATAGAGCCCTATGGAGCGTCCATAGCCATAATGAGCATTGAAGGGGTCTGTCTGGTAAGTTGTTCCATCACCGATAATCACTCCATTTACCACATTGAAAGTCCGAGTCTCAGATGGAGCTGAAGTGCCGATATTGTTGCGGGCTACCACATACCAGTTGTGCTCACCTGCAGCCAAATCTGCAACGGTATAGGAGGTTGTGGGTTGATTGTCAATCACAAGGTTGCCATCGATAAAGAGGTCAAATCCAGAGGCATCTGCACTTCCCTGAGGCAGAGCCCAGCTCAAGGATTGACCGCTCATGATATCGGCACCATTCTCGGGTGCCAAGAGCACGGGAGTCATCGGGGCTTCGGTATCCGGGAAGACAAAATGAATGCGGTTGATATTGGCACTTCTTCCGTTTGCCGTAGGAAGATCATTAGGATCAGGGTTGTCGTTGTCATTACGATAATACATCCCCTTATTGGATCCGGCGGAAAACGCTCCCCAGCTCATGGTTGCATAATCCGGAGTGTACTGATGAACTGCGACGATTAGATTGTTGCTGTTGTTGTAGTTAAATGGAGTATCCAGAGTGATTTCCATCCAGTTGTTGGCCGCTGGCATCATGGAAGTCACGTCGCCATTAAAGACCTGCGTAAGGTTTGCCGGAGCTTCCCAATCCGTGGTGCTGCCAAACTCCGTTTTGTCCGAGTGTCCCAGGTAAATAGTCCAATCTTTACTGTTGGTAATATCACCGGACACATAGTAGAAACGGAGCTTGGTGATTTCTCCGGCAAAGTTGATCTGACTTTGGGTGTAGATCTGCTGAGTGTATGAGTAGCTATAGTTTCCAAAAATTGGGAAAAAGCTGGAGGTAGCAGTTCCATCACCCACTTGCACAGTTGCCGCATGGGCAAAACCGAACATGGCCAGGAGGATGGCCAAGAGCATCGTGATGCGAAATGTTGTTTTCATAACCTTATTCCTTTTTAATTGATTTAGGTGGTTTGAGTTTGATAATAAACAATACAATCCAGGGCAGAATCTGCCTCGTGGGTACAGAAGCTTCCCCGCGTTAAACTTAGATAGTTTCTTAAGTTATGCGACATTAATGTTCCTACTTGTTATTATAGCCACAGACACCACATAGCGCCCTCACCCCATATACATGCAAAATACAATCCAAACTCAGAAATAATTTGCTGCACGGCTATGTTTTTAGCCACCTAACACCCGGGAGGTGTTCTTGAAATGCAGCTTGGCTACTTCGTTCAGGCGGTCTTTACCATACTTTTGCACAAATTCCCGCCCCACTTTGTCCACTTTGGCGCCGGCGCCCGGGGCAAAGCCTATCTGATATTTCCTGCTCATCTCGGCCATGGCGCTGATGTATTGAAAGCGGGCCAGGATGGATGCAGCAGCCACGGCGGCATCGCTTTCCGAGCGCGGACGCTCCACCAGATTGATGTCTATCCGCCTGGCTTGGAAGAGCTGGGAAAGCGTCTTGCGGGAGGTGAACTGATCGACCAATACGCCGTCGGGGGCGTTATCCACGCTCAGCATCTCTTCCAAGGCCTTAAAGTGTTGCCAGGCCAGGAGATCATTGAGGTTACGCCCCTGCCTTTTCATGTCTTCGATGATGCGGTTGTAGGTTTTGGGCACCAGCACGATGCCATTCATGCAGCCGGGAAACTCTTTATATATCCTTTGAGCCAGTTCCTTTATCTGCCAATCCTGCAACAGCTTGCTATCCATCACGCCCATGGCCCGCAGCTCTTTTTCCACCCCTCTGTCCGCCCTGAAAGAGCAAACCACCAGCGGGCCAAAGTAGTCGCCTTTGCCGGATTCATCGCTGCCGATCCAATCATCCCAACTGTGTTTGCTTTCAGGTGCTTGCTCCGCTTGCTGACGGACATGCCCGCTCACGATCTCCTGCAGCATGCTTCTGATCCGCGTGCCCGTCTTGCCGCCAATCACTAAGGAAATGCCCTTTTTGGCTGAGTGATAGATGTTTAGCACCGCCTTTTCGTCTTCGTAGATCAGCCGCAGTTGCAGCCCATATTGCAGCGGAACCTGCTCATACACCTGGATGCCGCACTGCGCCAGCTTCCCCAGGATGTCTGCCACGATGGGTTCTATCACCGTCATTTTACTTTGCGTCTGAGGAGATTGGCGTTGGTAACCACGGTCACGGAAGAGCCCGCCATGGCGATCTCTGAGATCACGGGATGCAGGACGCCAAACACGGCCAGAGGGATGGCGATCAGGTTGTAAGAAAAGGCCCAGAAGAGGTTTTGCCGTATCTTCTTGAAGGTTTGGATCGAGAGCTCGACTGCGGTGGGCAGACAGGCGAGATCGTCCCGCACGATGGTGATGTCCGCAGCTTCGATGGCGATGTCCGTCCCCTGCCCCATGGCGATGCCGATGTCGGCTGTCTTGAGTGCGGGAGCGTCGTTGATCCCATCGCCCACCATGGCCACCGTGCCAAATTCCTGCTTGAGCTGCGTGACCAAGATGGCTTTATCCTCCGGCAGAGCTTGAGCATGAAAGCGTGTGATGCCCAGTTGAGCGGCGATAGCTTTGGCTGTAGCGGGATTGTCGCCACTGATCATGATGGACGTGATCCCTCTTTGCTTGAGCTGCGTCACCACCTGCCGGGCATTGTCACGCAAGGCATCCGCTATCAGGAAGATGGCCAACACCCTGTCCTCGTCAGCCAGGTAGACGCGGCTGGCGTAATCTGCTTCAAAAGTCTTCTCGGGAACGGTCAAGCCGGCTGATTCCATAAACTTACGGCTGCCTAACATGTATCTCGTGCCGTCCAGGCTGGCGCTCACACCCTGGCCCACGTGTTCGACAAAATCCTGCACTTCAGATGTAATAGCTCCCGCCTCCTCTGCCCCTTTGATCAGAGCTATCGCCAAAGGATGTGATGATCCCGCTTCCAGCGAAGCCGCAATGCCCAGGGCGATCGTTTCGTCCAGCGTCTCCAGATGAATCTCGATCACCTCGGGTTTGCCGTGCGTGAGGGTGCCGGTTTTATCGAAGATGATGGCCTTCACGTCTTTCATCAATTGCAGGGCTTCCGAATTGCGGATCAGGATGCCGCGCTTGGCGCCCATGCCGCTTCCCACCATCAATGCAGTGGGAGTGGCCAGGCCCAGCGCACAGGGACAGGCGATCACCAAAGTGGCGATCGATGCCATCAGCGCCGCCGCCAGGCCGGTGGGGAGATGATTGGGGTCTTTGAGCGGAATGACGCTCAGGATGGCGATGCTGATGTTCTGTGCGGTATCAGGGAAAAGCAGCCAAAAGGCAAAAGTGAGGACTGCTAAAACGATCACGATGGGCACAAAGACGGCGGTGATTTTATCTGCCAAGAGCTGCACCGGAACCTTGGAATGCTGGGCATCCTGAACCAGCCTGATCACCTGCGTCAAAAAGGTATCCTCGCCCACCTTCTCCGCTTTCAACTTCAGATAGCCATTCACGTTGAGCGTGGCGCCCAACACGCGTTCGCCTGCGGTGCGCGTTACGGGCATGGATTCTCCCGTGACCATGGCTTCGTCGATATTTGCCTTTCCTTCGATGATCACGGCATCCGTGGGGATTTTCATCCCCGCTTTCACGATCAGGATGTCGCCCGGTTGCACTCTGCGGATGGAGACTTCCCTCTCCACTCCATCTTCCAGCAGGATAGCGGTTTTGGCGCCCAGATTCATCAGCTTGCGGATAGCCTCCGAGGCTTTGCCGCGGGCCCGACTCTCCAGATATCTGCCCGTGTGATGGATGGCCAAGATCATCGCTGCGATACCGCTAAAGGCATGCGGATCAATGTCTTTGACCAGGAAGGAAAGCGGCCAAACCAATAGCGATGCGAGCGTGCCTATGGCGATCAGGACGTCCATATTGGCGGAGCCGGTTTTGAGGGACATAAAAGCGGAACGATACACATTCCGTGCCGGAAAGAGCATGGCATAAAGCGTGAGCAAAAACACGATCCAGCCATCTGCCCCACTGCTCAGGATGTGCGTATCAAAGAACATATGCGCCACCATGAAGATGCTCACTACAATAGTGATCAACCAGATGTGCCACATGCGTTTGCGTGCTTCACGGGCTTCCAGGATCAACCGGTCTTCATCCTTGCTCAGCTCTTCACGCACGGAAAAGCCCAGCGAAAGGATGGTTTTCTCTATCTGCTCCCGGCTCACACGCCCCGGTTCCACCTCCAGGCTCGCCTCTTCCAGAGCCAGGTTCACATGCGCCGCCTTCACGCCTTCCAGCGCACTCAGGGCCTTCTCGACGCGGGCGCTACAGGCCGCACAGTGCATGCCGTCTATGCCGATTTTTATGTTGGTACTCAATACATAGTCCTCATTGCTTTGTTGTATACATAATAAGCGGTTTGGCCGAGGTGGCAAACTCGGCGTTGTTTTTTGGGGTCGAAAGGTGCCAGAACACCGTTAATTTTCCTTTTCAAAATGAAGGTCGAATACCTACTAAAATAGTAGGAGTTCTTTGTCATGACCGACACCCGAAAATGCCGGGCTTTCTGAAATATTTGCGGCGTCTTAACAAAACTGAACGTAAAAACGCCTTTTTTGACCCCTCTAAAAGGTCGATTTCATGCGGCCTCCCTATGGGGCCCCTAAGGGGCTCCTACGGGATCCGTAAGTAACTCATAGGAATTGCGTAAGATACAGGAAACGGCGCCTTAGGCGCCAGAAAAGATGTGAACCTTTGCAAAAAGTCAAATGTTGAGTCAAGGATTGAGTTTTTGCAAACAAAAAATGGGGCTTAAGGCGAGGATTTTTCCCACGGACAGAGCCGGCGGGGCCGGCAAGAGTGAGAGAGGGAGAGAAGGAGAGCAGCTTCGCTGGGGGTAAGGATCGAGACCAAGACTAACAACAAGCGATGCCCGTCAATAAATGGGTTTTCCCCACGAATTTCACCAATTTACACGAATGAGGCGGCTTCGCCGCAGTTGTCAGTTACCAGTTGTGAGTTGTGAGTTGCTGCGCTTGTTTCTGAGATACGATTGCTCTATCTTGCTATCCACCCAACACTTAGATTCTTTTTCCACGGATGAACATGGATGCTCACGAGTGATACGAAATCAAACATAACGGACTACCAATCAATGACTTGTCGCCTACTCACAACTCACAACTCACAACTGGACGGCACAGCCGCCCCCGGCGAGCGCCGGCTACCTCAGATCACCCGATCCAAGACCGTAAGCTGTTGCTGCAAAAAGTCTTCATATCTGTCTTCCTGGATGGCAGCTCTGGCCATCTGCATCAATTCCTGGTAGAAGTAGAGGCTGTGGATGGTGGCTAAGCGCATGCCTAATATTTCATTCATGGTAATCAGATGGCGGATATAAGCTCGGGAGAAGTGTTGACAGGCGTAGCAACCGCATTCGGGGTCGATGGGGCTGAAGTCTTCTTTGTAGCGCGCTGCTTTGATGATCATCTTGCCATGGCGGGTGAAGATGCTGCCTTTGCGGGCGTTACGGGTGGGCATCACGCAATCGAACATATCCACGCCGCGGGCGATGTTGTTGAGCAGGTCTGTGGGAGTGCCCACGCCCATCAGATAGCGGGGTTTATCCTGGGGCAGGATGTCGTGTAAGAAATTGGTAATGCGGAACATATCCTTCTTGGATTCGCCCACGGACAGGCCGCCGATGCTGTAGCCCACAAAGTCCATGTCCATCAGCGCCAGGGCGGATTTTTCCCTCAGGTCTTCATAGATGCCGCCTTGCACGATGCCAAAGAGGGCTTGATGCTTTTCGTTGGTAAAGGCTTTCTTGCCGCGCTCGGCCCATTTGAGCGTGCGTTTGAGCGACTTTTCCACATACTCACGGGTGGAAGGCAGGGCGGGGCATTCATCGAAACTCATAATGATATCAGCGCCAAGCGCAGTCTGAATCTCGATCACCTTTTCCGGAGAAAAGAAGTGACTGCTGCCGTCGATATGAGAGCGGAAATGCACGCCATCGGCGGTGATTTTGCGCAGATCGGAGAGGCTCATCACCTGAAAACCGCCGCTATCCGTGAGCATGGGGCGCTCCCAGGCGATGAATTTGTGTAGTCCGCCGGCGTCGCGGATCAGCTCATGCCCGGGCCGCAGGTAAAGGTGATAGGTATTGCCCAAAATGATCTGCGCATGGCTTTCTTCCAGCTCGTGCGGGCTCATGGCTTTCACCGTGCCCAAGGTGCCGACGGGCATGAAGACGGGCGTCTTGATCACGCCGTGGTCTGTGGTGATGGTGGCAGCACGTGCTTTGCCAGAAGTGGAATCGAGCTTGAAAGTGAACATAACTACCTTGAGAGCAGCCTCATAAACAGCTTGGAGAGATCGGAGGAGAAGGCGAAGAGCATGAGCAAAACGAGGAGGGCCAGGCCTATTCTTTGCAGGACGGCCTGAACCTTGAGGGGAACCGGCTTTCTGAAGATGCCTTCGATGATGAAAAAGAAGATGTGCCCGCCATCCAGGACAGGGATGGGAAGCAGGTTCATGATCATCAAAACGAGGCTGATAGAGGCGAAGAACATGATCAGATGGGCGACGCCACGGCTGCCTACCTGAGTGCTCATGGTGGCGATCATCACCGGCCCGCCTACGTTTTTGGCCAACTGATCAGGCTTGGCAATGATTTTGAATAAGCCGGTGTAATTGCTGATCACAAAATTCAGTGCGTAGCTGCTGCCCTGCACGATAGCCTCCCCGAAGCTGAACCGGTACACATCTTTCACAGGTTGGTAATTCGAGATGCCGATCAGCTTTTCGCTGCCCAAGACCTCGTTTTCTTCCAAGACCACCTCACGCATCAGCTCCTTGCCTTCTCTGAGTAGCGTGAGCTTCACCTTCTTGCCGGGTGATTTGGTGATCAATTCCCGCATCCTGTACCAGTCGCTCACCTCCACGCTGTCCACCCTGGTGATCACGTCGTTTTCGCGGATTCCGGCGCGCCAGGCAGGCATGCCGGCATAGACTTCGCCGACACGGGTACTCACCATGGGACTCACGCTGCCAAGGAGGCTATCCACTTGGCTGCCGGGGAGTTGGATGGCAACCGTGAGGCTGTCTCTTTTCAGGATAATCCGGTTGTCCTTCTTGGCGGAAAGCTCGCCCAGAGCTTGGATGTAACCCTGTATGGGCACATTGTTTACGCTGATGATGCTGTCGCCCGGGGCAAAGACATCGCCAAAGATGCCTTTGGCTTCAAAGATGACGGGGCTGTGGTCTGAGGTACTGATGGGCAGCAGGAAGGCAACGATGAAAAGCAAGAGACCTAAGATCAGATTGGCAAAAGGGCCGGCAAACACGACCAGAGCGCGCTTCCACCAGGGTTTGGCCAAAAAAGAATCTTCGGAATCCGCAGCCTCCGAGTGGTCTTCACCTTTCAGGCTCACGAAGCCGCCCAGGGGCAACCAACCGATCTGCCACTGCACCTCTTTGACCTTAAACTTGAAGATCGGCTTGCCAAAACCGATGGAGAACTTCTCTATCCCCACGCCCATGGCTCTGGCCATCAGATAGTGGCCCAGCTCATGGATGAAGATCATCAAGGCAAAAGCCAGGATGGTAACTACTAAGATCAAATGCTTTTACCCGTTTTGACGTGCGGCTAAGGTGATGGCGATGAAACTGCCTACGTCTGTGGCGTAGCTCCCTTTGCCAAAACCGGCATCATAACCCAGCTCAATGGCCAGCTCATGCGAGATGCGGGGGCCGCCGCAGATGAAGAGCATCTTGTCTCTAAGCCTTTCTGCTTCGGCAAGTTCGATGAGACGGGTGAGGTTTTTGACGTGGATGTTTTTCTGAGTCACCACCTGAGAGACCAGGATCGCATCGGCATTGACTTCACGCGCTTTGTTGAGCAGGTCTTCACTGAGCACCTGCGCACCCATATTGATGGCGACAAAGCCTTTATAACGCTCCAGTCCGAAGCGGCCGCTGTAGCCCTTCATGTTCATGATGGCGTCTATGCCCACGGTGTGAGCGTCGCTCTCGATGCAGGCGCCCACCACGGTGATCTGGCGTCCCAAATGCTCCTTGATGTAGGCATCCGTGGCTTCCATGTCCATCACGGGCGTATCCACCACTTTCACCTTGATATCCTTGGGGTCAACTCCTTTATCCGTAACGGCATAAGCAATGAAGTGAGTAAAGCCTTCATTCATATCGCGCATGCCACAAACTTCTATATCTTCGAGGCCGATCTGCTTGAGCAAGAGCCGCGCAGCTTCCAAGCCATACTCATCCGCAGATACCGGCAAAGTGAAGGAAAACTGCATCTTGCCGTCGTTGGAAGTGTCTCCATAAGGACGAATGATCACGTCTTTCATATTCCCAGCTCCTTTTTCATCTTGTTGCGGAAGGGGTTGTAATAATCCTCATGTTTGGCAAAAACGCCGTTCAAGCCCTTGCCACCGGTGTCCGGACGCTTGATGTCTGCAAAGTCGCCGCGGGCCATGGATTCAAACATTCCTTCCTTCTCCACACGCTCCAGGAACTCACAAGCCTCTGCCAGCACGCTGTTTGCCCTGTTGTTGACGAAGCTGTCCGGCGCCAACATCAGGCTTTGGTTGAGGTCCTTCACCGCTTTGAAGATGTATTTGGCGTTTTCGATGGCCAAAGACCTGTCTGCCAGGTGCGGCGTGTGGATGGCTTCGGTCATCATGCCCAGCAGTTGAACGCCTTGATGCGTGAGCTGGCCCACGAAGTTGAACATGGCGTCCATCAGATGAGTCTTGAAGATATTGCCGCTGGCAAACTTGGTGGGAGGCATGTATTTTACCGGGGCGTCGGGGAACAGGGTGCGCGTCAACAGCGCGTGCGAGAGCTCGTAGCTGAAGCTGTTTTCCAGCTCGGGGTCCACTTCGTAGGCGTGGCCGAGGCCCATCTTTTCCGGCTTGACGCCGCTGAGCAGCGCAAACTGCTCGTTTAAAAGCTGGGAAGCGGTGACGGTGTAAGCCTTTTCCACTGCATCGGAGGTGGTGAGATAGTTGTCTTCGCCGGTCTGAATCTCGATGCCTGCATAGGCGTTTATCATGCGGCTGAAGTGTTGATCCAACAGTGTTCTACGGGGATTGATGTCTCGGAAGAGAATGCCATACATAGCGTCGTTGAGCATCAAGTCCAGCCTTTCAATTGCGCCCATGAGCGAAATCTCAGGCATGCAAAGCCCTGAGGCGTAGTTTGTTAAGCTGATATAGCGCTGCTCTTTTTCGCTCACTTCGTCCAAAGCGGCACGCATGATCTTGAAGTTTTCCTGCGTGGCATAAGTTCCGCCAAAACCGACGGTTGTAGCGCCGTAAGGCACGTAGTCCAGCAGCGATTGAGCGGTGGAGCGGATCACGGCGATGATGTCTGCACCTTCGGCAGCAGCTGCTTTGGCTTGTACTGCGTCCTCGTAAATGTTTCCTGTAGCCACGATTACGTAAATGGCGGGCACGCGTCTGGGCCCGTATTTCCGGAAGAATTCTTCACGTTTGGCCTTTTGAGACCTGATGTGAGCCAGCATCTTGTCTGAAAGCTCGTCCAGCAGCGCGTGTATCTCGTCCATGCTTGCCATCTCGAGGGCTGCGATATCCAGATTGTCTTCTGCGATGGCGCGGGCAACCTGCTCGGCATCCATCTTCTTGACCAACATGGCATTAGCCAGGCGGATGGCGGCGCCTTGATCCAGAGCTTTCTTCTCTTGCAGGTGATCGACCACCACGTTGGGAAGTGGCTTGTCATCAGGCAAAGCGCC
>CZCA01001973.1_pt1 | contig 11937 bp, 9 predicted proteins | sample 591981 | NCBI WGS metagenome assembly CZCA01 (sample SAMEA3556810, study PRJEB10932) | anaerobic digester metagenome
TGACCCGCTTATAGGGGATTGAAACGGGTCTTTTATGAATATTCTTCCTTTTGTGTGGCGGGTTTGTGACCCGCTTATAGGGGATTGAAACTAGATTATGAATTTCTGCCAGGGCTCAAGCAAAAACGGGTTTGTGACCCGCTTATAGGGGATTGAAACTCAACGAACCCCTCCGGCTCCGGCGGCTCGGGTGCGTTTGTGACCCGCTTATAGGGGATTGAAACCCGGGACGGCAGCTGGCACTATATAACAGCGGACCGGTTTGTGACCCGCTTATAGGGGATTGAAACTTGAACCGGATTCAAAAGCCGAATCTGCTCCATCTGCAGTTTGTGACCCGCTTATAGAGGATTGAAACTTCTTGATACGGGCGGATTGGATGCAAGTATACTGTGTGTTTGTGACCCGCTTATAGGGGATTGAAACATCTGTTGTTGCAGAACTTGGAAGCTTGAAGTATTTGTTTGTGACCCGCTTATAGGGGATTGAAACCATCGACTGCCTGGAACCCGGGGCAGACAATCCTAAGTTTGTGACCCGCTTATAGGGGATTAGAGATAAAGCCTATTAGCTTGATGACTTCTCGATGCAGTAAAGGTATTAAGCCCACAAAACACAAAAAAAGTGCTAATACACACTTAGAATTGAACGTGTATATTAGCACAGTGTTCCATAAGCCTCATATGACAACGCAACTTGATTTGGGTTAAAATTATGTAAGGGGGAAAAAAGTAGTCTAATTTACAGTTCTAAAGGGGATAGAGTAGAGGCTAATCTTTTTTAATCCAGATTCCAATGGGCTGCTGATGTCATGTACTTCTTAAGTTCTTGCCATTTATTCTTAATCTCTTTAACTTCTTGAGACGATTGAAGTGCATTTTTATGAGAAAAACCGTGATGAGCTAATTGATTGCGTTTTTTCGAAAGAAAATCCCATTTATCAGCTAGCCAGCACTGTTCAGGAGAAAGGATTCTGATAGTCGGGTTCTTCTTGCTATGCTGAAATATCCTATTCAAATGGAAAAACTTATTTTCTAATTCTTTGCGCTTATTCTTTTCCAACCAATTAAATGAGTCAGTCCCGACATGCTGGTGCCATATTGCGCATGAAATCATCCATTCTCGAATTATGCCCAGTGCGTAGTGGATGTAACCTTGTTCGAGGTATGAATCTATTATTCTAGCCTGCCGTTCTAACTCGGTTTGGCTTAATTCAAGATTTTTATTATCTTTCTCTTTTTCTGTGTTTGGCTTATTGGCAGGGAAGGCAAAAGATTTAGCGAAACTGATGACCGAACCAAATAATTGCTCTGCTAAGGGGACTTTTGTTCGTTCTAGGTGTTTGGGAATAGTTTCATCAAATTTTCTTAAAAGCTGTTCAGTTTCACATCCCAATTCCAGAGGCAAGGCCTGAGCATAAGCAGCTGATACAGATTCTAAAGCGCTACGTATATTTGTTACTAATTGGTAGGGGTTGTTTTTATCATGTGTAGCTAAACCGTGAGAATGTTTCTCAAAGGGACGCAGTAATTCACACAGAGGAGAAGCCTGACCGGTTTGCCGGAAAATACGGGTTGCATAAAACCACTCCGCCATATCAAGTAATATAGAAAGATCGATTATTGGCTTCTCAGTACTGGTGGCTTCTAGCATGGCGTAATAAACAGCTTTTATTTCTACTTCGTATAAAGCTTTCAAAAAAAGCGCCGCAGTGAAGTACAAAAATGAGAAGGAACGAAAACCATGAGTCACATCCAAAGTAAGTTCACATTTAGGAGGTATGGATTGGAGAGCACTTTCGAGAATTTGCCAAAGCTCATCAACCACTAAACCATCAGGAATCATTACTTCAGTAACTTCAATTGGCTTCGATATCTTTTGATAATAATTTAATAATACTGTTCGTACGGATTCATACTGTTCATTGTGCAATTTTTTTGTGCATAGAATGATGATTCTATCAGGAAGCTCCTTGACTGGCAATAATTGTATTAGAGCTACAGGCGATTGAGAAGCTATAACTACTTTATCCCTGAACCAATAGGGTACATCATATGAAGGTTTTGCACTGAGGGTAGTCAATAATATTTTGCTCGTAATTTTATTGGGCATTTCAATCACTCTTCATTTGATTTAAAGGAATGATTTCACCGATGACGTAAGGGTTTTTCCGTTGTTCATCAGGTGATCGTCTATCTACAAGCGCAAATAATCGAATATCTTTGCCAAAACGTTGAATTTTATGGGATACATGCTGGATTACATGCTGCATAGCGGTTGTTCCACCAGTGATGTTAATTACTATCTGTTCGGCTTTTAGGATACTATTTTGAAATCTTTTAAATACTGATTCGGTTTCGTCAAAACCAGTAAACGGGTCTTTCATTATGTAAAACGTTTGGTTACCACTCCAGTTGGCTGATTTCGCTATTTCTTCCAGTGACTTTACTGATGTCTCAGAGGTGACAATGCATATTTCTATTGGGTTAAAGTGGCATAAGGCAGAAAACAGCAAGCCTTTTGAAAGCCCCAGAGGGGATATGAGCAGGGTGCCTTGACCGCTTTTAATGGACAGGTTCCAATGGGCGGGCGCTGCCATATACTCCTTAAGCTCTTCCCACATCGTCCTAATTTCTTGCATATTCTCAGCCGATTGCAGTACATTACTATGAGCAAAACCATGATGGGCTAATTGGTTACGTTTTTGGGAAAGGAAATCCCATTTATCAGCAAGCCAGCACTGTTCTGGGGAAAGAATTTTGATATCCGGGTTATTTTTGCTAGCTTTAAATAGGCTCGTTAATTGGAAAAAATTGTCTTCACATTCTTTACGCTTTTGTTTTATTAGCCACTCAGTTGATGAGGGATCAGTCTCCTTCAATTGATGCCACATTTCACATGAAACCATCCATTCGCGGATCATGCCCAAAGCGTAATGTATGTAGCCTTGTTTGAGGTATGAATCAATAATTTTGGCTTGTCGTTCTAATTCGGCTTTAGTTAATTTGAATTTTTTTTGAGTTTTTTCTTTTTTGGTAGTACTAACAGCAAAAGCGAAAGGTTCAGCAAAACTCCGGACCGACTCAAACAGTTGATCCGCCAGAGGCACTTTGTTTACTATGTGCCCGGGAATAGGTTTATTAATGTTTTTTAGAAGTTGTTCAATTTCGCAGCCCAATTCCAAAGGCAAGGCCTGGGCATAAGTAGCTGATACAGATTCCAACGCGCTGCGGATGTTATTGACTAATTGGTAAGGCTTATATTCATTTGGTGACTTTAACCCCGGGGGGTATTCTTCAAAGGGGCGTAGCAGTTCACCCAGGAAAGAAGCCTGGCCGGTTTGCCGGAAAATCCGGGTTGCATAAAACCACTCCACCATATCCAGGAGCAAGGAAAGATCAATTATTGGCTTCTCAGTCAGATTGGTGTCTACCATGGAATAATAAACTGCTTTAATATCCACTTCGTGCAAGGCTTTTAAAAAAAGAGCTGCCGTGAAGTACAGAAATGGGAAGGACCGGTAGCCATGAGTTACATCCAGAATCAACTCACTTTTAGAAGGTATGGATTGCAAAACTCTTGCCAGAATCTGCCACAGCTCATCAGCAGTTATCCCATCAGGTATCAGCACTTCGCAAATATCTACCGTTTTTAGTTCCCCAACATTATTTGATATCTGCTCATAATGCTCCAGCAATGTATCTTGCACGGGCTGGTATTGCTCATTGTGCAATTTTTTAGTGCATAGAATAATTATCTTATAAGGGAGTTCATCTAAGGGCAGTAATTTTATTAACGCTGTAGGAGATTGACAGGCTTCAACTAATTCATCGCCGAACCGGTAGATTGCTTTTCTAGGTGAAGCACTCAGGGTAGTCAATAGTATTCTGCGCTTATCAGGCATTACCATCACCTCAATGGATATGTTTTTGCCCTAGTCTTTCCCGAAAAGTCCTTTTTAACTGAAATACTCAATATACTTAATTCACTCCTGCCTAATTAATTCCTGATATCCACTATAACTTGATAAAAGAAATATTTAGTATCATGCGACTAACTGAGGGCTAACAACTAACCTAAAGATTATTACATAATTATTATTGATTATATAACATTTATGGAGGAAATTGCTATCACGTGTAGAATATTACTGCATATCAGGAGTGCTTGGGAGGTGATGAAAATATTCTATCAAACATATGAGATGGAATTCTACAATCTTTTATACGGAGCATTATTTCATGACATAGGTAAGTTTTATCAGCGAACAAGAAATGATGAAGACAAAAGGCGTATTACCGCAAAATATAAATGGTATTTAGACCAGCTGGGACGAAACTATGTTTCCCACGAGGAATGGAGTGCTGAGTTTTTAAGTACCACATTTAAAAATGAACAAGCAGAGATTATTGCATTAAAACATCACCATCCTGAGACAAGACTGCAATACTTGGTGGCTATTGCCGACAGGTTATCTGCTGCTGAACGAGAAGACAACCTCCAGCAAAGAATTGATGTAAGCCGCACGCCGCTTCAGTCCATTCTGGCATCTATTCAAGGTATTCGTGACGTATCGGTGGACTGCAAACTCAGCTATAAAAAATTGTGTTTTAATCCCTTTAAAGATTCTTTCCCGGTGGAGAAACCAGAGGAGGCGATTGCAGAGGGTGATTATGATTATTGGTGGCACAGATTTGTCGAAGAGATAGAACGGGTCTTGGTAAAGGAAAGTACAGATAATAAAAAGTTTTATCAAATTTACAGTTTAATGCAGGAGTTCACCCAGACCATTCCATCCGCAGCCTACTATTCAAAACCAACTATTTCCTTATTAGACCATTCCAAAACAACTGCAGCTATTGCCTCAGCTCTTTACAGACAGCAGATACCCGACAACGAATTGGAGAACATATACCGAAAATTGTGGGCTAATAGCAGTTTTCTTGATGACATCGAGGTACTGATGTTGTTAAGTGGTGATATTTCAGGCATTCAGGACTTTGTTTTTAATTCAACTACCAAAAGTGCCGCCAAGGGGTTGCGGGGCAGATCATTTTATTTGTCTGTTTTGTGTGATGCAATTGCCAACTACATTCTGGCTCAGGAGAGACTGACCCCGGTAAATATTCTGTATTCAGGAGGGGGCCATTTTTATTTAATCCTGCCCGCATCGGCGCAGGAGCGTATAGGAATGTACAAAGAGTATATAGATAAAATCCTTTATAGTGCTCATCGGGGTAAATTGGGAGTGGTTCTAGCAGGTACTCCATTGTCTATTAAGGAGTTTCATCCGATGCAGTTCGGCAGTAAGTGGAAAGAAGTTGGTTCCAAACTGCAGAAAGAAAAGAATCGTAAGTTTATTGAGCTGATTCGCAGTAACCCTAAACTTATCCTGGGACCTAACTATGAGGGCTCAGAAGTGTGTGTTTTATGTGGAAGCGAAGCCCCAGAAGGCAAATGTGAGTTTTGTACAAGCTTCGAAGACCTTGGAGACATGATAGCCCGCCAGCATGTTTATCTTTTAGAAGAGTTTTTCAAACCATATATTCCTGATGCAATGATTACTTATAATGACGTGTTTGCAGGACTTGGGTACAAGATTGAATTTAGTAGTTCACCTCCGAGAGATAATCGTAAAATTGTTTCTTCAATCAACAAAAAAGACCCATTATCAGATCGACCCTATTTTATTGCCAACACTACACCTTTTGACGTGGACGGGAGCATAGTTACTTTCGAAGAACTGGCTGCAAGAAGTATTGGCGACAAGATGTGGGGGGTTCTGCGGGGCGACGTTGATAATCTTGGCAGAATATTTGCGGAAGGATTCGGAGACCAGCATTCCATATCCAAAGCGGTGGCATTAAGCCGGGAGATGTCATTATTTTTCACCATAGTTTTTGACCAGGTTTGTCAGAAGCATAAAGATAGTGTTTATGTTATTTATTCCGGCGGGGATGACTTCTTCGTGGTGGGGAGCTGGAGCACCTTGCCGGTTCTGGCCAGTGAGATAAATGCAGCTTTTAGAAAATATTGTTCAGATAATCCCCACGTTACTTTATCCTGCGCTGTAACCATTGGTCCCGGTATTACCTTCCCCCTGTTAAAAGTAGCAGAAACAGCGGGTGAGGAGCTGGACGGCAAAGCCAAAACTGACCGGGAAATAAATGGTTATGTGCACAGTAAAGACAGTATATGTTTTTTGGGACATCCCTTCACCTGGAGCGAACTGGATGAAGTTAAGGCAATCAAAGATTTAATTGTTAAGGCCATTAAAGATGAAGGAGTATCAAAAGCCCTGATTACCCATATTTACTCTGCTTACACTGATAATCAGCTATTTATGCAGCAAAAATATCCTTTGAATCGCATTTGGAGACTGGTATATTCTTTTGGTCGTTTAATTTCCCGTCACCGAAAAGCCGAGGCAACTCTAAAAGAATTAGAAAACAGAATTATGACCAGTAGATTGTTACTTCAGGAGAACTGTGTTTATGCAGCCCGATGGGCTGAGAAGGAAATCAGGACATGGAGGGGTTTTGAATGAATATGAGACGGCCCGATAGCAGGGGAAGGGGGCAAATAGTAAAGGAGGCTAAAAACAACATAAAGAGAATACTGGATAAGCAAGAGGATCCGCATGGAGAATTACTTATTAATACAGCAGACAGTCTGGGAAAATATCTTGCTCAAGATAAACGAATGACCACCTCCCAAATCAGAAAAATCTTTATGGATATGAAAAAGATCGACTTTACTGCTGACGGTCCCTATAGAGTTAATATTTTACGGGCTAAGCTTGCTTATGCTGGACGCCATAGACAAGTACAGGATTTACAGGAAGTGTTGGAAGTAGGGCTTAGAGAAGTAGGGACAAGCAAGGAGAACTTCGAGCGGTTTATTGACTTTTTTGAAGCAATTGTAGCCTATCATAGGCGTTATGGCGGGAATGAGTGATTAAGGGGGATGTGGCATGAGCGAGTTAAAAATGAAAGGGAAACTTATTATTCAGGGAAGGATTACCGCCTGTACTGGGCTACACATTGGAGGGAGCCCTGCCGGTTTAGATATCGGTGGAGTTGATAATGCGGTAATCAAGGATCAGGAGGGCAAGCCATATATTCCCGGAAGTTCTCTTAAAGGGAAGATGCGAAGTTTATTGGAAAAAAGTGAAGGTCTGGTGTCTGGATCGGGCTTGGTAGTTACAAAATCCGGGAGTTCGATTAATGATCGTATCCGCATGCATATGTGCAATGATCCTGACTGTGCAGTATGTAATATTTTTGGGAGAACAAATGGGAGAAAAAACCTTGATGATGGCTCCACAATCGAAATAACTAATGCTGTTGTGCCGCGATTGCTGGTCCGTGATGCTTACCTGGATGAGGATACTATTCCGCCGGAAGTAAAAAAGCATTTGGAACTGGAATGGACAGAGGTGAAGTACGAGAACTCTATCGACCGGATTACCTCCGCCGCCAATCCTCGCCAGAGTGAACGAGTACCGCGGGGAGCACAATTTGTTTTTCAAATGATTTTCACCATATTCTCACCCCAGGACAAAGAACACTTTAAGAAGGTTATTAAAGCGATGCGCCTGTTGGAGGATGATTATTTAGGCGGTTCAGGAAGCCGTGGATACGGCCAGGTCAGTTTCAACGACATTAAAATTTACTGGAATTCGGTAGCCGATTATGAATCTGGAAATGTGGATCTTTCGGTAAAAGACCCCTTGATGAAAACGGACAATCTGAGCGAGCTTATCGGGAGATTAATGGACAATGATGAGTTAAGTTCTTTATTAACTGAGAGGTAGGAGTAAAGGACCATGAGAGCACAGATTGTAAGGATGAACTTTTTAGGACCATTGCATATTGGTAATCGGGAAGGCTCCTTGGAAGGTACCCTTCACCATATTCCCTCGGATACGCTTTTTTCCGGACTATGCAATGTGTATCGCAGTGTTTATGGTAAGAAAGAACTTGAACGCTTAATTGCTGAGGGTGTGTTTTTCAGGTTGTCCTCTGCTTTCCCTTACTATAAAGACACCTATTTTTTGCCCCGGCCTTTAAACCTTGATCTAACAGAGTATGGTTTGGACGGTAAAAAAGCCAAGAGAGCCAGGTACTTGGATTACCAGCTTTTCCAAAAGTCCATTAACAACAGTCTAAAAAGCAGTCACTTCTCCGAATACCGGGAGGAACCAGTTTCTGGTTGCCTGATTCCGTTAAGTTATTCTGGAAAGGAGATAATCAAAGAGGTAGAAGTCCCACGCGTAGCTTTGGACAGTATGTCTTCTAACTCGAATATATACTATTTCAACCAGGTGGTTTTTGGGCTAGACAGCGGGCTTTACTGTTTAGTCCGATGTAAAGACGAATTATGGGCTCAAGTAAAAACGTGTTTCCGTATCTTAGGAGACGAGGGAATAGGGGGAGACCGGAGTTCCGGAAAAGGGCTTTTTAAGGTCGATTTCCCTGGGTTTATGGAATTTCCTGACTTCGAAAATCCAAAAAGCTACTTAATGTTATCACTTTATTACCCATCCCATAAAGAAGCCAGCAGTCTTGATGCAGAGTATACACTGCAAACCAGGTCAGGTTATGTATACTCCTCGGACGAGACAAGTATCCGTAGGAAGACGGTTACTATGCTGGCGGAGGGAGCGGTTATATATTCTGATACTGAGCCCACAGGAAAACTAGTGGATATAACTCCCCCCGGCTTTAATCTGCACCGGGTATGGAGGCTGGGTGTTCCTTTGAGTGTAGCGTCTATGTTGGGTAAAAAGGGGTAGTAGCTTATGGGAAAGCTCACATATCAAATTGAGGTACTTACTCCAGTACATGTGGGAAACGGGCGGCAAATACTTCCACCAGAATATGTTTTAGATTCCGAGGCAAGAAAAATAGTTAGGGTTGATCTTGACTCTCTGTTTCGGGAAAAGGGGTTCCCTATTGTGCGGTATATAAATGCCGTACGGCAGCCTGGATTTTATTTAGGAAGCGAATTTAGAACGGCATCCGTAAGACACCCCCTGTACCAGTTTAAATCAGGAGGGAACATTCATGAATTGTCACGTTATTTACGGCGATCTGCGGGGGCGTTCCTGGAGCATATCAAAGATGGCGGAAAACCTTACCTGCCAGGGAGTTCGATTAAGGGGGCCATTCGTAGTCTGATACTAAAATATTTACTTTCATCCGATCGATCCGATTATGAAGAGGAGCTTAATCGGTCAATTAGATTAAGAAAAGAAGGGAAAAAAGAGGAAAGACAATTAAAAACATTTTCGACTGAGGCTGAGAATTTGGTGCTGGGAAGAACCAATCGCAGTTTATTGAGAGCCTTGCAGGTGAGCGATTCTTCCACGATAGAACCTTCTCAGCTCGAGTTAGGATGTGTGAAAATTCTGTCGCTGACCCAGGAAGGTTATGCCTGGAAAGACTTAGCCAACAGGAGAAATCTTAAAGACTTTGAGGATGCGACCCCAATATTTTTTGAAAGCCTACCTGCGGGAACAATTCTTAGCGGCAGCTTTAAGACTGATGACGATCTTTTAACTGGCTATTGCGCCGATCAGCTATCCTACCGCTCTGAAGGTGTACAGGCTATTAAACGGTTATTTTCGGTTTGCAAGCAGGGGAGCATGGAATTATTGCAAAAGGAAGCTGCCTTTTTTGAAGCCATCCGGTTAAAAACATGCCTGGATGCTGCCATTAATCTCATGTCTGTTGTTCAGTCCTGCCAGGAGAATCAGATGGTATTCCCGTTGGCCTGGGGGACTGGTTATAACGCCAAAGCTAACGGGTGGATTATAGACAGTGATTTGATGGATATGGTAAGAAGGGAGTTTAATCTGGGGAGGGAAGGCTTTGAGTTTCCCAAATCCCGTAAGATTTTGTTCTTCCAGGGAGAACCAGCGAATTTGGTAGGTTGGGTACGATTAAGTATTGTATAAGGACGATGCTTATGTCTTTACATATATCAAAATTGGCAGTAGATATTATTGCGGAAGACCAAATTATATTGCCTGCCTTTAAAGGATCAACCTTCCGAGGAGCCATAGGCAACTCCCTGAAAAATATGGTCTGTATCCGGCGCGATCGCGATTGCGGGTCGTGCCTTATCAAACATAAATGCTCTTACACCTTTCTATTTGAGACCTCAGTGTTTATGGATAAAAAAGCCTTGCCTGCAGGAGTGCCCCAGCCATTTGTGTTAGAACCGCCTCTTGAAGAAAAAGAAGTGTATGAACCGGGAGAACTGATTTCCTTTGCCTTGGTCCTTATCGGGAAAGGGATAGACCACCTTCCGTATTTTCTTGCGACTTTCGATAGGATGAGTCAAAGAGGGCTGGGGCGAGGTAAAGGTAAATTCACCTTACATGAGGTAAGGGATGGATATTCCTATACGGTTGTATACAATCAAGCGGACGGTATTGTTAACCCCAATATCTCCCGCAAGTCGATTACAGAAGATTTTACCTCCGGTCAGTCAGCACAAATGCGTTACTGCAAAATCCAGTTCAAAACCCCATTAAGATTAAAGAATAATGGACAGCTCTCTGACAGAATAGATTTTGAAATTTTAATGCGAGCAATTCTGAGACGGATAAATAGTCTTTCATACTATTTTGCAGATGAAGCTTTACAGCTAAACCAGCAAGGTCTGGTTTCCAAAGCAAAATCTATTGGCATAGTTAACCAAAACATAAGGTGGCTGGATTGGGAAAGATATTCCAACAGACAGAATAACAGGATGAAGTTAGGCGGTATTGTTGGGCTAATAGAGTTCGAGGGAGACTTGAATCCGTTTTGGCCATTGTTGTTGGCTGGTCAGGAAATACACATTGGTAAAAACACTACCTTTGGGTTAGGTATGTACAAGTTAACTACAGGATTTAGAAATGAGATCGCTACATCGCTTCCTCCCTCGCAATGACATCACAAGAGCTATTTTCGCACACCTCTGGACCCATTTTTAAAGCTTTTCCATCCCCTTTACTTAGGATAGTTTCGCTAACACTTGCCATACAGGTTAGTAAATGGGTGGCCTATTTTTTCGCCGGCACATGGCCTAATTTTAGGTCAGCATTAGCATTTATGAGCCAGTGAAATTGGTGAACGGTTTATGGAGGATTGAAACAGGGAAATTGATCCAAATTGTTTAATATAGTAAAAAATTGTAACCGGATCACAGGGGAGTGAAACTATAAGCAGGGGAAAGGATGGTGTTCGCAGACTGCCTATAAGAAATTGTGGCCATTACCTAATTGCTTCTGAGGAACTGGAACCGGGTTGTGGCTGGGATTACAGCTTTCTGGCGGACCTCGCCGCTAACCCGCAAATGGGGGGAGCGGAATTAGGAAAAATTATTGCCGATAAGTTTGTAGTCTTTTACGCCGGCAGTGACGAAGAGGCAACCCTTTCTGTTATAGATTTATCTATGATTAATGATGTTCTTGAGGCTATGGGGAAGCTGATGACTGCCTGTAATGAGGATTTCTCCCAGGTAACTTTTAAAAACTTCGCTAAAGTACGCAAAGACACCAAAGTTTTCGGCGGCGGCAGTCCCCGGGACACTGACTGCGATATGGTAGACTCGCCCAGCATAATGTAATAATCATCTTCTCCCGGAATCGGCTCCCACACAGTAAAGTAAATCTCCAACAAATTATGGCGTCCTGATATAGCCACGTGGATCTGCTACTGGCGGTGACATAGCGAAGGCTGTTATCACAGCAGAAGATGTCTTCAAACTTGAAGGCATCTTTTTTTATCATTGAACGTGCCCGAATATCCTGGCTCCCACTCTCGTAAAGTTGTGCCCCCTTGTGGGGATGCGAATCGAAAATTAACTGGTTATTTCACATAAATAGCAGCACCAATTTTCACTTTTGGGCAGCAGCTATACTCACTTAGAGCAGCAGTAGTA
>CZCA01003734.1_pt1 | contig 11922 bp, 11 predicted proteins | sample 591981 | NCBI WGS metagenome assembly CZCA01 (sample SAMEA3556810, study PRJEB10932) | anaerobic digester metagenome
CGCGGGCCAACACGTCGCCCGGCGCCACCAGCCGTTCAGCCGCGGCGCGCAGGAGGGCGCGGGTCGTCGCCATCACCAGCGCGGCGGGCACGCCCTTGTCGGTCACGTCGGCGATGATGACGCCCAGGCGGCCGTCGCCAAGGTGGATAAAATCATAGAAGTCGCCGCTGACTTCACGCGCCGGCTGCCAGTGGGCGGCGATCTCCCAGCCGGCGCGGGCGGGCAGTTCCTTGGGCAGCAACGTCTGCTGGATAGTGCGAGCGACGCGCAGCTCGGTCTCGATGCGCTCGCGCTCGACCGCGGCCAACTGCTGCTGCCGCACAAGCTGCGCCACGCGCACGGCGGGTGCGGCCTGCACGGCCAGGTCGTCCAGCAGGCGGCGGTCGTCGCTGGAGTATTCCTGCTCGCTGCGTCGCTCCCCCAGGTTGATCAGCCCCACCACCTCGCCCTGGTTGATCAACGGCGCCACGATGAGAATACCTTCCTCCTTCAGACGGCGCAGCGCCGGCGAGTCGAGGTTGAGCCGGTTCACCTCCACGGCGCCGCTGTGGTGCTGAAAGTAGGCCAGCAGCGGATCGCGCGGTGCGATGTCCCAACCGAGCAGGATGTCGTGCACCGGCGGCGGGGCGGACGCTGGCGTCGTCGGCGCGGCGTCTGTCTTGGGTTTGCGGCGCAGGGGCCAGAAATTCCAGCCAGAAGTCGTCGATGTCACCATGCCTCCGATGGTAGGTGGTCAGCGTCTGGAAGACGTTACGAAAAGCGTTACGGGCTGCCGTATGTTTTGTAAGGGAGCTATTGTCGCAGGTTATCGCCTCCGGCGTTACGGGCTGCCGTGTCACGCCGGAGGCGATGACCTGCGGCGGATACCCCCAACTTGAAGTACATTTGCGCTCAACTCGCTGCTAGCTGTCCCGGCGGCGTGATGCTGGCGCCAAATTGCAACAGCAGATCAAGCCAGTCATGGACATTCCATTCTTCAACGATCCTGCCATCCACAAGACGAAAGAGCGCCATGGAAGTGAGCTTGATCGGTTTGCCAGTCGGCGGTACAGCACCCACCGGTGTCCAGAACTCGCCTTGATGGGTGGCGCGGATTGTCCACCGGAGCAGCACCTTGTCATCTTCTGCGACGATCTGCTCGATGGTGAAATGCTTGTCCGGGAACGCAGCACGCTCCATTCGCTGCCATTCCTTGTGGATCGCCGCGTGCTCTGGGCTGCAAGTCTCATCCATGACATCTAGATCATACGGTGCGTTGTGCGATTGCAGAAAATAATGCAATACAACTGCCTTGTTGGCTTCACTGCTCATATGATTCCTCCTCTCTGGTTATGTCTTGTCTGCCTGCGTGGTGAACCTCGACTATCTCATCGGGCCATGATAGCCAATTGACGCCTCATTCCTGCAGTTTTGGGAACCGCTCTAGTGCGATCCGCTCAAAGATCGCTTGCTGTTCAGCCGAAAGTGGCCGCCGCTCAAGGAAGTTGGTGAGCGGCGGCCAGTAGAAAATGATTTCATCGATACCAATCTCCGCATAGCGACCGACGTAATCATCAAATGCAGCCAAGGATGAAAGCGGATCCGGGGATACGGGACGATACACTGCGATCGAACGACTGATTGTCGCCGGATTGCGGCCGATTTCGATGCAATATGCGTCGAGTTGCTCGCTCAACTGCTGCGTCCTGGCAACTGCTTCTGCGAGTGTCACCGAAATACCGTACCGGGCGTCTGGATAGGGTTGTCCGCCCAGACTGTTCCAACCATCAGCAAAGCGCGCTGCCAGGCTTAGCCCGCGCGGCCCATGCGCTGCAATGACCAAGGGAGGTCGTGGCTGCTGGATCGGCTGCGGCATCTCAGCGGTAGCAGTCCTATAGTACTGGCCATCGTAGGTGAGGGGGGATCCACGCAGTAATTGATCCAGGATGACGACTTGCTCCTCCAGCCGATCTCGCCGTTCTGACGCCGACCACGGTGCAATCCCGAGCGAAGCGTAGTTGTTGGGTGGCCCACCCGCACCAATCGCCAGTGTTGTGCGTCCATTTGAAAGGTGATCGACCGTGATTACTTGTGCTGCAAGGAATGCTGGATGCCGAAACGTAGTGGCTGTAACGAGCGTCCCGATGCGCAAGCGCGTGGTTTCACGGGCTAGTGCCCCGAGGAGCGTCCACACCTCAAAATCGCTGTAGCCCGGGATATTGAGATCGTCGGCCACCCAGGCGCTGGCGAAGCCGAGCGCCTCGATATAGCGCCATAGTTGCGCCAATTCCTCGTATGGCGTCGTCGGAAAGCTGAGAATCCCAAAGCGTACCTTGCCCACTGTTTGCTCCTTTCGTAGTTTGAATCAATATCACGGGGATGCCCGCGCGAACTCACCACTTGGCTCAGAATTCGCTGTGCATCGCTTTCCTAAGCCACACCCTGACCTTCTTCGGTTCCAACGTATCCTGCACCACCCGCGCCAGTTCTGCGGCCAGCGCGTTCATGTCCGTCTCATCCCGTGCCATGAGCGCAAACTGCGCCAGCACCTGCTGCGCGTCGTACTTCTTGCGGTAGAAGCGCCGGTCGATCCGCTCCTGGATGCGGTGGCGCAGCGGGCTGAAGATCGCCGCAATCGCCAGCGTCGAGAGCACGAAGGCCAGTTGCGACTGTTGCCCAGTCACCGCTTCGAAGATACGCTGGAGCAGGATCACGCTGCCGAAGAAGGCCAACGCCAGCAACGCGGTCAAGACTGAGTAGATTAGCGTTTTGCGGATGACGACATCGATATCGTACAGCCTGTAGCGCAGGATGGCAATGCCGATGGCGATGGGGACGCCGGTCAACCCCAGCCCGGTCAACAGCACACTGATGATCGGCGCATCGGGAGAATCTGGCCCGGCGCCTACTAACAGCAAACTGATACTGCCGGTAATGCCAATACTAGCTGCGTACAACAACCACTTGATTTGCTGTCGAACAATCCCTTGGGCGCGCTGAAAGCGCATGAGGATCGACATAGCCGCGCCAGCGCCGCCAAGAAATAGCACGCGCTGCGCAAGCCAGAGCACGATGTTTGCCGCGCCCAAATCGGTTTCCTGAACGAAAAGCACCAACAGCGCCGGGTCATGCCGGTGAGGCCAAAGCAAGATCGCCATGACGCCGACCAGACCGATACCCGCAACCAGCGCCAGGCGCAGCCACTTCCAACGCGGCGAGACCAGGCGTCCATCCGGGAAATGCAGAATCGCCAGCCATAGAAGTCCGATGGAGGTGAGTTCGGTCCAAGTAGACATCCATGCGCCGATGGACGCAGCGGGCAAAGCGGCGAACGACGCATAGGTTCTGCCCAAAATACCCAGACAACTGACAGATCCAAAGGCGATCAGGAGCCAACCCACCACGCTGCCAGGATGGCGGTGTACAATCAGCATTCCGACGATGACGTAGAGAGACATCACCATCGGGAACCACAGGACAAGAGCAAACTGAGGCGCACTATTTCTTTTCCACTCCGTCGCTAGGAGGAGAAGCACTGTGGTTGTACACAGCACCAGAATTCCCGACACGAGTAGTCTGCCAAACCACGTATGATTTCTCATTGTTTACATTCTGCGATCTCAATCCATCATCGGCAGGTGATCGGCGCTACTGTCAGCAGCGCCATCCCTGCTGCGGCTCTGCTTTTGGGTCAGTCCAACGAATCAACACCATGATTTGTTGTCAAGAAGTGGTTCAAATCAGCCTGGTTGGACAGGCCGTATTCTATCCTTCTTCTATCCTTCCTGACACAGCATATCAGCCCAACGTCTCCAAAACGTTACGATATGGATTATGCTCGAAAGGTTGTTGTGGACGAATTAGCTTGCGCAGAAATAGCTGGACAGCTAGATTTGATACAGATCGTTGGAAATTGAGGTGGATCGTGTCTTTCTATCATGACGGCATAAGTGGTTGAATTATCAATCGCCGTCAAGCGTGAGTCTATGGCATCCAGTACGCTGCCGTCGCAGCCTGTAGATTTAGACCATACAGCGCTCGCGGCTGCGTTGAACGCACAAGGTGTGCGTCATCTGTTGATTGCCGAACCAACGCCAGCTTACACAGTTCTCGACCGGGCGAGCTTGATCGGGCGACTGGCTGGCAGCACCGATGCGCGGCTGCGCGCAGCTTTGATCCCACTGTTTCTACGCCATCCTGAGGCGGCGGAACATGTGCCAGGGTTGGTGCAACAGTTGACGCCTGCGACCGCCGATACGCTGCGTCACCTCTACATGGCGGCGGTCTATCTGCAGCGGTTCTGGTTGAGCACGCTACGGATGCATCTGGGCGACTTCCCGTTGCTGCCGGATTACTTCGGCCAGTCGCACTATCACCTGCCGTCACCAGACGAGAAATTCGGCGAGGCGGGACTACGCAGCCTGGCCAGGCTCTACGGCGCAGCGACAGGCATGGACTGGTTGAGCGTATACAATTCAAGCATGAGCCTCGTCCTGCAACAGCTCAATCTGGATCAGATGTACGATGGCAGAATCGCTGGTTGACGCCCGCACGTTGGAAACTTTCCTGGATCGGCTGGCGAACTGTTTTCGTCATCCGGCGACGCTGTACCTGGTCGGCAGGACTTCGCTGTTGTTAGCTGCTAACAAGAACAGCACCTTCGACATTGACCTCCAGTTCTCCACTGACGATCGCCACTACACCGAGTTCATCCGATGTTTGCGCATGGTCAGCCGGTAGTTGGGTGTGCCAGTTGAGTTGGCATCGCCCGAACAGTTCATCCCGTTGCCGGCTGGCTTTGCAGACCGCCGGCAGTTTGTTAATCGCTACGGATTGCCGGAGGTCTTCCACTTCGACTTCTACTCCATCGCTCTGGCAAAGATCCATCGCGGGAACGAGAAGGATTTCGACGATGTTATGCACATGGTCGAGACAGGTCTGATCGACCTGGCTGTCCTGTCATCCTACCTGGAACAGATTCTGCCAGACTACGAGTTCTATCAGCCCAGCGCCGATCCGGCCGCGTTTCAGCGCAAATTCGAGATGCTGAGGATGAAGCTTAAACCGCCCAACTGATAGCCAACTGCCCGATCTGGTCATGGCGCGACGTTGTTTCGTCTTTCCAAATCCTTCAGCCACACCTCAACACGCTTCGGCTGCAACGTCTTGTCCACGATCTGCGCCAGTTCCACGGAAAGCAGGACCGCCAAGCGGAAGCAGTTGGTGCTAGTCATGGATGCCTGCCCCTAACGCTGCACCGCCGGCAAGTAGACGTTGAGCAGCGGCAGCACAGCGCAGCTTGCCGCGCTGCGCGTTGAGAACGAATTCGCGTTGTACGCTTCCACCGCATAGCAAACCTCGCGCCCGCGCGTCACCTGGACGTCGGTGAAGTTGTTAATGCTGGCCTCGCCCACCAGCTCGAAGGGGCCGGTTGCTGCATCCCCGCGCAGAATGCGATAGCCGCTCACGTACTCGTCGGGCGCACCCACCCAGGCAATCGCCAGCGCATCCAGATACTCGCCGCTCTCGGTGACGCTGCCCATGACCGGCGTGCTCAGGTGACCCATCGTCAGCGCGGCGCGGTCGTTCCCTGTGCTCTGGTTCTCGCCGGTTGTCGTCAGCATGGCGTTGAGCGTCTGCTCGCCGCCGCTGGCTGGATAGGGTATCTGCTGCGTGAAGCTTTCCCCAAAACCGAGCGCGTGCGGCAGCGGCGCGGATGCGATGAGCACACCGCTGCCCGGCTCGCCCGCATACAGCGCCACGGTGACGCCCGTTGCGGCGCCGCGCCCCAGGTTGCGCACAGTCACAGTGACGGTCACCACTTCACCCGGCGCGGGCGATGTCGCCGTCGCCGTGAGCGGCTCCATGGCGGGGTCTGCCGCCGTCGCTACCGTGAGTGCATCGACCGGTGCATCAGCCATGCTCAAGACCGTCTCCTCCGCCGCCATCGTGCTCTGGCTTGCACCGATGCGGCGCAGCGTCGACGCGTTGACCGCCGTGGTGCGCGCCACCTTGAGCACCGCGGCCACGCCATCCAGCGGGCTGACCGCCAGCGCCGGCAGCCAGTTCTCGCGCGGCTCGTCGGTCAGGTAGAGCGGCGGCGAGAAGGCGGCGCCGCCCATCTGCTGGCTCAACGCAAGCTGACCCAGGCTGCTGTTGTCTTCGCCGGACTCGAAACGGCGGAAGAGCAGCAGCGATTCCTGACCCTGGGTGGCAAGAATGGGGCGCTCGGCGTAGACAGCCCCGCCGTCGTCGCCGGGCAAGGGCGCCGCCTGCCACTGACCGTCCTGCCGCAGCGCCGTCCAGAGCACGCCGTTGGCGCCCAACAGCGCCACTGTCCCATCGGCGCTGGCCTCGCGCACGAGGAAAGCGAGATGGAGGACGCCGGCGCCAACGCTGATGGCAGGCGAGTCCACCGCGTGCGGCAACGCAGTTGTATCCAGCAACACCCACTGGCTGCCGTCGTGATACGCCACAGCCACGCTGCGGTCGGCGGATGTGAGCAGGTCGGCGTCGGCGTCGTGGCTCCAGGCCAGGTAGGGGCGAGGCGGATTGGCGCTCAGATCATAGGTGGCCTGTACATCGCCGTTCAGCCCGCCGCTGCCTGCCGTCAGCAACTCGAACGCGCCGAACACACCGGCATTCGGGTCGAAGCGGGCGACGGCGATGCGCTGGTCGGCGCGCGTGGCCGCGTTGCCGTCCGGGTCACGCGTCCAGGCCAGCACGGCGCCTGCGCTGCTGGCTGCCAGCGCGGGCAAGCCATCGCCCACCTGGTCGGCGGTGAGATAGACCGGCGCGCTCCAGGCGGTTCCGTTCCACGTGCTGTAGGCGATCTCCTGGCGGCGCAGATGCGCGTTCAGGTCTGGCCCCAGCGCCGATGCTTCGGCGGGCGTGAGCATGTTCTCCACCCAGGCCACGATCGGCGTCGCCTGCGGCCCGGCAAAACCAACCACCGGCGTGCGCGCGCCGTGCGTTGGGTCGGAGAGGGCAATGGGCGCGCTCCATGCTGCCGTGCTCGCTGTGCGGAAGCGCGCCAGCACCTGCACCTGAGGTGTTGCACCGGGCGCTGCGGTGTTTTCGACGTAAGCGGAAAGCTGCGTGCCGTCGGGCGCAATGGCGATGGCGGGCGACGCCAGCAGAGTGGGCACGCTGGGAGTGATCGGCTCGCTGGCGAAGGCACGGCGTCCTTCGGTGTTGATGATGTTCAGGCAGCCGTTGTATTTGGCGATCTCTTTGGTTTCGCTCCACTCTGCCGCGCCGCCCAGCCCGCCGAACGCCTCGGCAAAGGCGCGCACGGAGAAGATCATCTGCAAACAGGCGTCGAGTTTTGCCTGCTGTTGGGGCAGCACCTGCAAGGAGAAGGGCACGCCCAACTCGGCGTCCACGCGTGAGGTGGCGCCCGCCTGCGCCAGCCCTTGCAGCAGCCGCAGACCAACGCCCAACTCGGCGTGCGCGTTGCCAGTTGCTTCGATGATGGCGGACAGTCCAGGGCGCAGCGGTTGAATGTAGCCGCCGATGGTCACCGCGCCGCCGATGCCTGCGCTGCCATGCACGGTGACATCCACCAGCCCGAAGAAGGTGATCACCGGCACGCTGAGGAAAGGCGTCGGCGCGTAGTATTTCGGCGCCAGCGGATAGGGTCCCAGCGGGAAGCCGACGCTGTTGAGGTTTGCCACGGGCAGGTAGAGATCGGGTTTGTAGATGTCGATGCCGGTGTCGCGTGGGATCACCTCTTCGTTCATCAGCTCGGCCTCGGCGATGGCGCGCACGGCGCGGATGTTGGCAAAGCCGTCGAGACTCAACGTGCCCACGACGCGGATGCCGGCGTTGAGGCGGTTGTGGTAGCGCCCCAAATAGGGCAGCGCCGTGACGTTCGTGGGCGGCAGCATGAAGTCGGCGGGCAGGATGTCGCGGATGTAGGGAATGGTGGCCTGGATGCGGTAGGTTCTGGCGTTGCTGTCCCAGACGATGGAGTCGGGCTGGAAGACATCCTTGGGGAAGGGATTGGGGATGACTTCGATGTCGTGCATGATGGGGCAACCGGCGACGCCATTGACATACGGTGTGGCGACAATTGTGGCGTGGCGCGCACCGCGGCTGGCAGGCAGGCGACCGACATCAAACGTGAAACTCCACGGCGCGGTCGTATCTTCACCGCTGGCGACGGTGTTGATATTCCAGTCCAGCACCTCGAAGACCACCTTCTGGATGGCGCCGGTGACCTGGGGATAGGCGTCGAAGGTCACTTGATTGGTCACGCCACTGACGTAGATGCCAAAGGGGATCGTCGGGTCGTATTGCTGGGCGTGTTGCAGTAGCGACAGACCCGTCGTGCGCCGGAACGTGGCCCGCGCGGGCGACGCCTCGATGCGGCCGTTGCTGTTCTTATTCATCAGGCAGGTGGTGGCGTCCATGATCTGGATTGCCACATTCACATCCTGCGCAGGGAGCACATAGAGTGAGCCGCCGGCGACTGGTTTCTGCGTGCCGCCCGTGATGGCGTAGGCATAGAAACCGGACTGCACGTTGCTCAGCGCGAACGCGCCGTTGGGCTGGATCGGCGCGCTGTAGATGGCTTTGCCCGCAGCATTGAGCAGGCTGAACTGGGCATTAGCGCCAGCGTTGGGCAGCGACCCCATCACCCTGCTCGTCGGCGCCGGATCGATCTGCAGCGGCGCACAGGCGAACTCGGCGTTTGCCGCGCCGGTGACGGTCGCGCAGAGGTCGATGCTGCCGGTGCGCATATCCGGCGGGATGATGAAGTCGAAGCTGTAGCGACCGGCGGCGCCGTCAGCCAGATACATGCCCAGCATCTGGTTGTTGAGCACCGCCGTGACGCGCACGCGCGAAAAGCCGGTCGGCAATTCGCCGCTCACCGTGATGCGCTGCCCCGTGTAGCCATGGTTGGGGTTGATGGCGATGGTGGGTTTGATCCCACCGGGCAGGTCGGCGTGGATGATCGGCGGCGGCATGTCGCGCGGCGGGGGCGGCGTGGCCGTCGGCGTCGCGGTGGGGGACGCGGTGGGCGATGCCGTAGGGGTGGGTGTGGGCCCAGCGCCGGCCACATCGACCGCGCCGATATCGCACCCGGCGCCCTGCGGGCGCGCCTGCCCGCGCTGGTCGACCGCGATCTCCGCCAGACAGGCAGCGGCGTCGATCAGCGGGCTGCCAGGCTGTGGCAGATGGGTGAGGGTGGCGCCGCCGTTGTCCGCCAGCGCGCCGAGCTGGGGCGCAATGTTGTTGCGGTCGCCCGCCTGGGTGAAGTACGCGGCGCACGAGCCATCCTCGGCAAGGTTATAGTTGCCGGAAAGGAACTGCGAGAACAGCACAGAAATCCCAGAGACCGCACACGCGCCTCCGCCAGCCAGCACGGTGCGGTTGAGGCGGAACTGCTGGCGTTCGTCGTTTTCGTAGGCGACGCGCTGATTGAGCGCGCCGCCGGTGTTGCCGACCAGCGTCGTGTAGGTGATCATGACCGGGCCCAGCAGGTTCTGGATGGCGCCGCCAGCGCTGGCGCTGTTGCCGCTCAGCGTGGCGTTGGCAATCGACAGGGGGCCGCGCCGGTTGTCGATGGCGCCGCCGTTGATAGCCGCCTGATTCGCCGTGAAGGTGACGCTGCGGATCGTGGTGGCGGCCTCTTCGGCGCCGGGGCCATTCACCAGTGCGCCGCCGTAGCCCTGGGCGCGGTTGCCGTCGAAGGTGCTGTCCTCGATGAGCAGCCGGCCGGCGCTGATGATCGCGCCGCCCAGCGCCTGTTCGGGGTTGGCATGTTCCGCCCGGTTGCCGTTAAAGGTGCTGCGGGTAATGGTCACGTTGCCGGGCGGCGTCACGAAGAGTGCGCCGCCCTGGGGCGCCACGTTATTTTCAAGCGTGCTCTCCTGGATGGAGACCGTCCCGCCCACGCTGAGACCGCCGCCGCCCAGGGTCGCCGTGTTGTTGCGCACCACGGTGCGAATCAGCGTGAGTGTGCCCGTGCTGTTGATCGCGCCGTAGTTGCTGGAGTTGCCTTCGATCACGCTGTCGGTGAGGGTGACGATGCCCTGGAAGTCGATGATCGCACCGCCGGCCCAGTCGGCGTGGCTGTTGCGGATCGTGCTGTTTTCCACGTCCAGCCGGCCGCCGTTCTCGACACGCACGGCGCCGCCATAGTTGCTATTGTAGATGTCGATGGCGTTGCCGTTCGTGAGCACGAGGCCGCGCAGCGTGAGATGCCCCGTCTGCCCGACGTAGAAGAGGCGGTTGTGATTGCCGCCGTCCAGGGTGATGACGCCGCCGCCGTCCACCGTCACCGCGCTGGTGATGACCTTGTGGGAGGTGAAGGGGATGGTGACCGCGCCGCAGTTGAAGGTGATGACGCCCCCGCCGGAGTTGACCACGGTCTCCAGCGCCACGTTGAACTCCGCCTCACCGCATGGCGCGTTGACCACAGCATTGCCGCCAGGCGCCGCACGCACGCGCCGCGGCAGACTCGCAACCACGGGCGAGGTCAGCAGCCCGGCCAGGCAAAGCAGCGCCAGCAAGCGCTGGGAAACGTGTGACGAAATGCGCAACATACGGTTTCTCCTTTACGCAACATTCCTGGAGCATGTCATCACCTGTCAAGCTAAAGATCGTTGTCGACGCTTGATGCCTATGATAGAATAGCATCCGGGTGATGAGGATGGACATCGACGAGTTTGTATGGCTGCCCGAAATTGTCGACAAGTTGACTGACAAACATCGTGTGACTCCTGATGAGGTGGAGCAAGTATTCTTTGACCAGCCTCGCTTTCGCTTTCACGAGCGAGGCCGTGTCGAAGGCCAGCATATGTACACTGCCTTAGGCAGAAGTGACGCAGGTCGCTACCCGATCGTTTACTTCATCTTCAAACCATATCGGCGGGCGCTGATTGTGAGCGCCAGAGAAATGGATGCTAGCGAACGCAAACGCTATGAACGAAAGTAATCACAATACAGACCCAATCCCTGAGGAATTCAAGACTTTGGCTGATGCTGCAGATTTCTGGGACACGCACAGCCTCTCCGACTATTGGGAAGAAACCCAGGAAGTTGAGATCGGCGTGCGCGCCAGCAGACGACAGTGGGTTCCTTTGGCAACGCATGTAGCCAGTCGAGCCCTGGTGCAGGCACAGCAGGAAGGCGTTTCGTTGGAAACATTGGTCAACCTTTGGGTGGCTGAACGTCTCGAAATCGCCGGTTGACGCGATCAGCACCTTCGCACCTGTTTCCTGCTGTCAGTCCACCTCCGCTCTTTCCGTTGCTCGATCGTTTTGAGCCACATCTCTTCACCAGCACCTGCTGCGCTATTTCCTCATTGCCGCTACTCCGTCACCAGTAACGGGCGCATGATGCCCTGTTCCTGGCGCAGCCTGGGCGGGTCAGCGGCGAAGTCGAGCATGATGGTGACTACGGAATAGGCGCCCGCGGTCTGGTCTACGGTGAGCCAGACCCACTCGCCTGCGCTCATCGGCGTCCACACGACCATCTTCTGGTAGGGTGGCGGATTCGGCCACGCAGAACCCCTCATGATCATAGCCAGCGCGTCCTCCACGCGCACGCCTGCGTTCAGCCTGAGCACCCTCAGCGAGTTCATCCGGGCGCCCATGTTTTCGATCTGCCAGGTCTGCGCGCCAGCCTTGATGTGGTCGGGCATGACGAGCTGATCGTCGACCAGTTCGGCGGTGAATGCTGCGGCTGCACAGTGGGGGGCGGTGCAGCTGGCTGCGACCGTGAACCAGGCAGTATGCGGCGGCGTCACAGCCAAGTCCAGCACCACGTAGCCGCCTGGCTTCAGGTCAAAGATCACCGACTTGCTGGCGGCGGGGATCACCTCCCTGCCACCCAGGTCGACGTCAGCGCAAGCGCAGCCCCGCCGGTTCGGTCGGTCGTTAGCGCCGCCATGAACTGCTCTGACGTCACCTCTGCGTTGAGGCGGGCAAAGAG
>CZCA01005844.1_pt1 | contig 11819 bp, 9 predicted proteins | sample 591981 | NCBI WGS metagenome assembly CZCA01 (sample SAMEA3556810, study PRJEB10932) | anaerobic digester metagenome
TCATATTTGTGCATAGGCTTGTTGATTTTGCTGATTGTTGGTGTCCTTGGAGATTATATTTCTACACAGGTCTTTCCTATGTACACTGTTACATCTATTGCTGGTGTAGGTGTGCTGGAACGGTTGGACGGAGTATTCTTAGGTGTGTGGACTGCTGGAATGTTTATAAAAATATCTCTGTTTATTTACCTGCTGTCCATGTGTGTTAAAAGGATTTTTGGAGATTTAGCTTCTCGTGTTTCTATTTTATTGTGCGGTGCCTTGGTGTTAGGCGTCAGCACCTTAACCAGCGTACAGGACAGCTGGCTGGGTATTTTGTTTAACAGCAATGTTACGGTGTGGCTGACCCTTATAACAGGTGTGCTGCTGCCATTACTGCTGTTGTGCATAAGGCTGATAAAAAAGAAGGTAGGTGCTAGGCATGAAAAGGACATTTAAGCTGATGGCGGTGTTTATTTGTGTGGTGTCAATGCTAAGCTTCACAGGGTGTAAAAGCAATAAACAGCTAAATGAAAGACTGATAATACAAGGTGTGGGTATAGATTATACTGATAACCAATACAACGTAACCTTAATGTGTATGGATACAGTACAGGGAGATGAGCAAGCACCTGCTCACACTATACTTTCTGCTACAGGTGACACGGTGCTTGACGGGGTAACAAACGCTATCTCTAAAAAGGGTCAGGAACCACTGTACAGCCACAACCTGTTTATTTTGCTGGGTGATGCTATCGCCAAAAATGATGCCATCACCCCTCTGAATTTTTTTGTAGAGTATTACGAAACAAGGCCTACAGTATATGTCTTTGTAGGTGATACCTCTGCCAACGCTATTTTAACAGCTAAAACAGCCACACCACAGGGGATAGCCAATCTGGCACAAACACAGTACACCAGCGGACGCACCATAACAGCTCAGCTGTACAAGTTTATTGAGGATAGCATGAGTAAAACCCAAAGCCCTGTTACCACACAGCTGACGGTAAAGAACGATGAGGTGCAGGTGTCAGGTACAGTGGTTTTTAAGGATAAAAGGCTGGCGGTGACCTTGGACAATGAGGAAAGCTTGGGCGTGCTGTTGGCAACGGGTAAGGGGAATTTGTCCACCGCTGTTGTAGAATTAGAGGGACAAAGCCAAAGCTTTACCCTGTCTAATGTTAAAAGCAGTATAGAGGTAAGCTCAACAGATGACCAGCTTATCTATACAGTTAATGTTACAGGTAAGGCGGATTTATACGAGGGCAGAATAGGCGGCGGTGCAGGTAAGGGGGAGGTAGATAATAAAATACGCTGGCTTATACAAAAGGCTGTTACAAGAACAGTAAACCAGTACAAAACAGATGTGCTGTCCATGGGTAAGCTTTTACGTCAGAAAAATTATGAATTTTATAATAATATAACTGATTGGGACAAGCTGTTAAAAAACTCCAGAGCTAACGTAGTTGTGGATATTTCTGTGGAATAAGACAGGGTGTAACACCACCGACGGTTATGAGAAATGACTACGCTATAGTTGAATTTTCACATTTTTTAATATTAAGAATATATTTATGTTAATAAAAAAATCACAAAAAATCCTTTTATTATGTGATGATTTACTGTATAATTAGACTTGTATTAATTAAAATTAAGGGTGGGATAGAATATGAGTTCTAATTTTGAAGTTTCACTAGACAATATAATGGAAGAGCTTTCGCTGGAAGCCTTGTATATGCCACAACAGCCAAACGAGATTATGGTTACATCACGAGATGTTAACCGCCCTGGTTTGGAGCTAACGGGCTTCTTTGAGTTCTTTGACAAGGAACGTATAGTTATACTGGGCAATACAGAGATAGCATATCTTAATCATTTTGGCAGCGAACAGCGGTACCATGTTTTAGGAAAAATGTTTGAACGTAAGCCACCAGCAGTAATAATAGCCCGTAACCTAGCACCCTTAGATGAAATTACCAGAGCTGTAAAGGAAAATAAGGTGCCGTTGCTGCGTTCTGCTGACACAACGTCAGCGTTGTCAGCAGCACTTGTATCTCACCTTAATGTGGAGCTGGCACCTCGTATTACACGTCATGGCGTGCTGGTAGAGGTTTATGGTGAGGGAATATTGCTAACAGGGGACAGCGGTGTAGGTAAAAGCGAAACAGCCATAGAGCTTATTAAACGTGGACATCGGCTGATAGCTGATGATGCAGTGGAGATACGCAAGGTTTCCAGAAAATCACTGGTAGGCTCATCACCTGAAAATATTCGTCACTTTATTGAGCTGCGTGGTATTGGTATTATTAACGCCCGACGCATATTTGGTATGGGTGCTGTAAAGGTGACAGAAAAAATTGATATGGTTATTAATATGGAGGTTTGGGACAGCCAAAAGGTGTATGACCGTATGGGCATGGACAACGAGTTTACAGAAATATTAGGCATAGAAGTACCTGTGCTGACAATACCTGTAAAGCCAGGCAGAAACCTAGCCATTATTATAGAAGTAGCTGCAATGAACAACAGACAGAAAAAAATGGGCTATAATGCGGCACAGGAGCTATTGGCCAGCTTAGGTATGGAATATGCCGTGGACGAGGTTAGCGGTAAAAAGAAAATAGAATGGACACCATGATAATACAGCTCTAATCCATTTAAGAAAATATAAAAAGCAGGAAAGGAACAATATGAACATAATAGCTGATACCCACACCCACACAATATCATCTACCCATGCCTTTAGCACCGTACAGGAGATGGTAAAGGCGGCGGCTGATATGCACCTGTATGCCATAGCATTAACGGACCATGGCTATACCATGCCGGGGGCACCGGGAAGGTGGTTTTTTGAAAGCCTGTTTACTATACCGGAGGTTCTGTATGGTGTGCGTGTGCTAAAGGGCGTTGAGGCTAACGTAGCTGACTTTAAAGGCAGCTTGGATATGGAAAAATCTGTGCTGAAGAGTTTAGAATGGGTGGTAGCATCTATGCATGGTGTTACCCTAAAGGAAAAAAAGCCATCAATAGAAAAATGTACACAGGCATGGTTGAATATTGCGGAAAACCCTGACGTAAATGTTATAGGTCACAGCGGTACACCAGAGTACAAATACGATTATGAAAGGGTTATACCCATCCTTGCCAAAAACGGAAAGCTGATAGAAATTAACAACGGCTCCTTTCGTTTTAGAAAGGGTTCAATGGACAACTGTGTGCAGATAGCAAGGGTGTGCAAAAAATACGGCGCTAGGATAGTGGTAAACACAGACAGCCACTTTTCCACGGCGGTAGGACACGTTGAGGACGCTATGGCTATTTTAAAGGATATAGATTTTCCTCAAAAGCTTATTGTTAACAGCAGCTTGGACAGCTTTAAGGGGTATTTAAAGGAGCATAACATAAATTGTTAGCTTATTAACCTAGGTGTTTGCTGTTGTGCCTGTACCTAGGACGCTTTATCTCACCCATGCAAGGGTGTTCTTACCTATAAGGCTGTAGGACAAATTAACAAAATACCTTTTAGGTCAAAAGGTTGCTGTATAAAATAATTGTGGATAAAGCTTGGTAATATATAAAAATGCAGGGGGTAAAATCCTTCTAAATTTTACATGACCGTGGCATTATTGCGACAATAAGGGTATAATATAAAGCCTATAATAGTATTAAGAGTATGAGGAGCGTTGTTTATGTGGCTATGGATATGCATTTTTGCGGTGGTTTTAATTATTTGCGGTGTGGCATATGCCAGAAACGCTAACCATAATTATACCGCAGGCAGTGGTATGTTTAAAAACAGCGAGGACAACCTAAATGAAGAGGATAAGGAATTCAGCGACGTGAATTATTACAATAAGGACGATAAGCTAAGCTAAGGTGAGGTTCACAGATTACTAGATATAAATAATGGCTAAGGGCGTCACATAATTATACCGATTAAATAAATATTTGGAGGTACATATGAGTAAATTAGACAAGGTGAAAAAGGTTGCAATGGCAAAGGGCTTTGCTGTTAGAGAGAACGAGCCTCTAAAAAATTACACAAGCTTTAAAATTGGCGGTAAAGCAGAAATGATGATTATCGCCACCGACCCACAGGGCTTACAGGATGTACTTATCGTTTGTGATAACGAGTATATCCCAGTATTTGTTTTAGGCAGAGGCTCTAACGTTTTAGTAGCCGATAAGGGTATTGACGGCGTTGTAATAAAGCTGGAGGGGTCCTTTACCAATATGTCCTTGGTTGATAACGATGAAATATTCTGCGGTGCTGGTGTCAGCTTGGCAAAGCTGTGTAACTTTGCTTATGAAAACAGCCTAAGCGGTCTAGAGTTCGCATGGGGAATACCAGGCAGCGCAGGGGGTGCAGCGTATATGAACGCTGGTGCCTATGGCGGTGAGATGAAGGACGTGCTTGTGTCCTGTACCCATATTGACAACAACCAAAAACAAGGTACATTTATTCGTGATGATTTAAAGCTTAGCTATCGCCACAGCGTTTACGGTGAAAACAGCTTTATTATTACAGGTATGCTGTTAAAGCTGACAAAGGATTCTCCGGTGGAGATACGCAACCGTATGGACGAGTATATGGCAAAGCGTAAGGAAAAACAGCCCTTGGACTATCCTAGCGCGGGCAGTGTGTTTAAACGTCCGAGGGATAGCTACGCAGGTGCGTTAATAGAGCAGGCGGGCTTAAAGGGCAAGCAAATAGGTGATGCGGCAGTCAGCCAAAAGCACTGTGGATTTATTGTTAATAAGGGCAATGCCACTTGTAAAGATGTTCTAGAGCTAGTAAAATATATTCAGGATACCATAGAGGCGAAAAATGGTATAAGGCTTGAATGTGAAATAAAACCAGTAGGTAAGCTGTAAGCCTTATGGCTTCTGCCTACAAGGGTATTTTAGTTTTTTTAGAATACCCCTTAACCCCAATATAGCAAGGAGCAAAGGTCTATGAAATTCATAATTATTACTGGCGTGTCCGGTGCAGGTAAAACCAGTGCCTTACACGCCTTGGAGGATATATATTTCTACTGTGTGGATAATATTCCACCTGTGCTTATCTCCACCTTTTACGATTTGTGTAAAAACTCTACTGATTCAAAAATGCAGAACGTGGCGGTAGTAACCAACATCAGGGACAATAAGGATTTAACTGACCTTATACTGGCACTTGAAAAGCTGCAAAGTGATAAGGCTCAATATAAGATAGTGTTTTTAGATGCCAGAGAGGATGTGCTGTTAACCAGATATAAGCAGACCCGCAGAAAGCACCCCCTAAGCGACAGCTACAACGGCTCGGTGGTGTCTGCTATGCACACAGAACGAGAGCTGCTTACAAAGGTGCGTGAACGTGCTGATTACATAGTAGACAGCTCCTTGTCTACACCGTTACAGCTAAAGGAAAGAATATCTAGTCTGTTTTTAGATAACGATGAATCCTCCCTGTCCGTCACCTGTATGTCCTTTGGCTTTAAGTACGGCTTACCCACAGAGGCTGATTTGGTTTTTGACGTTAGGTGTCTGCCAAACCCTTTTTATATAGAGGATTTAAAGCACAAAACGGGCTTGGATCAGCCTGTGTATGATTATGTTATGAAATGGGACGAAACCCATGGCTATATTGAACGTATGCTGGCGTTGGTGGATTATACTCTGCCTTTATATGAAAAGGAGGGTAAAAGCCAGCTGGTAATAGGTATCGGATGTACAGGTGGAAAGCACCGTTCGGTAACGCTTACCCGTGTGCTGTTTACACATTTAATAGAGAACGGACAACGTGCGACTACCCATAACAGGGATATTCTTAAGGCATAAAGCGAGGATAAGAAAAATGTCATTCTCATCTGAAACTAAAAAAGAATTATGTAAAGCCCACAACATCTGCACCCATTATTTAAGGGCAGAGTGCTATGGGCTTTTGCTCTTTGCAAAGAAATTTAAATATAATGAAATAGTGTTAAGCACCGAAAGCCCCTTTGTTGCCAACCGTTTTATGGAGCTGTTAACGCAGGTGTGGCAGGTAATAGTGGAAAAAACCTCTGCATTAACAGGTAAGGTGGGGGGCACAAAGCTATTTACTATACGAGTGCCAGATACATATGACTGCAGCAGGATTTACTTAGATTTAGGGCATATGGAAAATGATGTGTCGTTGCGTATCAACCGTGGAAACCTAGAGGACGAGGACTGTACAGCGGCGTTTTTGCGTGGCGTTTTTCTGTGCTGTGGCTCAGTGATAGACCCAGTAAAGGATTATCATTTAGAGTTTTCTGTGTCCTATAAAAATTTGTGCAGTGACCTTGCAAAGCTAATTAGTGAGGTGGAGGAGCTGGGACCTGTACCCAAGGTAATATCTAGGAAAGGCTCATATATAGCATACTTTAAGGACAGCGAACAAATTGCCGATATGCTCACCTTTATAGGTGCGCCCTTAGCGGCTATGGAGATAATGAACCAAAAAATAGTCAAAGAAATTCGCAACGTGGCTAACCGTAAAACTAACTCAGAGATAGCTAACATTAAAAAGACTGTATCAGCATCTATGGAGCAGATAAAAACCATAGAAAAAATACAAAAAAGTGTTGGGCTGGAGGCTCTGCCACAGGATTTGAAGGAGGTGGCATTGCTGCGATTGGACAACCCCGAGCTGTCCCTGCGTGACCTAGGCACGATGCTTGAGCCACCTATAAGCCGCAGCGGTGTTAACCATCGCATTAAACGCATTACAGCCTTTGCAGAAAAAATTTAACTTAGATTAAAAGGGGTGATGATATGTCCTTTGTTCATTTACATGTACATAGCGAATACAGCCTGTTAGACGGTGCCTGTCGGTTAACAGATTTGGTGTCGGCTGTTAAGGCAAGCAACCAAAACGCTGTGGCTGTTACCGACCACGGTGTTATGTACGGTGCTGTGGATTTTTACAAAATAGCACAGGAGCAGGGCATACACCCTATAATAGGCTGTGAGGTATATGTAGCGCCACGTTCACGTCTGGACAAAATGTCAGACATGGACCGCAGCAGCTACCATATGGTGTTATTGTGTAAAAATAATACGGGGTACCAAAATTTAATTGAAATGGTTTCAAAGGGCTTTACAGAGGGCTTTTACAATAAACCTCGTATTGATGATGAATTGCTTAAGCACCACAGCGACGGATTGGTGTGCCTGTCTGCCTGCTTGGCAGGTGAGCTGCCACGGCTGATATTAATGGGTAACTACACAGGTGCTAAGGAAAAGGCTATGTACTATGATAAGCTGTTTGGCAGGGGTAACTATTATCTAGAGCTTCAGGACCATGGCATTACCGACCAAAAGGCTGTTAATAAACAGCTGATTAGGATTTCTAAGGAAACGGGTATTCCTTTGGTAGCCACCAATGATTGCCACTATATAAAAAAAGAGGACAGCAGTACACATGGTATCCTACTGTGCATACAGACAAACCATACTGTTTTAGATGATAACAAAATGGAGTTTCCTACTGATGAATTTTACCTAAAGTCAGAGGAGGAAATGCGGCAGCTTTTTAAGGACTGTCCACAGGCAATAGATAACACCCAAAAAATAGCTGATATGTGTGGCTTTGACTTTGAATTTGGCTCTACAAAGCTGCCGCATTTTGACGTGCCTGACAACCGTAATCATTACGAATATTTTCGGGAGCAATGCTATACAGGCTTATACAGGCATTATGGTGATAACCCAGACAAGGGCTTGATTAACCGTTTAGAATATGAGCTGGATATTGTAAACAAAATGGGCTATGTGGATTATTATCTCATTGTAAATGACTTTATACAGTATGCCAAATCTGTTGGTATCCCTGTAGGCCCAGGCAGAGGCTCTGGTGCAGGCAGCTTGGCGGCATATTGTATAGGTATTACAGGCATTGACCCTATAAAGTACAACCTTTTGTTTGAACGCTTCCTAAATCCAGAGCGTGTTAGTATGCCGGATTTTGATATAGACTTTTGCAAGGACAGACGGCAGGAGGTTATTGACTATGTAATAAGGAAATACGGCGATGACCATGTAGCACAAATAATTGCATTTGGCACCATGGCGGCACGAGGTGCAATACGAGATGTAGGACGTGCCTTATCCATACCCTACGGTGTTGTTGACGGTGTGGCAAAGCTGGTTCCCTTTGAAATTGGCATGACGATTGAAAAGGCAATGACACAGTCACCACAGCTAAAGGAGCAGTACGATACAGACGAAAGCATACATAACCTTATTAATGTAGCCATGAGTATAGAGGGTATGCCACGTCACGCTACTACCCATGCCGCTGGTGTGGTTATAACAGAAAAGCCTGTCAGCTTTTATGTGCCATTAGCCAAAAACGATGAAGCAACAGTTACCCAGTACACAATGACACGTTTAGAGGAGCTGGGTCTGTTAAAAATGGACTTTTTAGGACTGCGTAATTTAACGGTTATACATGATGCCGAGGCTGTAATAAGGACGGTAAACCCAAGCTACAGCAACGAGGACATAAGGGACGACGACAAGGCGGTATTTGATATGCTGTCCCAAGGTCTGTCAGAGGGTGTTTTTCAGTTTGAAAGTGCTGGTATGAAAAGCGTGCTGACACAGCTAAAGCCTGAAACAGTAGAGGACTTAATAGCTGTTATTTCCCTGTACCGACCAGGCCCAATGGACTCTATCCCAAGGTATATTGAAAACCGGCATCACCCACACCGTGTTACCTATAAGCATCCGCTGTTAAAGGATATTTTGGACGTAACCTATGGCTGTATAGTGTATCAGGAGCAGGTTATGCAGATTTTTAGAAGTCTGGCGGGATACTCCTTAGGTCGTGCGGATATTGTTAGACGTGCTATGTCAAAAAAGAAAAAGGATGTTATGGAGCGGGAGCATCAGATATTTATTAACGGCTTGACAGATGAAATGGGCAATGTAGAGGTTGAGGGCTGTCTTAGACGTGGTGTGCCAAGGGACGTGGCAGATTCAATATATAGCGAGATGGAAGGCTTTGCTTCCTATGCCTTTAACAAATCCCATGCGGCGGCGTATGCACACATATCCTACAAAACAGCATGGATGAAGTGTCACTATCCCAAGGAGTATATGGCGGCACTGCTTACCAGTGTGTTGGACAACACCAACAAGCTAGCCACTTATATGGCAGAGTGTCACCGTCTGGGCATTAATGTCCTGCCGCCGGATGTAAACATAAGCACAAATGGCTTTACAGTTAGCGGTAACGATATACGCTTTGGTTTAATGGCGGTAAAAAACCTAGGGAAGACGTTTATTGATAACGTGGTACAGTATCGTAAAAACGGCAGGTACAAGTCTTTTTATGATTTTTGCAAAAGACTGTACGGTAAAAATATGAACAGCCGTGGAGTAGAAAGTCTGATAAAGTGTGGTGCTTTAGATAACCTAGGCAATAACAGACGAGAAATGCTAAGCAGTATTAAGCCCTTAATGGACGGCTTAGACCATGACCGTAAAAAAAACATGGAGGGACAGCTAAGCTTCTTTGACAGCTCCGACGGTACTGCTCAGCCTGTGAATATTCCAACCATGTCGGATTTTACCATGGCGGAAAAATTGTACATGGAAAAGGAAATAGCAGGTATGTATTTGTCGGGACATCCTATGGCACAGTATGATGATATTGCCGTGGCAATAAAGGCCGATAGGATAGGGGATATAATAGACAGCGACAATACGGAGAAACGCTACCGTGACGGTGCTACCGTTAGGGTGCTTGCCATTGTCAGCAGCGTTAAGCTGAAAACTACCAAAAATAACACGTTAATGGCTTTTGTAACGGTGGAGGACAGATACGGCAGTATGGAGGTGCTGGTGTTTCCAAAAACTTTGTCAGATTACGGTACGCTGTTTATGGAGGGCAACGTGGTACAGCTGGTAGGTACGGTCAGCAAAAAAGAGGACGAGGAAACAAAGCTATTGTGTAACCACGTTGCCATTGCACCTAAAAGGGTGGAGGATGTTATCCTAAACAGCAGCAGCTCCACAGCGTCACAAGCTGTACCACAAACAGGACAGAGAAAAGCGCTGCCTGTGCTGTATCTGCGAGTACCTAATATGGAGTGTAAGGAATATAAAAAAGCTTTACAGCTGTTAGCTGTATTTGATGGCAGAAATCCTGTGGTGTTCTATTTATCGGACAGTAAAAGAAAACTAAAAGCACCTGCTAATTTGTGGGTAGATTTAAACCAAGTATTGGTAGATGAATTAAAGAGCCAATTAGGGGAGAAAAACGTAGCTGTAAAATAAAATCTTTGTAAAATAGTAAAAAAGCCTTGATTATTATGTCGCCATTGGCTATAATTGTAGGTAAGCAATTTTTACTATTTTATTTATAATATTACTTAATCGGAGGAATGAGTTATGGCAGCAAGAGCAATTGCAGTATTAACAAGTGGCGGTGATGCCCCTGGAATGAATGCGGCGGTTAGAGCCGTTGCGAGAACTGCTCTTTCCCAAGGATTGAGGGTTATCGGTGTGCATCGTGGATATAACGGTTTATTAAACGGTGATGTGTTTGAAATGAATTTGCGTTCTGTTTCTGACATTATCCACAGAGGCGGCACAATCCTATATACAGCTAGAAGTGAAGAATATAACACACCGGCAGGTGTTGAAAAAGCCGCACAAACCTGTCGTGATTTAGGTGTTGACGGTGTTGTTGTAATAGGCGGCGATGGTTCCTTTAGAGGTGCCAGAGATTTAACAGGACAGGGCATACCATGTGTAGGCATCCCTGGTACTATCGACAATGATATAGCGTGCAGTGATTACACCGTAGGCTTTGATACAGCCATGAACACAGCCATGGAAATGGTAGACCGTATCCGTGACACAGCACAGTCACATGACCGCTGCAGTGTTGTAGAGGTTATGGGCAGACGTTGCGGTGACATAGCCTTGGAAACAGGTATAGCAGTAGGTGCTACATCTATCCTAGTACCTGAAATACCATACGACCTTGACCGTGATGTTATTGAGCGTATGAGATTTACACAAAGCTCTGGTAAAAAGCATTTTATCGTTATTGTTGCTGAGGGTATCGGTGGTGTAGCAGATATAGCTAAATACATAGAGGAAAAGACAGGTATTGAAACCCGTGCCACAGTTTTAGGTCACGTTCAGCGTGGAGGTTCTCCAACACTAAGAGATAGGGTAGTGGCAAGTGCAATGGGACATCATGCAGTTGATTTAATAACAAAGGGTATCGGTAACCGTGTTGTGGCTATGCAGGGTGGAAAAATTGTTGACTTTGATATTACAGAGGCACTAAACATGAAGCGTCATTTTGATAAAGACCTGTATGAGGTTGCTTTAAATATCTCTATCTGATTTATATGAATTCGGATATAAATAACCGTGGTACACACGGGTCAGCCCGTTTAAGCTCAGCACAGTATTATTGTCAAAGTATAAGTTCTCAGCATCTATACGTCAGCGTAGGCGGCGGGGAGCATATCACTTAGACAGCCAAAAACCAAAATAATATTAATTTAGGACACGGTGGTTAACCGTGTCCTTTTTTTAGGTTTACCCTAAATGGGGGTACCTGGGGGTGAAGGTACGTTACAGGCTTTGTAGTAGGAGCTGTTAGCAAAGGGCAAGAGTGTTGTTCATCATGAGGTAAAATCTGAAGTAAGCCTAGGTCAAGCCCCTTTTATTTGCTTGGAATTTTGGGGTGCATAGCTTTTGTTAGCCTTAAAAGCAACCAATTGTAGGCTTTTCAGGGGATATAATAATAAATGGCAGGCTGTTTTACTGTATTAACCATTCTGCTTTCTACAGCTTGGACAGATAAAATA
>CZCA01002180.1_pt1 | contig 11769 bp, 13 predicted proteins | sample 591981 | NCBI WGS metagenome assembly CZCA01 (sample SAMEA3556810, study PRJEB10932) | anaerobic digester metagenome
GGCTCTGTTGTTCTGGCATTGCCCTCTGGCGCTGCCCTCTGCTGCCTCTCGCTTTTACTTCTCTGCAGTCAGATTCCGGCTGACGCCCTCCATCCTAGCATCGCATTCTGCGTTGCGCAATAGCTATTCTTTTCATCAAAGTTTTCCATACGCTCACTATCCGAAGACTCCGACCGCTGTTCATGGCCGCATGGTTTCGTTATGCGAACACGCAGGGTTGTCTTGCCGCCTCCTCCGTGTGCAGGATGACGCACGCGTCGCACGCGCATACGGTGGAACTCGACCAAACCAACCGATTTCTATACGAAGCATCTATAAAAACTGCAACGGGTGAGGATGCCAGAACAGGTTGAGAACAGCCGTAGGGCGCAATAGGCATTCTGGGCAAGCAAAGAGAGACGCCGACATATGGAGGGCAAAATAAAGATGCCCGCCACCGCATAAGCGATGACGGGCCCGTACAAAGGAGGAACCAAAGGAGACTGGTTCGAATTGTGAAGTAAGCTCCCCTCAAACTTCACAACTCTGCCAGGCAACCGACAAGCGCTAAACCCGGCAAACAGGTCGGGCGCCTGGCAGAATACGAACATCAATCCTTGCTTCACAATATGAGTGGGGCAGGTTGTGGCGCTGTTGCCAGAAAATTCCGTGCAGATTAACACCGGATGTGCGCAACTCATGCCAGTTTGTGGTGTTCTGAAGTAACGGCGCAGCACAGAGCAACACAGAACACGGATAAGAGCCATGCGGCGCAAAGTGAATGACTGAAATGACAGACAATGTTTGACAGGGGGATGAACGCTGCACTAGAATACTCTTTATTGTTTTGACGGTTGTAAAATCACTTAGATACGAAACCAGAATTTGAAATGAGTTCGCACCGATCACCGTCAGTGCGGATGACCAGTCACTATTGAATCATTGACAGAGGAGCTAGCCATTATGGCGGAAAACAGCACTTTCGAGCGCGTACGCGCAATCATCGTCGATCAGCTTGGCGTGGATGCCGATGAAGTGACGATGGAAGCCAACTTCCGTGACGACCTGGAAGCGGACAGCCTGGATCTTGTCGAGCTGATCATGGCGTTTGAGGAAGAGTTTGGCGGCGAGATCAACGACGAAGACGCCCAGAAAATTCTTTCGGTGGGCGACGCCGTCCGCTATCTCGATGCAGCTGCTGGTGGATGAAGCTACACTACGCGCAAAAAAAGCGGGCATTGTGCCCGCTTTTTTTGATCCTGACTTTCCAATCAGGCTGGCTTCAGCACGCGAATTACCGAGACAACCCGACCGTTAATGCGCACCTTGTCTGCCGGGCGGACGATGGGCTGGTAATTTGGGTTGGCTGGGACAAGGTGCACCATGTTCCCTTCGCGACGCAGATACTTGAGCGTGGTGTCCTCGTCATCCTCGATCCAGGCAGCAACCATTTCGCCATTGTTGGCAGTCTCTTGCGCGTGCAAAATCACGATGTCGCCGTCTAGAACGCTGGCATCGATCATGGAATTACCCTGGACACGCAAAGCAAAGAGGCGATCTGCTGGCAAATTGAGCATCCCCTCAGTCAGTTCGATCCATCCCTCCGGGTCATAGGGTTCGCTGGGAATGACAGGGATCGGTTTGCCAGCGGCAATTTTCCCCAGAATCGGAATGCGGAACCGTCTGTCTGCGCTGTTTCCGTTGAGTTCAGGCAACCACCCCAGTTCGGTCAGGCGCTCCAGATTGAGACTCAGCCCGCGACTTACCTCGCGCTCACGAACAATCAGCTCATTTTCCTCTAGCTTGCTCAAGTTGTAATTGACCACCGAGGTGCTGCTGATGCCCACATTGTCGCCAATTTCGCGAATTGTCGGCGGGTAGTGATGTGTGTTGGTAAATTCGTAAATGAACCGCAGGATTCGCTGCTGACGCTCTGAAAGCGTGGAAAAATTCATAGTGACACCCCTGCCTGGACTGTGTCTGCCGGGAGTGTTGCACGCATGGGGTATCCCAAGTGCAAGTATCCCAAACAGAACGTTTGTTTCCCAATGTTTCCCAAATAGTACACGAACATTTGTGCGATGTCAAGCATCAAACGCACGTTTGTTCTGTCTTGTTTGAGAAAGTCAGGGAGTTTCAGTTCCACAGGTGGTCAATCCGGCGCGTTGAAGATACGCACAGTAGCGTTCCCAATAGACAGAGCGGTCAGCGGCACTGGCGGCAAGGTCAGGGAAGCGGGCGTCGGCTTTTTGTTGACCGCGCTGCATGGCCTCTTCCATATCGATGCCACAGAGGTAGGCAATCTTGAAGAGCATCACTTGCAGGTCGCTCAGCTCCAGCGCCAGTTCGGCGCGCAGCTGTTCCAGGTCGTCCGAAGAGGGGGTGCGATAGCCCTCGAACATCTGCACGAGCTTGCTAACTTCTCCCAGTTCCTCAATGGCGTGCAACATGGTGTGGCTCAATGTCACTTGCTCCCACGTGCGCGCCTTATCCCACGCTGCCAGCCAGTTCTGATATTCCCGTATATGCACCGCGCTCACCCCATACATTCAAGATGCCGTTTACACATTCCTGTTTGCTGACCACTAGTTAGATGTTCATCTTCCCTGAGGCTTTGGAGCTTCCAGGAAGATTGTGAATATGTAAACCGCTACCGCTAGATTATGCGTCTGATGGATTGGCAGTCGCCGCCAGCCGCCGCAAAAATGATGCGGAACGCACATGACGCTCCAGAGTGAAGATCAAGTAGCGATTCAGCACGCTCTCGACACGGCGCAAGATCGGCTTCCGCACCACTACAGGCGCCACCGCCGACCAGGGCTGACTTTGAAGGAAGCGCAGGAGTTTGAGGGTGTCAACGTCTAGCGGCTCCACGTCAGTCCGTTGTGGGGCACACTGCGGGCAGAGCACGCCGCCCTCATGCAACGCTAGGAAATTGACCGTCGGCGCCAGAGACTTTCCACAGGCCAGACAGTGAAACAGCTGTGGTTGGAAGCCGGTCAAGCTCAGCAGGTGAAGGTCAAACCAAGGCAGCAAATTAGGGGGCGGATCGCCCTGCGCAGTCGCTTCGTCCAACACGCGCAGCGCAAAGAGCGCCAGGTCCCAGATCGTGCGCAGCTCATCGCCAGTTTCGGCAAAGGCATCGATCAGTTCACACATATAACTGGCGGCAGCAATCGCCTCCAGATTCTCGCGCACGTGACGAAAGCTCTCAACCGTCTGCGCCTCGGTGATGATGTCCCACGTGCGCCCCTGCGCCACCAGCAACGCCGCGTGTGTAAACAGCTCAAGATGACCGGCTTTGCGGCTGGCGGTCTTGCGCACGCCCTTGGCGATCAACTCCAGCTTGCCATCGCCCGGCGTGAGTACGGTCAACACACGGTCGGCATCGTTGACATCGCGACGACGCAGGATCAAGGCGCGGGTTGAGCGGACGCGTTCACGGTTGGACATGCTGCATAGTGTACCACACTCGCTCTTGTCGATTGCCAGCGGAGTGCGATAGTATGGAAGGGGCGAGAGGCGAAGGGCGAGACACAGTGCGCGCACCACGCAGCACGCACCACACTCTAGCAAACACGGCGAAGTTGGAACGTAACGATCTCATGCAGATTTTGGGGACTTTGGTTTATGTCAAGCGACCTGGGCAGACGCTGATGCTGCATCGCATCAAGCGCGCCGGCGACATGCATCAGGGCAAGTGGAACGGGCTGGGCGGTAAGTTCGAGCCGGGCGAATCGCCAGAAATGTGCGCGATCCGCGAGGTCTACGAGGAGAGCGGGCTAACAATCCGCAACCCAGAACTGCGCGGCATCCTGACCTTTCCCGATTTTCGCAGCGGCGAGGATTGGTACGCGTTCGTCTTTGTGGCGCGCACCTTCAGCGGAACGTTGATCGACTCAACGGAAGGCGTGCTACAATGGATCGACGACGACCGGCTGCTCGACCTACCGCTATGGGAGGGCGACCGCATCTTTCTGCCGTGGCTCAATCAGACGCGCTTCTTTTCGGGTCGCTTTGTTTATGAGGACGGCAGACTTCGCAGCCACGCAGTCGCGTTCTATCCGATAGTCAACGATGCGACAGCCGCAGCGACGGGAACAACTGCACTCACATCGCCAACTATCGACCACGCGGAGAGTGTATCATCACAGTCATCGCCAATCTACACGCCGGTCGACGACAGCTACTGCTGGGTCTGCGGCGGCCCCGTCGTCAAACATCATTGCAAGATCACCTGCACCGTCTGCGGCTTCCGCCGCGATTGCAGTGATCCGTGATAACGTGGTGCGTGTTTCGTGTTTCGTGGTGCATGATGATGAGTGTGCCCTTGCACGCACCACGCACCACGCACCACGCAACACGCACCACGCAACAGAAAGCGTTCCGAGCTATGCAAATTTTCGATGTTGAATCAGCACAACAGACGATCCTGCGCCGCGCGGCGTGGGATGAGGTGAGTGTTCCGACCGCAGTGTTGGATCGCACCGAGAAGCTCTTTGGTGAGCGCATCGGGCCGGAGGAAGCGGTGCGCCGCATCCTGGCCGATGTGCGCACGCGCGGCGCCGCCGCCGTGCTCGACTGGTCACAGCGCCTCGACGGGAGCGCACCGCCGGCGCTGGTCGTCCCCACCGAGACAATCCGCGCCGCATACGAGGCGGTCGATCCGGCTGTCGTGGCGGCGATGCGACTGGCAGCAGCGCGCGTCGAGGCGTTCCATCGCCGTCAGCCTGCGCTCAGCTGGATCCACAACGACGATGAAGGGACGTTGGGGCAGCTCGTGCGCCCCATCGAACGCGTGGGCATCTACATTCCGGGCGGGTCGGCGCCGCTGCCCAGCTCGCTGATCATGACTGCCGTGCCGGCGCGCGTGGCGGGCGTGCCCTTTGTCGCCGTAATCTCGCCGCCGCAGCGCGACACCGGGCTGCCCCATCCCACCATCCTGGTCGCCGCCGACATCGTGGGCGTGGATGCAGTGTACGTGGCGGGCGGCGCGCAGGCGATCGGCGCGCTGGCGTTTGGCGCGGACCCCATCGCGCGCGTCGACAAAATTTTCGGGCCTGGCAGCCTCTTCACCACGCTTGCCAAACGCCAGGTCTTCGGCATCGTCGGCATCGATGGGCTGCCCGGCCCCACGGAGACGCTGGTCATCGCCGACGAGAGCGCCGACCCACAGCTTGCCGCCGCCGATCTGTTGGCGCAGGCGGAACACGATGTACTAGCAAGCGCCATTTTGCTGACGCCCTCGCGCACGCTGGCGGAGCAGGTGCAAGCCGCCGTCCACGCACAGATGGAGGAGTTGGAACGCAGCGAGATCATTGCGGCGTCGCTCACGCGCAGCAGCGGCATCGTCGTCACCGCGTCGCTGGCGCAGGCATTCGAGCTTGCCAACGCCTACGCGCCCGAGCATCTCTGTCTGCTCGTGCGTGACCCGTGGCAGCATCTCGGCCAGGTGCGCAACGCCGGCGGCGTTTTCCTAGGCGAACGCAGTTTCGAGGTGCTGGGCGACTATGTGGCCGGCCCCAGTCACGTCATGCCAACGGGCGGCACCGCGCGCTACGCCAGCCCGATCAACGTCAACGATTTCATGAAAATTGTCAGCGTGATTGGTTTGAACGAGCAGGCATTGCAGGCAATCGGCTCTGCAGCGAGTGTGCTGGCGCGCGCCGAGGGGTTAACCGCCCATGCCGCCGCGGTCGAACGTCGAATTTCTTAGGTCCCCAAACGGTTCACACTCATCGACACAAAGGAGACAGGAATGAAGAAACAGTCATTTTTCCTGCGAATTGCCCTGCTATTCGCAATCGTTCTTGCGTTTGGGGCGGCGCCAGCGATCGCCCAAGACAACGGGGGCTTCACGCTGACCATCCTGCACACGAACGACACGCACGCCCGCATCGAGCAGTTTGCGGGCAGCGGCAGCACATGCAGTGAAGAGCAGGCGGCCAGCGGTGCGTGCGTCGGCGGTGTGGCGCGGCGTGCAACCAAGATCGCCGAACTGATGGGAACAGCGATGAACCCGCTCCTTGTCGATGCCGGTGACCAGTTCCAGGGATCGCTCTACTATACCCAGTATCGTGGGGAGGAAGCCGCCGAGTTCATGCCGATGCTCGGCTATCAGGCGATGACGATCGGCAACCACGAATTCGACGACGGCCCTGCCAACCTGGCGCGCTTCATCGACAGCGTCGGGCTGCCCGTGCTCAGCGCCAATATCGACGCCAGCGCCGACCCCGACCTGGCAGGCAAGATTCTGCCTTACACCGTGCTCGACGTGAATGGCGAACAGGTCGGCGTGATCGGTTTAACGACCGACACCACACCCTTCAGCTCCAGCCCAGGCGACACGGTGGCGTTTGGCGAATACGTCGCCTCGCTTGAACCTGTGATCGCCGAGCTGGAAGCGCTGGGCGTCAACAAGATCGTGCTGCTCAGCCACATCGGTTATGCCGACGACCAGATGCTGGCGGCCGCCATCGACGGCATCGACGTGATCGTGGGCGGGCATAGCCACACGTTGCTCGCCAACACCATCGAAGGCGCATCAGGCCCCTACCCAACCGTGGTTGACTCACCCAGCGGTGCGCCGGTGCTGATCGTGCAGGCGGAGGCTTACGGCAAGTATCTCGGCAATCTCGAAGTCACCTTCGACGCCGACGGTGTGGCGAGCGCCTGGCAGGGGGAGCCGATCTTGCTCGACGCCAGCGTGGCGGAGGACCCAGATGTCCTGGCGCGCGTGCAGGCGTTGGGGCAGCCGCTGGCGGAGCTGCGCAACACGGTCGTCGGTCAATCTGCGATCGAGCTGGACGGCAGCCGCACGTCGTGTCGCTTCGGTGAGTGCACCATGGGCAACCTGATCGCCGACGCCATGTTGTGGGCGACGCAGAATGACGGTGCGCAGGTCGCCATTGAGAACGGCGGTGGCATTCGCGCCAGCCTGCCCGCTGGCGACGTCACTATGGGCGGCGTGCTCGAGGTGCTGCCCTTTGGCAACTTGGCGGCGACGCTCGGCTTGAAAGGCTCTGACTTGCTGCTGGCGCTCGAAAATGGCGTCAGCCGCGCCGAAAACCCCGATAACGAGGGCACCGGTCGCTTCCCGCAAGTCGCAGGCATCCGCTTCAGTTGGGACGGCAGCAAACCGGCGGGCGAGCGCATCGTTTCCGCCGAGGTGCGCAACGCCGACGGCAGCTACAGCCCCATCGATCCGGACGCGGTCTATCAGGTTGTGACCAACGACTTCATGCGCCGCGGTGGCGATGAATACACGATCTTCGCTGAGGCCGCGATCAATCCGTATGACTTCGGCTCGCCACTCGACCAGATTCTGGCGGACTACATCGCTGCGTTCTCGCCAGTGAACCCGGTCATCGAGGGACGCATCACGCGCGTCGACTCAGCGGAACCGACCCCGACGCCCGCGCCCACCGAAGAGCCTACGCCGTCAGAGCCGCCTGCCGCGTTGCCAACCACCGGCGCCGGCTTTGAAAGCTGGCCGCTGCTAGCTGCACTGCTCGTACTCACCGCGCTCGCTGCGACCCAGATTGTGCGACAACGCTCCATGAGAAATCATTGATCCGCTGATTTCGCAGATTGCGCAGAGAATGCCGAATATTTTTCTGCGTAATCTGCGCAATCTGCGGTAAAGTTAATGCCGTGAAGAATCATTGATCCGCTGATTTCGCAGATTTCGCAGAGAATGCCGGATAATTCTCTGCGAAATCTGCAGATGATATTTTGGCAATTGAGACGAAACGAAAGTCCGATCGTAGCGTATGAACAATCCTGTCTCGGTGTCTCCGTTCGATGTGCGCGCGTTGGTGCGCAGCGAGCTTGCTGCGCTCGAAGCCTATACGCCGATTGTACCGTTCGAGGTGTTGAGCGCGCGGCTGGGTTTGCCCGCGACGCAGATCGTCAAGCTCGACGCCAACGAGAATCCCTATGGCCCGGCGCCAGCGGTGATCGAGGCGCTGGCGGAGTACAATTTTTATCACATCTATCCTGATCCACAGCAAACCGAATTGCGTCACGCGCTGGCGGCGTATGTCGGCGTGGCGGCGGAGCACATCCTGCCCAGCCACGGCGCCGACGAGATGCTCGATTACTTATGCCGAATTTTTTTGCAGCCGGGCGACGCCATCATCGACTGCCCGCCGACCTTCGGCATGTACAACTTCGATGCGCAGCTGACCGGCGCCAGGGTGATCGAGGTGTGGCGGCGGGCGGATTATGGCGTTGACGTCGAGGCGGTTGAGCGTGCGGTGCTGGAACAACCAGCTGGCCGCGTCAAACTGCTCTTTCTCACCTCGCCCAACAACCCGTCGGGGACGTGGCTGCCGGACGCCGATCTGGCGCGGCTGCTGCGCCTGCCGGTGATGGTGGTGCTCGACGAGGCGTATGTCGAGTTTGCCGACCATCCGAGCCGGGCGGCGTGGGCGCTGCAACATGACAACCTGGTCGTTCTGCGCACCTTCAGCAAGGCGGCGGGCATTGCCGGGTTGCGGTTGGGCTACGGCGTCTGTCCGGCATGGTTGATGGCGGAGTTATGGAAGTTCAAGCAGCCCTACAACGTCAACGTGGCGGCGACGGTGGCCGGCCTGGCGAGTCTGCGCGACCTCGACTATCTGCGCGCTACGGTGGAGAAACTCAAGACGGAGCGGCGGCGGCTGTCGGCGTTGTTGGCGAGCGTGCCATTTCTGGAGCCGCAGCCGTCGGAGGCGAACTTCGTGCTTTGCCGCGTGAACGGGCGCAACGCCAGGGAGATCAAGCAGACACTCGAACGGCAGGGCATCCTGGTGCGCTATTACAACAAGCCAGGGCTGGACAACTGCATCCGCATCTCGGTGGGACGACCGGAGCAGACCGATCGGCTAGTCGAGGCGTTGCATGCGCTCACTGTGCATCGGACGTAAAGGACAATTTGCAGTATAATGGCTGCCGTAGCCCATTTATTCACGAGATACGAATTGAGGAAAGCATGGCATTGCCTGTTCAATTGCAAGAAAACGAGATGGTTATTCGCATCATCAAACGTCACCCGTTGTCCCTGATCGGGCGCATTGTTGGCGTGGCGCTGCTGCTGATTTTGGGCGTCGCGCTCTGGATGTGGTTACGCTCGATTGGCGGCGGCATGGAAGTAGTCGTAGATATCTTGATGGCGGTCGGTGCGTTGGCTGCAGTCATCTATGCTGGCATCTACTGGTATCGGTATGAAAACGATCTGTGGATCATCACCAGTGAGCGGCTGATTGACTCCACCAAGACGACGCCCTTCAATCAGGACATCAAAACGGCGACGTTGACCAACATCCAGGACATCAACATCCGCAAGCGCGGCATCTTCCAGACGATCTTCGAGTATGGCGACGTCATCTGCCAGACTGCATCGGCGTCGGGTCACACCTTTGAGTTCCTGGGCGTGGCGAAACCAGCAGAAGTGCTCGACCTAATCGACGACCAGCGAGCACTGGCGCAACGCAAAATGCCAGCAGCCAAACCGTGAACGGAGGCGACCACACGATGCGCAACGGCTCCATTCAACGCAAGACCGGCGAAACCGAAGTCGAGGTCACTTTGGTCATCGATGGCGCGGGCAAAGCGGACATCGCCACCGGCATCGGCTTTCTGGATCACATGCTGACGCTCTTTGCCAGCCATGGCCTCTTCGACCTGACCGTGCACGCGCGCGGCGATCTGCACGTAGACGAACATCACACGGCGGAAGATGTCTTTATCTGCCTGGGCAAAGCGCTCGACCAGGCGCTAGGCGACCGGCGCGGACTGGTGCGGACAGCGCACAGCTACACGCCGATGGATGAGGCGCTGGCGCTGGTTGCCGTCGATCTAGGTGGGCGACCTTACTGCGTCTTCGAGAGCGAGTTCGCCACGCCGCGCGTCGGTGGGCTGGGCACTGACCTCATCTTCCATCTGTTCGAGTCGCTGGCGATCCACGGCAGAATGAATCTCCATGCGCAAGTGCTCTACGGACGCAACGATCATCACAAAATTGAGGCGCTCTTCAAGGCATTGGCGCGTGCACTCGACGCCGCCACGCTGATCGACCCGCGACGGCAGGGCGTGCCCAGCACCAAAGGCACATTGACGATTTAGGGGAATCACATGGATCTGAGCAAGCTGATCACCGAACAACGCAACCCCACCACGTTGACGATCGACGAGATGGATTCACTCGACATCGTAACGACGATCAATCGGGAAGACGCCCGTGTCGCCGCCGCCGTCGAACTGGCGCTGTACGAAATTGCCGCGCTGGTCGATGCGGCAACTGCTGCGCTATCCAACGGCGGGCGATTGATCTACGTCGGCGCGGGCACAAGCGGGCGGCTGGGCGTGCTCGATGCATCGGAGTGCCCACCTACCTTTGGCGCCGACCCACGGCAGATCGTCGGTGTGATTGCAGGCGGCGAGCGGGCGCTGCGGCACTCGGTCGAAGGCGCCGAGGACGACACCGAACAGGCGGTCGAGGATATGAAGGCGCTGGGACTATGCGCAGATGATGTGGTCGTTGGCATTGCCGCTTCCGGGCGCACACCCTACACGCTTGCGGCAATGCACTATGCGCGCAGCATCGGCGCCAAGGTGGGTTGCATCGTCAACAACCCGCACACGCCGATGGAAAAGGTGGCGCACTATCCGATCGTCGTGCTGTGTGGGCCTGAAGTAGTCACCGGCTCAACGCGCATGAAAGCTGGCACAGCGCAGAAGATGGTGCTCAACATGATCTCGACCGCCACGATGATCCGGCTGGGCAAAGTCTACGAGAACCTGATGATCGACGTGACGCCCACCAACGAAAAGCTGCGGGCGCGTGCGATCAACATCGTGCAGGCGATCACGCAGGCTGACGCCGAAGCAGCGGCGCAGGCGCTGGATGCCTACGGCTCAGTCAAGGCGGCGGCGTTTGCTTTGCTCACCGGCGCCAGCGGCGAGGAGGTGCACGATGCCCTGGCTGCCAGCAATGGACACTTGAAACGCGCCGTCCAAGCGTATCTGCAAACATCGTAACGGAAATTGTGAAGCGAAAGGACTTCATCATGGCAGACGAACAAGAACGACCCAACCCAACCGAACAATTGAATGAGCTGTTGATCAATGCGCGCAATGAACTGATCGTGCAGGCGGCAAACCTGGTCATGGCTGGACAGAAGGCGGTGCACCTCGGTCTTGGCGCGGCGGCATTGACCAAAGACGAGGTCAGCGAGCTGCTGACGCGCATGGTCGAACGCGGTGAGATCGCCGAGAGTGACATCCAGAAAAACGTCGATGCCCTGGTTGAACGCGTGCGTGCGCGCGGCGAATCGACCGACGCCGAGCTGCAGGAATTCGCCCAGAAAGCCACCGTCGTGCTCAAGGAAAACCTGCGCACAATCCTGGAGCAAGTCAAGCTGCCCGGCGGCCAGAGCCTCGAGGGCATCGTGCGACAAACCCTGGGCGGCTTTGGCAGCGCCCCCACCGACCCACCCAGCGCGTGAACACAAAAAAAGATTGATCCGCAGATTTCGCTGATTTCACAGAATCATTCTCCATCTCATTCTGCGCAATCTGCGCAATCCGCGGATCAATCCAAGACTTCCATCCGCAGATTGCGCTGATTTCGCAGAAGCATTCTCCATCTCATTCTGCGCAATCTGTGAAATCTGCGGATCAATCCAAGACTTCCATCCGCAGATTGCGCTGATTTCGCAGAAGCATTCTCCATCTCATTCTGCGCAATCTGTGAAATCTGCGGATCAATCCAAGATTTCCATCCGCAGATTGCGCTGATTTCGCAGA
>CZCA01001463.1_pt1 | contig 11762 bp, 7 predicted proteins | sample 591981 | NCBI WGS metagenome assembly CZCA01 (sample SAMEA3556810, study PRJEB10932) | anaerobic digester metagenome
CGTTGTTTTTCATATCTTTATTATACTTCATTTCTCTACTTTTTTCAAAATTGATTTCCGTGTTAGAACAAAGAAAGGAGTCATTAAAATGTCACTTAAAAACTACAAGAGCTTTCCATTGTCCCTAGAATACCTTAATTGTCTTACTGTGATAAAAGACAGGTCGCAAAACACGGTGGTAGAATATCTAATTGATGGGGTTCGTCTGCGTGATATTATCACAGGGGGTTGAAGTAATAGATTCCACAATCTAAACTTCATACACAGATTGATACAAATTTTCGTTTGCTTAAATTGCAATAACAAATACCTCGCAAATTTTGAATATAATGAAATATTCAAAAAATACGAGGCATTTTAAATTGGCTATTTAATATTTTATATTTAACGATTTGTCTACTCGGTCAACAATTGTAAGTGGATTTTATAACAGCTATGTTATCCTATGGAGGTTATTGTTCCATTGGAATATGTATATACACCTGACTGGAATTGGTAGTTCTCACCATTTTTGCTGTCCCAGTTGCCGTTTCCATCATTAAAGCATACATTAGCATATGTTGACGTTCCCAGATTAATTGTATATTTATGTGTATATCCACTTAGCTCATTGGTTTCAACCATTGGGAAGCCAGGAACATTTGTCCATGCACCGCTGCCAATCTGATAGTGAATGTTAGGTGTTGAATATCCATTGTAATAAATAGTTACAGCGTTTGTTTTTTCTGCAACATGGATTGTTTTTACCTCTGATGTTATTGGTTCACTGTACGGGGTTTCTTTAACAGTAGCTACTACATTGTATGTTCCTGCTTTTGTAATCTGGAAGTTTACAGAGTTAGCGTAGGAGTAATTATATGAAGCATATGCACTGCCGTCCTCTCTTGTGCAGTCAAATCTTGTTAGGTATCCTGATAAACCAGCATTTATAGCGTTTGCTGTCATACAAATGCTTTCTCCAGCTGTAATATATCCATCAGATGGGGTAATATCAAAGGATACAAGCTTAAATACCTTTGGTTCTACAGTAAAACTAATCGTTTTTTGAGCAGTTTTATTTTTCGAATCTATAACTGCAATAGTTGCGGTGTATTCGCCTGCTTCGGTGGGTGTCCAAGTAGTGCTTACAAAGCTTGTTAATTTATTTACATTCCAGTCATTACAAACAATGCTTGGTGTAGCATAGATTTGTCCGTCCTTTTTGATAGTTAGTGAAAATTCATCTGCCATATAAGGAAGTACATTTTCATATTTTGTAGATGCAGAAAAGGTTAGTGCGGTTCCTGTATAAATATCAGAGTTAGGGGTAACGTTAAATGATGAAAATTCAACATTATTATCTTCAACAGTTAGGTAGAGAGATTCCGATACAATAGTGCCAGCAACATCCTTAACATTTACTGTAACCATGTAATTACCCGCAGTTCTAAACCAATGTCCGGCTTTATTGTAAAATTTGTAATTCTCTGTTTCGGTTTCATTGGTTCCTAGATTTTTGTAGATAAATTCATATTGATACGCTTCATACCCACCTTGGACATCTACAACAAAGAAGTTACCTACATTAATATTTGTAATACCATTTTCACAATCAGATGTGAACGAATTAATTTTTAATTGTGGTACATTTGCATTTTGTGTAATAAATGTGTTTATGCCCTCTGATACGGTATAGTCATTACCGTTGTTATTATCCCAATTTCCGTTTCCGTCGTTGAAGCACAGCTTTGCTGTTTCAGCATTGCCAAGAGGGATGATGTATTTATGGGTGTACCCATCCTTCTCAGTGGATTTTTCCATTGCAACACCTGGAACAGTTGTCCAAGAACCGTTACCTACTTGATAATGAATATTTGGATTTAGATAGCCTCTGTAATAAATAACAGCTTCCTTTGTGCTTGATTGTGATAGGTTAACTGTTTGCTCACTTCCATCCAATGTTATTGGGGTTGAATCAGCTCTGTTGTAAACCCTTCCATTGTTCTCGTTGACAATTTTTACATCTTTTACAGTTAATGTATTGCCATCATCTTCTGTGTCCTGAAAACGTATGTTCCAGTTGTATTCACTTAAGGTATCTGACGAAATATTAGGGAAAATTCTATCTAAGTCAAAACACATAGAACCATCATTATAATTTGCTGTGCCATTAAAAGAATAGTTGTCATAGCCATAGAAGTCATAATAGCCATTGCCATATGGTGTAACCTTGGCGGTGTATTTATTACCATACTTTTCAGCTTCAACAAATACTCTTGTGTAATTTCTTGTTTTTGAATTTAAGGTGTATTTTAATACAATGTTAGAGTCTGTGTTGTATGGTTCAACATCAATTCGCGCAATGTATTGAAAAATTGAAGCTCTGTTTGACTTTGGTGCAACACCAGCAACACTGGAAACTCTGTTTAGTGCATCGTAAGAAACCCAAGAAAATCCATCATTGCAATAATCTGTTCCCCAAGAGTTAGCAATTTTAAATGCACCCTTTTCCTGATTCTGCACTTGTCCGTCACCGTTAATATCAACCCAAATATTATCGTTATAACCAACAATTGTCATTCTGTGACCACCACTACTGCCATTCATAGCTATGGCTATACGGTCACCAGCATGGCTGTTGTTTTCAGGTACACTGGAGTTTGCGACAATGTCCTTGTATTGCCAGCTGGATATATACGTTGAATATGTAAGAATTTCACCTTGACTTAATGCAGCCTTCAGCACATCTAGGTCGCTGTCATCCGGAGCTGTGATGGGTGTGTCCTCACTGTTCATATCTATATACTGATAATTACTTATTCGATAATCTCCAGCTGACTGCCAGATGCTTTCCACGGGACTCCAGCTTAGGTAGTCGTTATCATATGGTACCTGACCCATTGTAGCTGTTCCTTGAGTCTTCATAATTTCAAAGCAATCCGTAGAATTTGAGCCACGGTCAACGCCGTCATTTATGAGAGCGTATGTCCACTTTGGGGAAAAGGTGTTGCTTGGTGTTGTGGTACGCCCCATAGATTTGTTCATGGCATAGGTAAATTGATAGTATGTTTCAGCCCAGCATGTACATGAGCCGATTTGACCTTGGCTATCAATTACAGGAAAGTATGGGCTTGTGCTGTTATCCACATTTACAGGATATGAGCTGGCACTTGATTTTAGCAGACCTCCGTTGTTGTCATCGCCTATTATGTTGTAGTATTCATCTACAGAACTAATAATATCTGCTGAGCCAGATGGATTTTCCTCATTTAAGGTATTATCACCTGTTGCACCGCTGTAAACGGTATCAGTGTTTTCTTCAGCGGTAAACAAATTGCCTACAGCTGGCTGTGTGCTGCTGTCATCTTCTTGTGCTGCAAATGCACTTGTACTTGATATTGTTGCTGCTAGCATAAGCACAGAAAGGATGGAAGCACACATTCTTTTTAATGTCTTTTTCATTTTTTACACTCCTATAAAATAATTTTACTTTTCATTTAAATTTAGCTTAAAAATGAAAGCGTGTATAGTATATTACACTTAGCATTTTTTTCCAAATATGTAAAATTTGATTATTTTGTGCATTTTTATTCCTAATTATGTTGTAAAATCACAATGATTCTTTTTTATTTTTCTTTTATTACAAATAAAGTATTTATTTTACAAAACATATTGTGAACATTTTTCAAGTTATCTTAATTTTTTCAAAATAATATGGCATTTTAACCAAGGTTGTTAATTATAAAAAAATATTGCTGTAACAGCACTGGTTTATGTTTTTGATTGTATTTACTACATAGTAACTTTTTATGGATGTACATAGTATATATGTATGGGCTGTTTTATTGACAATTAATAGCCTTTTGGTGTATAAACATACAATAGAATATAAAAATTAGTAATATTCATGTATGTGGCTTATATATCAGTTGGCAGATTATACTATTAACTAAGGAATGGTGAACTATGAGGATTGCAGATAAATTTAATAAGGGAAGGGTTGTTTTTTCTCTAGAGGTGTTTCCACCCAAAAAGGAAAGTGGTGTAGAAACCATATATAACACATTGGAACAGCTAAGTGACATTAAACCAGATTATATTAGCGTGACCTATGGTGCAGGTGGTAATGGCGGGGTACAGCAATCCTGTGAAATTGCTGCTAACATAAAGCTAAAATATGGTATTGAACCTGTATCCCATTTAACATGTGTAAACAATACAAAGGATGAAATTATAAAGGTGCTGGCGGATTTCAAGACAAAAGGGATACAAAACCTTTTGGCACTGCGTGGTGATATTAATCCTGATATTCCAAGAAAAACAGATTTTGTGTATGCCAGCGATTTAGTGTCCTTTGTTAAGACTTATGATAAATCCTTTGGTGTGGCAGGTGCTTGCTATCCAGAGGTTCACATGGAAGCTAAAAACGAGGTAGATGATATATTTAACCTAAAGAAAAAGGTGGATGCAGGTGCTGATAATTTAGTTTCTCAGCTTTTCTTTGACAATGAGGTATTCTATCGTTTTATTGAGCGTGCAAAGATAGCTGGAATTAATGTTCCTATTCAAGCGGGAATAATGCCTGTGACAAATAAAAAGCAAATTGAACGAATGGTGTCTATGTGTGGTGCCAGCTTCCCTAGTAAGTTTTCACGAGTGATACAACGTTATGGTGACAACCCACAGGCTTTGAGGGATGCAGGCATAGCATATGCAGTTGACCAAATAGTAGATTTAATTGCAAATGGTGTTGATGGTATTCATCTATATACAATGAATAATCCATATGTAGCAAAGACTATTGCTAAAAGTATTGAGAAGCTTTTATAGGGATTAATAATGTCATCTAATAAGCTAACTATATTTTAGCAGATAGAGGTTAATAATAATTAAGATATTAGTTTGATATGTAAATTTATGAAAAAATCGGGGGGAGGGTTACCATGATTACATTAGAAAGCTTAAATAGAATTGAAGCAATGCGTTACCTAGGATGTGGTAGCACACCGCCTGATGATAATACAAAAGCCTTATTAGATGAATGTGAGCTTAAGGTTTTGTCTGCTTGTCAGCCAAAATATTTGTACAAATATTTTGATATTGACACAATTACAAGTAGTGTGACCCTAAAGGGCTGCAGCTTAGTGTTAGGTGGTAGAGATATAGTAGCTCATTTAGAGGGCTGTTATGGTGTGGTTATTATGTGTGCCACGTTATCTGGCGGTATTGATAACCTTATACGAACCCTACAAATTACTGATATGGCACGGGCAGTTGTGGCAAATGCCTTGGCTAGTGTGGCTGTTGAGCAGGTGTGTGACAGGGTGGAAAAGCTTATTGATATGCAGTATAATAATTGTTACAAAACCTTTAGGTTTAGTCCAGGCTATGGTGACTTGCCCATAGATATACAAAAAGATTTTTTAACAGTTTTGGATGCTCCTAAAAAAATAGGCTTGTGTACAGGTGCTACCCGTATGCTGACACCTATAAAGTCAGTTACAGCAATAATAGGCTTATCCAACAATACCATAGGCAAAAAGAAACGTGGCTGTGTAAGCTGTAACCTAAAGGGAAGTTGTCAATTTAGAAAGGCAGGTAATCGCTGTGTTTAAGGAATGGCTGGAAGGTAATAAATTTATTATATTAGACGGTGCAATGGGTACTCAGCTACAGGCAAAGGGGTTAAGGCTAGGGGATGTGCCAGAGGCTTTAAGCATTACTCACCCACAGCTGATACAGGATATACATCGCTCCTATGTTGACGCAGGTGCTATGGTGGTATACACCAACACCTTTGGCGGCAACAGATATAAGCTGGAGGGCTGTGGCTACACTGTTCAACAAATTATAGAAGCCTCCGTAGGCAATGCTAAAAAGGCTTGTGAGGGGACAAACGCCCTTGTTGCATTGGATATAGGTCCAATCGGACAGCTAATGGAACCAACGGGTTCTATGTCCTTTGACATAGCTTACGATATATTTAAGGAAATTATTTTAGCTGGAACAGGGGCAGATCTTATTGTTTTTGAAACAATGACAGATTTGTGTGAAATAAAAGCAGGGCTGTTGGCAGCTAAAGAAAACAGCAGTCTGCCTGTTATGTGTACTATGACCTTTGAGGAAAACAAAAGGACATTTACAGGCTGCAGCGTGTCATCTATGGCAATAACCCTAGAGGGTCTAGGTGCTGATGCAATAGGTGTTAACTGCTCGTTAGGGCCAGACCAGCTGTATCCGATAGTAGAGGAAATGTCACGCTGGACAACCTTACCCTTGGTGGTTAAGCCTAATGCCGGTTTACCAGACCCTAACAGCAATACCTACGATGTGACACCACAGGAATTTACACATAGCATGGTGGAACGTATGGCACCATTAGGTGTAAAGATTTTTGGCGGTTGCTGTGGTACAACTCCCCAGTATATTTACGCGCTGTCACAGGGGCTAAGCTGTGTAAAATTTATTAAGCGTAATGTTAATGTGCCGTCAGCGGTATGCAGTCCTGGAAATACTGTTATCATCAACCAGCCCAGAATTATTGGTGAGCGTATAAATCCAACAGGTAAAAAGCTGTTTAAAGAGGCTTTAAAAAACAATGATATTGACTACATTTTGGCACAGGGTATAGCACAGGTACAGGCTGGTGCAGATATACTGGACGTTAACGTCGGTTTGCCGGAAATAGATGAAAAGGAAATGATGATAACCGCAGTAAAGGGCTTGCAGGGTGTTCTTGACGTACCATTACAAATAGATTCTACCATACCACAGGTGCTGGAAGGGGCGCTGCGTATATACAGCGGTAAGCCTATTGTGAACTCTGTAAATGGTGAGGAAAAATCTTTAGAAACGGTACTGCCGTTAGTAAAGAAATATGGTGCGGCAGTTGTGGGTCTAACGTTGGATAAGGATGGCATACCAAAAACGGCACAGGGCAGATTTGATGTGGCTAAGCGTATTGTACAGCGTGCCAATGCTTTAGGTATAGAAAATAAGGATATATATATAGACTGCCTGACCCTTACAGCCTCTGCCGAACAAGAGGGCGTTATGGAAACGCTGTCAGCTTTAAAGCGTGTAAAAGAAGAATTGGGTGTAAGGACTGTTTTGGGTGTGTCAAATATTTCCTTTGGTTTACCAAACAGAGAGCTTATAACACAAACGTTCCTAACGATGGCGTTACAAAATGGTTTGGATTTGCCAATTATTAACCCAAATGTAGATGCCATGACAGGTGCAGTACGGGCATATAAATTATTAACTAATATAGATAAAAATTCGGTGGATTTTATAGCCGCCTACAATCAGCAGGACAAGCCAAGGGCTACGCAACAACAGGTACAGGATATTGATTTAATGTATGCGGTTGAAAATGGCTTAAAAAATGATGGCGCTAAAATCGTAGAGGAAATGTTGAAAAGTATAGACGCTATGGAGGTTATCAACAGCTATCTAATACCAGCACTGGACAAGGCGGGTACGCAGTTTGAACAGGGTAAAATTTTCCTACCACAGCTTATTCAGTCGGCAACCGTTGCTCAGGCCTGTTTTGAGGTTATAAAAAAACAGCTTATACTAACTAATTCATCTCCAGTCAGCAAGGGGAAAATTGTATTGGCAACGGTAAAGGGTGACATACATGATATAGGTAAAAACATTGTTAAGGTGCTGTTGGAAAATTACGGTTATACGGTTATAGATTTAGGCAGAGATGTAGAGTACGAGGCTGTCCTAAATGCTGCCAAAGAAAATGATGTGCATTTAGTTGGATTGTCAGCTTTAATGACAACAACATTAAAATCTATGGAGGAAACAATAGCGTTGCTTAAACGTGAATATCCAAGCTGTAAAATAATGGTAGGAGGCGCAGTTTTAACACCAGATTATGCTGAAAAAATAGGAGCTGACTACTATTGTAAGGATGCGAAGGAAAGCGTTGATACAGCTAAGAGGGTGTTGGATTTATGAGATATACACAGAATGATTATGAAAAAACAGTAGAAGAAATTAAGGCACTGTCCCATGAGAAATATAAAGATTTTCACAGGGGACTGGTGCCTGGCATAACAAATGTTTATGGTGTGACAGTGCCTAATTTACGATTAATCGCAAAGCAAATTGCAAAGGCTGATTATAACGGCTTTCTATCAGTGGCACAGGATAATTCATATGAAGAAATAATGGTACAGGGTATGGTTATAGGCTTGTGTAAATGTGACGTAGAAACAAGGCAAAAGCTTATTAAAGCTTTTGTACCAAAAATTAAAAATTGGGCAGTGTGTGATGTGTTTTGTACTGGTCTAAAAGCTGTGAAAAAAGAACCACGGAAATTTCGTGACTTTTTAAATGAGTATTTAAATTCTGATGAGGAATTTTTTATACGTTTTGGCGTTGTAATGCTTATGAGCTATTACACGGGGGATGAATACATAGAAAATACGTTACAGGTTTTAAATAAAATTAAGCATAGCGGATATTATGTGCAGATGGCAGTGGCATGGGCATTGTCGGTTTGCTTTATTAAACAGCGTGACAAGGCATTAGCACTATTTTTGGATAATAATTTAGATGACTTTACATTTAATAAGACATTGCAAAAATGCAGAGAGTCCTACCGTGTAACAGCCGATGACAAACAGCTGTTAATTCAGCTGAAACGAAAAAAGTGTAATTAGAATAGTATGATACATTAGGTTAGCTTTCCCTTGCCATATTAATGATATAGAAATCACCAACCATGAAATTTCTTGGTTGGTGATTTTGAATTTTAAATTTTGTTATAAAACAGTTTGTTACTGATTTCTTATAATCTCTACCGGTATTGCTGCCCACTCTCGTACCCAGTAGGTGGGGGCAACCTCTAGGGGCGTGTTGGCAGATACTGCACCTATAACGGTAACCTTGTTTTTTAGTGCTACAATATTGGAACGCAGCTGGTGATATCCATCTGTGGCTATTGTTATGTTGCTGCTTAATCCCCTATCTTTTATAATTTCTAAAGAAAACAAAATATTTTCCTTTGTGTTTTTTGCCTTATTCTCCATAAATATTCGTTCTTTATCTATACCATTTTCAATTAAATACTGGTACATACACTGTGCCTCGGTCATTGTTTCGTCGCTGCCCTGTCCACCTGTCACAATACATGGTACAGCCGGGTTAGCATATAAATAATCATATGCAGCCTCTAAACGTCGCCTTAGGCTCTTGCTTGGGTGGTCACCATTAACCTTGCAGCCTAACAATATCAAGGTGGTGTCGGTATTTGGTGGCTGCTTAGCGGCGGCAAAGCCCATAAATATAGATACGACAATAGCATATATAATAAAAACTGTTATAAATATATGTAAAATGCCCAATATGATTTTCCCCACCTTTTTCTGCTGTATATAATAATGCAGTGCTGAAATTAAAAATAAATTTCTGGACCAAATAATGTATGCAGTACAAACAATAATTCCTATTATGTTACCAATATCGCAGACTCCTATAAACAAAGGGAAGACAAACCATATCAGCATTATAAAGGCAATAAAAGTAAGAATGTATCTTTTAAAAATAGAAAGGACTATATTTATAACGTCCCAGCCTGTGAACTCGCCGTTTGAGGATTTGATAGGCATTGCATATTAACCACCTTTTTTGTTTTTATATGTGTGTTTATTCCTTCGTACTTGTGTATAGCTGTATCTAATAAAATATAAAATGCACCAAAAATAAATATATCATTTATTTTTAATATAACATTAATCATTCTTAAAGTCAAACAAGAAAGTATCTTTTTTTAAAAGGTTCAATAACCTATAAATGTGGCAGTAATAGAATATATAAATTAGGAAATTTTGTTAAACACTATTAAAAATTATACAAAATTATGGAAAAATGATTATTTACATGGTATAATATTTAGGCATTACTTAAATATGAATGGAGCAGTACAATGTATATTAACAATAATATCTGGGTTGCTGGTAACGGTAACAATATTTCTTTACAGCTTAATATGGCAAACCGACACGGTTTAATAGCTGGTGCCAGCGGTACAGGTAAAACTGTTACCCTGAAGGTGCTGGCAGAAGGCTTTTCTGATGCAGGTGTGCCGGTGTTTATGGCAGATGTTAAGGGCGACCTTAGCGGCGTCAGTATGCAGGGAGCAGACAGCGAAAATATGAAAAAGCGTGTTTCAGCTTTTGGTATAAATGATTGGCAGTATAAGTATTTTCCAACTGTTTTTTGGGATATATTTGGTGAAAAAGGGCATCCATTGCGTACCACAATTTCGGAGATGGGACCTATGCTGTTAGCCAGACTGCTAGGGTTGACAGATGTACAGGAGGGCGTTCTTAATATAGTTTTTCGCATAGCACAGGACAAGGAAATGCCATTAATTGATATTAAGGATTTGCGTGCAATGCTTAGCTATGTTGGTGACAGTAAGGATGATATAATAACTACATATGGTAACGTAGCACCACAAAGCGTGGGTGCTATTTTGCGTGGACTAATAGAATTAGAGAATCAAGGCGGGGAAAGATTTTTCGGCGAACCAGCTTTTGATATAAACGATTGGATAAATTTGGACAAAGAGGGTCGTGGCTACATTAATATATTGGAAAGCGTAAAGCTGATACAATCACCTACACTGTATGCCTTTTTTATGCTATGGATGTTAACAGAATTGTATGAAAAAATGCCAGAGGTAGGGGACTGTTCAAAGCCAAAGCTTGTGTTCTTTTTTGATGAAGCACACCTACTGTTTGCTGAAATGCCAAGGGTTTTATTACAAAAAGTAATTCAGGTAGTTAAGCTAATCCGCTCAAAGGCTATTGGAGTGTACTTTATATCACAAAGTCCATCTGATATACCAGATGAAGTGTTGGCACAGCTTAGCAATCGCATTCAGCATGCCCTGCGTGCGTACACTCCAAAGGAACAAAAAGCAGTTAGAACAGCGGCAGAAACATTTCGCCCTAACCCAGATATTGATACACTGCAGGCTATATCTGAGCTTTCAACAGGTGAAGCTTTGATATCTCTGTTACAGCCAGACGGAAGTCCAGCTATGGTGCAGCGTGCATATATTTTGCCGCCTCAAAGCTATATGGGGGCTATAGCAGATGATGTGCGACAAAGCATTATTAATGAGGGAGCTATGGAGAAAAAGTACGGAAAGACAGTGGACAATGAATCAGCATATGAGATGTTAACAGATAAATCGGACAGTAATGATAACGAAAATAATCAGCAAGCAACAGCGGTAATTGATGAGGATGCTTTTAAAATTGATGCAGGTACAGGCAACCAGCAAACCGTTGAACAGCTACAGTATTATTCTCAACAATCACAGGTAAATAATATAGGCAATGTTGACAATAACCAGTATCAGCAGATGAGCATACAGCAAAATCCTATATCACAGTATCCACAGACAAACGGTGCAGGTGGTATGGGAAATAACCAGTATCAGCAGCCGAACATACAGCAAAACCCTATACCACAATATCAACAGCCAAACGGTGCAGGTGGTATGGGAAATAACCAGTATCAGCAGCCGAACATACAGCAAAACCCTATACCACAATATCAACAGCCAAACGGTGCAGGTGGTATGGGAAATAACCAGTACCAGCAGCCGAGCATACAGCAAAACCCTATACCACAATATCAACAGCCAAATGGTGCAGGTGGTATGGGAAATAACCAGTATCAGCAGCCGAGCATACAGCAAAACCCTATACCACAATATCAACAGCCAAACGGTGCAGGTGGTATGGGAAATA
>CZCA01000010.1_pt1 | contig 11735 bp, 12 predicted proteins | sample 591981 | NCBI WGS metagenome assembly CZCA01 (sample SAMEA3556810, study PRJEB10932) | anaerobic digester metagenome
TCTCCTCGAAGGTGAAGTATCCGATGATTATGCCAAGGTAAGAGCTGAGGCTGTGGCGAAGCTTTACGCCCGAAACGTAGTTAATCTCGTTAGGGTTGCCAAAGCTTCTGTCGAGCCACCCCCGGCTCCTCCTCTCCCGCCTTCGGAGCTGCCCAAGGCGGCTCCGGAGGTTCCTCTGGAAGATATGGTCACCCAGTACATCGGACTACCTGACTTGATAGTCCGATCCGTTGATGGAAAACTCCTAATCGAAGGGAATGTGGAGTCTCAAAACGACCTGGAAAGGGTAGAGAGAATAGCCTCGTTATTCAGCAAAGACGTAGTGAATCTGGTAGACATCAGAAACCCGCTTCAGGTCCTCCTTCAAGTACAGGTAGTCGAGATCAACAGAGGCGCCCTAAAGAATCTGGGAATATCATGGGGCAGCGTCATTGACGGCGCATTCAGTCCGGGCTCATTTATGTTTGGCGAGTGGACTTCACCACTTGGTCTCGGTTCGGGCGGCGGAACTCCTGAAGAAGTGTGGCAGGCCAGGTTGCCCGTGAGCAGTATCGTGACGGAGTTGTGGAGGCTTAGTCCGATACGTGCGGTTCTTGATACATTAGTGAGTCAAGACTTAGCGAAGGTTTTGGCAGCCCCCAGCCTCCTTACGTTGAGCGGAGAAGAAGCGGATTTTCTGGTGGGAGGCGAAATCCCCGTCTACATGGGACAAGTGGACGGCAGGGCAATTTTCGAGTGGCGACCTTACGGAGTAAAGCTCAATATGCTTCCTACCGTGGACACAAAAGGCAGAATCGTGCTGGATGTCAAACCGGAAGTATCCTCCCTTGACTGGGGCAATGCCCTAGACACAGGAGTTGCCACCATCCCTGCGCTGAGAATGAGAAAGGCGTCAACCCACCTTGTGGTGGAGGATAACGTGACCATTGCAGTCGGTGGCCTAATCCAGAATACTGAGGCGAAAATAGTGAAGAAGCTCCCTATCCTAGGAGATATTCCGATTATCGGCGGGCTATTTAGGAGTGAGAGATTTGAGAAAGGCGAAAGTGAGCTTATCATCTTAATCACTCCAAGGACCGTGAGGATTGGCGAGGTTATAACCAGAGATCAAATACTAGACTGTGATGTTCGGGAGGTATCTGAAATCGAAGTGTCTGGGAAGTGAAGCAAGTGCAAACATCCCCCATTAAAGTCCTGATAGTTGACGATATCGCTGAGACTCGGGAGAACCTCAGAAAGCTCCTGTCATTCGACGGCGGCTTTGTTGTGATAGGCGAAGCCGCCAATGGTATGGAGGCTGTGGCTCTCACAAAGAGGCTTAGGCCGGATATTGTACTAATGGACATAAACATGCCTGTTATGGACGGAATAGAAGCTACTCGAATAATCACTGTAGAAGCCCCGATGAGCACTGTAGTGATTCTGTCAGTCCAGGGGGAACAAGAGTATCTGAGAGAAGCGATGGCAGCAGGGGCCAGGAATTACCTGGTTAAGCCCTTTTCTGTCGATGAATTGATAAATACGATACGCAAGACCTATGACCTGGAAGCCCAAAGAAGAGCCAGGATCATGCCGATTGTCGCGCCTCAGCGAAAACTGGGGCGAATTGTTACTGTGTTCAGCACGAAGGGTGGAGTCGGGAAGACTACGATTGCCACAAACCTTGCTGCAGAGCTCGCAAAGAAGTCCAATCGCAGTGTGGTTCTGGTCGATCTGGACCTGCAGTTCGGGGACATAGCTATCATGTTGGACACTGTGCCGATAAGGACAATTGCGGATATTGCCAGGGAGGAAGAGGTTGACTCAGAGATTGTGGAGGCATGCTTATTTACCCATGATACCGGCATCCGCGTTCTTCCTTCGCCTCTCCGTCCTGAGCAAGCCGAGATCGTCACCGGCAGGCATGTCGAGGCTATCCTGGGCCTTCTCGCCGAATCCTTCGATTTTATTGTTATTGACCTCCCGCAGGGGCTCGGTGACGTTTCTCTTACAGCGATGGATACAGCTGACACCGTTTTCCTTATTACGTCTTTAGAGCTTCCGGCTATCAAAAACGCCAGCATCTGTCTGGAAATAATGGATGCTTTAGGTTATGAGGATGACAAAGTTAAGCTCGTGGTCAACAGGTCATCCAGGGAGATAGGTGTCGACATAGGTGAGATGGAGAAGACCCTAAAACGAACGGTGGATATCCATATTCCCAGTGACGGGCGGCTGGTGGTGCAATCCGTCAACAAAGGGGTGCCGTTTGTTGTAGATAATCCTACTGCCAAGGTGTCTCTTGCCATCAAAGACCTTGCCAGGGTCGTAGATCCTCAAAGTGGAGGGGAAAGGGCGGAAAGGGGAGGCCTACACCGTGAGAGTATTTCTCCAAGCAGAAGGATTGCCGGCATTTTTGCCGGGATCTTCAGTTTTTTCATTCATGGCTGAGAGGGGGGAAGTAGATGTCGCTCAGAGAAAGGCTTCAAAGAGCAAAACAGGAAGAGCGAGAAGAGAGATTCGGCGAAAGACGAGCTATTAGGGATTCCCAGGCAGTGGGAAGAACCAGACCCAGACCTGATGAAAGCCGCTGGAATAGGCGGCAGCATGAAGGGTTTCAAGAAAGATCGCAGTCACAACCGGAAGCCTCAGCATTCCAAGAGAGAGTTGAGGAAAGAGAGCTTCGGTTGGTAAAGCCTGTGGAAGACGCAGGGTTTCATCCTCGGATTGAACTTCCTGATGACCCCCACGTCGCGATTAAGGAGAAAATCCATTCGAGGCTCGTGAAGGAAATTGACGCCGAATTCCTGGAGCAGACTTCCTCCATGGAGGACAGGCAAAGGTTAGCCCGTGAGGTTGAGAAGGTTGCTTCTCAAGTTCTAAGCGAAGAACCTCTTCCCTTAATTCGCTCCGAGAGGACGAGGATCATAAACGAGGTCATCGACGATGTAATAGGATTCGGCCCTATCACACCGCTGCTTGAGGACGACAGCGTAACAGAGGTTATGGTAAACGGGCCTGAAATGATATACGTGGAGCGGGGAGGCAGAATTGAACGGGCAGGCGTCAGATTCCGTGACGCGGATCATGTGATGCACATAATTGAGAGAATTGTGTCGCCGATCGGAAGACGTATAGACGAAGCTAGTCCCATGGTGGATGCAAGACTCCCTGACGGATCCAGAGTGAATGCGGTGATTCCTCCGATTTCCCTTGTAGGGCCATGTATTACCATTCGTAAGTTCTCAAGAGAACCTCTGACCACTGATGACCTGGTCAGGTTCGGTACATTGACTCCTACTGTTGTGGAGTTCTTGGACGGGGCAGTGAAGGCAAAGCTAAACATAGTCGTATCCGGAGGGACAGGCTCCGGAAAGACCACGACTCTTAACGTGCTTTCCTCATTTATTCCTCCTGATGAGCGCATAGTCACCATTGAAGACGCTGCGGAACTACAGCTACGCCAGGATCATGTAGTCACCATGGAGGCGAGACCACCCAACGTTGAAGGTAAGGGAGCGGTCACAATTCGTGATCTTGTACGAAACGCTTTGAGGATGAGGCCTGACAGGATTGTTGTGGGAGAGGTTAGATCCGGAGAAGCCCTTGACATGCTTCAAGCGATGAACACAGGGCATGACGGATCAATGACAACAGGCCATGCCAACTCACCTCGGGACATGCTTTCTCGACTTGAAACCATGACTCTGATGGCCGGCATGGAACTTCCGCTCAGGGCTATTCGTGAGCAGATTGCATCTGCCATAGACCTCATTGTGCATCAGGCAAGGCTCCGGGACGGAAGCCGTAAGATCACCCATCTCACCGAGGTTTTGGGAATGGAAGGCGATGTCATCACCATGCAGGATATCTACATATTCGAGCAGACCGGTGTTGACGGAGACGGGCGAGCCTTGGGGAGATTCCGGGCTACCGGTATTCGGCCGAAGTTCCTCGATAAGTTTGAGGCAGCAGGCATAAGTGTGCCTCCTGGAATGTTTGTGGACTATTAAGTATCCTGCGGTTAACGTGATTTCTTCCTTTAGGAGGTTATTCAGTGTGCCTTGCGTGGATCAGGGGCAAAACGACATATAATGCTAATTGTGACAAATTTTAAAAAGTTCAGAAGGATTTTGAATATATGGGTCGAATTTGCTTGAGGAAGGGAAACTGATAATATGCCGGGACAAGCATTTGCAATCATCATATCGGTTCTGGTATTTGCCTGTGTGGGGTTAGCAGCCTTTGGAATCGCAAAGCTTGTCAGTGAGCGTGGTGCTGGACTGAGGAGGCTTGAGCGATTCTCAAAGCCTGAAGCGAAGGCCAAGCCGGAGGCGGCAGGCCCGCGAGGCGCTGATGACGGCGGGAAGCGTAAACACTCGATAAATGAGTTGATTCGCAGTATCTTGACAGCGTTCGGCAAAGCATTTGAAGGCAAACAATACACTTCCAAGATTGAGAAGGAACTGGCCAGGGCGGATATTCCGCTTCGTGGTTCAGAGTTTGTGGGACTGAACCTCATCCTTGTGCTTGTAGGAGCGGCTTATGGATGGTTAGTGATTAGTCATGTGCTTGCCGGATTCATACTGGCGTTTGTCGGGGGACTCCTACCTAATTTCTTTGTGAGGGCAAGGCAAGGCGCAAGACTTGCAAAATTCGACGCCCAGATTGCAGATGCCCTCGTCATAATGTCGAACTCGCTCAGGGCCGGGTACAGTTTCCTGCAAGCCATGGATATGGTGGCACGGGAAATGTCGCCGCCTATCTCAGAGGAGTTCACATCTGCCATGAAGGAGATGAGCCTGGGTTCCCCCACAGAGACTGCCTTGGCAGCGCTTTCCGACCGTGTCGGCAGTGAGGACCTTGAGTTGGTTGTTACCGCAGTCCTGATTCAGAGGCAGATTGGCGGGAATTTGGCAGAAGTCTTGGACAATATCGCAGAGACCATACGAGAACGCGTAAAACTGCGACAGGAGATTAAGACGTTGACAGCTCAAGGCAGGATGTCAGGGGTCATCATAGGCGTTCTCCCTGCTGCGCTAGGGGTTTTTCTCTATACTGTTAATCCTGAGTACATTAGCGTCCTATTTACTCATCCCACCGGGAAGCTGATGGTGGGACTGGCTGTGTTTGGAGAGCTTATTGGCGTTCTGGTGATTCGCAAGGTAGTTGCCATTGAGATTTAGGGGGTGAGGGTATGCCGATTGTAGCTGCAGCTTTTGCGTTTGCAAGTGTCACAAGTTTAACCATGTACCTTCTTGGGCTAAAGAAGGAGCCTTCTGTCAAGGATCGTCTTGGGCAAATTGCTGAAATGGGCAGAGTGCCTACTGAGCGCGAGCAGGAGTTAGCCCGTCCGCTGGCAGAGAGGGTATTCGGCCCTGTTGCAACCAAGGTCGCAGGTTTCGTTGTGTCTATTACCCCTCAAAACGTGATGGAAGCCGCCAAGAACAAGCTTGACTCTACAGGCAATCCATGGAACATGTCTGCCGGGGATTATGTCATCTTGCGTTTGGTGACCCTTCTCATACTTCCTTTAGGGGTATTCTTAATCACGTACAGGCTTGGATTTGGTAATGGTCTGCTGTTTGCTCTTGTGGCTGCAGGTCTTGGCTGGGTAGTGCCGGAGACAATGATGCAATCCAAAGCAAGAAACAGGGGAAAAGAGATTCAAAGAGATCTTCCTGATATTCTCGATCTCTTGACTGTCAGCGTAGAGGCAGGCTTGGGCTTTGACGCCGCTTTAGTGAAGGTAGTGGAAAGAAAGAAAGGTCCGCTGGCAGATGAGTTTGGGATCGTGCTCAGGGAAATTCGCGTAGGTAAACCAAGAAAGGAAGCATTGCGAGAGCTTTCTGAGAGGGTGAAAGTAGATGATATAACCTCACTTGTGTCCGCAGTTATCCAGGCGGATCAGCTTGGAGTGGGAATATCCAATATNNNTCACTTGTGTCCGCAGTTATCCAGGCGGATCAGCTTGGAGTGGGAATATCCAATATCCTGAGGATCCAAGCTGAACAAGTGCGGACAAAGAGAAGGCAGCAAGCTGAAGAAGCGGCGATGAAAGCTCCTATCAAGATGCTCTTTCCCCTGGTTTTCTTTATATTCCCTACGCTGTTTGTGGTGCTCTTAGGCCCTGCGATAATCCAGATAGCAGAGACTCTTTTGGGTTTTTGACAGAAGGGGCCAAAAGAAGACATGAAGACATAAGATGGACCTCAGGTAATAACGTGACAAGGTGATTGATGTGCGTGGTGAATAATCAAACTGATGCGACAGGTGTTGAAGGAACGCGAAGAGTCGCTGTTGTTGTAAATACTACTAAGGGAACGATCCTCGCTTCCTCTGCAGAGCTTGCCACGACATATTCTCAGAGGAGGCAAGGTTTACTCGGTAGATCTTCACTGGAAGAAGGTGAAGGCCTCATCATTCGTCCATGTAAGGGCGTGCATAGCTTTGGAATGAAGTTTCCCATAGATGTAGCTTACGTCTCTAAAGACGGCAGAGTCATTCATACCATCTCTCCTCTTTTCCCCAACAGGCTCGGTCTGCTCATGCTACGAGCAGCCTGGATCCTGGAACTTCCTCAAGGGGTCCTCTTAAGGACAGAGACTATCCTCGGCGACATGCTTACAATACTACAGACCAAATAGTCCAAAATCTTCGAAAATAGGTCAAAATGCCTAGGTGAAAATGACAGAAAATAAGTCTTATGACCAATAGTCAGAAGTTTCCTAAGATGCTAATATCATACTACTACTCAATCTAGAGAAATAAGTCAGCCATTTATTTCTCACGACAAAGCAAACTTGTTGAAAAACAAGGACGCAAAGCTACGGGTCTAAGGCCAGGAGGGGTTCTGGCTATGACGGCCGAGCCACCGAAGAGAAAGAACGTAGTAGGGTGAACCGTTTTTTTCGAGGCCACATAGAGGATTTAGGGGTTAGCCGGCTTCATGTCTACGCAGTCTTGTCTCATTCGGTATTAAGAGAAATCTTGGGCTGAACTCTTAGAGCCTCTTAGTGACCATCGAAATATCCTGAACGGAAGGAGGTGCGATGGTAATGCTAAAGAGGCTTTTTTATGAGGAGAGTGGGCAGGGGATGGTGGAGTATGGGTTGATTATAGCTTTAGTTGCTATAGTAGCAATGGCAGGTCTACTGACTCTTGGTCCGAAGATTAAGGAAGTATTTGACGGCATATCAGCGGAGATGAACGCCACACCATAAACGGGCGGCGGAAGCGGTACATAATAAGGTTACCCTAAACACTTTCTAAGGGCGAAAGTGCTGGCTGCCGTTTCGCTGTGGCGCTCAGTAGATAAGACGAGACAATCCGCATAGTTTTTGTAACTTGAAGGCATAGAACAAACCCTACCGTCCCCTCCGGTAGGGTAGTCCCCCTTAATAGAATCCGTTGATAGAACAGTTCGATCGGACAAGGTAGGTTTCCATGGAGCAGACCTCCGGTCTCCCCAAGTTACACAGTATGGATGCTGCGGATACTGCGGGTGTAATATGCAGCGGGAAAGAGGGTTTACCGATGGCAGCAGTGCTTCAAGGGTTCATATGTGAAGAAAGAGGCCAGGGCCTTGCCGAGTATGCCATAATTATCGCTACCGTGGCGTTACTGGTGGCAGGTGCAATCTCTCTTTTAGGATTTGCTGTGCAAGCATTACTTGAGGTCCCGTTCCCCTAGTTGAAGCAGGCGTGATACCCGGAGAGAGTTTGAGGAAGCAGGGAATAAGAACTCTAGGCATCATCTTGATAGTAGGTGAATACGATTTTCGAGATATGTATTGCATGTTTAGTGACTACCATAGCTGTGTGGTTCGACTATAGGGAAAGGCGGATTCCCAATTACCTGGTGTTTGCCGGGATGATAGCAGGACTTGTAATCGGCATGGCCGGAGGCGGCATCAAAGGCTTGGCCTGGTCCGCTCTGGGGATCCTTGCCGGGATTGCTATTTTACTTGTGCCTTTTGCTATGGGTGGTATAGGTGCAGGTGACGTGAAACTCTTAGGTGCAATCGGAGCTATTCTCGGTGCAAAAGGTGCATTATTTTCCATGCTATACGGAGCTATAGCAGGCGGACTCATATCCATTATTATTCTTGCCAGGCACGGCCGTCTTAAGCTCGTACTTCTTTCGACCCTAGCTTGGTTGGCGGGGTTCATAGGTTACGTAATTCCCGGAGGCATCGGACGAAGTCTCAGGACTTTTCAACATACAAGATCTCTTGCTTACTTGCCGAAATCAGGTCTTTCAATACCCTACTCAGTTGCTATCGCCATTGGTTTGGTCGTTGCAGTGATCGCGGATTTTCAAGTTATTGGTCTTTGACCGGCGGGTTGATGATCTACTACGACAAAACCTCTGTGTTCCCTAAGGAGATTCCGGTAATGTTACGTGTCACGTATAGTTAACCGAAATGTGGAAGTGGGAGATGCAAGGTGAAAGAGACTATGAGAATTACCGTGTTACGAGACAACCGGGCCCAGGCCCTTGTTGAGATGGCACTTGTCCTTACGATACTCCTTCTTCTGCTTGCCGGTATCATCGAGTTCGGACGTGTATTCAGCGCACAGCTCATAGTTTCTCATGCTTCTCGGGAAGGCGCCAGACTGGGCGTAATCAAGCCGGATGATACTGTTATCGTGGCCAGAGCGATGAGCGCTGCAGGCGCGCTTGATACGACTAAGGTCACTGTCACCATATCTGCCACGTCCCGTGAGCGGGGTGAGCAAATCACGGTTGAAGTGAAATATCCTGTTGCTATCGTAATGCCTTTTGTCGGCAGTATTCTTTCTAATCCTTATACAGTCTGCGGAGTGACGAAGATGCGCATCGAGTGAAATGGCACATAGCATTTCCGGAGGGGGTGGGCTTCTTGAAAGGGATCGTTCGTGATATCTTCTCGGGACGAAAAGGTAGTGTCTTGATAATCGTAGCTGTCGCTTTAGTGGCGCTTCTTGGCATAGCTGCCCTTGTGGTAGACGCGGGACTTTTGTATTACACCAAGGTCTTCCTGTCGAATGCGGCTGATGCTGCAGCTCTTGCAGGCGTACAGGAGCTTTGGAAGGATCAGGATGTTGCTGTAGCCATCGCGAAGACTTACGCTGAGAGCAACGGTGTCGACGAAGGTGGTGTGATTGCCGAAATACTGCCTGACGGTCGTACCATAAAAGTCACCACATCCAAAACCGTCTCACTGGTTTTCGCGAGGGTGCTCGGGTTTTCCTCAACTGATGTAAAAGCAAGCGCCAAAGCCAGGGTTGGCACAGCGAAAAGCGCAAAAAACGTAGTCCCTTTTGGTGTGGTTTGGGGTGATTTCGAGTTCGGAGAGAAGAAGACGCTGAAGGTTTCGGCCGGAGATGCAAGTGTAGTGAGAGGGAACTTCGGTGCGCTTGCCCTAGGCGGTAAGGAGGAGGAGGGGGGCGATGCTTTCAGAGATAACATCAAAAAAGGTTATGAGGGGATACTCAAGGTAGGAGATGAAGTTCCCACGCTAATCTGGACAAAGCCCGGCAATATGTCCGGTCCTACCTGCGATGGAGTTAACTACAGACTCAGCCAATGCACGCACGATCCCCCATGCACAATTGAGCACTTTGTCAGAGGGTGCCCGAGAATTGTCATAGTGCCGGTTGTAAGGACTTTCGAACACGTCCACGGGCGTGGTGAAGTGGAACTGCTTGGATTTGCAGCCTTTATTCTGGAAGGCGTAGCTGGATCCGGCAATGAGGCCTATGTTACCGGCTGGTTCATAGAGTGGGCTACTGAGGGAGACTTAGGCAATAAGGACGACTACGGAGTGGTCTCATATAGGTTGGAGGAATAACTGCGAGGAGGGGGCCGGATGAAGACGGGGAGAATGATGGTTATATTTGCTATTGCCTGCGGACTTGTGGCTGCCGGTACAGTTTACATATATCTTGGGAGAGCCATGGCGCCTAAGCCTGTTTCTACGGAAACCGTGAGAGTGGTTGCTGCAAAGGCAGCCATTTCTCCACGGACCAAGATTACACAGGACTTAGTCTATGTCAGGGAAATTTCGGAAGAAGCAGCCCATCCCAAAGCTGTGCGTGACATCGACACTGTCATAGGGATGATAGCGAAATACGAGATTCTTGAAGGCGAGCAAATTGTCATGGACAGGCTGTACCGGGAAGATGAACGTATCGGCCTGGTATCGTCAGTTCCCGGTCACATGCGGGCAGTAACTGTCCCTGTTGATGAGGTTGTGGGTGTTGCAGGGTTTGTCAAGCCCGGTGATAAGGTAGACATCATCGTTACAGCAAGCGGAGTCGGTCAAACCGGGGATGTGGCTTTCACTGTGCTGGAGGACATAGAAGTGCTGGCTGTAGCCCAAGAGACGGAAGACAAGACTCAGGGTAAAGCAAAGGTTTCCACCAGCGTTACGCTGGCTGTAAAACCAAGTGATGCAGAGAAGCTGGCGCTTGCTGAGAAGATAGGCAAGCTGCGCCTTGCTCTCCGTCCTATGTTCGCAAGCGCAACAAAGGGTCAAGGTGTAGTCTCTCACGATTTGCTAAAGCAAGTGAAAGGCTGGTCGCCTCCTAAGACAAGTACTGACAGTGGCGAGACGCGGCCATCTGCTTCCACTGTTCCGGCTGCAACCGGTGTGACCAAGCCGCGAGAAAGCGTGGCTCAGGCTAGTGACGCTAAGGCTAAGGCGCCGTCAATAGTGGAGGTAATCAGAGGAAGCCAAATCACCTATGTTACCTTGGTTGAAGTCAGGGAGGTGTCCCAACCGTGATCGAAAAGGAAAGACAGTCGAGTTGTAGGCTTTATCCAAAAGCAGTAATCCTGCTGATATTCGTTTTAATGTTTATTATGTGTGCACCCCTGACTCATGCGGAGGAAAGAGCTCTTCCGACCGATCCCACGCAAAGCGAGGAATCTTTGGAATTTGCGGTTAGCGTCCCTTTCGGGGTTGTGGTGGGGTGTTCCAGGATTCTTCATACAGAGGACGTGGAAAGGGCTGCGGTGGCTAACCCGGACATTGCTGATATTGTAGTGGTCTCCAAAACGGAAGTTATTATCAACGGCAAATCTCTCGGCAGGACCACTCTCTATGTTTGGGATCAGTCGGGGCGAGTAGGATACGACATTAGGGTATACGAGGACAACCAAGACTTTCTCAGAGAGATCAAGGACGCTATCGGACTTGATGATCTCAGGTTGAGATTTGCCAAGTCTACGTTGCTTATGGAAGGCACATGCAAGACAGATGCTGAGTATGAGCGCGCAGATAAGATAGCCAAGGCTTATACCGACAAGGTCTTGAACCTCATTATTGTGCTTGATCCGAAAACTCCGCCTCCGCCACCGACAATAGATGCATCGCAAGTCACAAAGGATATGGGAATTGAAGGAGTACACGTCCGAGTGGTAAAAGGCGCGATCATTCTTGAGGGACTCGTGAAGACTCCCGACGATGCCCTGCGGGCTGAGGAATTTGCAAGGCTTTTTGCTCCTCAGGTTCTGAATTTCTTGGATGTAGAGGCGCCTGTAATAGAAGAAGAAAAGCCGGAGACAGCAGAGGCTGCGGTACCGGTGACAACTACTCCTCCACAGGCTTCCGTCGAAGAACCAGACGCGGAGACTCGAGAAGATGAGGACAGAGCTATGCCTGCAACTGATACGGATGCAGAGATCAGGGAGAAGATCGTCCAAGCGCTGAGAGCGCCTGACATAGAAGTCATGGTGGTAGACGGAACAGCCCTCCTGGAGGGAGAGGT
>CZCA01004093.1_pt1 | contig 11731 bp, 11 predicted proteins | sample 591981 | NCBI WGS metagenome assembly CZCA01 (sample SAMEA3556810, study PRJEB10932) | anaerobic digester metagenome
GTCTCGGCGTCGGGCGCAGCGCTGGCCGCGGCGGCGTCGGTCCCCGCGGCGGGCGCGTCCGCAGTCGGGCCCGCGACCGAAGGCGCGTCTGTGGTCGCGGCCGTCGCCGCGAGCACCTTGCGCCGGGCTTCGATGTCGGCGATCTCGGCCTGCGTCTGCGGGCTCAGGTTCTCGGTGTTCTGGGGCTGGACCTCGGCCTTCTGGGCCTTCGCGCGCGCCAGGGCCGCGGCGATCAGCGCCTTCTTCGGGTCGTCGGTGGCCTCGCCGGCCGGCGTCTCCGCTGTGCTCGTCTCGGCAAGCTTTGCGCGTGTCTCGGCGGCCTTGGCGGCAAGCTTCGCAGCCTTCTCGGCCTTCTCGCGCTCCTGGCGGAAGTTGCGGAACTCGAAGCGTTCGCGCGCCTGGTCGGCCGCCGCCTTGTCGCGCTCGCGGGCCCAGATCTCGCTCTTCGAGAAGCGGAAGTAGTCCACCAGCGGGATGTGCGCCGGGCAAACGTAGCTGCAGCAGCCGCACTCGATGCAGTCGAAGAGGTGGTATTCCTGCGCCTTGCCGAAGTTCCTCGAGCGGCTGAACCAGTACAGCTCGAAGGGCTGAAGCTCGGCCGGGCAGGCCTTGGCGCACTCGGTGCAGCGGATGCAGGGCTGCTCGGGCGGCGCGGGCGGGAACAGCTTTGGGGAGGCCGAGATCAGGCAGTTGCTGCCCTTGACGATGGGTACGTCGAGCCGCGGCAGCGCGAAACCCATCATCGGACCGCCCAGGATGGTGCGGTCGGTGTCGGGGCGCGGGCGGGCGAGCGGGAGCAGGTCCTGGATCGGGGTGCCGATCAGTACCTCCCAGTTGCCGGCGTTGTCGACGTTGCCGGTGAGGGTGACGATGCGGCTGATCAGCGGCTCGCCATGCGCGAATGCGCGATACACCGCATGTGCGGTACCGACGTTGAAGCACTGCACGCCGTAGTCGCCGCCGAGCTTGCCGTACGCGATCTCGATGCCGGTAAGCACGCGGATGAGCTGCTTTTCGCCGCCGGCGGGGTAGAGCGCGGGCACCGCCACCACGCTGACACCATGTCCGGAGGCGGCGACCGCTTCCTTCATCGCTGCGATCGCCTCGGGCTTGTTGTCCTCGATGCCGATCACCAGTTCGCGCGCGCCGATGAGCTCGCGCAGGATGGTCGCGCCTGCCAGGATGTCGGCGGCGCGCTCGCGCATCAGGCGGTCGTCGCAGGTAATCCAGGGCTCGCATTCGGCCCCGTTCAGGATCAGGGTCTCCACGCCGGCGCCCTTGCCGAGCTTGACGTGGCTGGGGAAGGTGGCACCACCCAGGCCGACGATGCCGCAGTCGCGCAGCCAGGCGAGGGACTCCTCGCGGCTGGCGGCGTGGTAATCGAAGGGGGCGTGCTCGATCCAGCGCTCCTCGCCATCGGGCTCGATGACCACGCACTCGGTGTCGAGCCCCGAGGGGTGGGCCATCGGATGGCGGGCGATATCGACCACCGTGCCCGAGGTGGGCGCGTGCACGGCGGTGCCCAGAAAACCCTCGGGTTCACCGATGCGTTCGCCCTTGAGCACCTTCTGGCCGACCTCGACGAGACAGTTTGCGGTGGCGCGTGCGCTCTGGCGCAGGGGTACGACCAGCCGCTCGGGCAATGGCGCGCGCTGGATGGCCGGACCCGCCGACTCGTTCTTGTGGGCGTCGGGCTTGATGCCGCCGTGGAACTTGAACAGACGCCCGATCATGCTGCCTTCCTGATCTCGACCACCGGGTACTTCCATTTCCAGGTCTGCACCGTCTCGGCCACCGGAACCATGCTGATGCAATCAACGGGGCAGGGTGCCACGCACAGCTCGCAGCCGGTGCACAACGGCTCGACCACGGTGTGCATCTGCTTGGCGGCACCGACGATCGCATCGACCGGGCAGGCCTGGATGCAAAGCGTGCAACCGATGCAGGTCTGTTCGTCGATGACTGCGACCGACTTCGGCTTTTCGACACCGTGCTCTTCGGACAGCGGCTTGAACTCGCGCCCGAGCAGGTCGGCGAGCTTGCGAATGCCTTCCTCGCCGCCCGGCGGGCACTGGTTGATCTCGGCCTCGCCGTTGGCGATGGCCTCGGCGTAGGGCTTGCAGCCGGGAAAGCCGCACTGGCCGCACTGGGTCTGCGGCAGGATGGCGTCGATCTTCTCGACCAGCGGGTCGCCTTCGACCTTGAAGCGGATCGCAGCGTAGCCGAGCGTGAGGCCGAGCACGACGGCGATGCCAGTCATCACGAGGATTGCAGTGAGCATGCTGGCGGCGGCCTCAGTGGAAGCGGTCGAGACCGGCGAAACCCATGAAGGCCAGGCTCATGAAGCCGGCAGTGATCATGGCGATCGCGGTGCCCTTGAAGGGCAGCGGCACGTCGGCACCGTCCAGCCGTTCACGGATGCCGGCGAACAGCACCAGCGCCAGCGTGAAGCCGACCGAGGAGCCGAAACCGAACAGCAGCGACTCGAGCAGGTTGTGCTTCATGCCGACGTTGAGCAGCGGCACGCCGAGCACCGCGCAGTTGGTGGTGATCAGCGGCAGGTAGATGCCCAGCACCTGGTGCAGCAGCGGGCTGGTCTTCTGGATGATGAGTTCGGTGAGCTGGACGATCGCCGCGATGACGACGATGAAGGAGAGCGTGCGCAGATAGGCCAGATCGAGCGGCTGCAGCAGGTAGTGGTCGATCAGGTAGCTGGTGCCGGAGCCGACGGTGAGCACGAAGGTTGTCGCCGCACCCATGCCGATCGCGGTCTCGAGCTTCTTCGACACACCCATGAACGGACACAGTCCGAGGATGCGGACGAGAACGACGTTGTTCACCAGGACGGCGCCGATGACGACGAAGATGTAGCTGGTCATGATCCGCGCGCGGAAAGGAATGAGCGGGATTATCCCCCGCCGTCATTGGGCGCTCAACCCTGACGTGCTGATAGGTTTATCAGCGCATCTGGTGCATTGCACAAGTGCGACTGGCAGCGTGCGCCGGACGGGCTCATCGCCACTCGGGTGGCGGTGGTGCGAGGCTCGCGGTGTGCACGCTCCATTGCCCGCTGCGCCGGTCCTCGAAAAAGTGACGAAGGCTGATCGCGATCGAGCGAAACGCGATCTGCTCCCACGGGATCTCGTCCTCGGTGAACAAGGCCACGTCGAGCGACTCCTCGCCCGCCCGGAAATCCAGGTCAAGCAGGCGGGCACGGTAGATGATGTGCACCTGGCTGATGTGGGGCACGTCGATCAGCGTGTAGAGCTCGCCGACCTCGATGCGCGCGCAGGCTTCCTCGAGCGTCTCGCGCGCGGCAGCCTGGGCGGTGGTCTCGTCGTTCTCCATGAAGCCCGCCGGCAGCGTCCACATGCCGTGGCGGGGTTCGATGGCGCGCCGGCAGAGCAGGATCTTGTCCTCCCACACCGGCAGGGCGCCGACGACGACCTTGGGGTTCTGGTAATGGATGGTGCCGCAGTGTTCGCACACGTGGCGAGGCAGCGTGTCACCGGGCGGGATGCGGAAGGCGACGCGGGCGCCGCAGCTCGAGCAGTATTTCATGATGACCGGCGTGAGGTTTTCGGCGATTCTATCCGGCTTTCGCTTGCGTGCCCGGGGGCGAGGCTAAAGAATCCCGATCGTGTGCCGTGGACGGGCGACGGGTCTGCGCGTGCGTGAAAGTCACGAGACGAAAATGGGGAAGGAATGCCGAAGCCGATCGACATGAAGCGCTACCAGCAGCTGAAGGCGGCCGGCGACTTGCCGTCTCCGCGCGGTGTCGCGCTCGCGATCATTCGCCTGACCCAGGCCAGCGATGTCTCGCTTGCCGAGATCGGGCGCGTGATCAAGGGCGATCCCGCCTTCGTCGGGCGCCTCATCAAGGCGGCAAATGGGCTGGTGGCCGAAAACCGGCGCGCAGTGGTCTCGGTGCAGGAAGCGCTGATGGTGCTCGGTCTGCCGGCGGTGCGCACGCTTGCGCTGGGTTTTTCCCTGCTGTCGGCATATCGCAAGGGCGCATGCGCGGGCTTCGATTACCAGCGCTTCTGGTCATCTTCGCTGCTGATGGCGCTGTCGATGCAGGCGCTCGCCCAGCGCGTGCGCGTGGTCCCGGCGGACGAGGCGTTCAGTCTCGGGCTGCTCGCGCGGGTCGGCGAGCTGGCGCTGGCGACGCTGTATCCGGATGCTTTCTCGCGCCTGCTCGGCGAGCTTCAGCGTAATCCCCAGCAACAGCAGGTCGTGCTCGAGGATCAGGCTTTTGCGATGAATCATCGAGAGCTCGGCGCGGCGATGCTGGTCGACTGGGGGGTGCCCGATGCCCTGGTGCAGCCGGTGCGTTTCCATGAGCAGCCCGAGCTCTCGGGCTATGCCGAAGACTCCCGCGGCGCCGGGCTGGTGCAGTGCCTGGTGCTCGCGCGCGCGATCGCGCAGTTGTGCCTCGCGCCGGACAGCGAGCACGCGCGGCTGATGCCGCCGATGCTGCGCCTGTCCAGCCGGCTTGGCCTCAGCCGGGGCGAGTTTGTCGCGCTGTGCGAGCGCGTCGGACGCGACTGGGGCGAGTGGGGCAAGCTGTTGCAGATCCGTACCGAGAATGCGCCCAGCTTCGGTGATCTCTCGGCCAGGGCGGCCGACGAGCGGGCCGTCGATCGCACCGCGGTCGAGGCGGTGGCTGCGGACGGGGCGCCTGCGGCGCTGCGTGCACTGCTGCTGACGCGGCAGGCCTCCGACCGAAGCGTGCTGCGTGCTGCACTCGAGGCCGAGGACGTCACCGTGGTCGAGGCTGGTGCAACCAGCCCCGAAGCCGCCCTGGAGGTCGCCATCGACCTGCAGCCGCAGCTTCTGCTGGTGGAGTGGGCGGCGGGCGGCGAGCAGCTGACGCGCGCACTGCGCGAGATACGGCTCGGGCGGGGGATCTACGTCATCGCGCTGGTCCCCAGCGAGGATGATGCCCAGTTGCAGGTGGTGGCGACGGCGGGTGCGGACGACTTCATCGCCCAGCCGGTACGCCGTGCCGCGCTGACCTTGCGGCTGCGTGCCTGCCTGCGCATGCTCACGCTCCAGGGCGAGCTCGAGCGCGAGCGCGACGAACTGCGCAACTTCGCTGCCGAGTTGTCGATTGCCAACCGCCGCCTGCACGAGGCCGCGCTCACCGATGCGCTGACGGGCCTGCCCAACCGGCGCCAGGCGATGGAGTCGATGCAGATGGAGTGGGCGGCGTCGGTGCGGCATCACCGTCCTTTTGCGATGATCATGGTCGACCTGGATGGGTTCAAGACGATCAACGATACCCATGGCCACGACGTCGGCGACATCGCGCTGCGCCACGCGGCCGAGGCCCTGCGCCTTGCGGTGCGTGCGCAGGATCTGGTCTGTCGCACCGGCGGCGACGAGTTCATCGTGCTCTGCCCCGACACCGACCAGACTGCCGCGCGCGTGGTGGCCGAGCGTCTGCGCGCGGCGGTCGAGGCGCAGCCGGTGGAGACGGGTGGGCCGCGGATCTTCCTCACCGCCAGTGTCGGCGTCTGCTTGCGCACGCCTGAGGTGGCGGACGTCGAGGCGCTCATGAAGGGGGCCGACGACGCGCTTTACCTCGCCAAGCAGCGCGGGCGCAACCGGGTGGTCGTGCTGCAGGATGAGGGGGCCGGCTCCTGAAGGGTCTGCTGGGGGCTTTCGCAGACTGATGTTGCCGCGGGGCCACAGTCCGTGTGTGCGGATAGGGGCCAAGCGTGACTTTGTAACTTGATGCTGCTGAGAAACTACTTTAAGTTGAAAGCCGTTTGTCCCTGATCGGGATTGGAAACCATGGATCGACCCGACTTCCAGGCCGAAATCCGCGAACTGAACCTCGCCTACCTGATGCTCGCCCAGCAGATGCTGCGCAGCGACCGGGATACGGCGTTGTTCCGTCTCGGCATCGGCGACGAGCTGGCCGACGTGATCCAATCCATGTCCGCGGCCAAGCTGGTGCGCATGGCGGGCAGTCAGATGCTGGTGCCGTGCTTTCGCTTCGACGATGCGCAGCTCGCCCGGCTGATGGCCGGGGAGGGGCGTGATGCTGCCAGCGCTGGCCTGCATGCTGCGATCCTTGCAGCGGGCAAGGCTGCAGGCGAGACGGCCTGAGGAAAGAACATGAAGAACAAGAGCGTGATCGAGGAAGCGGACGACGTCCGCCGGGCGGTCGAGATGGTGCAGCTGGGCGCGCGCATGCAGATGCTCGAGGTCGAGACGCGCCTGAGCCGCGAGAAGCTGCTGAAGATCTACAAGGAAGTGCGCGGCGTCTCGCCCCCGAAGGGCATGCTGCCGTTCTCCACCGACTGGTTCATGACCTGGCAGCCCAACGTGCACTCCTCGCTGTTCATGGGGTTTCACCGCTTCTTTACCAGGCGTGCGGGTGTGAACGGGCTGGACGCGATCCTCAAGGCCTATCACCTTTATCTCGACCACATCGAGAGCGGCGCGATGGAGCCGGTGCTGAGCCTCACCCGGGCGTGGACCCTGGTGCGCTTCTTCGACGCCGACCTGCTCCAGCTCGCACCCTGCACCTGCTGCGGCGGGCAGTTCGTCGCTCACGCCCACGACCCGGTGCACGCCTACGTCTGCGGGCTGTGCAACATGCCTTCGCGCGCGGGTTCGTCGCGCAAGAAGGCCACCACGCGGCGCGCGGTTTCGCGTACCCGCCAGCCTGCAACCGCCTGAGGCGCTGATGCGTCGCGGCGCCAGGCCGCGAACGACGACATGGGCCGCACTGGTGACAGGCGGCCCTTGTGCTTTGCCGGGCCGCGGAAACTCCACGCTGGCCGGGTCGCCAGGCGTGCATTTCGCACATGCAGCGCATCCGAGGCGTTCAAGTTCTCCTTACCGTTGTCGTTAGATCGGACAGATGCCGAGTCGTCCACCCGGACGCTGCGGCCGATTCCTGTGGAGTGAGCAGTGTTCCTGATCATTGGCTACGTCATCATCCTTCTCGCCTCGCTCGGCACCTACGCCGTACACGGCAGCCTGGCGGCGCTGTGGGTGCCGATGGAGTACCTGGCGATCGTCGGCCTGATGATCGGCGGCTTCGTCGCCAGCAACGGCCCCAAGGCGCTCAAGGGCACGCTCGGCTCGCTGTCGCTGGCGGTGAAGGGCTCGAAGTACAACAAGGCGCTCTATGTCGACCTGCTCGCGCTGCTGTTCGAGATCCTCGCCAAGGTGCGCAAGGAAGGCCTGATGTCGATCGAGAACGACATCGAGAACCCCGACTCCAGCCCGATCTTCTCCAAGTATCCGAACGTGGCCGCCGACCACCACGCGGTCGAGTTCCTAACCGACTACCTGCGCATGATGGTGGGCGGCAACCTCAACGCCTTCGAGATCGAGAACCTGATGGACATGGAGATCGAGACCCACCACCAGGAGGCGCATCAGGCGCCGCACGTGGTCTCGAAAGTGGCTGACGCGGTACCGGCCTTCGGTATCGTGGTGGCGGTGATGGGCGTGGTGAACGTGATGGGCTCGGTCGGCCAGCCGCCGGCGGTGCTCGGCAAGATGATCGGTGGCGCGCTGGTCGGCACCTTCCTCGGCATCCTGGTCTCCTACGGCTTCGTCGCACCGATCGCCAGCCAGCTCGAACAGAAGGTGGAGGAGAGCGGCAAGATCTACCAGGTCATCAAGGTCGTGCTGCTGGCGAGCATGAACGGCTACGCGCCGCAGGTCGCGGTGGAGTTCGGCCGCAAGGTGCTTTACTCGACCGACCGCCCGGGCTTCTCCGAGCTCGAGCAGGAAATCAAGAACCGCAAGGGCTGAGCCGCATGACCGTCTCCAGCCTCGATCCACGCCGCGTCGCGCCTGAGCGCGGCGCCGGGCTGCCCGGGAGCGCGCGATGAGCGACGACACCCAGCAGCCGATCGTCGTCAAGCGCATCAAGAAGGGCGGCGGCGGCCACCACGGCGGCGCCTGGAAGATCGCCTACGCGGACTTCGTGACCGCGATGATGGCCTTCTTCCTGCTGATGTGGCTGCTCGGCTCCACCGCGCAGGGCGACCTCGAGGGCATCGCCGACTACTTCCAGAACCCGCTCAAGGTGTCGATGTCGGGCGGCGAGGGTACCGGCGACAGCTCGAGCATCATCAAGGGCGGCGGCGAGGATCTGTCGCGCAAGGTCGGCCAGGTGCGCCGAGGCGACACGCCGAGCACGCGCGCGATCAACCTCGACGCGGCGCCGGCGCACCGGAAGAGCGAGGAGCAGGCCGCCATCGAGGCGGCCGAGCGGCGGGAACGCAGCAAGCTGATCGACCTCAAGGGCAAGCTCGAGGCGATCATCGAGGCCAACCCCTCGCTGCGCCAGTTCAAGAACCAGCTGCTGCTCGACATCATCAGCGAGGGCCTGCGCATCCAGCTCATCGATGCTCAGAACCGGCCGATGTTCACCTCGTCGAGCGCCGAGTTGCGACCGTACACGCGCGAACTCCTGCGCGAGATCGCGCGCGCGCTGAACGACGTCGACAACCGCATCAGCATGTCGGGGCACACCGACGCCACCCAGTACGCCGGCGGCGAGCGCGGCTTTTCGAACTGGGAGCTGTCATCGAACCGCGCCAACGCGGCGCGGCGCGAGCTGGTTGCCGGCGGCCTCGAGGCGGGCAAGATGGTGCGCGTGGTTGGGCTGGCGGACACCGTTCACCTCAATCCCGACGACCCGCAGGATCCAGCCAACCGGCGCATCAGCATCATCGTGCTCAACAAGGCGGCCGAGAACGCCATGCGTGGGCAGGCGCCCCCGGGCGGGAGTCCGGCGGCGGCAAGCGGCGATGGCCGCAGTGGGGATGCCGGGTCCGGCGTGGCCTCGGCCTTTGGGCTGCCGCCCGCGCCGGGGGTGCCGGCGCAGCGCTGAATACCGATCCTCAAGTCGGGGCGATTGCCGCCGATATCCACTTGAAAGCGCCGCGCATCGTGCGCGCACAACCGACCGCAAGGCGGAAACACATGTCCGAACTGTTGAAGAACATCGACGCCCGCACCCGGCTCGCGGGGACGAACAAGCTCGAAATCCTGCTGTTCACGCTGGGCGTGGATGCACGCACCGGCCGCCGGGAGACCTTCGGAATCAACGTCTTCAAGGTGCGCGAGGTCATGCGCACGCCGGCGATCACCGCCGCGCCCGAGATGCCCGACGCCGTGCAGGGCATGGTCAGCCTGCGCGGCGCGCTGGTGCCGGTAGTGGATCTGGGCACCTACGTCGGCGTCGGCGCAGACGCGCAGCGCGAGATCATGATCGTCACCGAGTACAACGGCCATACCCAGGGCTTCCTGGTCGAGGGCGTTGACACCATCCTGCGCCTGGACTGGTCGCACATGCGCGTACCGCCGGAAATGCTCACCGCCCGCCTCGGCGGCCTCGTGACCGCGGTCACCGAACTGCCCGATGGCCGCCTGGTGATGATGCTCGACGTCGAGCGCGTGTTGTCCGAGACCTCGCGTTACGACGACGACTTTCTGTTCCGTGACATCGAGCCCGTGCCCGGCGGCGACGCGCACGTGGTGTATTTCGCCGACGATTCGTCGGTCGCGCGCAAGCAGATCGCGCAGACCCTGGACGCGATGAATGTCCGTCACGTCGGCGCGGTCAATGGGCGCCAGGCCTGGGACGAACTGCGCCGCATCGCCACTCACGCCGAGGCCTGCGGGCGCAAGGTCAGCGAGTTCGTCAGCCTGATCCTGACCGATGTCGAGATGCCGGAGATGGACGGCTACATGCTCACGCGCCAGATCAAGGCCGACCGGCGCTTTGCGGGCGTGCCGGTGATCATGCATTCGTCGCTGTCGGGCATGTCGAACCAGCAGCTCGGGATGTCGGTGGGGGTTGACGAGTACGTGCCCAAGTTCGAGCCGCAGCGCCTGTCGCAGACCCTGGCGCGCCTGCTGAGCGTCGACAACGCCGGGCACTGAGGAAAGGACCATGCAGATCAGTCACCATGAAGAAAGCGCGCTGTTCGATGCGGTAGACGGACGCGCGACGCTGGCGGGTTCCAACCGCATGGAGATCCTGCTCTTCTCGCTCGGTACCGGCGAGCACTTCGGCATCAACGTGTTCAAGGTGCGCGAGGTGTCGAAGACGCCCTTCATCACGCGTACGCCCAACATGCCGGCCGGGGTCGAGGGCCTGATCTCGCTGCGCGGCAACGTCATTCCGGTGCTCTCGCTCGGCCACATCGTCGGCCTGACGCCCCCTGGCGCGCCGCTCGGGGGCGCGATGATGGTCACCGAATACAGCAAGCGTACGCTCGGCTTTCTGGTGTCCTCGGTCGACCGCATCGTGCGCGTCGACTGGGACCGGGTGCGCGCCCCCGAGAACGTGTCGTCCGGGGCGCACGGCTTCATCACCGCGATCACCGAACTGCCCGACGGGCGCCTGGTGTCGATCCTCGACGTCGAGACGGTGCTCGCGAACACCTTCGGCGACACCGTCGTCGGCAACATCGCGCCGATCGGCAATGGCCACGAGGTGAACGTCTTCTTCGTCGACGATTCGGCCGTGGCGCGCCGCAAGATCAGCGAAGTGCTCGACCGCCTCGGCGTGCGCCACAAGAACGCGCAGAACGGACTCGAGGCGTGGAATCGCCTGCAGAGCCTCGCCAGTCATGCGGAGCAGAGCGGTCACCTGCTGATCGACGAGATCGACATGATCATGGTCGACGCCGAGATGCCGGAAATGGACGGCTACGTGCTCACGCGCAACATCAAGGCGGACCCGCGCTTCAACGGTATCCCTGTCGTCATGCATTCCTCGCTGTCCTCGGAGGCCAACCGGGCCATGGGCAAGCGCGTCGGTGTCGATGCCTACGTGGCAAAATTCGACGCCGAAGTCCTTGCCGACACCATCCGCCCGATGCTGCAGCGTGGTCGTCGCGCACCCTGAGCGCCCAAGGCGGCGAAACCCGGAGAAAAGAACATGGCCGACCCCAAAACCCGATTCCTTGTCGTCGATGACTTCTCGACCATGCGGCGCATCGTGCGCAACCTGCTCAAGGAGCTCGGTTTCAGCAACGTCGATGAAGCCGAGGACGGCGCGGTGGCGCTGCAGAAGCTCAACAGCGCGCCCTTCGATTTCGTCGTGACCGACTGGAACATGCCGAACATGGATGGCCTCGCGCTGCTGCAGGCCATCCGCCGCAGCCCCCAGCTCAAACACCTGCCGGTGCTGATGATCACGGCTGAGGCCAAGAAGGAAAACATCATCGCCGCCGCCCAGGCCGGCGCGAGCGGCTATGTGGTCAAGCCCTTCACGGCCGCGACCCTGGCCGAGAAGCTGGAGAAGATTTTCGAGAAGATGGGCCGCACGCCGTCCTGAGCGGCGCCGGAACACGGAGCAGGAACATGAGCAAGAGGCCGAAATTCGATGAATCCGGCGACTCGGACGAGTTGCAGGCGCTGTTCGACAGCATTGCCGCCGACCCGGTCGGTAGCGGGCAGGATGGCCTGACTCCGGCTAGCGCGGCCGGATCCGTCCTGCCGCTCGATGACAGCGGTGACACCGATGAACTGCAGGCGCTGTTCGATGCGGTGGCCGAGCAGTCCAGCCAGGCACGCGCGGAGCCCGTGACGCCGCCTGCAGCGGCGACGCAAGCGGCGGCTGCGGCGGCGGTCGAGTCCGATGTGGTCTTCACCCGCCTCGGCCAACTCACGCGCCAGGTGCATGACAGCCTGCGCGAGCTGGGCCTCGAGGGCGCGCTGAAGGAGGCGGCCGAGGCCATTC
>CZCA01002415.1_pt1 | contig 11729 bp, 5 predicted proteins | sample 591981 | NCBI WGS metagenome assembly CZCA01 (sample SAMEA3556810, study PRJEB10932) | anaerobic digester metagenome
ATTTCCGTGGTGGGCGGGTTGTTGGTATCGCAATAAACCCTGAAGCCTGAGGGGATGCCACCAGGACTTGCCTCCCAGGCGAAGGTGGGCGTGACAGAGACCATGACCGCAGCGTTAGCGGGACTGACCAGCACGGGAGCGGCGGGTATATCTGACACGATATCCGGTCCGGAGACGTCATCAACCTGCAGATAGAGCTGGTTGGTGGAGATCGCCTGGATAGCTACGTAGATTTCCTGCCCTATGAACTGTGAGAGGTCATAGGTATGGAACATATAGGTATTAGCGCCGGTACCTTCGTTTGAAGCCACTGTATTGGTAAAGGAAGCGACTTCAGGGGTTGTAGTGGAGACGAGGATGTTGAATCTCTCATCGTAGGTGGCGTGGTTGTTGGTTGCATAGAAGCTGATGTGGTGGTTTGTTGCTGAGGGAGCGAGCTTGGGTGTGATCAACCAGTCATCATGGGCCACTGAATCGTAACGCAGATGTGCGTGTGCCTCTCCTGAGTGGGGATTCGTGGTAGACCTTTGCCAGGTCTGGCTACCACCGCCATTGTGCACAGTCCAGCCGATGGGTGGGAACGTAGTGCCTTCAAAGCCTTCAAAGAGAGCGTGTTCGCCCAGCGCAAGACCACTGAGGGCCACATCATAGTTTTCACCTTCGTACACCATGCGCAAAGTGGCACTGTGAGTACCCTCTGCAGTGGGATTGTAGCGAACCGGGATAGTAGCACTCTGCTGTGCAGGAACGGCAAGAGGCAGGTTGACTGCGTTGAATTCAAACATCGCCGCATCGTCGCCGATGATGCTCACGTTTGCTGCAGGCAATTCCAGCGTGCCGATGCCGCTGTTGGTAACGACTACATCCTGATAGGCTGAGGGGATATTGGCAAATCCGGTGCCAAAGTTGATAGCATCAGGTGTGTAGGTAAAGATGGGGTTTTCCGGAGAGTGTTGCACCGAAATGTCGTCGATACTGATATACCAGGGTGAGCTGTTGATCACGCCATGGATGGCGATCCAGTAAACTCCGGCAGTGGCTGGCGTGAAGCTGCCATAAATCCGCTGGTAATCTCCATTGATGATGCCCGTTTGTTCCGTGATGGTATTTGTCAGTGCATCCAGGGTGCCGTCTGTTCCGTAGAAGATACCCACGCTGGCGTTGTTTGCGTTGGAGCCATCTTGTCTGGCCCACACTTCCACGTCGTAAGACTGCCCTGCCTGCAGGGAGAAGGGTCTCGTCAGCCAGGCGTTGCCATTATAACGCAAGGTGGCGTTGAAATCGCCATTACGGGGCGTACGGTTGTAGTTTGTACTGCTGGAGTTGGCCATCCAGTAATTGGTTTTGCCATCATCCAGGATTTGAGTCCATTCAACCACCTGTTCTCCGTTGGTTTGTCCTTCTTCAAAACCATCGGTGAAGGGATAGTCATAGATAATGGGATCATAGCATTCGCCGCTCACCGTCACGTCTGCGGTACCACCTGCGTAGCTGACCGTGAAGGTAGCCGTATGGTTGCCTGCAGCCGTGGGCGTATATTCGATATCAAAGGTGGCGGTTTGGCCGGTAGTCAAATTCACTGGGAATGCGGGAGCGTTTGTGATGGAGAAGAAGCCATCGGTCATGGGGCTCAAACCCGTAACGTTAAGCGTTCCGCCTCCACCGTTTGTGATGATGAAGGTCTGGCTGCTTGTGCTATGGATAACGGTTCTGCCAAAGTCACATTCAGTGGGCCCGACCACGAACAGAGGGTCGTCAGAAAGAGGCGAGAGCATCATGAGTAGGTTTGGCAGCTGCGCACTCAAGGTCCCGTTGGTCGTGGGCACACTGTTATCTCGGGCCCAGCGTTGGTGTGTATTGGGATTGCCGGAAGTGTAGAAGAATCTGGGATAGCCGCCGGTTCCTGCTCCAGAGCCGCCATGGTTGGCTTCCACACCGATCATGAGGTTGCCACCGGTATATACGATAGGATTGTCCAGCGTAAACTGATGCCAGCCCAGGTTGTTGAAAGCGTAGCTTCCTTCTTTGACCAGAGTAGCTGTGGCGGTAAAATCATCCCAGAGCATCTGGGTAAGCTCTGTATCTGTGGTCATTTTGGCGTAGATCTTGTAGGGGAAGGTTGCGCTGCCTGCTGTTTGAGCTTCCCAGCCCAGCGCGGAAATTACGCCCAACTGGCCGATCTGATCGAATGTATAAAGCCCCAGCGAGCGCCCATGCCCATAGTGAGCATTGAAGGGGTCTGTCTGATTGGAAGTTCCACTGCCAATAATCACTCCGTTGACAAGTGTAAAGGTTCTGGTCTCAGAAGCGGCAGAAACACCGATATTGTTGCGTGCAACCACATACCAGCTGTGCTCGCCGGCTGCCAGATTGCTGAGGACGTAGGAGGACTGGGGTTGGTCGTTGCTCACAATGGCGCCATCGATGTAAACATCGTAGCCGCTGGCATCCGCACTCCCATGAGGCAGCTCCCAGCTAAGGCTTTGACCGTTCATCACTTCGGCAGCGTTTTCCGGTGACAATAGCACGGGAGCCATAGGAACTTCAGTATCTGGGAAGACAAGCTGAATACGGTTGATATTACCGGTTCGGTTGTTTGCCGCAGGCGGGTCTTGGGGATCAGGATCGACGCTGTCACTATAGAAGTAAATACCCGTGTCTGCACCGCTGTTGAAGCAACCCCAGCTCATGCTGGACCAACCGGGCGTATTCTGATACACCGCAACGATCAGGTTGTCGGTATTGTTGTAGTTGAAGGGAGTATTCAGGGTGATCTCCATCCAGTTGTTGGACTGCGGCACCATATCCGTCACGTCACCACTGAAAACCTGCGTGAGGTTTGCGGGAGGTTCCCAATCTGTGGTGCTGGAAAATTCCGTCCTCTGGCTATGTCCCAGGTAAATTGTCCAATCCTTGTTGTTGCCAATACTACCGGAGGCATAGTAGAAGCGGATTTTGGTGATCTCTCCGCTATGGTTGATCTGACTTTGGGTGAAGACTTGCTGTGTGTAAGTGTAGCTATAAATTCCATAGAGTGGAAGATAACTGGTATTGGAAGTCCCATCACCCACTTGTACAGTTGCTGCATGGCCCAGGCCGAAAATACTCAGCATCAGAGCTATGAGCAATGTGATGCGAAATGTTGTTTTCATAGAGTGTTCCTTATCTTTTTAAGTTTTTGGCATCTGGCTTTCCAGCCGGGATAGCCGGGTTTTGTTTGTTTGATTCATTGTTACTAAAATTCAGGGCAAAGCTCCCCCTGTCGGCGTAGAAGCCTCCCTGTGTTAAACTTAGATAGCATCTTAAGTTATGTGACATTACCAATCCTAATTTATATTAGCAAGACACTACAGATAGCGCCCTCACTCTCTCTGCCGTATATATATGCAAGAAACAATCCAAACACAGAAATAATTTGCCGGCGGAATGCTTTTTTATCTCCCCAACACCCTCGATGTGTTCTTGAAATGCAGCTTCGCCACCTCGCTAAGCCGCTCCACTCCATACTTTTGCACAAACTCCCGCCCCACTCTGTCCACCTTGGCACTGGCGCCCAGAGGAAAGCCGATTTTAAACTTCCGGCTCATCTCAGCCATGGCGCTGATATATTGGAAACGTGCCAGGATGGAGGCGGCCGCCACAGCAGCATCGTTTTCCGAGCGGGGACGCTCCACCAGATTAACGTCTATCTCTTTGGCCTGGAAGAGCCGGGAAAGCGTCTTGCGGGAGGTAAATTGATCGACCAGCACTCCGTCGGGAGCGTTTTCCACGCTCAGCATTTCCTCCAAGACCTTAAAGTGTTGCCAGGCTAAAAGATCGTTGAGGTTGCGCCCCTGTTTCTTCATGTCCTCGATAATGCGGTTGTAGGTTTTGGGCACGAGTACGATGCCGTTCATACAGCCGGGAAACTCCTTGTAGATCCTCTGAGCCAGCTCCTTTATCTGCCAATCCTGCAACAGCTTGCTATCCATCACGCCCATGGCCCAAAGCTCTTTTTCCACTTCCCTGTTGGCCCTGAAAGAACATACTACCAAGGGGCCAAAGTAGTCGCCTTTGCCGGATTCATCGCTGCCAATCCAATCTTCCCAACTGTGTTTGCTTTCAGGTGTTTGCAGCGCTTGTTGGGCGACGTGCCCGCCCACCATCTCCTGTAGCATACTCCTGATCCGCGTGCCCGTCTTGCCGCCAATCACCAGAGAAATACCCTTCTTGGCCGAATGGTAGATATTTAGCACCGCTTTTTCGTCTTCAAAGATCAGCCTCAGCTGCAAGCCGTATGGCAGCGGCACCTGTTCATACACCTGGATGCCGCATTGCCCCAGCTTTCCCAGGATGTCTGCCACGATGGGTTCTATTTCTCTCATTTCAGCTTGCGTTTGAGGAGATTGGCGTTGGTAACCACGGTCACGGAAGAGCCCGCCATGGCGATCTCCGCGATCACGGGATGGAGGACGCCAAACACGGCCAGGGGAATGGCGATCAGGTTGTAAGCAAAGGCCCAGAAGAGGTTTTGCCGTATCTTTCTGAAGGTTTGGATGGAGAGCTCAACGGCGGTGGGCAGGCAGGCAAGATCGTCTCGCACGATGGTGATGTCTGCCGCTTCGATGGCGATATCCGTGCCTTGCCCCATGGCGATGCCGATGTCGGCGGTTTTGAGCGCAGGAGCGTCGTTGATGCCATCACCCACCATGGCCACGGTGCCGAATTCTTCTTTTAACTGCCTTACCAGGAGGGCTTTATCATCCGGCAGCGCCTGTGCATGAAAGCGTGTGATGCCCAGCTGCGATGCGATGGCCTGCGCCACTTGAGGATTATCGCCGCTGATCATGATGGAGGTGATCCCTCTATCCTTCAGCTGCGTCACCACCTGCCGGGCGTTGTCTCGCAACGCATCAGCTATCAGGAAGATAGCCAAGACTCTATCCTCATCTGCCAGGTAGACGCGGCTGGCGTAATCTGCCTTGAAGGATTTCTCGGGAACAGCCAACCCTGTAGATTCCATAAACTTACGGCTGCCCAATATATACTTTGTGCCGTCCAGGCTGGCGCTCACACCCCGGCCTATATGATTGGTAAAATCTTGTACCTCAGACGTGATGGCTCCGGCGTCCTGAGCCGCTTTGACCAGAGCTGCCGCCAGTGGATGCGCAGAACCCGCCTCCAGCGAGGCTGCAATGCCCAGAGCGATCTTTTCATCCAGCGTTTCCAGATGAATCTCGATCACCTCAGGTTTGCCGTGCGTCAGCGTTCCCGTCTTATCAAAGATGATGGCCTTCACGTCTTTCATCAATTGCAGAGCCTCCGAATTGCGTATGAGGATGCCTCGCTTGGCGCCCATGCCGCTGCCCACCATCAGAGCCGTAGGCGTGGCCAAACCCAGCGCACAGGGACAGGCGATCACCAAAGTGGCGATGGAAGCCATCAGCGCCGCAGCCAGGCCGGTGGGAAGGTTGTTTGGGTCTTTGAGCGGAATGATGCGCAAGAGGGCGATACTGATGCTCTGCGCAGTCTCAGGGAAAAGCATCCAAAAAGCGAAGGTGAGAATGGCCAAAGCGATCACAATGGGCACGAAGACGGCGGTGACTTTATCCGCCAAAAGCTGCACCGGAACCTTGGAATGTTGCGCATCCTGAACCAGCCTGATCACCTGTGCCAAAAAGGTATCATCGCCCACTTTCTCCGCTTTTACCTTCAAAAAACCATCCACGTTGAGCGTGGCGCCCAAGACGCGCTCGCCCACCGTGCGACTCACGGGCATGGATTCACCCGTAACCATCGCCTCGTCTATATTTGCCTTGCCTTCAACGATCACGGCATCCGTGGGAATCTTCATCCCCGCTTTCACGATCAGGATGTCGCCCGGTTGCACCTTGCGGATGGGAACTTCCTTCTCTGCGCCATTTTCCCAGAGAATAGCGGTTTTGGCGCCCAGGTTCATCAGTTTGCGGATGGCCTCCGAAGCCTTGCCGCGGGCCTGACCCTCCAGATACCTGCCCGTGTGATGGATGGCCAAGATCATCGTTGCGATGCCGTTAAATGCATGAGGATCAATGTCTTTGACAAAGAAAGAAAGCGGCCAAACCAAGAGCGAAGCGAGTGTGCCGATGGCGATCAGTACGTCCATATTGGCAGAGCCGGTCTTAAGCGAAGTAAAGGCAGAACGATACACGTCCCGCGCCGGGAAAACCATGACGTAGAGCGAGAGTAAAAACACGATCCAGCCATCTGCCCCACTGCTCAGGATGTGCGTATCAAAGAACATATGCGCCACCATGAAGATGCTCACCACAATGGTAACCAACCAGATGTGCCACATACGCTTGCGAGCTTTGCGAGCCTCCACAACCAGCTGGTCTTCATCCTTGCTCAATTCCTCTCGCACGCTGAATCCCAGCGCCACGATGGCCTTTTCTATCTGCTCCCGGCTCACACGCCCGGGCTCAATCTCCAGGCTCGCCTCCTCCAGAGCCAGATTCACGTGCGCCATCTTCACGCCCTTCAGCTCGCCCAGAGCCTTCTCGACCCGGGCGCTACAGGCTGCACAGTGCATTCCGTCTATGCCGATTTTGATATTGGTACTCATTTATCTCCCTTAGATTGCTTTGCTGAAGATATGATAAGCGGTTTGGGATGAGGTGCAAACCCGTTGTGGTTTTATCGAGGAATTTTGATCTGCCAAAATCCCGTGAAAAGTTCCATTGAAAACGAAGCTCGATCTCCTACCAATATAGTAGGAATTCACCGCTGGGATCGCTAACAGGGAAGGCAGGGCATTTTGAAAAATTTGACCCCGAGTCCGGTTTTGCGAAAACAATTCTGCCCTCTAAAACGTCGATTTCATGCGGCCTCCCTTAGGGGCTCCTGTGGGTCTCCTTTGGGATCGACAAGTAACCCAAAGAAAGCCCAAGAGTTACGCATTTGAGCTCCAAGGAAACCCGAGGGTGGGTGAAGCAGGGTGAAAAGTCAAAGGTTGATTCCGGCATCGGTTTTGCGCAAACAATAAATGGGGCTTAAGACGAGGATTCTCCCCGCGGATTTCCCACGGAAGTTATGAGTCGGGATTGCCCGCCGTAGCGCCGCAGCTCTACCCCAGCCTCGATCTACACCTTAAGGCGCATCCATCCTCACAACCGGCGCAGCTCACTCTCACTCCCTCGCTATTGCAGCCAAGCTGCCATCAGATCACGCGATCCAAGACCTTGAGCTGTTGCTGCAGAAAGTCTTCAAACCTGTCTTCCAGGATCGCTGCTCTGGCCATCTGCATCAGTTCCTGGTAAAAGTAGAGGCTGTGGATGGTGGCCAGGCGCATACCCAGGATTTCGTTCATGGTGATCAGGTGACGGATGTAGGCTCTGGAGAAGTGTTGGCAGGCATAGCAGCCGCATTCGGGGTCAATGGGGCCAAAGTCTTCTTTGTAGCGCGCTGCTTTGATGATCATCTTGCCGTGACGCGTGAAGATGCTGCCTTTGCGGGCGTTGCGGGTGGGCATCACGCAATCGAACATATCCACGCCGCGGGCGATGTTGTTGAGCAGGTCGGTGGGTGTGCCCACGCCCATCAGGTAGCGAGGTTTATCCTGGGGCAGAATGTCGTGTAAGAAGTTGGTAATGCGAAACATATCCTTCTTTGATTCACCCACGGAGAGACCGCCGATGCTGTAGCCCACAAAGTCCATATCCATCAGCGCCAGAGCGGATTTTTCCCTCAAATCCTCATAGATGCCGCCTTGCACGATGCCAAAGAGGGCTTGATGCATTTCGTTGGTGAAGGCTTTCTTGCCGCGCTCGGCCCATTTAAGCGTGCGTTTGAGCGACTTTTCCACATATTCGCGGGTGGACGGCAGCGCTGGGCATTCATCGAAACTCATGATGATATCAGCGCCTAAGGCTGTCTGAATCTCCATCACCTTTTCCGGCGAGAAGAAGTGGCTGCTGCCATCGATATGTGAGCGGAAATGCACGCCTTCGGAGGTGATTTTGCGCAGATCGGAGAGGCTCATCACCTGAAACCCGCCGCTATCCGTGAGCATGGGGCGCTCCCAGGCGATGAATTTGTGCAAGCCGCCGGCGTCGCGGATCAGCTCATGTCCGGGCCGTAAATAGAGGTGGTAGGTATTGCCCAAAATGATCTGTGCATGGCTTTCTTCCAGCTCGTGCGGGCTCATGGCCTTCACCGTGCCCAGGGTGCCCACAGGCATGAAAACGGGCGTCTTGATCACGCCGTGGTCTGTGGTAATGGTGGCAGCACGCGCTTTGCCGGAGGTGGAATCTATCTTGAAAGTGAACATATCTACCGCGAGAGCAGCCTCATAAATACTTTGGAGATATCGGCATAGAAGGCGAAAAGGACGAGCAAAATGAGGATGGCCAGGCCGATTTTTTGCAGGGTGGCTTGAATCTTGAGAGGAATCGGCTTTCTGAAGATGCCTTCGATGACGTAAAAGAAGATGTGGCCGCCATCCAAGACGGGGATGGGCAGCAGGTTCATGACCATCAAAACGAGGCTGATAGCGCCAAAATACAAAATCAGATAGGCGATCCCACGGCTGCCTGCCTGCGTGCTCACAGTGGCGATCATCACCGGTCCACCCACGTTTTTGGCTAACTGATCCGGCTTGGCTATAACTTTGAATAAAGCAGTGTAATTGCTGACCACAAAAGCCGCTGCGTATTTGCTTCCCTGAACGACTGCCTCGCCAAAGCTGTACCGGTGTATGTCATGCACCGGTTGATAGTTGATGATGCCCACCAGCCTTTCGCTGCCCAAGACCTCGTTTTCTTCCAAGACCACATCGCGGGTCAGCTCTCTGCCTTCTCTTTGCAGGGTGAGCTTTACCGTGTTGCCCGGTGCCTGCGTGATCAGCTTGCGCATGCTATACCAGTCGCTCACCTCAACGCTGTCCACCCGGGTGATCACGTCGTCATTGCGGATTCCGGCGCGCCAGGCAGGCATACCCACCTGCACTTCGCCGACGCGGGTGCTCACCATGGGGCGCAAGCTGCTGAAGAGGCTATCCACTTGGCTGCCCGGGATTTGAATGGCTACCATGAGGCTGTCTCTCTGCAGAATGATCTGGTTGTCTTTCGCGGTTGAAAGCTCGGCAAGAGCTTGGCCGTATCCCTCTGCAGGCACATCGTTTACGCTGATGATGCTGTCGCCGGGAGCAAAGACTTCCGCAAAGATGCCACCGGCATCAAAAATGACGGGGTTGTAGTCTGAAGTGCGGATGGGCAGCAGGAAAGCGACGATGCAGAGCAAAAGCCCCAAAACCATATTGGCAAATGGCCCGGCAAATACCACCAGAGCCCGCTTCCACCACGGTTTTGCCAGGAAAGAATCTTCGCTATCCGCAGCCTCCGAAGGGTCTTCTCCTTTCAGGCTCACAAAGCCGCCCAAGGGCAACCAACCGATCTGCCACTGCTCTTCTTTGCGCTTAAACTTGAAGATCGGCTTGCCAAAACCGATGGAAAACTTCTCTATCCCCACGCCCATGGCTCGGGCCATCAGATAGTGACCCAGCTCATGGATGAAGATCATCAAGGCAAAAGCCAGGATGGTAACTATTAATACCAAGGATGGTTACCTGTTCTGACGGGCAGCCAAAGTGATGGCGATGTAGCTGCCAACGTCTGTGGCGTAGCTCCCCTTGCCAAAACCGGCATCATAACCCAGCTCTATGGCCAGTTCATGCGAGATGCGGGGGCCGCCGCAGATGAAGAGCATTTTGTCTCTAAGCCTTTCCGCTTCGGCCAGTTCGATGAGGCGCGTGAGGTTTTTGACGTGGATGTTTTTCTGCGTCACCACCTGCGAGACCAGGATGGCATCGGCATTGACTTCGCGGGCTTTGTTGAGCAGGTCTTCGCTGAGCACCTGTGCGCCCATGTTGATGGCCACGAAGCCTTTGTAGCGCTCCAAGCCAAAGCGGCCGCTGTAGCCCTTCATGTTCATGATGGCGTCGATGCCCACGGTGTGAGCATCGCTTTCGATGCAGGCGCCTACCACGGTGATCTGGCGCCCCAAATGCTCCTTGATGTAGGCATCCGTGGCTTCCATGTCCATCACGGGCGTGTCCACCACCTTCACCTTGATATCTTTGGGGTCAACCCCTTTATCCGTAACGGCATAGGCGATGAAATGAGTGAAACCTTCGTTCATGTCACGCATACCGCAAACTTCTATATCTTCGAGGCCGATCTGCTTGAGCAAGAGCCGCGCAGCTTCCAGGCCATACTCGTCCGCCGATACCGGCAGCGTGAAGGAAAACTGCATCTTGCCGTCGTTGGAAGTGTCTCCGTAGGGACGAATGATCGTATCTTTCATATTCCCAGCTCCTTTTTCATCTTGTTGCGGAAGGGGTTGTAATAATCCTCATGTCTGGCAAAAACGCCATCCAAGCCCTTGCCGCCGGTTTCTGGACGTTTGATATCCGCAAAGTCGCCGCGGGCCATGGATTCAAACATCCCTTCCTTCTCCACACGCTCCAGAAACTCACAAGCCTCTGCCAACACGCTGTTTGCCCTCTTGTTGATGAAGCTGTCCGGCGCCAACATCAGGCTCTTGTCCAGGTCCTTCACCGCTTTGAAGATGTATTTGGCGTTTTCGATGGCCAAAGACCTGTCTGCCAGATGAGGCGTGTGGATGGCCTCGGTCATCATGCCCAGAAGCTGCACGCCCTGATGCGTGAGCTGGCCCACGAAGTTGAACATGGCGTCCATCAGATGCGTCTTGAAGATGTTGCCACTGGCAAACTTGGTGGGCGGCATATATTTTACCGGGGCGTCGGGGAACAGGGTGCGCGTCAACAGCGCGTGCGAGAGCTCGTAGCTGAAGCTGTTTTCCAGCTCGGGGTCCACTTCGTAGGCGTGGCCGAGGCCCATCTTTTCCGGCTTCACGCCGCTGAGCAGCGCAAACTGCTCGTTTAAAAGCTGGGAAGCGGTGACGGTGTAAGCCTTTTCCACTGCATCGGAGGTGGTGAGATAGTTGTCTTCGCCGGTCTGAATCTCGATGCCTGCATAGGCGTTTATCATGCGGCTAAAGTGTTGATCCAACAGTGTTCTACGGGGATTGATGTCTCGGAAGAGAATGCCATACATGGCGTCGTTGAGCATCAAGTCCAGCCTTTCGATGGCGCCCATGAGCGAAATCTCAGGCATACAAAGCCCTGAGGCATAGTTTGTTAAACTGATATAGCGCTGCTCTTTTTCGCTCACTTCGTCCAAAGCGGCACGCATGATCTTGAAGTTTTCCTGCGTGGCATAAGTTCCGCCAAAACCGACGGTTGTAGCGCCGTAAGGCACGTAGTCCAGCAGCGATTGAGCGGTGGAGCGGATCACGGCGATGATGTCTGCACCTTCGGCAGCAGCTGCTTTGGCTTGTACCGCATCCTCGTAAATGTTTCCTGTAGCCACGATTACGTAGATGGCGGGTACGCGTCTGGGCCCATATTTCCCGAAGAATTCTTCACGCTTGGCTTTCTGAGACCTGATGTGAGCCAGCATCTTGTCTGAAAGCTCGTCCAGCAGTGCGTGTATCTCGTCCATGCTTGCCATCTCGAGGGCTGCGATATCCAGATTGTCTTCTGCGATGGCGCGGGCAACCTGCTCGGCATCCATCTTCTTGACCAACATGGCATTAGCCAGGCGGATGGCGGCGCCCTGATCCAGAGCCTTCTTCTCTTGCAGGTGATCGACCACCACGTTGGGAAGTGGCTTGTCATCAGGCAAAGCGCC
>CZCA01008380.1_pt1 | contig 11689 bp, 12 predicted proteins | sample 591981 | NCBI WGS metagenome assembly CZCA01 (sample SAMEA3556810, study PRJEB10932) | anaerobic digester metagenome
GGCGGATCGGCGGGCATCTCCTGAAGCAGATGACGGCTGGCCTTGAGCAGCCCGGTGATGCCCAGCGTCAGTTCGTAGACGGCGGTTTCCAGATTCTGGTACTTGATTGGCTGATGTCGAGGTGGCGGTCGCCGCCGCGCAGGCGAAGCCGGGGCGGGTGATCGCCGTCTCCCTGGACGAAGTCACCGTCGAACGACAACCACCGTCGCCCACGCCTATGCGTCCACGGGGTCTTCCGAGCAAGCGCGGGCGGTGCGCAGCCTGCAATCCAATACGGTGCGCGCTTCAGGGAAGCCGTGAATGCGTTGACCGGGAGCGTCTTCCATCGCCGGGTGAGTAAGGTCACGAACGCATCTCCGTCATTCAAGACCACTGGCCGGTGCATACCCATCCCGATCTCCGGGTCGCCTGGGAATCCCAGGAAACCCGCTGGCCCTGGTATCGCCCGCCCAACTGGCCTACGGAACCCAACGCGGCCGCGATCCGCCGCTGGGGCGAGCTGAAGTTACCGATCCCCATCGTGCCGCTGCCCACCTATGCCGCGTGGTGCAACCCCATCGACAAGCTCTGGCGCAAACTGCGCCAAGAGGTGACCTACCTGCATTGCTGGGCCGATGACCTCGAGGCGCTTCGTGCCGAGAGCGACCGCTTCCTGGATCAATTCGCCCATGGCTCCTTCCAGGCTTAACGCAAAGCCTGCTCCAGATCAGCAATCAAATCTTCCGTATCTTCCAATCCGACCGACAGACGCAGCATGGCGTCCGAGATCCCGCGACGGGCGCGCTCTTCGGGCGTCAGTCCGTGGTGAGTGGTGGTGCAGGGTTGCGTCACAAGGCTCTCGGCGCCGCCGAGGCTGGGGGCCAAGGCGAAGAGTTTGAGCCGGTCAGCCACGTGGGTGGCGTCTTCTCCGCTGCCAGCCACTTCAATGCTCAACATCCCGCCGAAGCCGTACATCTGATCCTTGGCCAAGCCGTGCCCCGGAAAACTGGCCAGACCGGGGTAGAACACGCGGGTGACCTTCGGATGGCGAGCCATCGCTTCGGCAATCCGCTGGGCCGACTCGTTTTGCTGGCGCACGCGGACCACCAGGGTACGCAAGCTGCGAGCGAGCAGTGATGCGGTCGCCGGAGCGATCATCGAACCCAGGTTCTTGCGCCAATTCCATACCGGCATCAGCAGTTCCTTCGACCCCATCAGTGCACCGGCGGTGAGGTCACTGTGGCCACCCAGATACTTGGTCGCGCTGTGTACCACGAAATCAGCGCCGAGCTCCAGCGGACGCTGGTTGACCGGCGATGCGAACGTGTTGTCGACCGCGACCCGCGCGCCGTAAGAATGCGCTTTCGCCGAAATTGCGCGAATATCGAGCAGTTCGAGCGTCGGGTTGGTGGGCGTCTCGAAAAAGACCAGCTTCGCGCCAGCCACCAGCAATGCGTCGAGTTGATCCAACTCGCTACCAAGAATTAAATAAGTTTTGATTTCCAGCAGCGGCAATTGGCTCGCCAGCAGTTCCAGGGTTCCGCCATACGCATCACCGATACAGACTATGCCTTCACGTCCATGCGTCAAGAACAAGGCCGTTTCAGCCGCCATGCCAGAGCAGAACGACCAAGCCATTTCCGCGCCTTCGAGACCGGCGAGCGTTTCTTCGAGGGCAAAGATCGAGGGATTCAGACCGTAGCGCGTATAGAGACTGCCCGGTTTGCGGCCATCGACGACATCGAGCAGATCGGCCGTCGAGTTGAATGCGAAAGTGGTCGTGTCATACACCGGAAGGTGCGGGCTGCCGTGCGCATCTTTGAAACTGTGGCCATGGATGCTGCAAGTGGATAGGCCTGGTTTGCTGCTTCTGGTCATGTCGAGTTTCCCGGATTAACGATTATTACAGCGGTTTCAAACGGGCGCGGCGATCAGTGATGCCGTGCATTGGTGACGAGTGGCTGGATCAGAATGAGATGACCTTATCGCTATCGCTGACCCATTCCGCCAACGCCGGCATGGTGGATTGGGTGCCTTCAAAATAGGGCTGGTTCTTGTAGATGCCGCACCGCGCCATGCAGGTTCCGCAAACCCTGACCGTGACGCCACGGGCGATGAGCGCCTTGAGCATCTGGGTCAGGTCTTGGTCGTAACCCTCGGGCGGAATACAAGCCTCACGCGCCATATCGACGGCTTCGTTCATCAGGAACAAGCGGACTTCGTTGCCGGCATCGACCAGTTGGTCCGCCAGACGCAACCCATTCCACGTCAAGTCGGTGCCGTCATAGGGGGCATGATTAAAAATGAGCAGAATCTTCATGGACTATTTCCAGAGTGATGAGAATCAGCGCCTGGCCAGCAGGCCGAAATGAAACGGACAGCAACGTTGCAAATCGACGGCTTCAATGGCGTGGAATCCAACCTCGGCCATCCAGGCTCGGCATTGCTCGGGCGTCGGGCGAATGTCCAGCGAGGGGCCGCGTGGGGTCGGGATGTCGCTACGCCAGTGGATGACCGACAACACTCCACCGTCCTGTAACGTCCGGTAGGCTTCGCGCAACAAGGTCACGGGCTGTTCCAGGTGCAGCAGATTGAAGATCATGGCATGCACCTGCGAGCGATCCTTGACGCCTGTTCCGTATCCGACGAAATCCCGCACCTCGGCCCGAATGTTGGGCAGCTTGAAGGTCTCAGCCTTCTGGCGCACGCACTCGACCATTGCCGGTTCAATATCCAGGGCGGTCACGAGTCCCGTTGTGCGTCGGGCCGCGGGCACCGTAAACGTGCCGTATCCGCAGCCGAACTCGATGCAGTCTCCGCGAATGGCCGTTGGGCCGAACAAGAGGGCGATGGCTTCATCGGCAGCAAAGAAGGTCTCCCAGTAGGCCTCGTCCGGCATGCCGCTTTCCCGGCCTTTCATGGCGTGGATGCTCCGGGTCCTTCGACCGGAAGCCCGGCGGCTTGCCATTCGCTGACGCTATCGAGAATCTTGCGCACCCGGTAACCTCTGGCGGTGAGTAAGGCCACCCCAGCTTGGTAGAGTCCACGGAGGTGGTGTAAATCGAGGGGATGGGTGGTCACTGAGAGCTCCGGTAAGGTTGAGGTTGCGAGATTCAACTTCACTGTGAGGAGCACCCGATGACCGACGACAGCATGGCATTTCAGCGGGGGCTGGAACAACACGGCGGCGAAGATTCTTTGGGGGGATTGATGGAACGGATTTTAGGCCAACTGCTGGAGTTTGAAGTGGCCAACCGGATCGGGGCGGAGCGACACGAGCGGAACTCGGAACGTCAGACCTACCGCAACAGCTATCGAGAGCGGCCGCTGCACACACGGTTGGGCACGTTGGAGTTGCAGGTGCCGAAGTTGCGCCAGGGCAGTTATTTCCGGTCGTTTCTGGAGCCGCGCCGGCTGACGGAACGGGCGTTGACAGCGGTGATCCAGGAAGCCTGGATCGGCGGGATGTCCACCCGCAAGGTGGATGAGTTGGTTCAGGCGCTAGGGATGACCGGCATTTCCAAAAGCCAGATCTCTGCCTTGTGCCGCGACCTCGACGAGCGGGTGGAATCGTTTCTGGAGCGACCCATCGAGGGCGAATAGCCTTCCCTGTGGCTCGATGCCACCTATCTCAAAGTCCGCAAGGGCGGTCGAGTCGTGTCGGTCGCCGCCATCATCGCCAGCGGCGTCAACCAGGACGGGCGGCGCGAAATTTTGGGCCTGGGGCTGGGCGATTCGGAGGTGCAAGTCTTCTGGATGGATTGCCTGCGGCGCTGGCGCCAGCGGGGTTTGAGCGGGGTCCAGTTGATTATTTCCGACGCTCACGAGGGCCTGAAGGCCGCTATCAGCCAGGTGTTTACCGCCAGCTGGCAGCGCTGTCGGGTGCATTTCCTGCGCAATCTCCTGGCCTGCGTGCCGAAAACCGGCCAGTCGCTGGCGGGCACTCTGGTGCGTCAGGTGTTCGTCCAGCCCGACGCCAAAAGCGCTCAATTTGAGACCCTTCATCGCAATTTCCCCTCCGGCTTAGGGGGTCAATTTTGCCTGTCGCTAAAGGGTCAATTTATGCTGTCGCCTGACACAAGGGAACCGCCGCCGTCAACAGCCGGCTAACGGACCACCGACCGCGGTTGCTGTCGGTGCCGGCGACCCAGGACCGCCACCCACTCGGGATCGCCACCGGGCGGCCTCATCTGGTGCTGGTGACTCGGCAGGGAGACAACCTCGCCGCCATTTGGCGTGATTCATGATTATAAATGGAATCTTGAATTTTACTCCTTAAAGCAGGTAAATAAACGTATTACGTGATACGTATTAAAGAGGTGAGCCTCGTCCCCCGCCGGTCTTGTGCACACCGGTGTCACCAACTCCTTTCCGGGTCGTCCAGCGAACTCATGTCCGCTTCGATTGAGTCGGTCGGCAAGAATGGACGCCAACGAGATCACGCTTTGAGACGTTGACGTTGATAGAAGCGTTGTTCAAACGCGGTGGGAGACAGATAGTCCAACCGGGTTTGGATACGCTGACGGTTGTAAAAGCGTTCAGCGCCGCCAGCTCCCCGCGCCGCGCCGCCCCCACCCAGTTGGCTAATGGCTTGGCCGACCTCGACAGGCGCTGACCCGCTTGCAGGATCGGTAGTCCTTCGTCCAGCACCAACCGCACCGCGTGCTCGCGGAATTCTTTCGGGTACACCCCACAGGGTAGTCGTTGCATGGCTCACCTCCTTCTCCAAGTCTAGAGAATCTTGGCGTCCACTTTTTTCAGCCTATCTCATGGTCGGCCTCAAGACTCCCCTCTGACAGCGACTTTGACTATTCGCTGGTCGGGAACTCGGGGACCGGCATCGCCTTGCCGAGTGACGAAGATGCCAGGAGGCGGTCGTCTCTCTTTTCCGCGGCAGCGGCCAGATCTTGCACCTCCACTACCGCAGCGCCGGGATGGCCTTTGCCACCCCCTCGCCGCGGTCGATGCCGGTCACGCGGTGGAGAATGCGCCAGCAGGGTTTCGGCCGGTTCATCACCGCGCGAAAAGTCTCCGCGTCCTTGGCCTCGCCCTCTTGACCGTTCAGCCACACCGTGTCGATCACGCGATTGAAGAAGTCGACAAAGTGATTCTGATCCTGTTCCAGGTAGAAGGTCTTGAATTCGTACCTTTGCACCTTCTCGCCCGGCTTGGCGTTTACGACGTCCTGATCGCAGTCGGCGAAGACCTGCATGCGGAAGGTGGTGCTAGTCTGCTCCGATTTGCGCACCGTCAGGTTCAGGTGCCCGCCGACCATCACGTTGAGCTTGTACGTCACCTGGCCGACGAGCGGTACCCCACCCGAGCCCTCGCACGAGTAACCGATCATGCCAAGGAAGTTGAACGACCCGCCCGCCGAGACTTGGGACATGGTGGTGATCTGGTCGTCCATCACGGTGAGGCCGCCCGGCGCCTGCCACTGCACCGTCGTCACCAGGCTCCGTTGCGTCATGCCAGCCTTCTCGTCGTCGGAAAGCGTATTGAAGGCGTTCGCGTTGTACTGGCCGTAGAATGCTTGGCGCCGCTGCGCTTCTTTCTCGATGGCGGCCTCGAATGCTCTGGCCTCGTCCGGCTTGTAGTAGCTGTTGCCCAGAGTAGTGTTGAGCGCGTTTGGGTAATCGGGGTCGTTTTGCAATCCGATGCGTCCGTCGAGCGTCCCCTGCTTGGTGTAGGAGGGATTGAGCGGGAAGCGCAGCTCCTGGACCGTGGGCTGATCGCCCGAAGGCACCTGCTGGTACCCCACGATCCGCTCGCCACCCTTGAGCTTGAGCGCGTAGACGTTCGCTTGGAAGCCCGTCAGGTACGCCATGCCGTAATTGTAGGGCGTCCACGCACCGTTCGCGGATTCCCCTTCCTGGGTGATCGAGCGGGTGGTCACGAAGTCGTAGGTGGAACCGTTCTGCTGGCCGTCGAGAAACCCGTAGGAGGTGTCGATGGTGGCGCTTAGACCCATCGTGCACCCCTCCAGGGTCGCTGTCGCCGAGGTTTTCATCTTGGCGTCGATTCCCGCGTTCTGGTCTCGCGTCCAGAGATTCTGAGCCTCCTCCGCCACCGTCAGGAAGAGACGCTGCTGCCTTTGTAGCCGGGCTGTCCCCCATCGTTGTATTCGGCCTGATCGACCATGTTCTCTCGCGGCAGCGGCGGCGGTCCTTCGATGTAGCCGAGAAGGCTCGGCTCGATCAGACAGGTGCCTGCGCTGGAGACCTCCAGTGGTTCCACGATGATCCGCGTGGCGGCGGCGGCCGTCGCGTGTGTGATATTGACGTACCATCTGTATAGCGCTCCTTGCGGGTTCCCGTTTGTGTCCCGCACGAAGTTGCCGTTGGCATCGGTCTGGAGGGTGCCGTGTTCCAGCACCGCAGGCCGCCCCTGGATGCCGATCGACCCCAGCGGGCACACGAAAGCAGGCTGCCCCTCGCCATGGGGACCGACGAAGGGCAGGAAAAACCATCGCGGCTGATCGCCTTTCACCACCAGCGTGCCGGGGAAGCCTTGCGGCGGATACCGATTGCCGTTTCGGTCGCCCGTTATGGCGGGGTCGTAGTCCCAGATCTGGTAGTCTCCCGCATTGTTCAGGTTGTAGAAGAGCACGCGGTTTGGCCCGATGGCCGCCGCGCCGACCTTGGTCAGATCCAAGCTATTGGAGTCCGCATCATCGATGACGCCGGCTCCCTCGCCGGTCACAACCGTGCTGCCCGGGAAAGCGCTCAGCCCTTTCCCCGCGATGGTGGGATCGTACTCCAGCACTCGGTAGCGGCCGGTTCCGCGGGGCGCGAAGAAGAGGACGCGACTGTCGGCCAGGGGCGTCACCGTCACGGGCGCACGCTGGGCGCCATGGTCGTCCTCGAACATCTTGAGCCCGCTGCCGCTCGCGATCAGATTGCCCGGGAAGGTGGGGAACGGGGCCATTCGGCCATCGCGCGAACCGGTGACGGTGGGGTCGTACTGCCAGATCTCGAAATCCCCCGAAACCACTTTACAAAAAAGCACCCGATTCCCGCCCAGGTGCGCCACGAGCGCATCGCTGGCGCCATCGAGGGAATCGGCGAAGATGCCTCCATCTGCCCCTTCGACGATCTTCTTGCCGGGAAAGCTTGGATAGATCGCAATTTCGCGCCCATCGCGTGCACCCGCGGGTGTGGTTTCGTCGTAACGCCAGACTTCGTAGTGACCCGTGCCGCTATTCTGGAAAAAGAGCACGCGCCGATCTTCTAGCGTGCAAACACCCGTGAAGCCTTCTCCCTCCGCCGAATCGAACACGCCCGACCAGCAGCCAGGAATCACCGATTCGCCGGGGAAGACCGGGAAAGGATTTCGATCCCCGTTCACATCTCCGGTGACCAAGGGATCGTATTGCCAGACCACGTACGACGGATTGCGCCCCGCGCCAAGGAACAGAACCTCCGATCCCCGCACGGCGGTCTTGACCGCCTCCCCCACCCAATCGCCCATGTTTTTGACCTGCGCCGCGTTGGGGCTGGTTCGGGTGACCCAGCGATAATCCATCGTGTCGTAGAAGGCGGAAACGAAGCGGCTGTTCTCGTCACGGAAGAAAAGGTGGACGAAGCCGTCACCGCTGTCCAGGATGAAGGGAGTGTCCGGAGTGCGAGCGAAGTCCAGCAGTCCGCCGTAAACCAGCAGGGCGTTGCTGTCCTTTTCTATCGGCTGCATGTCGCCGTTCGATGGGGTGAGAAGCGGGAGAGAAAAAGAACCTGGACACTTCGCGATGCCGCCGTCCCTGCCCACTTCGAAATCCAGCACGGCCATGGAGTCGTTCTTGCCGGAGCGAAACGCCAGCATCACATGGCTACCCGTGCGCAGGATCTGCGGGGGTTTGGAGGGATGAGCGGGGTCGGTGACCGCCTCGTGCTCGGTGAACCTCGCGGCCGCGAGGTTCGAGCAAACGCCGCAGTCCAGGCCGAAACTGAAGTCGATCACGCCGGGAACGGCGAGCGGCCGAATCGGTCCTGGCTTGTCATCATTCCCGTAGGGTGCATAGGCCGTTTGGATGTCGGCCGTATCGAACAGGCCGTCGGAGGCGCAGCGAATCGACACGGCACGGATGGAGTTGCCGCCTTCGTACACGAAAAACTGCCATCGGTTCATCCCGGGACGGCTGGAGGGAATCCGGATCACGGTGAACCAGCCGTTCGCGATGTTGGAGATGCCAGTCAGCTCGATGGTGGGCTCATAGTAGGGCTTGCCGTCAAGGTCGGTATGTCCGTAGGTGTTGTCGCTTCGCAAGCGAACATCGAAAGGCTGGTTTAACAGCGCGTTCACCACGTCGATCACGAAACGATCGCAGTAGACCGTCTTGTTGGGCGACAGGCGGAACACGTAGAGATAGTTGCCGTCCGAGGCGACCTGAGGCGGTGGGTCGGACGGTGAGAAAACGGGTGTGTAGGTCGAGATATCCCCGCCAAGGGGACGGAGCTGGGTGGGAAAGCGCAGCGCTTTGCTCTCAGACCAGGTCCCGATCTCCGTGTTCGGGTCGATCAGGAGCAAGTTGTAATAGAGTTTACCATCGGTTCCCTGTCCGACCTGGACGGGCGTGTTGTCGTGAGTGATAGGGGTGAGATACCGATACAGTCCGGGAATTTGCATGTCGGATACTCCTTGGCGCGGCGGCGTGGCCGCGAAGAGGTGGGGGCCTGGGGAGCGGTGGAACGTAAAATCCGGTTGAGGCGCCTCGTCTCTCGGTCAATTTTGGCTTGGAAAGCCGCTACCCGATGGCCGGACAGAAGTTTCGGCGGTTTGAGCGTAAAACCTCTTCATCGCCGATTGAGCCGTGCGGTGGCTCAATACCGATCTCGCATTCCGGCCACGCCGCCGCTCGGCCTTCTCGACCGGGTTGCCACCGGCGACGACGCCCATCCACCGACGGTGCCCGGCGCCGCGCAGGGCCTGTCGCACGGCGTCGGCATAGGCGCTCGACCACTTCGCGCGCTCGACGAACGCCGCCCCGGCCGCGGCGAGGCTCAGGCGGCACGGATAGTGGAGCGCGCCCCAGTACTCGCGCGGCGGACCCGCGACCTCGAACGGCCAGCCGAAGCGGCCGTACCCCGCCAGCGTCCGGGGTTCCAGCTCGGCCCAGAGCTCGACGATGCCGCGCCGGCATGCGCCAGCCCGATCACCGCCCCGTCCGCGAGTTCGTGCCACCGAATCATGGCCGCTCTCTCCTCCGCCAACGCCGAGCAAATCGGCCCTGCGGAGGCGGATAGCAAGCGACGAGCCAATCGCGGCGATTAGGAATTATCCATTTTCGATCAATGTCTTGCTTTCTTGGCGCACGCAACGCGCGCTCGCCGCTCCGCGACGAAACGCGACAGGGGAACGCGCGGCGCGGAGACAGGTGATTGAAAGCCCGAGACTCTCGCGGGGTGCAACCGACGTCCACCCCGCAACTTTGCGCGCACTTCCCGGACCGCCGGGGCGCAAAGCGCCGAACGGCTCGGCGGCAGTTGTTCGATGGCGCGGTGCCCCGAGGGGTCTTTTCGGCCTGCGCGTGACGACACCGCCCTTCGGGCCGGCAGCCGCACGGGTCGATGCCCATCCCCAACCGAATCGCCCCGGGAATCTGCGTTGGCTTTCTCTCTCTTTCCCCTCTTTAATCTTGCCCTCGGAAAAGCTCTAAACGCTTCCTGGGGCCGCTGGCGCTATCCGCAAACATTGTCTATATTGTCTTTATTATCTACATTGTCTAATTCCGAGGTATTTTCCATGCGGACGATCCCCGCCAGCGAAATGAAACAACGGTTCGGCGCATGCATCGAAGCGGCCCAAGCCGAGCCGATCCTGATCGAGCGCTCCGGCCGTCCGTCGGTGGTGGTGATGTCGGTGGCGGAGTACCAGCGCCTCCAGCGCATCGAGGAAGTCTACTGGGGAGCGTTGGCCCAACGGGCCAGCGAGGAGGGGTTGCTGTCCGACGAGGAGACCACTGCTTGGCTGAACGCGATGCGGGAGCGCTTGAATGCGGACGCTTAGGCCGAGTCGGGCGGCGGCGAAGTTCGTGGCGGAGTTGCCGCCCAAGCCGTTCCGCCAAGTTTGGCTGAAAGTCTTGGGCTTGTTGGCGGAACCTTACCCGCACGATGCGGCGGAGTTGACCGGTTACACCTTCCATCGCGTGGATGTGGGCGAGTATCGCATCGTGTGCCGGGCGACCGAGGCCGAAATCGAGTTGTTGCTCGTGGGCAAGCGTAACGACGACAAAATCTACAAGCAGCTCAAACGCAAGACGTGAGATCGATTCGATGCGCACGAGGTCGTGTCGGGCGTCACAATCGCGATGAACGAGCAACTCATTTCCGTTGAAGACTTACGCGGATCGCCACGTCGAACGGTTCGCTGACCAGATCGACCCGTCACGGAGTCAGGTCGAAATCGAAGGTGATGCCGGGGTAGAGACCGGTGAACTCGGCGATCAGGGGCGCCAGGATGGTTCTTGCGAACCCGGATTTCGTCGCCCGACTGAAGACCGACGCGCCGATGAACGAGGCCAATCCCAACACCTTCTTTGGCGCCGCCGCGCAGGGCTACATCGACTATCCCACCTTGAGCGAAGCCGAGGGCGCCTGAGGCCACCATCCCTCATTGTTCCGCTCCAGCGCGCCCTGCAAAACGATTGCGCTTTAACGTCATTTCCACCTTCGAAATAGCGTTTGACAGATCCGAATGTTAGCGCTAACATAACGAATGTTAGCGCTAACAACAAGCAGCATCAGAACCATGCCCCGCTTCCCAGACAAGCCGTGAAGCACGGTCGAGAACAACCCGTTCACCACCCTCGAGGAGACCTTCGATGTGCATCAGCGAACAGCTTCCGAACCCCAACAAGCACCGGCTGCGTCGTTCGACGCAACCCGGCGTGGGGCGCGTCGTGCTCGACAACCGCGGCGCCGATCTCGTGTCGGCCACGGGCGCCGTCAGTCCGTGGGACGCGCACGAACCGCGGGCCTGGCGCGAGTGGGTGGAAAGCGCCGCTGCTCGTCCGTAACGCCCGAATTTCACTTCCGCCCTTGAACATAGCGCCACGACTATGAACATGACCCCGTATGTCGGTATTCCCAATCAATTCCGCCAGGCTCTCCGGTCCGGCAAGCGGCTGATCGGCTGCTGGTCGTCGCTGGCCAGCCCGATCGCCACCGAGGTGCTCGGCCTGGCCGGTTTCGACTGGCTGCTGCTCGACGCCGAGCATTCCCCCAACGACGTGACCACCCTGGTCCCGCAGTTGATGGCGCTGAAGGACAGTCCCAGCGCGCCGGTGGTCCGCCCGCCCATCAACGATGCCGTCATCCTCAAACGCCTGCTCGACATTGGCTTCTACAACTTCCTGATCCCCTTCGTGGAATCCGAGGAGGAGGCGCGGCGCGCGGTCCGGGCCACCCGTTACCCCCCCGCCGGCATTCGCGGCGTTTCGGTGGCGCAACGCAGCAACAAGTACGGCACCGTTCCCGACTACTTCCAGCAGGTCAACGACCACATCGCGGTCATCGTCCAGATCGAAAGCCGGGCCGGCGTCGCCGCCATCGACTCGATCTGCGCGGTGGAAGGCGTCGACGGGGTGTTCATCGGACCGTCGGATCTGGCCGCCGGCTTCGGTCACCTGGGCAATCCGCTGCACCCCGAGGTGCAGGAGGCGATGGCGCACGTGTTCGCCCGCGCCCGCGCCCACCACTGCCCGGTCGGCATCCTG
>CZCA01000978.1_pt1 | contig 11623 bp, 10 predicted proteins | sample 591981 | NCBI WGS metagenome assembly CZCA01 (sample SAMEA3556810, study PRJEB10932) | anaerobic digester metagenome
GGGCATCAGGTGATAGACGCCCTCGCGCCACATCATGATCTGGTCGTCATACTGTTTGCTGAGGGGATGGCCGGATTGTCCGCCTGCCAGCACGCTCTCGGCGCGATCCCAGGCGCCAACCTCGAAAATCTGGCGGTAGACAGGGATCGTCTGCACCAGTCCAGGCGGCAGGGTCAGGGCAGCGCGTGTCTGATTGGGCGTAGTGGCGTCGCCGCCGATAGGCAATGGGCTACGGTTGAAGAAGCCACCCACCAGCCGCGCTGCGCCCAACGGATGGGTGAAGCGCACCTGATGCACTTTGCCCCACGCCCACCGCAGCATGCTGTCGCCATATTCGCGACGAATCGCCTTCATGGCGCGCGTCAGCGCGGTCTGCAGCACTTCGAGACGATTGCGCTGGCGCCCCTGCATCACGTCCGCGTACCAGAAAGTTTCATCAAATTCGTTGATGATCTGGAGGAGCCGTGTCTCGGCGCGCACGCGGAAGGGATGGTGAGGAAAGAGTGGCAGGTTGCTCTTGCCCAGATAGCCTTCATAGGCTGCGCCGAGTTTGTCGCCGAAGGTGAGCTCCAGCAGGTTGACCAGCAGATAGTGGAAGATCAGCGCCGCCGGGCTGTCACCGTCCATGCGCCAGTTCCACTTGCGCAGCGCCTGAATGGCTACTTTCTCCCACGGATCGTCGCTATAGAGCAGCGTAAACCAGGGGATGAAGGCCCTGGCGAGCAGGCTGCCATTGTCCTGTTGCAGCTCTTCCATGTCGCGGATGGTAAAGCGCTCCTTCTCGCGCAGCACCTGTTCAATGCGCGCGGCGCGCCAGCCAGGATCAAACTCGACGCCGAGAAAGTGCGCGTAGTCATCACCAGTCGGCTTATTGTTGGCGGCGACGATCAAACCGGACTCTGGGTTGTATAGGCGCGGCAACTCTGCCGGTGCGATCCACCCGTCCCACGCCATCGTCGGCTCCCAGCCCGGCGCTGGCGTCAACCCCAGGTTCGCTGTGCGCTGCGGTACGCGACCCGCCATCACCATGCCGATGTTGCCGCGCGCGTCGGCGTAGGTGACAGTTTGAGGGGGGGACGTCCACTCTGCCAGCGCTGCGGTGAATTCCGTCCAGTTTTCCGCCTGGTTGAGCTTGAGCAGGCTCGTCAGGTGGGCGCCAGGGGTGTAACCCGTCCAGCAGAGCGCCAGCCACGTCTTTTCCAGAATTGAACCAGCGTCGCCGGACGCCCGCCGCACGAAGTTGTTGATGAGAGGACCGTGCCGGGTGACCACCACGCGTTCGGTATGGGGCGCGCCATGTCGCACCTTGATCGTCTCATCATACACCTGGGCAAGCTCCCAGTCATCGCCATAGGCAAAGTGGAAGGGGCGATCAGGATGCATCCGTTCGATAAAGAGGTCTTGCGTATCCACCTGGGCGTTGGTCATGCCCCAGGCCAGGTGTGTATTGTGCCCCATAAAGACGCCCGGCATGCCAGGAAAAGTCATGCCGCTCACTTCAGTTTCAGGGCCGCTGAGGTGCACTTCGTAGACCTGCGCCGGCAGTTGCACCGTGAGATGAGGGTCGGCGCAGAGCAGCGGACGGCGATTGAGGCTGTGTTTGGGCGCCAGCACCCAACTGTTGCTGCCCTGGCCTGCACCCTCGCCGCCCAGCCACTGGCGGATTTGCTCGTACTGCGTAAGTAGCAGCCCGGCCACGCTCTGCAAGCGCACCTGTTCGGCGCCGCCTACGGCCTCCAGCATGATCGGCGCCTCGGCCGGGTAATCGGGTTCGAGATCGGCGGCGGTGTAGGCGTCCAGCTGATGATTGAGCAACAGGCGCGTCAGTTCGCTCTGCCAGTTGCCGCTCATGCTCCAGGCCAGCACCTTGGCCGCGCCCAGTGTATCGACCAGACGCCAGGGTTCCACCGGCACGCGCAGCAGGTTGTGTTCGGCGCTAACCCGTCCGGGGCGTGTGGTCAGGTAGGCATTGACGCCTTCGGTGTACCAGGTGAGCGCCTGACGCGTCGGTGCGTCGAGCACGGCCGCGTCCGCCTCCGCTGCGCGCTGGAAGCCTACAATGCGGCAAAAGCGATCCGCCTCCAGCGCCGGTTCGCCAAAGATTTCCGCCAGCCGCCCCTGCGCCGTGCGTCGCGCCTGCTCCATCTGCCAGAAGCGATCCTGGGCGTGCGTCCAGCCTAATGTGCGCAGGAGATCGGCCTCGGTTTGAGCGAAAATGTGTGGGATGCCGTGTTTGTCGCGCAGAACTTCCACTGGCTTTTCCAGCCACGGCGCGGTGACAGTCCCTTCTAATTGGGGCACAGGGCGCTGCATCCGCCACCAATAGAGGTAGAGAAAGAGGGCGCCACCAGCAAGCACCAGTAGTAAGAGCGCACTCAATAGAATGATGACGAAGGTTGAAACAGACATAATCCCATCTCCAAAGGTACATTCACATCAATGGCTGCGGAAATCTGTCATGACGCCTGCTATTGTGCATGAGATCACAAGGAGGGTGTATCGGTCGGCATCGTGACAGACGTTGCTCCAGCCTATGATGCTGCTTGACAAGGTCATTCACACACATGAGAAGGAAAGCGATGCTGATGCATATGGACAGAATCGGGGAGGGCGCCATCTACGCCGCCGGCGTCTGGTTGGCGCGAGTGCATTACACGGTGACAGAAGACGGCGCGGCGATTGCGCTACGCGTCTATGACGGTGAACGCGACCTGTTTTGTCCGCCGATCCCGGCCGCCGAGTTGTTGTTAGAGTTTGCTGACGGCAGCCACCGTTGGTTCCGACCCAGTCATGGCAACCCGGTCGCCGGCACCTACACGATCATCGGCCATTGAGCCGCTAGGCGCCGGCTTCAAAGACGCCGGTTTGAGTGTTCTTATGCACATTATCCCAGGTAAAAATTTGACCGTTCATGGCGATGTAGACGCCGGGCGGCAGCAATTGCGCAGCGGCGCAGGCAAATCCCAGGTTGAAGAGCGCGTCTGAGCCCTGGATGGCATAGGGAATCATGGCGCCGGTGAGCACGATGGTCTTGGCAAGCTGGGCGACGCCGAGCACGCGCGCCGTTTGCGTCATCGTGTCGGTGCCGTGTATCACCACGATCTGGGTTTCGGGCGCCGCCTCGCATGCCGCCAGGATGTGCCGCCGATTGGCTTCCTGCATGTGCAGGCTGTCGATCAGCTGGTTGATCTCCAGGACGATGGGCAGCGTCAGGCGCGCCTGCTTCAGGATGCCGGGCAGGTGGCTGTCCTTGAAGGTCAGCTCCCCGCGAATCTCGTCATAGTGTTTGTCGAAGGTGCCGCCAGTGGCTATGATGCGCATAGGAAAGTGAGAGTATGAGACTGAGAGATTGAGAGATCAAGAGATTGGAGATTTGAGATGGAGGAGGAGGCTTTGGTCGGCGCCACGAATTGTGCAATCTCCAATCTCGAATCTCCGCATCTCTCTCAAAATAAATGTTGGTCGATGATTTCTGCCCCGTCGCCCGGCCCACTCGTGACAACGGAACGCACGTTGTTCAGCGTTTGCAGGCGCTTGAGCAGTTCGCGCTCGAAGGCTGCTTCGCAGATGAGATGGACGTTGGGGCCGGCGTCGATGGTGAAGTAGACGGGAAAGCCGTCTTCCTCACGCCAGCGGCGCACGGCGTGCAATACTTCCAGCGTGCCTGGCTGCCAGTAGAGTAGACTGGGTCTGCTCGTCATCATCACGGCGTGCATCGCCAGCGCGTCCTGCTCGATAATCGGTCCCAATCGCGTCAGGTCGCGCAGCGCCAGCGCCGTGCGCACCTCTTGCAGTGCACTGTACAGGCTGTCGATGCGTCCGGCATTCAGCGGGCTGCTCATGGCCAGCATGTGTCCGCTTTGGCTGCTGACTGCTTTTTCGGTGGTGCTGATGATCGCCACGACATCGCGCAGAGTCCAGTAATCGGGTGGAAAGAGCTGTCGTGCAATGCTCGAGGCGTCGTCGGCGCCGCGTTCCCATTCAACATAACCGCCGAAGAGACTACGACTGGCGGAGCCACTGCCGCGTCGTGCAATCGCTGAAAGCCGGGTGCGATCGTAGTTCAGGTTGAGTGCAGCGCAGGCGGCCATTGTTAACGCGGCGAAGGCGCTGGCCGAAGAGGCGATGCCCGATGCCATGGGGAAATTGTTACGGCTGACGACGCGCGCCCGGAACCGCCGGTCGCCCGCCAGATGGCGGATCAGGTCAAGATGCTGTGTCACGCGCTCGGCTTTCTTGCCCTCGGCGCGTTCGCCGTCGATGGTGATCTGGTCGGCGCTCAAGCGCCCGGCTGTGTCCCACTCCACCGTGGTGGTGGAATGCAGGGCGCCCAGCGTCATGCTGATCGAGTTATTGAGCGGCAAATTGAGGCGCGGGTCAGCGACGCCCCAATATTTGATGAAGGCGATGTTGCTGCCAGCGCGAGCGGTGGCTTTGTACTGGGGTGTGGTCGGTGCACTACGATACATTTTCAGGCGCCCTCACGATCGACCCAAGCCTCGAAGCGGCGGATCAGATCATCGAGTAGTTCGTCGTGGGCGGCAAAGGTGACGTCAACGCCGCCTTCGATCGGCTGAATCTCCGCCAGCCAGCCGATCCCCTCGACGCGGCGCAGCTTTTCCTCCACACCGCCACCCAACCGCTTGAGAAAATTCTCCGCCTGCGCCGGCGTGCGCCACCCAACCGCTTGAGAAAATTCTCCGCCTGCGCCGGCGTGAGACCGGGAAACGTGAGCGTTTCGCGTTCGTAGCCGTCGGCGCGCTGGAATTCGTTGTATAGGTTATCGCGTTCGTCGCCAAAGGACGAAGTGCTGATAGGCATAGTGCATTTTCTCCCCTCAAGTCCAAGTTGAATCTGGTGCTTTGTCTATTCACTTTGATTGATCAGCCATGCACGAATACGCAATAGAAATTGCTGAAGATCATTCAGATTGGCTAAACTGTCGAACAGCTATCCTGACTAAAATCAGTTCGTGGTCTTTCACTTAAGGGTTGCAGGCGCGCCAATCGATCGCTGAGTTCGTCCAAGCGCCGCTCGATACCGCTGAACTCGACGTTCATGCTGCTCTCCTTTCAAGATGTCCTGGCGTTGTGCGCGTAAGAGCGGTAAATAATCTCCGTAGCGGCTCATGATATTAGCTTCATATTCGATACGTTCCGCAAGTTCGCGTTGATACAGGAGCTTACCCTGCGCAATGACCGCGTAGGCCAGTTCGACCGGCGCAACATTAAGAATGATCAAATCAATGGGCTTGCTGGCCAGGGCGATGGAAAAGAGATGTGTCAGCTGGGCGCGGGTATGGAAGAGCGGTGAATCGTGTGTCAGCAAAACTGCCAGGTCGACATCACTCATCACACCGATCTCCCCGTCCACAGATGAGCCAAAGAGATATACCAGCCGCACTTGACTATGGCTGTGAGCGATGGCCTGGATATGAGGTTGGAGAGTGTGGATGTCGAAGTCAGACATGGAAGCCCCTGGAACCAACACGCACCGAATCTACATTTTGCAGCAGCTGCAAGGCTTCTTTGATCTTCACGACACCGGCAACAACAGCAGTGGAATTTCCATCTCTTGCGGCGTCAGGCCCCCGTGATGACCGTAGTATTTCTGCCGGAAACGTCCATCGCCGAGCCAGTAGACGCTTTCGCCGGCATAGGGAAGCACCACCAGGTTGCCAACGCGCGCCTGGAATTGCGCCGAGACGCCGTTTGGTCCAAAGTAGCCCTGCTCGATCAACTCGCTAACGCGGCGCACTTCGGCGCGCTCCCGGACGATGCTCGTCAGCACCGCCTGCGCTTCGTCGAGATGCTCCTCCTGGGCATGCACGAAAAAGTCGCGACAGGAGCCGGCCGGCGCCAGCAATTCGCCGCGCCGGTTGGTGCGCAGCAGCGGGTGCAGTTTGCCGAAGGTGGGCGTCTGGTCAAGATAGAGCACGCGTGTCGGATCGGTCTCGATCTGGCCGTGATCGGCGATGATCATCAGCAGCGCGTCGTCGAACTTGCCGAGCAGATCGCGCGTCAGCCAGCGCTCGATCACGGTCAACGTGGCGTCGAGGTCGGCGTCGCTCTGCGCGGCGTTTGGTCCGTACAGATGGCAAATGGCGTCGAACATGCCGAAGTAGCCCACCACCCAGACCGGGTCAGTCACGTTGCGCAGCGTCTGCGTGATCGTCGCCAACCCCTCCGGCAACGTCAGGTAGGGAATCATGCGCGCGCTGTCGCCCATCTGCGCGCTGTAGGTCGAGTTGAAAAACTCGCGCGGCTGCACAAGATAGCTGCGCACGCCCTGCGCTGCCAATGCCCGGCTGACCTGACCGCTGGGCAAGATAGCGGCTCCTGCTACGCCAGCCTGCTGCAATGACTCGCGTTCGTCGTCGCCAGCATATGAAAAGAGCAGCGGCGCAATCATGCGGTCGACGTGCGGTTCGTAGTAGAACCACTCGTAGACGCCGTGCTGACCCACCGGCAGCCCGGTGTAGAGCGTCGTCACGTGAGCGCTCGTCGTGGAGGGAAATTGCGAGGTCAGTTTGGTGACGCTGCCCCGGTTGGCGAATCGTTGTAGCAGCGGATGATCTTGAAAGCGCTCGAAAAAGCGCCAGCCAAAAGCGTCGATGAAGAGCGTGACCACGCGGCGGAAGCGCTGCCCATCTGCCCAGCCGGATGGACGCAGGGCGGCGTGTGGCGCTCCCGTTAGCATCTGCTGCACGAACGCTGGAATGTCGGCAAAGCTGCCGCCGCCGTAGTTGGGGCGAATGAAGCCATGATTTGTTGCCTTGTTGGGTCTACTCACGCGTGTTCTCCCAAGAATTCCAATAGCAGGCGATTGACCGTCTCCGGCTCCTCGTGCTGCACCCAGTGACTTGCTTCCTCGATATAGACCAGCCGCCCGTTGTCACACAGGTCGATGCTCGGTTGCGCCATCGTCCGGCTGAGCGCCATATCTTGCGCGCCCCAGATCATCAGCGTCGGTGCGGTGATGCGCCCCAGCCCGACGCCCACCCCCTGGAAGCGCACGGCGGCGCGATACCAATTCAGCATCGCCGTAATCGCACCGGGCTGCGCCCATGCCTGGCGATACGCAGCGATGTCTGCGTCGGTGAATGCGCCGCGCCGACTGCTGCCTTTGAGCGCGCGGATCAGATTCGTGAAATTGTTCTGGCTCAGACTTCGCTCCGGCAGCCACGGCGCCTGAAAGAAAAAAATGTACCAGCTCCGCCGCCGTTGTTCTGCATCCTCGATCACCGTGCGCCGCATGACGGCGGGATGTGGCACGTTGAGGATCGCCAGCTTTTTGACGCGCGCCGGATATTTGCCCGCCACCCACCACGCCACCGCCGCGCCCCAGTCATGCCCGACCAGATAGACTTGCTGATGGCCGGACGCCTCAATCAGCCCCACGACGTCAGCCGCCAGCGTGTCGATGTGATAGGCGCCGACGCCTGCCGGCTTATCGCTGCGGTTATAGCCGCGCTGATCCGGCGCCCACACGGCATAGCCCGCCGCCGCCAGCGCCGGCATTTGTTTCCGCCAGCCATACCAGAACTCTGGGAAACCATGCAGCAAGATCACCAGCGGGCCATCCTGCGGACCTGCCATCACCACATGGAGGTTGACGCCATTCGTAAACATGTCGCTTCCTTGGTTAGATAGCATGCATTTCCCTGCAAAGTTTACCAGAGTCAACGCCGGGTTGAGAAGAATGCGGATATTCCTGGTTGTGATTGCAATGGACATCATCTCGCTGGCAAATACCGCCCTGGTTAATACACGATGGAATGCGATTCCTGCGACCCATTTGCCAATCACAATTCAGGTGCAGTATGATAGATGACAAGACCGAAAGCACCCCCACTTGGGGCGATGTTATCCCTGAGCGACTGCTCTCGGTGCACCATGTGTAGCCCATACATCCCGATATATCGACTTGCGTCGCTGCCAAATTATGGAGTTCAACAAATGATTCGGTAACCATAGGTTCGGCTTCCAGCCGGATGTTTCCGGTCATCGCCGCCGTCGCGCCGGCGGCGATGACCTACGGAAGAGGACGCTCTCTGTGTGCTGAAGGCCGCAACGTCGATTGCCGGATCATTTTGTAAATCCTCATCATTCCGGCAGTCTCTCATGCCTGGGCATCGTGGGCTGTAGATGACGAACCGGGACTGCAAGTGGCGGATCGACCTGTTGCTCGCTCCAGTCATTCCCGAAAGAAGTGACAGCCAACACCATGAGCACCATCCCAGAAGACCTGAAAAGCCAGCATCTCTTTGTCCTGGTGGGCGGCAACCCCCTGCCCAATGTTGTGGCGATTCGTCTGCTGCTTCGTGAAAACGGGCACGTCTATCTCGTGCACACCGCGCAGACGAACAAGATCGCCGACCGCATCTGCCAGTCAGCTGGGCTGGTGCTGGGGCAGACTGCCACCAAACTGCTCGTTGATGATGGCAACGCCGCGGAAATGCGCACCAAAGTGCTGCGCCAGGCTACTCAGAAAAGCAGCATCGGTCTCAACTACACGGGCGGCACAAAGCACATGGCGCTGCACGTCTTCCAGGGGCTGATCGCCGCCAACCCACGCTTGACGCTGAGCTATCTCGACGCCGAAACGCTGAGCATGCGCATCGAACAGGGCGACGGCGCCACGCGCAGCTTTGCGACCGGGCTGGCGGTGTCGTTGCGTTTCCAGGAGCTGCTGGCGCTGCATGGCCGCACTGCCTCCGCCATCGAGACCGACCTGCTCTGGCCAGAAGTCTATCCCAACCTGCCACGCGTGCCCTACGATAAATGGCGCGACTGGTGGGGCAGCGCCAGTCGCGGTATGGGTGGGCGCACTGCCGAGATTGTGTTGCCGACCGACCCTGCCTTCGAGCCGCTGCGCTCGCACTGGGGCGACGCCGTCACCGTCGGCGACCTGGCAAAACACTGGCGCACCGACGCAGGGACGCTCGCCAAATGGTTTGGCGAGGCAGGGCTGGAGTCGTATGTGCTCTGGTCGGCGCGCCAGGTGGCGGCGGAGGCGCAGCTTGGCGAGACGGCAAAGAATGTCAGACTCAACGAAATTGACTTCGAGTTCGATGTGATGGCGATGCGCGGTTATCAGCTTTTTGCCATCTCCTGCGCTAACAGCAAGGACAAAGGCACGATTAAGCTCAAGCTGATGGAAGCTTACGTGCGGGCGCGCCAGATGGGCGGCGATGAGGCCCGCGTGGCGGTGGTCTGCCGTGCACCCGCCAACGATCTGCTGAGTTCACCCCGCAAAATCGAACAGGAACTGACAGAGCAGCTCGGCGCTGAAGGCAAAATCCGGGTCTTTGGCGCAGAGCATCTCGCGCAACTATCGATTCATCTGTTGAACTGGTTCACTGCCAAATAGACCGAACAGGAGGTGTGTATGGGCAACCGGCCGCGCCCGCTTGTGCTGACCATTGTCGACACCACGGGCATTCAGGAGTACATCTTCGGCAGCAACAAGCTGCAACACAGCATCGGCGCGTCCTATCTCGTGCACTGGGCTACGAACGGCGCGGTGTATGAAACGCTGCACCAGCTTGAGGGCGGCGCACGCGCGACGAACGTGCGTCTGGATGGCGTCATCGAGCAAGACAGGCAGCTGGGCGCAGGCGGCGTTGCGGCGGAACTGCTCTATTCCGGCGGCGGCAACGCCGTCATCCTGTTCCGCGACCTGCCGCTGGCGCAGACATTCACGCGGCGTCTCACCCGCCTGCTGCTGGATAAAGCGCCCGGTCTGCAGGTGGTCGTGGTGCATCATCCGGTGACGGATGACGCGGCGGCGCTCGCCGATGCAGTGCAGAGCGCCATGCAGCGCATGGCAAAAAAGAAGCAGCAACGTCGCCACTCGATGCCGCTGTTGGGATTGGGCGTCACCGCGATGTGCGGCTACACCGGCATGCCGGCGGTTGCCGAAGAAGAGGATCGTCGGTTGATTTCAGCGGAGATTCAGGCAAAGAACGCCATCCTCAACGACGCCGAACAACGGCTGCGTGCGGACGTGCAGGATCAACTCCGCGATGCAAAGCTGTGGTTCATCCGTGATTTTGACGATCTCGGCAGCAAGGGTGAATCGAGCTACATGGCGGTCGTGCACATCGACGGCAACGGGATGGGCAAACGCGTGGAGGCGCTCGCCAGCCATCACGCCGGCAGCGATGACGACTATATCACCGCCATGCGCAATTTTGCCGCTTCCATCCAGACAGCCGCCCGCGTTGCCTTACGCGATGCAGTGCGAACTCTCCAGATGGCAATCCGTGAAGAACAAGGGCAGGAGCGCATCGGCGGCGTCATCCCCATCAAAGGCAAGCGCCTACCCTTTCGCCCGATCGTCTTCGGCGGCGATGACGCCACCTTTGTCTGCGATGGGCGGCTGGGGCTGACGCTGGCGGAGCTTTACCTGCGCGCCATGGAGCAGAAACTCTCTGATGGTGAGACGCTCTATGCGCGCGCGGGCGTGGCGGTGGTGAAGAGCCACTATCCCTTCTCGCGCGCCTACGAGCTGGCGGAGGAGCTGGCGAAATCCGCCAAAACTTTCATTCAAGAGCACCAGGCGAAATTTGGCGAGTCCAGATTGTCGGCGCTGGACTGGCACTTTGGCGTCAACGGCGTGGTGCTGGGGCTTAAGGAACTGCGCGCCCGCGACTATCACTGCGCCGGCGCCGACGCTGGCGCACTGACGATGCGCCCGCTGCTGGTCAACGACGCAGCCCTCTCTGCATCCGCCCGCCCCTGGCGCACCTGGGACACCTTCACCAAGATTATCGATGTCTTCCGCGACCCGAACGGCGACTGGGCGCAAAGCCGCAACAAGCTGAAAAAGCTGCGCGAGACGCTGCGCGAGGGGCCGGAGGCTACAAAGCAATTCTTGCAGATCGCTGCGCCCGCCAAGCATCTGTACGAAGTTCCCGGAAATCTCGGCAGCGCTGAGACCGGCTGGATTGTCGGCGAGCGCTCGACTTGTTTCGACGCGGTGGAGGCGCTGGATTTCTACATACCGCTGGAGGAAGCCACCGCGCCAGGAGGTGAAGAATGATTGACCTGAAGCTGAAAATCACGTTGCTGAGCGACACAACCTTTGGGCGCGGCGACGGCGTTGCCGGTCTGGTCGACGCCGAGGTGCAGCACGACGCCGCCGGTTGTCCGTTTCTGTTGGGACGCACGATCAAAGGCATGTTGCGCGAGGAGTGCGTCAATCTTCTCTACGCGCTCGAACAGGCGACGCCCTCTGCGTCAGCGCGTTGGGGGAAGGTGGTCACCGCCTTGCTGGGCGCGCCAGGCAGCGCTGAACGCAACCGCGCCGCGCTGATCGTTGATGACGCTATGCTCGCCGCTGACCTGCGCCGCGCCATCGCCTGGCAGGTGGCGAACGGCGGACTGCGCCGCGATGAAGTGCTCGACGGCTTCACGGCAATTCGCCAGCAGACCGCCGTCGACGCCGAGAGCGGCGCCCCGCGCGACGAGACCCTGCGCGCCGCACGCGTGATTTTGCGCGATACGGTCTTCTGGGCGGCGCTGCACATCGACGAACGCCGACTGCGCGCACAAGATGTTTCCAGCGCGGATGCGTTGATGCTGCTGGCGGCGGTGGTCAGTGGCTGGCGGCGCGCTGG
>CZCA01002761.1_pt1 | contig 11607 bp, 8 predicted proteins | sample 591981 | NCBI WGS metagenome assembly CZCA01 (sample SAMEA3556810, study PRJEB10932) | anaerobic digester metagenome
TGGAAGATCTCGAGACCCTCGCTGCGTTCGAACCCGCCCCCGCACAGCCCGCCGCCCCCCTCCCCGCCGAAGCCATGCCGGTCGCGCCCCCGCCTGCAGAGGCAGAGGTCGATGCCGAGCTGCTCGGCATCTTCATCGAAGAGGCGGTCGAGGTGCTCGCCACCCTGCGCACGTGCCTGCAGGGCCTGCGCGACAACCCGGGGGCAAGCGACGACCTGGTGACGATCCGGCGCGGCTTCCACACGCTCAAGGGCAGCGGTCGCATGGTCGGCCTCACCCAGCTCGGCGACACGGCCTGGGCTGTCGAGCAGACCCTCAATCGCTGGCTGCAACTCGACTGGCCGGTCACCCCGGCCCTGCTCGGCTTCATCGAACACGGGGAGACCGTGTTCGCGGCCTGGGTCGAGCGCCTGCAGCGTGGCGAGTCGGGGCCGATGGACGCCAGCCAGCTCGAAGCCGAGGCCGAGCGTCTGCGCAACGCGAGCGAGGCGCCGGTCGACAGCGCCCCTGCACCGCAGCCTGCGGAAACACCCGCGCGCGAATCGGACATCGAAGCGATGCCGCTCGAGGCACCCCTGCTGGAGGCATCTCTGCCGGAGGCACCGGTCCTCCTTGCGCCGATCCCCGAAGCGCCCCTCCCCGAAGCGGAGCTCGGCGCAGCCGAGGCTTTCCCGAGCGCGCGCCCAGACGAGCACGCTCTGCCGGACGAGCCGGGCCTGGCACCACTCTCCGAACCGCTGCTTCACCCGACCGCCCCTGAGCCCGTTGCCGAGCCGGAGCGCCTCGAAGCCTTCGAGGATCTCGAGGACCTCGAGGCCCTCGCGGACCTCGGCGTGCCGCCCTTACCCGGACCCGAGGCGGCCGAACCCGAACTGCCCGAAATTCCCGAGCCGGAGGCCGCTCCCCTCGAGCGCCCAGCGCCCGTCGAGGACGAGCAGGCGCATGCAGCGCTGGATCTGCTGGTCGAAAGTGCCGACTTCCTGATCGACGGCGAACTCGGCGAGCCGTCCGCCCCTGTGGCGGCGACGTCGCCGGCCGCCGCAGGCGATGCGCTCGCGCCCCCGTCCGCGGCACAAGCGGCGCCCGTCCCCGACACCGAAGCCCTCGAGACAACCGAGCTGGTCCGGATCGGGGAGATCGAGCTCTCGCGCACGTTGTACGAACTCTATTGCGCCGAGGCTGCGCAACACCTCGACACGCTCGACGCCGAACTGCGCCAGCTGCAGGCCATGCCGCAGCGCGCGCAGGCGGGCGCCGCCGTGCGCGCCGCCCACACGCTCGCAGGCATCTCCGGCACCGCGCGCCTGACGGCCGTGCACCAGCTTGCACGCGCGCTCGAGCACGCACTCGAGCGCTGCGCCCACCACGCCGCCCACCACGCCGCCCAGCTGCCTGCGGACACGGTGACGGTACTCGCAAGCGCAGTGCGCAGCCTGCGCGACATGGTCGACGAGGTGATCGCGCTCCGGCAGCCCGTCGCCCGGCCTGAGCTCATTACTGCCCTCGACACCGCGCCCGATGCGCCCCCCGCGACGCAGGAACCGACGGCTCAGACTCCGGCCCCGCCTGACACGCCGCCGGCTACGCAGCCTGCCCAGCCCGCCACCGAACCCGCAGCCGAGCCCGCCACCATCGAGCCCGCCCCGGCGGACGACATCGACAACGAGCTGCTGCCGATCTTCCTCGAAGAGGCCGCCGAAACCTCCAGCGCGCTGCACGCAATGCTGCGCCGCTGGCGCAGCGAACCCGACAGTACCGAACATGCGCGCAGCGTCGCGCGCCTGCTGCATTCGCTCAAGGGCAGTGCCCGCATGGCCGGCGCGATGAGCCTGGGCACACATCTCCACCAGCTCGAGTCCCGGCTCGAGGACGGCCTGTCAGCCCAGGAGGCGCCCGCCACGCTCGCCGACGCGCTGGCACTCGGCCTCGATCGCTGCGAGCAGATGATCGACACGCTCGCGCTCGGCGAGATCAGCGTGGCATCGACCGCCGCGAACGCGTCGCCCGCGACCGCCTCTCCAGCCGACACCACGCACGGCGAGGACAGCGAAGCGCTCACCAGCCCGACGCTGCGCGTGCGCGCCGAGCTCGTCGACCGCTTCGTCAATCAGGCCGGCGAGATCGGCGTCGCGCGCAGCCGCATCAATGGCGAGCTGCGCACGCTGCGCCGCTCGCTGCTCGAGCTCACCGAAAACGTCATCCGCCTGCGCAGCCAGCTGCGCGAGGTCGAGATCCAGGCCGAGGTGCAGATGCAGTCGCGCATCGCCCACGCCGGCGCCCAGCAGGGGGATTTCGACCCGCTCGAGCTCGACCGCTACACCCGCCTGCAGGAACTGACGCGGATGATGGCCGAGAGCGTCAACGACGTGACCACGGTGCAGCAGAACCTGCTGCAGAACCTGGACGGCGCCGACCTCGCGCTCAACAGCCAGGCGCGCATGGCGCGCGAGCTGCAGCAGGGCCTGATGCAGGTGCGCATGCTGCCCTTCGACAGCCTGGCCAGCCGGCTCTACCGCGTCGTGCGGCAGAGCGCGCGCGAGCTCGGCAAGCGCGCCACGCTCGACCTGCGCGGCGGCCGCATCGAGATCGACCGCAGCGTGCTCGAGCAGATGGCCGCGCCGCTCGAGCACCTGCTGCGCAACGCGGTGGCGCACGGCATCGAGCCCCCCGCCGAGCGCGCCGCCGCCGGCAAGCCCGAGACCGGCAGCATCACCTTGACGGTGGCCCAGGAAGGCAACGAGATCGCGATCGACATCGCCGACGACGGCGCCGGCCTCGACCTCGCACGCATCGCCGCGCGAGCCCGCGAACGCGGTCTGATCGGCGCCGACGAGCACCCCGACGAGCGCCGCCTGACCAACCTGATCTTCGTGTCCGGCTTCAGCACCGCTCACGAACTGTCCGCGGTGTCCGGACGCGGCGTCGGCATGGACGTGGTGAAGGCGCAGACTGCCGCCGCCGGCGGCCGGGTGGATGTCGCCAGCCGGCGCGGCGAAGGCACCCGCTTCAGCCTGCGCCTGCCGCTGACGCTGGCCGTGACCCAGGCGCTGCTGGTGCAGGGCGGCGGCCGCACCTGGGCGGTGCCCTCGAACATGGTCGTGCAGGCGATGGAGCTCAAGCCCGACGCGCTGCGCGCGCTGCAGGAGGCGCGCGGCATCGACTGGCAGGGCGAACGCTTCCCCTACCGCTACCTGCCGCGCCTGCTCGGCGACCGCGAAACGCGGCCGGTCGAGCAGCGCTACAACTGGGTGCTGCTGCTGCGCGCCGGCGCGCAGACGCTGGCCCTGCATGTGGACGGGCTGCGCGGCAACCAGGAGATCATCGTCAAGAACGCCGGGCCGCAGCTCACCCGCATCGTCGGCATGTCGGGCGCAACCGTGCTCGGTGACGGCGAGATCGTGCTGATCCTGAACCCGGTCGCGCTCGCCAGCCGCGGCCTCGCGCAGGAGGAGGCCGGCGAGGACGACGGCGGAGCGGTCGGCACCGCATCCGCGGGCGAGGCGCCGGCGCCGCTGCATCTGCCGACGGTGATGGTGGTGGACGACTCGCTGACGGTGCGCAAGATCACCGGCCGCCTGCTCGAGCGCGAAGGCTATCGGGTGATCACCGCCAAGGACGGCGTCGATGCGCTCGAGCAGCTGATCGACACCCTGCCCGACGTCGTGCTGTCGGACATCGAGATGCCGCGCATGGACGGCTTCGATCTGGTCCGCAACATCCGCGCCGACGCGCGCCTGAGGCACCTGCCGGTGATCATGATCACCTCACGCCTGGCGGACAAGCACCGCCGCTACGCCGAGGAGGTCGGCGCCAACCACTACCTGGGCAAGCCCTACCAGGAAGAGGAGCTGCTGTCGCTGGTGGCGGGCTACACCCGGGCGCAGCGCCCGTCCGCGCACTGATCAGGCGCGCAGTGCGCGCGCCATGCGCGCGAGCGCCTCGTCGAGCGTCGCCTGCGGGCAGCCGAAGTTGAGCCGCACGAAGCCCGGCGCGCCGAAGGCGGCGCCGTCCGACAGGCCGACCCCGGCAGCCTCGAAGAAGGCCACCGGGTCGGTCACGGCGCGCGCCGCCATCATCGCCCGGCAGTCGATCCAGGCCAGGTAGGTGGCCTCGGGCACCGTCATCGACAGGCCCGGCATGCCGGCGATCGCATCCATGACGCGCCTGCGGTTGCCGCGCAGGTACTCGAGCAGCGCCTGGCGCCAGGGGTCGCCATCGCGATAGGCGGCCTCGGCGGCAACCATGCCGAGCACGTTCACATGCGGCACGATGCCGCGCATGGCATGGCGGTAGCGGCGGCGCAGCGCGGCGTCGGGAATCACCGCGAAGGCGCAGTAGAGCGCCGGGATGTTCCAGGTCTTGGACGGCGCCATCAGGGTGATCGTGCGCCGCGCGGTGGCCTCGTCGAGCGCGGCGAGCGGGCGGTGGGGGCGGTCGGCGTCGAGCACCAGGCCGCAGTGGATCTCGTCCGAGCACACCAGCAGGTCTTGGCGCGCGGCGAAGTCGGCGAGCCGGCGCAGCTCGTCGGCGTCGAACACGCGGCCGACCGGGTTGTGCGGGCTGCACAGCAGCAGCAGGCGGGTCGCGGGCGTGCAGGCGGCCTCGAGCGCGTCCCAGTCCCATTGCCAGCGGCCGTCGCGCTGTACCAGCTCGACGCGCTGCAGCACGCGGCCGGTGTTGGCGGGCGCGGTGAGGAAGGGCGGATACACCGGGGTGGCGGTAAGCACGCCGTCGCCGGGCTGGCCGGCGATCGCGCAGGCGAGGTTGAAGCCGGCGACCACGCCGGGCAGCCACACCAGCCAGTCGGGTTCGATCGTCCAGCCGTGGTCGCGCTGCAGGCCGTCGACCACCGCATCGGTCAGCGACGGCCAGGCGTCGGTGTAGCCGAACACGCCGTGGTCGATGCGCCGGTGCAGGGCGTCGATGACCGCGGGCGGGGCGGCGAAGTCCATGTCGGCGACCCACAGCGGCAGCACGTCGCGGCCGGCGTAGCGGCCCCACTTCTCGCTGGGGACACTGCGGCGGTCGAGGAGGCGGTCGAAGTCGAAGGCGGCGGCGGTCATGGCGGGCGTCCGGTGAGGGTGGCGGGGCCCCATTATCCGGTCTTCACGACCCCAAAGCGCTGCAGGGTGCGTTCGCGCGCCGCGGCGTGGTCGACGATCGGACCCGGGTAATCGACGCCGATCTTCGTCCGGCAGGCGCTCTGGTCGATGCCGCCCAGGGTCCACGGGGCATGGATGAACCTGTCCGGCACGCGCGCGAGCTCGGGCAGGTAGCGGCGGATGAAGCGCCCCTCGGGGTCGAACTTCTCGGACTGGGTGACCGGGTTGAAGATGCGGAAGTACGGCTGGGCGTCGCAGCCGGTGGAGGCCGCCCACTGCCAGCCGCCGTTGTTGGCGGCGAGGTCGTAGTCGTTCAGGTGCGCGGCGAAATAGCGTTCGCCCAGGCGCCAGTCGACGCCGAGGTCCTTGGTGAGGAAGGAGGCCACGATCATGCGCAAGCGGTTGTGCATCCAGCCGGTCTGGTTGAGCTGGCGCATCGCCGCGTCCACGATCGGGTAGCCGGTGCGCGCCTCGCACCAGGCAGCGAAGAGCTCGGGGGCGTCGTCCCACTTCACCGCGTCGTACTCGGGCCGGAAGGCGTGCTCGACCACCCGCGGGTGGTGCCACAGGATCTGGTGGTAGAAGTCGCGCCAGATCAGCTCCGCGAGCCAGCTCTCGGCGCCCTCGCCGCCGCGCGCGCGGGCGTGGCCGGCGAGCTGGCGGATCGACACCGTGCCGAAGCGCAGGTGGGTCGACAGGTAGCTCACGCCCTTGACCGCCGGGAAATCGCGCGCGCGCTTGTAGCGCTCGATGCGCGCGGCGAAGTCCTCGAACAGGCGCCGGCCGCCGCTCATGCCGGTGGGCAGGTTGAGCGCGCCAAGATTGGTGGGCTCGAAGCCGATGTCGGCCAGGCTGGGCAGGGTCTCGCTGGCCGGTTTCGGCGCCAGGCGCGCAGCGTACTTGTCGACCGGGTAGGGCTTGAGCTGGAAGTCGTCCACCGCCTTCAGCCAGGCGTTCCTGTACGGCGTGAACACGCTGAAGGGCTTGCCGGCCTGGGTCAGCACCTCGTCGCGCTCGAAGATGACCTGGTCCTTGAAGTCCTCGTAGCCGATGCCGGCCTCGGCGAGCGCCTGAGCCACGCGGCTGTCGCGCACGATCGCGTCGGGCTCGTAGTCGCGGTTGGCGAAGACCTTGTCGACACCCAGCTCGCACGCAAGGCGCGGGATCTCGTCCTCGGCGCGGCCGTGGCGCACGATCAGGCCGCCGCCCGCGCCCCCGGCTGCGCGCGCGAGGGCATCGAGCGCCGCATCGAGCTCGAGCAGGCTGGCGTGGATGAACTCGACGCGGCGGTCGGCGCGCGACGGCAGCGCATCCAGGATGGCGGTATCCAAGACGAAGGCGCAATGCACGCGGTCGGCGAAGCGCAGCGCGTGGTGGAGCGCGGCGTGGTCGAAGCTGCGCAGGTCGCGGCGGAACCAGACGAGGGCGGAAGTCATCAATTTGTCCAGGACAAACAAGGCCGCATTATGACCCACTCGCACCCCGCCAAGAAGCCCGGCGATCGGCGTAAAATGCCGCGCATGGATACGCCAACGGCCAACTTCACGCATCACTTCCTGATCGCCATGCCCAGCATGGCCGATCCCCATTTCGCGCGCACGCTGACCTACATCGCCGAACACAACGACCAGGGCGCGCTCGGCATCATCGTGAACCGGCCGATCGACATGACGCTGGCCACGCTGTTCGAACGGATCGAACTGCCGCTGGAAGCCGAGGACTTCGCGACCCAGCCGGTGTATTTCGGCGGGCCGGTACAGACCGACCGTGGCTTCGTCCTGCACCGCCCGCTCGGCGACTGGCACTCCACGCTCAAGGTCAGCGACGAGATCGGCCTCACCAGCAGCCGCGACGTGCTTCAGGCGATCGGCGCCAGCGGCGAACCGAAGGACATTCTCGTCACCCTGGGCTACGCGGGCTGGGCCGCCGGCCAGCTCGAGCAGGAACTGCTCGACAACGCGTGGCTCACCGTGCCTGCCGACATGACGATCGTTTTCGATCTTCCGCCGGAAGAACGCCTGGCTGCCGCCATGCAGAAGCTCGGCATCGACTTCGCGAACCTCAGCGATGTCGCCGGACATGCCTGACGCGGCCGCCGCCACCCTCCCCGTCCGCGGCACCCTGCTCGGTTTCGATTTCGGTCTCGCCCGCATCGGCGTCGCCACCGGCGAACTCGAAACGGGGCAGGCCAGCGCGCTGACCACGCTGCACGACGTCTCGAATGACGCCCGCTTCAAGTCCATCGCCGCGCTGATCGCCGAATGGCGCCCGACAGCGCTGGTGGTCGGCCTGCCCACCCATCTCGAGGGCAGCGAACACGAACTCACCGCCCGCTGCCGGCGCTTCGCCAACCAGCTCCACGGCCGCTTCGGCCTGCCGGTATTCACCGCCGACGAGCGCCTGTCCTCGGTCGAGGCCGAGGCTGGGCTCGCCGCCGCCGGGCGCCGCAGCTGGCGCGAGCGCAAGGCGGTGCTCGACGCCGAAGCCGCCCGCATCATCCTCCAAACCTTCCTGGACACCCGACGCCATGAAAGCTCTTGACGCCGAAGCACTGTGCCGGCAGCTCGCCGAGCAGCTCCGCCCCCACGTCACGCCCGCCACCGCGCTGGTCGGCATCTACACCGGCGGCCTGTGGCTGGCCGAGCGTCTGCACGCGGACTTGGGCATCGCCCAGCCGCTGGGGGCGATCGACGTCTCCTTCTACCGCGACGATTACGGCAGCAAGGGCTTGCACGCCCGCCCGCAGAAGACCGCCATCCCTTTCGACGTCGACGGCGCGCACGTGATCCTGGTGGACGACGTGCTGTACACCGGCCGCACCACCCGGGCTGCGCTCAACGAGCTGTTCGACTTCGGACGCCCGGGTGTGGTCGAGCTCGCCGTGCTGGTGGATCGCGGTAGCCGCGAGCTGCCGATCGCCGCGCGTTACTGCGCGCATACCCTGTCCGAACCCCTGCCTCGCGACCAGAACCTCGAGTTGCTGCGTGACGACGCCGGTGGCTTCACCCTGGACCTGACCCAGCGCGCCTGACCGCGGCGCCTGCGCTCGCCAGCCCCCGCTTCACCCCTCCTCATCACTCGCTGACACCGAGGCCCACCCGATGCGCCACCCCCAGCTCAACAAGCACGGCGAACTGCAGCACCTGCTGACGCTCGACGGTCTGCCGCGCGACATCCTCACCGCCATCCTCGACACCGCCGCGCCCTTCACCGAAGTCGCCGAGCGCGAGGTCAAGAAGCTGCCGCTGCTGCGCGGCAAGAGCGTGTTCAACCTGTTCTTCGAGAACTCGACGCGCACCCGCACCACCTTCGAGATCGCCGCCAAGCGCCTGTCGGCCGACGTGGTGAACCTCAACATCAACACCAGCTCCGCTGCCAAGGGCGAGAGCCTGCTCGACACCGTCGACAACCTGTGCGCGATGCAGGCCGACATGTTCGTCGTGCGCCACGCCGCCAGCGGCGCGCCGATGCTGATCGCCCAGCACCTGCACAACACCCGGCGCGAGCACATCAGCGTGGTCAACGCCGGCGACGGCCGCCATGCGCACCCGACGCAAGGCCTGCTCGACATGTACACCATTCGCCACTTCAAGCGCGACTTCACCAACCTGACGGTGGCGATCGTCGGCGACGTGCTGCACTCGCGCGTGGCGCGCAGCCAGATCGCCGCGCTGACCACGCTCGGCGTGCCGGAAGTGCGCGTGATCGGCCCCAAGACCCTGCTGCCGACCGAGGTCGAGCGGCTCGGCGTGCGCGTGTTCCATGACATGCGCGAGGGCCTGAAGGGCGTGGACGTGGTGATGATGCTGCGCCTGCAGAACGAGCGCATGAACGGCGCCCTGCTGCCCACCCCGCAGGAGTACTACAAGATCTGGGGCCTCACCGCCGACAAGCTGGCGCTGGCCAAGCCCGACGCGATCGTGATGCACCCCGGGCCGATGAACCGCGGCGTCGAGATCGAGTCGGCCGTGGCCGATGGCGCGCAGGCGGTCATCCTGCCCCAGGTCACCTTCGGCATCGCCGTGCGCATGGCGGTCATGAGCATGCTCGGCAGCCGCTGATTCGCGGACAGCACAGGCACAAGGACTCACGCATGAACATCCTGATTTCCAACGGCCGCGTCGTCGATCCGGCCAATCGCACTGACGCGGTGCAGAACGTCTATGTGTCCGGCGGCAAGATCGTCGCCCTTGGCCAGGCGCCGGATGGTTTCAGCGCCGAGCGCACGATCGACGCCAGCGGCCTGGTGGTCGCCCCCGGCTTCATCGACCTCGCCGCGCGCCTGCGCGAACCCGGCTTCGAATACCGCGCCACGCTCGAGTCCGAGATGGAGGCGGCGATGGCGGGCGGCGTCACCAGCCTGGCGATCCCGCCCGACACCGACCCCGCGCTCGACGAGCCCGGACTGGTGGAAATGCTCACCTACCGCGCCAAGAAGCTGAACCGCGCCCACATCTACCCGGTCGGCGCGCTCACCATCGGCCTCAAGGGCGAGCGCCTGTCGGAGATGGCCGAGCTGGTCGAGGCCGGCTGCGTCGCCTTCTCGCAGGCCAACGTGCCGGTGGTCGACAACGCCGTGCTGATGCGGGCATTGCAATATGCCGCCACCTTCGGCTTCCGTGTCTGGCTACAGCCGCTGGCGCCCTTCCTGTCGCGCGTGGGCCACGCCCACGACGGCGAAGTCGCCACCCGCCTCGGCCTGTCCGGCATCCCGGTCGCCGCCGAGACGGTCGCGCTGTTCACCTATCTCGAACTGGCGAAGGTGACCGGCGCCCGCCTGCACATCACCCGCCTGTCGTCGGCCGCCGGCCTGGCGCTGATCGATCAGGCCCGCGCCGACGGCATGGACGTGACCTGCGACGTGTCGATCAACCATGTGCACCTGTGCGACATGGACATCGGCTACTTCGACCCCAACTGCCACCTGATCCCGCCCTTGCGCAGCCAGCGTGACCGCGAGGCGCTGTGCCGCGGCCTCGCCGAGGGCCGCATCAACGCGCTGTGCTCGGACCACACCCCGGTGGACGACGACGGCAAGCAGACCCCGTTCTCGGAGTCCGAACCGGGCGCCACCGGCCTCGAGCTGCTGCTGCCGCTGACGCTGAAATGGGCCGACCGCGCCGGCCTGTCGCTGCCCGACGGCCTCGCCCGCATCACCTCGGACGCGGCGAAGATCGTCGGCATCACCAAGGCTGGCCACCTGTCGGTGGGCGCGCGTGCGGACGTGTGCGTGTTCGATCCCACGGCCCACGTCACCGTGACCCGCGAGGGTCTCCGGAGCCAGGGGAAGAACACGCCCTTCCTCGGCATGGAGCTGCCGGGCAAGGTGCATTACACGCTGGTCGAGGGGCAGGTGATGTTCGAGGGTTGAGGCCCGCGGACTATACTTGGACTGCTTCCGCTCCGCATCCGAGGACATCGCCATGGGCCTGGCGCTTCGCGACACCGGCACAACCTACACCTACGCCGACTACCTCAGTTGGCCGGAGGACGTGCGCTACGAACTGATCGACGGCATCGCCTACGCGATGGCGCCGGCGCCCTTGCGCGCCCATCAAGAAATCCTCGGCGAGGTCTTCCGGCAGTCGGCGAACGCCCTCGAAGGCAAGCCCTGCCGCCCCTTCATCGCCCCCTTCGACGTCCGCCTGCCGCGCGGCAGCGAAGCGGATGGCGAGGAGGACACCGTGGTGCAGCCCGACCTGGTGGTGGTGTGCGATCGCAACAAGCTCGACGAACGCGGCTGCCGGGGGGCGCCCGACTGGGTGGTGGAGGTGCTCTCGCCCTCCACCGCCGGCCACGACCTGATCCTCAAGCGCCGGCTCTACGAGCGCGTGGGCGTGCGCGAGTACTGGCTGGTGCATCCGGTGGACCGCGTGGTCACCGTGTATCGCCTGCAGGACGGCGGCTTTGGCGCCCCGGACATCTACGAGCTGAAGGAAACGCTCGCGGTCGGCATCCTGCCCGAGGTCGTCATCGACTGGGAGCGCGCACTGCAGAACGTGGGCTGAACGCGCACCCTGCGCTCAGCCCCCTACCCTCAGCCCCCGAACAGCAGCGGCGCGAAGCCGTTGCGGGCGCCGGCGAGGACCATCAGCACGATCTGCAGCACCAGCAGCAGCACCAGCGGCGACAGGTCGACGTTGGCGATGGTCGGCACCACGCGCCGGAACGGCCGCAGGAAGGGCGCGGCGATCGCGTTGAGCAGCGGCGCGAGGGGCGAATGCGGGCTCACCCACGACAGCACCGCCGAGCCGAGCACGACCGCGAACAGCAGATACACCATCATACGGATCAGCTCGATCAGGCCCACGCCCAACAGACCGCCGAGCACCGCGGCGGTGTTGCCGCTGAACACCGCGCCGCGCAGGCTCAGCTCGAACGCCACCAGCAGCACCTGCACCACCCAGGCCGGCAGCAGGCTCGCCATGTCGAGCCCGAACAGCCCGGGGATGAAACGGCGCAGCGGGCGCACGATCCAGTCTGTGGTCGTCACCACGAACTGCCC
>CZCA01003015.1_pt1 | contig 11602 bp, 11 predicted proteins | sample 591981 | NCBI WGS metagenome assembly CZCA01 (sample SAMEA3556810, study PRJEB10932) | anaerobic digester metagenome
TTGTAAATCCTCATGGGCCGACTTCAGCTTTCAGCCTCGATTTGAATCGAAGGCTGTGTGTCCCGAACATGAAGTACACCCGAATTGACCAAAACCACCGGCATCGAGATATTTCATCAGCAACGCACCGGGTAACTTTTTTGATGAATTGACAGACGCAACATCTTGCGGGACAATTCGGCGCACAGTCTGCACCCGAGTTGCCTGGCGATGTCTGCTCCTGATCGCAATGAAAGCATACGCTGACCTGTCAATCCAGTTGCTTGGCGGATTGTGCATCTTGGTCGGTGGCGCTAATGTACGGATCGACCAGCCGCGCCTGCAACGGTTGCTGGTCTACCTGCTGCTACATCGCCGCCACCCGCGCCCGCGCCAGCAGATCGCCTTCACGTTGTGGCCGGACACCAACGATGGACAGGCGCTCAAGAACCTGCGCACCCTGCTGACGCGTCTGCGTCACATGTTGCCCGACCTGGATCAGTATGTGGAGACAACCCCCTATGCGCTGCAATGGCGGCAGGATGCTCCTTGCCAGCTGGATGTCGTCGCCTTCGAGGCGGCGTGTGCGGAGGGGATGCAGGCGGATCGACGGCAACAGGCAGAGATCGCCAGCACAGCGTATGCCCGCGCGGCGCAGTTGTACACCGGCGACCTGACGCCCGGCTGGTACGACGAGTGGCTAGTCCCCGAACGCGAGCGGCTGCGTCAGATGTTTCTGGATGCGCTGGAGCGGTTAACCGTGCTGTGGGCGGACCAGGGCGACCATCGCGCCGCGCTGGGCTATGCGCAGCAACTCCAGCGCGCCGACCCGCTGCACGAAGCCGCCTACCGCCAGTTGATGCAGCTTCACCTTGAGCTCGATGACCGCGCGGCTGCGCTGCGCGTCTACCACACCTGCGCCACCACGCTGCGTAACGAATTGGGCGTCGATCCTGCCCCGGCGACCCAGGCGCTCTATCTCCAGGTGCTCACCGTCGATGAGGAAGTCGCGGCGCCGGCAGGCCAGGTGGCCGCGCCGTCCATCTCGGCGACCACGCCAGTCGCCGCGCCAGTCGCCGCCGCGCTGGTCGGTCGTCAGGCAGAGTGGGAGGCGCTCACGCGCGCCTGGCAGGCGACGACGGCGGGGCGGGCGCACCTGGTGCTGATCAGCGGGGAGGCAGGCATCGGCAAGACGCGGCTGGCAGAGGAACTGCTGGCCTGGGTGGAGCGGCAGGGAACACCGGTGGCCTTGGCGCGCGGTTATGCTGGCGGCAGCCTGGCCTATGCGCCGGTGACAGAATGGCTGCGCAGCGCCGGCTTGCGTCAGAACGTGCAGCAGCTGGAAGGCATCTGGCGCAGCGAAACGGCGCGCCTGCTGCCGGAATTGCTCTCCGAACACCCTGACCTGCCCGCGCCCAGCCCGATGACCGAAGCCTGGCAGCGCCAGCGCTTCTTCCAGGCGCTAAGCCGGGCCGTACTCGGCGCAGCGCCCGACAAAGGCGACGCCATGCGTCCTCTGCTGCTCCTGCTCGACGATGCGCAGTGGTGCGACCGCGAGACGCTCGACTGGCTGCACTATCTGCTTCAGACCAATGCCAATCTCCCACTGCTAGTGCTTGCCACGGTGCGCACGGAGGAGGTCGATAAAGATCATCCGCTCAACTCGCTGCAACTGGCGGTGATGCGCGACGATCTGCTGCACGAAGTGGCGCTGACGCCGCTGAACGCAGCAGAGACAGCAGCGCTGGCCGGCGATCTGTTGGGAAAGCCTCTGACAACCTTGCAGGCGGTGCAGCTTTTCCAAGACACTGAAGGCAACCCGCTCTTTGCCGTGGAGATGGTGCGCGCCGGAATGGGGGCGAGTGAGACGGGGAGAGGAGGAGAAACTGGGTCGCCAGGTGTAGAGGATGCTGCGTTGGCACTACCGCCGAAAGTGAGCGCCGTGATTCGGCGGCGATTGGCGCTGCTCTCGTCGGGCGCGCACGGGTTGGCACAGATAGCTGCAGTGATCGGGCGCGAGTTCACATTCGCCATGCTTGCATGCACCAGCGGCCAAGATGAGTCAACTGTGGTGCAAGGACTGGACGAGTTGTGGCGACGGCGACTCGTGCGCGAGCAGGGTGCAAACGCCTACGACTTCAGCCACGACAAGATTCGGGCAGTGGCATACGCTGAGTTGAGTCCCGTGCGACGGCGCGCACTCCATTTGCATGTCGCCGAGGCAACTGCAGCGTTGTATGCTGACAATCTAGATGCTGTCAGCGCCCAAGTTGCCGCGCACTACGCCCTGGCTGGGCAGTCACAGGCTGCGATCCGCTACTATCGCCAGGCCGCGGCAGCATCGCGATCCGTCTTTGCCCATTGCGATGCATGCGTCTATCTCGAAAGGGCGCTCGATCTGCTGTCGACATTGCCTGAACCCATCAGCCGGCGCACATTGGCGGCGCTCCTCCAGGAGCAGTTGGGCGATCTTTGCGCTATCCTTGCCCGGCATGATGACGCCCGCACGTACTATTTTGCCGCTTTGGCGGATACGCCTGATGCAGAGCGTTTCAACCGTGCGCGTCTGCACCGCAAGATTGGCAAGATTCTGGAAAACGAGCAGCGGCCACATGATCTGGTGGCAGCCCAATACCGGGCGGCCGCCGATTTGCTCGGCGCACCTGACCCGCTGGCGTCGTCTACCTGGTGGGAGGAGTGGTGCCAGCTTCAGCTTGAGCAACTCCTCTTGCTCTATTGGTGGGGACGCACCGATGACTTGGCGGCGCTGATGGCATATGCCCAACCGCTGATCGAGCAACATGGGACGCCGCTGCAGTGCGCTTCCCTCTTTAACAATTTAGCGCGACAGCTTACGCTACACAACCGCTTTACCCCCTCTGATACTGTGCTCACCTATGCCCGGGCAGCACTGGAGCGAGCTTCGCAGGTGGCAGGCCCCGAATCGTGCGCTGCCTATCAGTTTGCAGTTGGATTCAACCTGCTGTGGAATGGCGCGCTTGCCGAAGCGGTCGATGTACTTGACGTTGCGCTCGACACTGCGGTGGCGACGGACGACCTTATGCTGCAAGCCCGCTGTCTGACCTATCTTGGGATCACGCATCGCCTGCGACAAGATACAGCGACCACTACGGCTTGCGCCCGCCGCGGGCTTGCGGTCGCTGAAAAGGCCAACATGCAAGAATACGTCGGCGCCAACTGTGCCAATCTTGCCTGGGCAGCCTTGAAAGCGGACGACCTGAGCGAAGCAGAGCGGCTGCTCCAGCGCGCAGTCACCACCTGGCGTCAGCATGCACGGCCCTATCCGTTTTACTGGCAGGCACTGCTGCCCTTGATCAGCCTGGCAATGACGCGTGACGCGCTAGGCGAGGCGGTCGCGTATGCGCAGACACTGGTCGATTCACATCAACAGAAGCTGGCCGATCCCATTGAACCGTTGCTCCTCAACGCCATAGCGACCTGGCAGACGCAAGATGTGGCTGGCGCTCGCCAATCATTTACCGACGCGGTGGGTCACGCGGTCGCCTTCGGCTATTTGTAGCCTGCGTTGCGATTGTTTTATCACGCCAAGCCGCTATGACTGCACACGCGACTGTGGCGGCGGGTTGCGTCCCCTTGCTGCGGCAGTCTATTCAAACCAACCACGCCCCATCATGAAGCGCGTTTGAAGCGCGCCCTCCGCTAGACTCCAGCTACCGTGTGTGCAACGGGCCGTTTCCCCCGCCGGCTCGCTGCTCATCGTGTAGCTATCCGTTCAACCAAAGGAGACAGAACCCATGACACCCGAAGCAATGAAAACACTAGGACGTGTTGCCATCCAGGCCTGGAACGAGGGCCGACCCGACCTGCTCGATGAAGTCTATGCGCCGAATTATCGCAATCACTTCAACGGCGAAACGCTCGACATGCTCAAGCAGAGCCTGCTGGCCACGCGGGCGGCCTTTTCCGGCTTCACGGTCACGATCGACGACCAGATCGTCGAAGGGGACAAGGGCGTCACCCGCTGGACGGCGCGCGGCGTCCACACCGGGGAGCACCTCGGCATCCCGGCGACCGGCCGGCCGGTTGAGATCACGGGCATCAACATCGGCCGCTTTGAGAACGGCAAGATCGTCGACGAATGGGCGCGCGGGGACGATGTCGGTTTGCTGCGCCAGCTTGGCGTGCTCCCCTGACGCGCCGACGGTGTCATCAGACGCAGGCCGTGACCGTGCGCACCTGTTCATACTGCGCATGTGGACCGAAGAGCCGGCAGCCGCAGCAACTGCGTGGCGCGGCAAGGTGCAGTCGCTGCCCGACGGCGAGGCATACTACTTTCGCACGTGGGAAGGGCTGATCGCGCACCTGCAGACCATGTTGCAGGCAGGAAGCGCTGGCAATGGCAGCTCAGAAACCCAACACTGCAATCAGTAGGATGGGGGCAAATCATGTCACAATCGCACACGGTTGACCTGGATGGTGTGCGCATCCACTACGTCGAGGCCGGGAGCGCGGCGCCGGTCCTGGTCATTGTTCATGGCATGACTGGCTCCCACGCCAGTTTCTTGCCGCTGCTGCCCGCCCTGGCGCAGCATGCTCACGTCTATGCCATCGACCTGCGCGGCCACAACCTGTCGGTACGCACGCCCGGCGCGTATCAAGTCCCGGATTACGGGCGCGATGTGGCGACCTTTCTGCGCACAGTCGTGGGCAAGCCCGCGGTCGTGGCAGGGCATTCCCTGGGTGGTCTGGTGACAGCCTGGCTGGCCGCATCCGCGCCCGACCTGGTGCAGGGCATCCTGCTCGAAGACCCGCCCTTCTATATTACCCAGCCCCCTCGCCTCCAGACGACCTTCTTCTACGGCTTCTTTGTGTTTCTGCGCGACGCGCTGCGCCAGCACCATGCGCGTGAGGGCACGCTCGAAGAAATGGTCGCCTTTGTCGGCCAGTTGCCCTTCAACGACAAACAGACGATGCTCGAAGCCCTCGGCGCAGAGATGGTGCGGCTGCGGGCGATCGAACTCCAGCGGCTGGACCCGGAAATCTTGGATCCGGCCATCGACGGCGTAATCCTGGGCAAGCACCAACCGGACGACCTGCTGGCAAAAATCCGCTGTCCGATCCATCTGCTGGCTGCCGACGCTGACTTTGGCGGCGCCATGGATGCGCAGGATGTGCAGCACTTCATTACAAGCGCACCGCATTGCAGCTACGCCGTGCTCAAGCAGACGGGGCATGGGATTCATGAGGAGCGACCAACAGAATATCTGCAGGCTGTGAAGCGATTCTTGGCCGAGATTGGCAAGTAGTTGATTGCAGGCGATGCGATTTTCGTTGGAGGCATCGCCCTGGATCACCTGGGCCTGAGCGTGACAAGTATGGCCGCCCTCGCGCTGCTCGATGTCAAAGGCGTGCCCCACGGCGGAATCAACTCGCCGACGCCGCTCGGCATCGCCGTGCTGGCGTTGCGAGACCCGAACAACATCCAGGTGGAGCTGACGGCGCCGCTGACTGCGTAAACACCGACATGAATTCTGGAGGAGACTCAGATGAACCTCAGCGCAATTGACCCAACTACCCTGCCCATCGTCCCGCCGATGGATCTCGGCGAGCAAGGCTCAGCAACGGCCGGCATCAGCCGCTTTCCGATGCGCTTACGACTGACGGCTGGTTTGTTCGGGGCNNAGGCGCGCACCATCAAGAATGCGCAGGGCCAGCCACAGGCCAGCCAACCGCCTGTACCGATTTTTGCGGCTTCGCCGGGCAGGGTGCTGCGCGCAGAGACCGGCCCGGCTGATCCTACCCGTGATCGCAGCGTGACCATCGTGCATGAGTTTGGCTTCTGCTACGTGACATTCTATCAGCACCTGACCAGTGTAATCGTCAAGACGAACGACTTGGTGGCCGCCGGACAACGCATCGGCGACCTGGCGCGTGGCGACAATGAGCAGCACTTGCACTTTGAAGTGCGCTACGTCGCCGATAGCACATCACTTGCCGCAAATCAGATGCTGGCCGTGGACCCGACGGTCGCGCTCTTTCAATGGGAGAACCGGCTCTTCAAGAATGCAGACGACCGGATCAACGTGGGCTGGTGCCAGATCACCCAACTGAGCGAAGTCGTGCGCGGGCGCCTGCCCTTTATCGACCTGACCGTGACGCCGCTACCGGCAGGCGTGTCTGTCCCGCTGCTCGTGCCGTTGATTGACCAGTCGCCACGCAACCTGAGCCTGATCGACACGCTGAAGCAGGCGTTCGTTCAGGGCAGACAGGTATCTCTCACGTGCCGGGAATCGATGTTTCTAGGTGGAGTGGTCGGGCCAGATCGGAATGCGCTGGTGATTGCCGAAGTCTTTGTCAAGAGTTGAGCGAAGCCATGACTGAACAAGTTGATATCACTCCAGACACACCAAAACGCCTCAATCCTTTCGCCTTTCCATCAGAGACGGATCAGCGATTCATGCTCTTCATCAGTGCTGCGGTCATGTGGGTTCTCAATTGGGCTGGTTTGATCGGTGAGACGTTGACCGTAGATGTGCTCGGAGGGCAGATGACGCCGGGTTCCGCGCTTCTGTGGAAATTGGCTTTACCGGCTGTCGTGATCCTGGTTGCCGTCATGGTGTACTTGACGCATCCAGCGCGGGCGGTGCGCCGCCAAAAGCTCGCACCGTTCGACCCGGCTCAAGATGCCAGCTTCCAGCGCGAAGTCGAGCAGTTGACCACAGTGGCGGGATTGAAGACGCCGCCGCGCATCATGCTTCGCCCCGGCAAGCGGCTTGACGGTCAGGCGTTCGGTCTGCCCAATGCCTACGATATGACTTTCCAACTCCTTGATGCGGTGACAGCAACCTATACCATCGCTGCGCCGGTTGTTACGCCGGTGACGGTGACCAACGGCCTGTTCGTCGCCGCGCTGGATTTCGGCGCGGCGGCCTTCAACGGTGAGGCGCGTTGGCTGGAGATCAGCGTGAAGTGTGCGGGCGATCCAGGCTTCACCACCTTGACGCCGCGCCAGGCGATTGCCCCTGCCCCTTATGCGCTGGCGCTGGCCGGGCTGCGCACTCTGCAAAACGCCTCAAGCCCCAATGTGATCGGGGGATATGCGGGCAATGTCATCAGCGACACAGTTGTCGGCGGCACCATTGGGGGTGGAGGTTCGGAGAATTCCATTAATCTTGTCACAGGCTCCTTTGCGACAATCGGCGGCGGTGACGAAAATACTGCGAACGGTGACCGGTCAACTATCGGCGGCGGGGGCTTCAACTGGGCGGCCGGTGAGAAGTCCACCATCGGCGGGGGTTTGGGCAACAGTGCGAGTGCTTATTCCTTCGTCGGTGGCGGTTCCCAAAATCGAGCGGATGGCAGCGGTTCGACCATCGGTGGAGGTTGGTTCAACGATGCAGATGGCGGCCTTTCAACCATCGGTGGTGGCACCTACAACGACGCCGTTGGCATCCATTCAACTGTCCCTGGTGGCTCTGACGCCGTGGCGGCCCATTATGGCGAACTTGCCTATGCGAGCGGGAGATTCTGGGGCCGCAGCGGCAACGCACAGACTTCGGTCTATGTCTTGCGTGCCGAGGTTCTTTCCAACGTAACCTCAGGCGAACTCTTCCTTGACGAGCTAGCTGAACGCCTGACCATTACCACCACGCGCACGCTGGCCTTTGACATCCTGATCGTGGCGCGCGGCACCACTGGCGAGTCCTCCGCGTGGCGCTATGAGGGCGTGATCGAAAACAATGGCGGTGTGACGGCCTTCATCGGCACGCCCACCAAAACCACGCTCGGCGAGGACGACATCGTCTGGGACGTCGACCTGATCGCCGACGACACGAATGATGCACTGGTGATCAAAGGATTCACCAACCAGAGCAACGACAACGTCCGCTTTGTGGCGACGGTGCGCACGGTGGAGGTGGCCTGGTAGAGGCAGCTCATACCACTCACATCGGTCTGTGAAGCGCGTTTGAAGCGCGGCATCTGCTATTGTCTTGTATGCTTCGACCGTGCAATACCGACCGAACAGTGAGTGAAAGATGACGGTGACAATGACACCTGTGACGGCGACGCCCACACACGCACACCCCCGCCTTTTCATGATTCGGGTTTGGCGTGAACAGGCGGGTTCACCGTCAACTGTGTGGCGCGGCAAGGTGCAATCGCTGCCAGACGGCGAGGCATACTATTTTCACACTTGGGCGCGGCTGATTGCACACCTACAGGCAATGATGGAATCAGAGCGCAGCGGCAACCTAGATTCTGAGCCAGAGAAAGGAGACAACCCATGATTCTCGTCGTAGGCGCAACCGGTTCGTTGGGCGGGCGCATCACGCGCGGGCTGCTGGCGCAGGGCAAGGCGGTGCGTATCCTGGCGCGCAACAATCCCATCTCGGCGGAGTTGGCGAAGCAAGGACGCGCCAACACAGTGGCGTCGCTGGTCGGGGCGGGCGCACAGCCCGTCTACGGCGACCTCAAGGAGCGGACTTCGCTCGACGCCGCCGTCGCAGGCATCGAAACCGTCATCACCACCGCCACCACCACGCAGCGCGGAGGCGATGACACGCTGGCGGCGGTCGATCTGCAGGGCACGCTCGCCCTGATCGACGCGGCCAGGGCAGCGGGCGTCAAACGCTTCATCTACACTTCTGCGATCGGTGCGATGCAGGGCCATCCCGTCCCGCTGTTCGACATCAAGGGCACGTGCGAGGCGGCGTTGGCGCGCAGCGGGCTGGAATACACGATCCTGCAGCCGGCCGTCTTCATGGAGATCTGGATCGGCATGGTGGCTGGGATGCCGTTGATGGCGCAGCAGCCGATCACGCTGATCGGCCAGGGCGACCACCGACACAACTTCATCTCCGAAGCGGATGTGGCGGCATTCGCCATCGCCGCAGTGGACAATCCACGCGCCGCCAACCAGCGCATCCTGCTCGGCGGGCCGGCTTCCTACACCTGGACCGAAGTCGTGAAGGCCGTCAACGCAGTGATGGGCGCGCCGTTGCCAGTCAACTACCTGCCCCTTGGATCGCCAGTACCATTGCTGCCGGCCGGCGCCAGCGACCTCCTGAACGCGATGGAAACCTTCGAGACTTTTGTAGACATGCACGAAACTGCGTCAGCGTATGATGTCCGGCTGACTACGCTGGACGAGTTTCTTCCACGCATGCTGGCGCGTTAGCCGGCAAGAAATCCAGTTCACAAGGAGAAAATCATGAACACAATCCGCATCGTCGCCCGAAGCCGCATCCATCCGGGCAAGCTGGAGGCATTCACTGAGATTGCTGCGAAGTGCCTGGCCGCCACCCGTCGCGACCCCGGCACACAAAGCTACGAGTGGTACTTCAACGCCGACCGCAGCGAATGCGTCGTGCTGGAGGTGTATGACGATTCCAACGCGGTGTTGGCGCACGTCGGCAACCTGGGCGACCTGCTCGGCCAGTTGATGTCCGTCGCCGACATGACGCTGGAGGTCTTCGGCGATCCCTCGCCTGAGCTGCGTCAGGTGGGCGCGTCCGTCGGTGCCAAGTTCTATTCGTACTATCAAGGGCTGGTGTAGCGTCTACAGAACGCCTATGCGCCAGTTATGCTGCATTCAGTTCTACCCGAACTATGTGGTGTGCCTTCGATCGGTACTAGACCATTCAGCGAGGAGAGGATCTGCATGGAATGTCAGGTTCGTGACAGCACAGTGTTTTTTGAGGAGGTTGGCGTTGGGCGACCATTACTCTTTTTGCACGGTCGGCCACTTGATCATCGCCACATCGCCAGCGATATGGAGCCACTCTTTACAAACCGCTGCGGATGGCGTCGGCTGTACCCAGACCTACCGGGGATGGGAAAGACCCCAGCAGCAAACTGGATAACCGATCAAGATCAAATGTTGGAGTTGGTTATCGGCTTCATGAATAATGTTGCCCCGGGTGAGCGCTTTGTGGTCGGAGGAACCTCATATGGTGGCTATCTTGCCCGCGGGTTAATTTATCGTCTTGGCGACCAAATTGACGGGCTTCTGCTGATTGTACCCGTCGTTGAGGTGGATGCCGCAAAAAGACAACTTCCTCTACCGCGAGTGGTGCATGAAGATTCGGCATTTCTCGCTGCGTTGACGCCTGATGAACAAGACATGCGCGTGTTTATCGTTAGGCAGAGCATGGATTTACTCGCCGAGTTTCGAAAAGTGTTCAGCCCGGCTGGGGCAATCGCCGACCAGACATTTCTGCAGCGATTGCGGCAACACGATGCTTTCTCCTTCGACGTAGATATACTTCCGACGCCATTTCCAGCGCCAGCATTGTTCTTAACAGGACGCCATGATAACTGGTGTGGCTACCGAGAAGCATATCGACTTCTAGACAATTACCCGCGGGCGAGTTTTGTGGTCTTGGATAGTGCTGGTCACGCGCTAGCGGTTGAGCAGAGGACGCTTTTCAGAGCCTTGGTGAATGAATGGCTGGATCGCGTCGAGGAGTATGTGCACACAGCGCACGATTACTGATCAATAAGGATCAGTGCAGCCCAACATGGCGTTGCTGACGACGGCGATCCGCGCAGCACCTGTACGCCTTCGCTACCAATTTCTCAAGGAGCAACCTATGGCCACTATCCCTACTGCCAGCGTCCACCACATCGCCCTGACCGTCAGCGACGTGCGCCGCAGCCAGCAGTTCTACACGGAATTGCTTGGCTTCAACCACCTGGTCGACTTTGGACCGCGTGTGCTGCTGCACAACGGCAGCGTGCTGCTCGGCATCGGGCCTGCTGCTGATCCCGCACAGGCGCCCGCCGACGACCGCTTCAACGAGAACCGCATCGGGCTGGACCACCTCAGCCTGAGCGTGGCCAGCATGGCCGACATGGAGGCCGCCCGTGCCCTGCTCGATGCCAACGGCGTTCCGCACGGTGACATCCTGCGCCTGGACGCATTCGGCATTGCCGTGCTGCCCTTCCGCGACCCGGACAATATCCAGGTGGAGTTGACTGCGCCGCTGGGGTAACCTGGAGTAGCTCTGGGCGACTTGCGCTCATCTTCCCGGAAGCTTTGGAACTTCCGGGAAGATGAGTGGTTAACCTGGCGGTGATGCAAGCTCATGCCCCATCGCCAGCCCTGACAGCGCCGCGCCTTCGACGCGCGGGGCGCCGAAGGCATCGCCGCCGATCAACAGCGGCGCGTGCGCGGCGACGCGCAGAAGACGTTCCGGGTGCAGCACGGTCGGTGCGGCGTAGCGCCAGCGTTTGATCTGCTCCTCGGCGATCCAGGCGTCCGCCGCCAGCCAGGGACGCAGCGCGCGCTCAAAGGCTTCGCTGAGCTCGGCGTCGGGCGCGTCGTAGTGCGCCGCGCTCCACGCGCCGCTGGCGTGTACGGTGATCACCGTGGCGTCGGGGGAAATCCCCTTGCGCCGGTTGTCGGCGATCCAGGCGAAGTCGGCGTCGGGGCGCTGCACCGCGCCGGGCGCGGGCAGATGCACCTCGCCTTCCACCACGTACAGCGCGCAGAGCGACGGCGCATAGCGGATGCGTTCCAGGCTGGCGCGGTCTGCTGCCGTGAGCGGCGTGGCGCCGGCGTCGAGCAGCGCCAGCGTCTGTGGAACGGGCGCGGTCATGATCACGGCAGCGGCGGTGAAGCTGCGCCTGTCGTCGCTGG
>CZCA01000648.1_pt1 | contig 11595 bp, 9 predicted proteins | sample 591981 | NCBI WGS metagenome assembly CZCA01 (sample SAMEA3556810, study PRJEB10932) | anaerobic digester metagenome
ACGACTGCAACGGCAATCGCAGCATCGATAAGATGATGCAAAGCTGTCCCTACACCTACGACAAGTCCTGCCTTCTGTAGTGAGAAACCAAATGGAAGCACAATCAAAGCCTCACCGACAGCGTGAATAGGCAATGTCACAAGAAGAGCACTCCCGAAGGAAAGCCCTTTCTTGACAGCGACAGCTCCCACAGCTCCGAATGCTGCGTGAACCGCTGCTCTCGCAGCGATTACCGGACCGAGCTTGATGAGAAAACCGAGTGAAGACCCAAGCCCAACCATCACCGCCACCTGTGGACTTATCAACATAGCAACCATCACAGGCAGATGGGAGGCTAAAGTAGCAGAAAAGGGAGGTATCATGACACTGAGGAAGCCTCCGAATGCAAGTGGTATCAATAACGCCAATGCGGTTAAAAGTGCTCCGTAAACAACTTCCTTTGTATGCATCCGCCCACCTCCCAAAGACTGCGGCTCTTGATGAATTAGACAATCTTATTCCAGATGAAATATCGGTCACCAATGGATATCCCACCCGGCGACCGTGACAATACTCAGCAGACTTGAGACAACCTCAATTACATCATAACATATCATAAACCATCCCTCATGGCAACGGCATGAGCACACCGCTGTGCCTTCAAACCGACCTGCCGCGGCCTATGTCTCTTGTGGCTCACGAGTTCCTTGAACTCGGGAGGCGTATTCCCATTGGCCTGCTTATCTCTTAGGAGGTATGATAGCTCCCCTTCGCCTAAACCATACCAAAATGCCTCCTCCGACTAACAGCAAACCTACGACTATCAGCGTGATAGTTGTGGTCATAGAAGGAAGCCGGAGAAATGCAAGCCCTTGCCGCGCCTGTCCGGCAAATACAGGCACAAGAACCGCCGGAGCGCCCCTTTCCGCATTATATGACCCAAGGAGCTTCTCCTGGGAGAACCTTCCCCCCTCAGGCGCCAGCATGTCAATTACGTTGGGATTAACTTCGAGATTGCTCCCGCCTCCAAAAGTCCACGGAGTTGATTCTTCCATAACGGGACGAAAATCGTCTTCTCCGAAAGCGTCCTGAGACCCTATGAGGACATAGTATCCCCAGGTTGAATCAGGCTGTCCGATTATGGCCAGAGGGACTTTCACACGGATAGTCTTTCCGTCAGGAAGGACGCTTGCCTCAAGACCGTCGGATATTCCCTTGGATTCCTCGTCATCTTGGGATGTAAACGCCCTACATCCTCCCCATCCCAAGGCCTTGATATAGATATCCCACCCATACCGCTTATCAAAGGCGACCACGGCGCCTTCTTGAAGAGTATCCGTCCTGCCCATGCCTTTCGTTGTATCGATATATATGTTTATGAGCTGATGACTGAAACCTTCAGGCGCATTCCAAGGGTTCGTGACCTCGCCAAATGTGGCGTCGAAATACACATATTCTACGTCGTAGCTTACGTGGAAGTGCGTAAGATCAAATAAGCCCGGTAGGAAGGCCTTGTGCGTGGGGTAGGTATACGTGCCGGGACCGTAATCATCACCTATTGGGTCTTTCATCTCAAAGGCCGTAACCGGTTCAGCTAAAGCTATCTCCGCCCACAAGCCGATTGATGTCATGACACCGATTATCACACCGGCAAAACATAAGACCGCTTTCAACCAGGTGCGCCGCATCGCGTCCATCCTCCTATCCCAAGAACATGCTTTGTAATACATGATGGAACAGAACCTAATCTCCCTGCCCCAATGTACTTATTCGCGCACCTTGCATGTAATACCACTATGACGCCGGCTCCTGACATAGTCGCCGCATAGTATGTCATAGTATGTCCCTAGTTTAAATATGCATAACGCCTGAAAACACTAGACTTGTCCTAAGGCCAGGCATACCGCTCCGACTAAACCTGCATCAGTGCCGAGACCTGCTTTGACTATCTTTACTTTCTCAAAGGCCGCCTTTATCGCACGCTTCTCAACTGTCCGGCGCACCGGCGCAAAGAGGAGTTCACCCATATTTGAGACGCCTCCGCCGATTACCACCGTGTCAGGATTAATGACATTAATCAGGTTCGCCACACCTATTCCTAGGTATTCCCCTGTCTTGTCAACTATTTCTTTCGCCAGAAGATCGCCGGCAAGAGCAGCCTCCCCCACTGTCTTGGATGTAATTTCCTCGACTCTGCCTGCCACCATCTCTGTCATTATCGTCTCCTCGCCGTGTAAAATACAGGCCTGCGCCTTCCTGGCAATTGCAGGGCCTGCAGCCAAGGCTTCGAGGCAGCCTTGATTCCCACAGCCGCACAGTGGTCCATCATTAACAATGGTCGTGTGGCCTACTTCACCTGCCATACCAAATGAGCCGGCGTAAATCTCACCGTCTAGGATAAGGCCACCCCCCACTCCTGTGCTTACTGTAATGTATATCATGTTCTTGGAACCTTTGCCTGCGCCAAACCGGTACTCGCCGAGCCCTGCGACATTCGCGTCGTTTTCCAGGCACACGGGTAAATCCAGAATGCCTTCGAGCATATGCACAATAGGCACGTTATGCCACATAAGATTAGGCGCAAAAATGACTGTGCCTGCCTTTGGATCTATTGGCCCAGGGCTTCCGATACCGATAGATTTGATATCTCCTTTGGAAGCTCCGGCTGACGCGGCTGCTTCCTTGACACTATCCACAATCGTCTCAATTACAGCATCCTCGCCTCGCTCGGGACAAGTAGGCTTTATGACCTTTGAAAGGAGGGATCCGTCAAGATCTGCGGCAGCAGTCGCTATCTTAGTTCCGCCAAGATCTACACCTATAACAACTGATTTACCCATTTGAGAACCAAAACCCCTCTCCGCTCATTTCGGTATTCTCACATCTTTGCAGACTACCATGAACCTCTTTCGTTTTCATCAGCCAGACGTTCTTTGAAATACTCGATGGCCCAAATAGGTGTAGGATCCTGGTCATAAAGAAAGGCCAAGTATAAACTGGTGAAATCCCCTATGTGGATTAACGACAGAAGCCTTGCTTCTTTCGTCTTCCCATGGCTGAATACCTCACTTACTCCCGACGCTTCTGTCATGAATTCCTTTGTTATCTCGATTCTCCGCTGCACCTTGAGATGGTCTTCTTTGTCTCTGAGGAGCACAACATGCAGAGCTCGGGATATATCAGGCTGTGCACTCCAACCTACAATCTCATTATGATTCAACTCAGGGAAGACATTCCAGAATGCGTGCGCCTTACTGTTCTCGTTAATCTGCGTTTTCCATCTGAGCGCTGCCACAGATGTGATGCCTGTGGAGCCATATATGAGAGGTACTTTCCCATAGATGGCCAAGGCCAAACGTTTTGCCTGATTCACGGAAGCCGGCGCTTCCGGGTCGATGACTGTGGTAAGATCCTCTATCAGCTGAATAGCCTCGGCTAAAGCCTCTCGTCTGTCTTCTATGTATCCCAACCGTCCCAGGATCACAAGGATAGGAGTGAACAAGTATGCCAGTGCGCATCTGGGCGGAAAACCTCCCGGGACAACCACAACAGGAACATCGTCGGATCTTGCGGCCTCCAGGAGTTGTCCCCCACTTGTAACACAAACAAGCCCTGCGCCTCGCGCCCGCGCTGTTTCATATACGCCAAGCGTCTCTTCTGTGTTACCTGAGTAACTTACGGCGAAAACTAAGGTCTTGGAATTGACGAAAGCAGGTAAATCGTACCCTTTCACTGCCACCACAGGTACTGAAGTTTCATCGCTCGTCTGTTCCCTAATGATGTCTCCGGTTATTCCTGAACCACCTAAGCCGGCTATAACAATGTTTCTCAGGCCTCCTAGATTCGGCGGCAGCTCGGTGTTGTCTGAAATTCTCAGCGCCTCCTGAAGCTGGCCTGAAAATCCTCGAACCAGGTTCAGCATCCCGCCTGGATCCCGACGGCGCATCTCATCTACATCATCAAGAAGGAGTTCTAATTCTGGTTCCAAATGCGTCATCATCGCCACTCGACCTCCGTTTACCAGTTGATCCAGCCTAGAATTATTAAAAGGGGATAGCTGGTAATATTTGCCCCAACCATCCCCAGGCGCACTCCAGGGTCAGTTACCGGTGGTAAGCCGATTATTCTTCGGGCTACCTAATGGAAGCCTCGGTATCTTTACAGAATAAGTGAGCCTTCTGGGTATTGAAGACTACCTTATGAGTGGTACCGGGTCTTGCTCTGGTATGAGCGTCGACTCGGGCGATATATGATTCCTTTCCTGCGGAGAGGTAAACATAGACTTCAGCGCCCATAGGCTCTGTAACATCTACATTAGCCGTAACGATGAGCTCAGGGTCCGCATCCGGCTCGAAATCCAAGTCAAGTATGTCTTCAGGCCTGATGCCAAAGATGACTTCTTTGTCAATGTATTCGCCTGCAGTTTCAAATCTCGTAGGCGGCAGTTTCACCTTGAAGCCATCAGCTTGAACCCAGAGATCGTCCCCTTCTCGCCTAAGCACAGCGTCCATGAAATTCATCGCCGGGCTTCCAATGAAACCGGCAACAAATGCATTATCCGGATGATTGTATATCTCCATCGGTGCCCCTACTTGCTGAATCACGCCGTCCTTCTGGACAACAATCCGGTCACCCATGGTCATGGCTTCGGTCTGGTCATGGGTTACATAGATAATTGTTGTCTGAAGCCTGTCGTGAAGTTTCGCAAGTTCTGCCCTCATCTGAACTCGAAGCTTTGCGTCGAGGTTTGAAAGGGGCTCATCCATAAGGAAGACTTTAGGCTCTCGGACAATGGCCCTTCCCAACGCCACTCTCTGCCTCTGCCCTCCTGAAAGCTCTTTCGGCTTTCTCTTTAGGAGGTTCTCTATTCCTAGGATTTTGGCAGCTTCGTGGACGCGTTTGTCAATCTCGGCTTTGGGAAACTTCCGGAGTTTCAATCCAAAAGCCATGTTGTTGTAGACGTCCATGTGAGGATACAAAGCGTAGTTCTGAAAAACCATGGCAATATCTCTATCTTTGGGAGGGATGTCGTTGACAAGAGTGTCACCGATGTAGATATTGCCTTCTGTAATTTCCTCAAGCCCTGCTACCATTCGTAGCGTTGTGGACTTCCCACAACCGGACGGACCTACGAGGATGAGAAATTCTTTGTCCTTGATTTCAATTGTAGCATCTCTTACCGCAACAACATTGCCGAACTTCTTCCACACATTTTCCAGATATACTCTGGCCATTCCAGAATACCCCCTAATGCCATCTCCCGGAACCGTACGAATCGAATTCCCAAGACAGCGTAATTGGCATAAAGCCGGGTATGATACGCAACCCTGGACAACACGCGCACTTTCGGCTGGTTTCTCGTCCCTTCACCGCCTCCCACCGGTGACAACAGCCTTCTTGAATTTATTCGACGAGCCTTCTGATAATCCTTCCTTATTCCTTAAGTCCACCAAGGGTCAAACCTGATATTAACCATTTAGATGAGTAGAGGAACAGTAGCATAACAGGGATTGCCACAAGAACTGAAGCAGCCGAGAATATCCCCCACTGTGTTGTAAACTGGTCCCTGAGCCTCTGAAATCCCAACGGCCACGTAAACATGCTGGCTTTCTGCAACATTACCCTGGCCATCATATACTCGTTCCAGGCGGTCATGAAACTGAACAAGCCTGCTATGGCCAAGGCCGGAGCAGCAAGAGGCAATACAATCCGGTAGAATGTAATCAATGGATCCGCTCCGTCTACAAGCGCAGCCTCCTCAAGTTCTTTCGGGATAGTGTCATAGTACCCTTTCAAAAGCCATATTGAAAAAGGCACGGAACCAACGGAATATGCGATGATCATCCCTGTATATGTGTTGAACAAGTTGAGTCTGACAACCATGATGTATATGGGAAGAAGCAGCATTCCAGGAGGCAGCATCTGGGTCAGAAGCAAGAACACCAAACCCTGTCTCCGTCCTGGAAACTTCCACCTGGAAAAGGCATAAGCCGCAGTGGCAGCCAGCAGCAATCCGATTAAGACCGTGGCAACGGACACGATGAGGCTGTTCCAAAGCCATATTGTAAAATCCTTATCAAATATTAAGGTGCGGTAGTTGTCAAGAGTCGCCCCTTCCGGAATCAGTGCGAGACTCGTCGAAAGCAAAGATACACCGGGACGAAGCGATATACTCACCACACGCAAGAACGGATACACAGCAATGACACACGCAACTATGAGAACCAGGTGGATAGATGCACTTTTCAACAAGGCCTTCCTTCTGGTTCTGCTGTAAGTTGGAAATCCGGTCTTAGGTAGCGTAGTCTCCTGTGATTGCATATGCGTCATGCTTCCCACGCTCCTTTAAACCCACCGCTGATTCGCAAGTATATCATGCTGAACACCAGCAAGAATAGGAAGATTACCAGCGAATACGCAGCCCCGAAACCGTATCTGTAGAACTCAAATACTGCCTTGTAAAGGGACGTCACCAGGATGTCAGTGCCCTCCATCGGACCGCCCCCTGTAACCAGGTAGATGACATTGAAGTTATTGAATGTCCATATTACGCCAAGGATGATAGCAGGCGTAAGAATGGGATTGAGCAAAGGCAGTGTTATGAAACGGAATTGCTGCCAGCCGCTGGCGCCGTCGATTTGAGCAGCATCGTAGTAGTCCGGAGATATACTTTGGAGCCCCCCTAGAATAGTAACCATCATAAAGGGAATGCCTAGCCAGATATTGACAATAACTACAGCCACAAAAGCCCAAAAGGGGTCAGACATCCACTGAACAGACTGAAACCCCAGTTTCTCCAATAGGATGTTGACGAACCCGTATTGATAATGAAATTCACACTTCCAAGCAAGAGCAGCTATGACCTGGGGAATGGCCCATGGCACAACCAGAAGCGTCCTGTAAATTGCCTTCCCCCTCATCGGCCTGTTAAGAAGAATTGCAAGGAAGAGACCGCCGAGCACATGAAATACTACGTTAATAACTGTCCACAAGAAGGTTCTAAGGAACAACTGAAAAAACGTGACCCTCTGCAATACAGGCACCCTGAACACATCGAGCAAGTTTCCAATCCCGTATTTGAGTCCCACGGAAAACTCTTTGAACCTATACATGCTCATATTGCTGAAAGCAAGGTAGATATTGAATCCGAACGGATAAAGTATGAGAATCGCAACGCCTACAAGCGCGGGAAGTATTAACATAAACGCCAGTGCATTCTTAAGCTTAAGCCACTTAACCAAAATGAGGTAAGCCAATGCTTCCAAGATTATAACCACTGTAGCGACAAGGAGAACCAGCTTAACGACTTCACTTAACCCTTGAACCATTATATCCCAGGTAAGGGGCAGCAAATTCAACACCCCCTTAATGAGCCGCAAGGCCCGGGCAGACGGTTGAGGTTAACGTCGGGCCCAGGCCTGCAAGCTACAGGAATCGTCCTATTTCTTCATCTCACGAATGAGATTCTCGCATGCTTCCTGCATGGCTTTAGCTGCATCCTCAGGTTTAGCCTTGCCGGCCATGACAGCCTCCTGGTTCGGTCTTATAGCGTCCCAGGCCGCCCTCATTTCAGGCACTGTGGGCATAGGTTTGCCAACAACCATCTGGTCACTGGAGCCCTTGATTATCGGGTCATTTGTGACCAGAGGATTCGTAAGAGCCTCCTCAAGTGCGGGTAGCCGCATATGAGCCTCCAGGAACATCAGCTGAACTTCCTCAGAACATACATACTCCACAAAGTCCTTGATAACTTCGATTTTGTCATCGCTAACATATTCAGGGAACATGAAGTATATGCCGCTTGTCATCGGAGACGGCCATAGACCTGTCTCTGTGACCTTGGGAATTCTGGCAATACCCAGGTCTACCTTCTTCTTAACCTCATCTGTCAGGTAACTGGAGAGCGACCAGTCTCCATTGACTATCATAGCAGCCTTGCCCTCTTTAAAGAGAGAGTCTGCAGCATCATAATCGCATTCCATTGGGACTATTTTGTGCTTGAACTTCAGATCTTGGACAAACTGCAGGGCATTAACCATAGCAGGAGTATTGAGAGTAGGCTCAGTCCCGTCAAGCGGCCAACCACCGAATCCTCCTAACCACGGAGCGAAGAAAAATGGCTCATTCAAGTTGTATACAAGACCGTACTGATCAGGTTTACCATCGCCGTCCAGGTCTTTTGTGAGCTCCATGCCGACCTTGATAAGCTCATCAGTGTCTTTAGGCGGGTTTGCTATGAGATTCTTGTTATAGATAAGCATCAGGTGATTTCCGACATTGAGCGGGACTCCCCAGACCTTGCCGCCGAGCTCCACTGCTTCGATGCCCGGCTTAACAAACTTGTCTATGTACGCTTTGTCGAAAACTTCGTCCACAGGCTTGATGAGTTTCATTGCTTCAAACGGGCCTGCGTGGTCAGACACAGTCCAGAGAAGGTCAGGGCCTGCGCCTGCAAATGCGGCGGATTGGAAGTTCTGCCTTAGGTCTTCTACACCATAGCTGACTACCTCAAATTCAACCCCAGGATGTGTCTGGCTGAATTTCTTCGTGAGATTAACAATCTCGCCGTAGATTGTCTCTCCGCCTAATCCCTCTTCTCCCTCGCCTTCTTTCGTCCAAAGGGTTATCGTCATTTTCTTCTGGGCAAATGCGCTAAGGGGCACAATCATGGCAAGCAACAACATGGAAACCAGCATTCGCACGAATACCCTTTTCATTTTCAAGCTTCCCTCCTAAGTTGTTGATTATGGTACAAGCGTTCGTTGCATTAGTTACGCACTCAACCAACACAGCAACCTAACGTCAGACACCAAGCGCTGCTTCCGCACCACTCCCTTCATGATAAACCTTACCTCCTCCACATGATTCACGAATCACAAGTTCAGTTGAAAGCACCTGCTTACAGGGTTTTCTATCCGGATACCTGATAAGCTTCAAAAGTTCGCGGGCTGCCTTCCTTCCCATTACCTCGCCTTCTTGCTTCACGGTGGAAAGGGCAGGCCTTACGTAGCTTGCTGACTCTATGTCGTCAAATCCAATGACAGCTATGTCGTCCGGGATTCTTAATCCTGCCTCTCTTATGGCTTTCATGGCTCCTATAGCCATTAGATCACTGCCTGCGAATACGGCTGTCATGTTTGGGTAATCATCCAAAAGTCCTGCTGTAACTTCCCTTGCACCTTCTTCAGTAAAATCTCCCGGTCGGACAAGGCCTCCTTCAAAAGGTATGCCGTGCATTTCCAAAGCCTGTTTATAGCCTAGAAGTCGCTGCTTTGAAATGGAGGATGCGACATGCCCGTTAATAAGCCCTATACTGGTATGTCCTAAAGAGATTAGATGCCCGGTTGCGGTCATTGCACCCCCTATGTTGTCTGACGTAACATAGGTAGCCCTACGGCTCTCAAAAGGAATGTCAATGAAGAGTGCAGGCATTTGACTTGATTCTATCTCTTCCAGCACCTCCGGACCGGGTAGTGTCCCCATGACAAATATTCCTTCAGACCGTGATTCATAGCATCGTTTTAGACTGTCTCTCCATCTCTTATCGCGGACATCCTTAATGCTCAAGACAAGATCATATCCGGCTTTTTCCGTTTCTGCACTGATACCGCATATGACTTCATAGAAGAAGGGATGTTTAAGACCTTCTACAGAGAAAAGAAGGAGTTGCAGTATGTAACTCCTCTTACGAACCAGGCGCCTCGCCAGCGCGCTGGGATGATAATTCAGTTCTTTCATGACCTCTCGAACTCTCTGCTCAGTATCCTCACTGATATCCCCGTACTCATTGAGCACGTGGGAGACAGTGCTGACAGATACTCCTGCAGCCTTCGCTATATCCTTTATTGTCGGTTCTCGTCCGGATCTTGCCACAGATACACTCCGCCTTCCCCAATTGCTGAGGGCATCTCAGGACCATCCAAAGGCATCCGAAGGCCATCTCAGAGAGATGCGAGGGCCATCTTAGCCAAATCGAACTAGCCTCAGTGGAATCAAACCAATCCTGAGCCAAAGACCCATCTAAGCGATAATGATATGGTAGACAGCGCTCATGTAAGTTTGCTATAACGTTGTAGCTCTGACTCAAATTATAGGGTAAAGCCCTTCCTCTGTCAAGGAAAGAAAGGAAATAAAGAGTCAGATTAGGATATTATGGACAGGTCCCCGGACTTCTGTCCGGGGACCTTAGACCGGCCTTTTGCCGGTGACATGACAAGTAGGATGGTAGTTAGTATTATTGTTATATTAGAACTCTACGTTCATGCCTGCCGTCAACGATAGTCCGTCAGCTCTCTTGGCTGTATAACCTCGATTGTAGCTGGCTATGAACTCGATACCACAAGGCGCAGTGTAAGCCACCTTGCCTAGATATGTAGCTTCGCCTTCCGCGTACTTCAGATTCCCGGACATCTCTACATCAGAGAACATCGGGAAATCCATGGTTGTGGAAGCAGCTACCTTGTGTGTGCTATCCACGCCTGAACCGGTTGTCGAGAGCTCTAGGTCGTAGCCGGCATCCACTACTGCAGGCCCAATAGGGATGTCACGGCTGACACCCATGGTAAGGGTAGTCTTCATCTCGGGATCTGCATCCTCATCACGGTCGAGGATAGCGTATGGTGCATTTACCGTAGACCATACGTTGCTGATGCCTGCCTTGATATCAAAGCCTTCGTACATCATGCCTGCATCTGCGCCTACTGTAGTTCTGGCGCCGACAACGTCGCGGTTGATATCTCTTTGCTCGTGCCAATCAGCCTTGCCGGTGAGCTCTATACCCATTATTTCCGTGTATATCTCACCGCCGACTCCACGCTTACCTGCATTCATATCCACTACGTTGATGTCCTCACCTGTATCCTCGTCTTTTCTGTCATCCCGGTAGATAGGATTGAACAGCGGATCGAAGCTTCTGAAGGCCAGTTTTGCGCTGGCTTCAGGCAACATTGGAATCTCACCGATGCCTGCGTCGACCTTGACTACAGTAGCCTTATTGGCACCATCCCATGCTGCGGATCCAACAATATCCATACCAGGCGCAGGTGCAAACTGAGCACTTCCTGCAAGAGCGACGTCGTCGCCGGTCTTCACCGCTGCACCCTGAAGATCGATACCTTCGATTTCGCCTTGCCCATAGATACCGAGGTCAACGAACCTTACGTTTGTTGCTTCTTGGCCTTCTCCGACTGGGCGGGTAGCCCATCCGTAGAAGCCTGCCAATTCAACAGGGCCGAGGCACAGGCCGCTTGTCTGGACGCCTTCAATCACACCGTCAGTCTCGGAGATGTGGGCGATATAAGGCGAGTAATCCACTTCCAGATCTCCAAGGCGAGTGGTCAGAGCAGGTCCGCCCTGATAGAATGCGCCTGTTGTCTCTAGGTAGACCTTATTGATGGTGAGAGCGTTCATAAGGTTCAAAGGACGGGGAGTCAGGCTCTTGTAATTCATCTCGCCTAGCTCAGGATCTTCATCCTCATTTTCAAAAGGATCCCACTCGGTCAGCGCAAACCCTATGTATCCTCGGACCTGGTTTCCGCTTTCCATTTCCATGGAAAGTTCCAGATGCAAGTCAGATGTAGCGGATATTCCCGCATCGATAGGATCGCTTGGAACAAT
>CZCA01000586.1_pt1 | contig 11546 bp, 10 predicted proteins | sample 591981 | NCBI WGS metagenome assembly CZCA01 (sample SAMEA3556810, study PRJEB10932) | anaerobic digester metagenome
ACAGGTGTGACATTGATGACGAACTTGAGCAGCGGCGTGAGCTCGCCGCCCGACACGCACCGCTCGCACACCGAGACCCTGCGGCTGTGAGCCGCAGCTACACATCCCCGCCATCCTCACTCGTAGACGTCGCGCGCAGCGGCGTGAGCTCGCCGCCCGACACACACCGCTCGTGCACCGAGAACTACGCTCGCCGCCCCAACTCGTCCTTTCCTCACCCCCTGCCGATCGACAGTTGATAGTTCGGCGCTTCTTTCGTGATGATGATGCTGTGCGGGTGGCTTTCCTGGAAGCTGGCGCGGCTGATGCGCTGGAAACGCGCCTTCGCCCATAAGTCGGGCAGATCAGCAGCGCCGACATAGCCCATGCCACTGCGTAGACCACCCATCAACTGAAAGACAAAGTCCTTGAGCAGCCCTTTGTAAGGCACCTGCCCCTCGATGCCCTCCGGCACGCTCTTACCGCTGATGTCCGGGCTGGCCGACTCACCCTGCGCCGTCTGGTAGCGATCGCTGGCGCGGCCTTTCATGGCGCTCAAGCTCCCCATGCCGCGATATTCCTTGAAGGAGCGCCCCTCGCGAATTACGATCTCACCCGGCGATTCCTGCAGACCGGCGAGCAGGCTGCCCAACATCACCGCCGATGCGCCGGCGGCCAGCGCCGCGGCCAGCGCCTTCGTAATGTCGCCGCTGTAACGGATGCCGCCGTCGGCGACAATGGTCACGCCATAATCGCGTGCGGCGGCGGCGCAGATCAGGATCGCCGTGAGCTGCGGCATGCCGGCGCCGGCAACAACGCGCGTCGTGCAGATTGAACCGGCGCCGACGCCGATCTTGACGACGGACGCGCCAGCATCGGCCAGGTCGCGCACACCTTCACGCGTCACGACGTTGCCCGCCAGAATGGGTATGTCGCCAAAGCGCCGTCGCAGCGCGCGAATGGTGTCGATAACGCCCTTGCTGTGGCCGTGAGCAGTGTCGATGGCAACGGCGTCGGCGCCCGCTTCGATCACAGCCTCGGCGCGGCGCAGCCCCTGTTCGCCCACGCCAACGGCGGCAGCCACCAGCAGGCGCCCACGATCGTCCTTTGCTGCGTAGGGATAATCTTGCTTCTTAAGGATGTCTTTGTAGGTGATCAACCCACGCAAGTGACCACCATCGTCCACCAGGGGCAGCTTTTCGATGCGATAGCGATGCAGAATTTCCTGCGCCTCCGCCAGGGTGGTGCCAAGCGGCGCCGTGATGAGGTGCTCGGTGACCATGTAATCGCGGATCGGGCGCGTGTCGTCGGTGGCAAAGCGCACATCGCGGTTGGTCAGGATGCCGACTAGCCTGCCCGCGTCGTCGGTGATCGGCACGCCGCTGATCTTGTACTTCGCCATCAACTGCTCGGCGTCGCGCAAGGTCGCATCCGGCGGCAGTGTGATCGGATCGACGATCATGCCGCTTTCGCTGCGTTTGACCTTATCGACTTCGGCGGCCTGGTCTTCGATCGACAGATTGCGATGGATGACGCCAAGCCCACCCTGACGCGCCAGAGCGATCGCCAGTTCGCTCTCGGTTACAGTGTCCATCGCGGCGCTAAGGATAGGAATATTGAGCTGCAAACGCGGGTGCAGCGTCGTGCTGAGATTCACTTGATTAGGCAAAGTCTCGGTGTAGCCGGGGATCAACAGTACGTCGTCGAAGGTGAGCGCTTCGACTTCGAGACGCCGGAGCGTCTCTTCCACAGCATACGCGCCGTTGCGTGCGCTTTCCGTCCATACGGGCTGGGTCGAAATGGTCACGAATGCCTCCTTGAGCCAAAATCCTTGTGTAAGGCATTCTAACACTGTGACAAGCGCGCAGGCAAAGGGCGCAGCCAATCCAGCCGCGTTTCAAGTGGCTGTCGATGACGACGGACAGTGGTCGCGTCAATCGGCAACGCAGTCCAGCATGTTCCAGGTGTTTAGTCGGACGTCTCGATCTGTGACGGCACGACGCGCAGGTTAACCACGATGGGCCGCCCCAGCCTCTGCGCCAGCGCGCCTGCCAGCTGCTTCAGCGGGCGCGTCTCACCGGAGCCGTCCATGGTGACAACCACATTGCGGCCATTGACGTTGACGGCGATGATGTGATAGGTGGCGCCATCGAGCCAGGCATCGACCTCCTGCAGCGCGGCGCGCTCCTCCAAAGCACTGTTAACCACATTATAGGTGGTGATGCTGAGCGGAATGGCGATCAGCAGCGTCGTCACAATCACTACAGCAAATGCACGGCGCCGCGTACGCACGTTCTCGTCGGTGATTGCCAGTCGCCCCAAGCCGCCAAGCAAAAAGGTCAGCCCGCCCGCCAGCAGAATCGCCAAAAAGTTGGTGATGAACAACATCATGGCGCCGCTGGCTGGGCCCAGCTCGCCCACGCGCAGCGCAATGCCAACGACGCAAAGGGGCGGCACCAGCGAGATCGCAATCGCCACGCCACCCATCGAGTCGGCGATCTCCTCGCGGGACATGATGAACGCGCCGGCTGCGCCCGACGCCAGCGCGGTGAGCAGCGAGAGCAGCCCCGGCGCAATGCGTGACGCAAGCTGCCCGTTCTCCGTAAACGAGATCGCAATATCCGGCACGATCCAACTTAGCGCCATCGACAGTGCGATCACGCTGATCACCCCGACCACGACCAGCGCCAGCGAACGCAGCGCGCGCTGCGCCGACCCCATCACCACCGCCGCCGTGGTCGCCATAATCGGCCCCATCAGCGGCGCCACGATCATGGCGCCGATCACCGAAGCGGTCGAGTCACTGATCAGCCCATAGGTGGCAATCGTCGCCGCCAGCAGCAGCAACACAAAGAAGTTGGTGAGGCGGCGCGCACTCTGGGGTCCCTCGATAAACATCTTGCGTTCAAATGCTTCTACATAGTCCGGGTCAAACCCAATTTTGCGCGCCAGTGAACGAAGATCGCTGTTCGATTGCATAGCACCTCAACCAACCATTGATTGATGATTTTGTGGGAAGCCGATGCGGAATCGCAGAGAGAACGTAGAGAACAGCCAGCAAAACCCGTTGTGCAGTTCCTCTGCGCATCTCTGCGACTCCGCGCCCTTGCGTCAAAGAACTGGCGCCTCAAACCGGCGCTTACGCCTCAAACTCCTCGCGCAACTTGGCTTCCTGCTCGGCGCTGAGATTGGACGCAATCAGTTCCATATGCACGCCCTCAAAGGCGGCCGCTATGCGATCCTCGACAGCGTTGGCGCTGAGCAGGAAGAGCGCCGACGTGCCTTCCGTCACCTTTGCACGCACTTCTTTGATGAAGTCATCACTGATGCCGTAGTCGGCAAACTTGCCGGCCAGCGCGCCCATCGCCGCGCCGACGGCCATGCCAAAAAACGGCACGAAGAAGATCAAGCCAAAGAGCATGCCCCAGAACGCGCCGGAAAGCGCACCCTGCCCGGTCATGCTGCCGTAGTTCTTGGTCTTCGGGCTTTTCTTGCCGGCGGGCCACGAAACCACGGCGGCGTCCTGAATCTGAATCAACTGCTGCTTCGACAGTTCTGCCAGCTTGTCGAGCGCTTCCTGCGCGCCCGTGGCTGTGTCGAACTTCCAAACGGTGAGTGTAGCCATACGATACGAATCCTTTCTAAATACATGTTGATAGATCACCCGGACCCAATTGGTGGGCGAATGATACTGTACACACACTGATACAATTGCACCAAGTCTCGACGATTACAAACTGCCAGTGCGCCAACGGTTGCTCCCCAGCGTTTGCAGCGCTTCGCCCCTCGCAACTCGCCCCTCGCAACTCCTGCTACCGCATCATGTCGATCGCCACCGTGATCGCCAGGATCACGATGTCGTTCTGGCTCGGCTCGATCTGCACGCCGTAGGTGTCTCGCACGCGGAACCACTTCCTGGAGACCTGGGCGACCTTCGTGCGTCCTTCGCCGATCTCATACTCGAAATCGAGGATGTTGCCCTGAATGTTGAGATCGGGCCCGTCGCCGATCTTCACCGTCCAGCGGTCGCGCAGCGGGGCGATCAACGCCTTGCGCAGCGTCGCCATCCGTTCGCCGTTCGGGCCTTCGATGGTCATCGTGTCGCGCACCGCCACCAGCCGCTGCTGGATTTTGCACAGCTCGCGCCCCTGTGTATCCTCGAAGAAGAGCGTGTCGCGCACACGCAGCATCTTGCCGTCCACCTTAAACACGCGCTGTCCCTGATCGTTTTCGATCCAGAAGTCGTCGCCAAACGAGATCAGCTTCTCGCGCATGCGATACCGATTGGCAGTCCCACCGCGACCAAACACTTCGCGCTCTGCGCGCCGTTCTTCTCGTCTTCTACCCAACATCGTTGTTCATTCTCCTTGTGATAACTTGCTATTGTGCTGCCAGGGCCAATGTCCTTCAATTTCGACGACCAGCGCCCAGCTTAGAAAGGTGCGGATCAGCACCAACAACCCCAATACCACCACACTCTGCAGCGTAGCTTGCAACGCCACAGTGTGGACAATGTCTGCGGCCACCAGCACTTCCAAGCCCAGCAGCAGCGACTTTCCCAGACTCACCTTCAGGTCACGATAGAGATCGCCTTGTCCGCGCCGGAATGTGTAGCGCCATGAATACTGCGCCAGCGACGCCAGAATCGAAAACACGATGATGAGCACCGCCAGCACCTCGATCACGATCGCGGCAGTTTCGATCCATGCCAGCATCGGGTGCCCACCGCTGTCGCCCGCCGCCAGATACATCAACATGCTACGCCGTCCTATTGAAAGCCAGTCCAGCGCCTATGGCGCCCCAAAAGCCAACAGGCTGGAGACGCCCTGGTACAGGAACCACGCACCGAAGACGAAAGACACGACGATCATGATCACGCGGTTGTGGCGCTGCAGCCAGCCCTGCGCTGCCGCCAACGGTCGGGCGGATTTCTCCGGCGCCACGGCAAAGGCGATGATCGGCAGCGCCATCAGCACCTGCGTCGCCGCCACAAACAGCAGATAGAGCGCAATGCCCGCAGTCAATCCCGGCTGCGCTTCCTCGATCACGGCCAGCGCCGACAGCGTAAAGACCCACTGCTTGACCGCCACCAGCATGAGCAGCGCACCGCCGCCCGCCGCCTTGAGCACGGTGAGATCGCTCAACCTGCTCATCCATTTTGGTTCACTGTCTTCGCTGTCCTCCTCCTTGCGCACTTTCTTGACGCCATTCACCAGCAGCAGAATGCCCACGACGGTCAGCAGCATCGGGGCAATCAGCTGAAGCCCGGCGGCGCTCTCCGCTTCGACAGCCGAGCGGAAGACCAGCCCAAAGATCGCACCCTGCACCAAACGCACCGTCACCGCACTGGCGACAAAGGCGATGGCTTTGCCCAGCCCGCGCTCACTCTGCAGCAGCAGCAGCACGATGATCGGAAAGACCGGCGCCAGCGTTGCACCCAGGATCAACGGGATCAGATTGACGAATACATCAGCCATGCATCACCTTCTCAATTGCGTCTTTGCGTAGATATTCTTGCTGGCGTGGTGCGTGGTGCGTGGTGCGTATTGCGTGATGCGTGTAGCGTGGGCGATCTCCCACCCAACACGTAGCACGCAACACGTAGCACGCAACACGTAGCACGCAACACCTGCCGCCCCATGATCGCTACCCGAAGATCGCGAGCGGTGCTGAGAGCATCACAGCAGCGCGTCGATCTCGTCAAGCTTGGCGCGCAGCTCGGCGGTCGCCTGTTCTTGCGCCGCCAGCATCTGCTTCAACTCAGCGATGCGCGCCTTTGGGTCAGCCAGGGTTGACTCGGCTGTGAGCGTATCGGCGGCTTTCGGCGCGGGCGGCGTCAGAAACTGATTCGCCAGGAAACCGCTGAGCGTGCCGAACAGACCCACGCCCGCGATCATCACCAGCATCGCCACCAAGCGACCGGCATTGGTCACCGGGTAGCGGTCGCCGTAGCCAACCGTGGTGATCGTCACGAAGACCCACCACAACGCATCACTGGCGCTGGTGATGCTGGCGTCGGGAGCGTTATGCTCCACATAGAGCACCGCCAGCGCGCCAAATTGCAGGACGAGCAGCACCAGAAAGACCACCGTCAGCAGCGCGTTTTCGGCGCGGCGGCTGATGAACTGATCGATCAGGTTGCCTGTGCCAAACGCGCTGAACAGCCGAAAGACGCGCCAGAGACGGAACAGCCGCAAAATCCTGGCATTCGGAATGGGCAGACTGGATAACAGGTCCGCCCAACCGAATTTGCGCCAGAAGTAGCGTGATTTGCTCTGCGCCGTGAAAAACCGGTAGAGAAAATCGCCCAGGAAGATCGGCGTCATGACGGCATTGATGGTCACGATCACATATTCCAGGCTGGCGTTGTGGACAAAGAGCAGCAGCAGCATGTTGACGATCGACAGCACCGAGAGTGCGGCGATGAACAACTCGTAGCCGATCGACTTCAGTTCACCTGTCTGCTCCAACGGTTGCCGCGCCATACAGAATCCACTCGCCCCTACTGCGTCACGGCGTGACGATGTTGAACCAGAACTCGAAGGTGTCCAGCAGCGACAGGAACTCGACCAGCTTCTCCGGGTTGCCGTCGATGCTGGCCTTGCCGGCCGCCAGCTCCTCAGCCAGCGTGACCTCGCCCAGCACGATCTCGTTCAGCGCCGCGCGGGTCATGGTCAGCGAGGCGTCGGCCTCAGCGCTCTGCTGACCCTTGGCATAGTTCAGCACGCAGTTCTCCACCGCCAGCAGGTATTGCTCACCCGTGTCGGTGAAGGATGCGTTGAAGACCAGCTTCTTGCCCGCCGCCTTTGGCCCGATCAGGCGCACCGCCAGCAAGTCGAAGAACATGTCCAGCGACATCGCCTTGATCACGTCCGGGCTGGCCGTCTTGGGCGCGCCCAGGTCGATCACGCCATCGCGCAGCTCCTGGGCGCCGCTGAGGTAGAAGTTGCGCCACGGCCCGGACTCCGCCTGGTAGCCCAGTTGCTCCAGCGCATCGGCTAGCAGGTCACGCGCCGCCTGGTTCTCCGGGTCGGCAAAGACCAGATGGTTGACCACCTGCGCCACCCAGCGATACTCGCCCTGCTCGAACGACTTGCGCGCCTGCGCCAGCAGATTGTCGGCGCCGCCCATGAACTCGACGTACTTCTTGCCCGCAGCATCCGGTGGCAGCGGGTGCAGGGTTGCCGGGTTGCCGTCGAAGAAGCCCAGGTAGTGCTGGTAGACCGCCTTGACGTTGTGATTGACCGTGCCGTAGTAGCCCCGGTTGCACCAGGCGTTGAACAGTTCGGCAGGAAGCTGGCTCTCGACAATCTCAGGGATTTCGAGCAGCGTGTAGCCCTGATTCGCCAGCCGCATGGTCTCATCGTGGATGTACTTGTACATGTCGCGCTGTTTCTTCAAGTAATCCAAACCGGCTTCCGCGCCCCAGGTGGGCCAGTGATGCGACGAAAGGATAACATCGTAGCGGCCATCGAACTGCGCGATCGCCTCGTCGATGTAATACGCCCACACTTTGGGGTTGCGCACAATCGCCCCGCGCAGGGTGTAGAGATTGTGCATGTTGTGCGAGACATTTTCCGCCATGCACAAGGCGCGGCGTTGCGGGAAGAGGAAGTTCATCTCCGCCGGCGCTTCCGTGCCCGGCGTGAGCTGGAACTCGATTTCCACGCCGTCGATCACCATCGTCTGCCCCGTATGGGTGATGTAGTCGGTCGGCTCAATCAAGGTGGGAACACCGGAGGAAGCTGTCTGTCCCAGCCCGGCGCCGACCTGCCCCATGGGGTCCTGGGGCAGCAGGTTGCCGTACATGTAGCTGGCGCGGCGGCTCATCACGTTGCCAGCGATGACGTTCTCGCTGATGGCAAACTCCATGAAGCGATCCGGGGCAATGACCTTCACCCGTCCCGCCTGCACGTCAGCCTGGGAAATGATCCCTTTCACGCCGCCCCAATGGTCGATGTGGCTGTGGGTGTAGATGACGGCGACGATGGGCTTGCGACCGATGTGCTGATAGACCAGCGCCATGCCGGCCTCAGCGGTGGGCGGCGTGATCAGCGGGTCGATAACGATGTAGTTGGCGCCAGTATCGACGATGGTCATCACCGACAGATCGAAGTCGCGCACCTGGTAGACGCCATCGGTGACCTGGAAGAGGCCCTGATAGAGCGCGTTCAGGCGCGACTGGCGCCACAGGCTGGGGTTGACGGTGGCTGGGGCGGTCTCGGCTTCAAGAAACTTGAAGGCGTCGAGATTCCAGACTGCACGCCCGCTCTTGTCACGGATCAACGGGTCTTCTAGCGTGGCAATGAAGCCGCGACTGGCAAGTTCGTAATCCTGAGTGTCGCTCCAGTTCAACTGCTGCAACAGCGCTGCGTTTGCAGTTGCAGTGAAGCTGGTTGCATTCTTGCGTTGTGACATGGTTGATTCCCTTCGAGAAACAAAGAATTCACTTATCGTTACTGATTGACATTACTGATTGTCAAGCCAGGCATTGGCGGCGTCGATAGCGGTATTCAGCGCCTCGCCCAACTGCGGGGTCGCAGGAAAGACATTCGCCTCGCCGATCTCTTTGAGCAGACCGGTCTTGGCAAGCTGGTTGTGGACGGCTTCATCGACGCCTGCCAGGAACAGGTTGCCCTCGTGTGCATGCAGGGTTTGATTGTAGCGCCGCAGCACGGTGACAAAGGTGCTGCCGATCTCTGTGCGGCCGCGCAAGGTCAGGATCACAGCCGCACGCGTCGTGTTCTCGACAGCAGGCAGCATCTCTTCCAGATTCTTTGCCGCCGCAAAGAACAGGCTGCCGTACACCTGAAGCACGGTCAGATGCCGGCTGGGCAGGACGCTGGGCGCCGGCTGCTCCACAGGAAAGCCTTCGGGTTTCAGCACCCATTCGGTCACCACGACCTGGTTTGCCTGTTGCGCAACGTACAACACGATGCTGAAGGCGACGCCAACCAATACGGCATATTGCAGCGGAATAAACAGCGTTGCCAAAAAGGTCAACCCCATCACGGTGGCGGGCACGTTGCCGGTGCGCCAGATCGTTTGCGCCGCTTCGATGCGCAGTCCCTGGTAGCCAGCCACGATCAACAGGGCAGCCAGCGCCGGCATCGGCACCAGCTCTGCCAGCGGCGCCGCCACAACGACGATCACCGCCACAAAGAGACCCGCCAGAATGTTCGCCCAGCGTGAACGCGCACCGGCGCTCAATAGCAGCGCCGTACCCGAGATCGACCCGCCAGCCGGCACACCGGACACAAAACTGGCGGCCAGGTTTGCCGCGCCCTGCCCAAAGAAGTCGCGCGAGACGTTCGGATACTTGCCGTCCGGGTTGGGATAGCCCTGGCTGACGCCGGCGCCCTGGATCAGACCGATGATCGCCACTGAGAAGGCGGGCAGCAGCAGTGAGAACAGGAGCTGCGGCGACGGCAGCGCTAGATCCGGCAGTGTACGCGGGATAGCGGAAATGTCGCCGACGGTTCTGACTGCCTGCCAGTTCAGCGTCGCAGCAAAGAGGGGCAGCCCCAGCACCATCAGCAGCACCGTTGCGGCAGCGATGGCGAGGATGAAAGCGAACCTGCGCCAGCGCGTCTGTAACACAAGCACAATCAGTCCCAGCGTCATGAGACCGATAATCGTGGTTGGAATGTCCACCCGATCGAGGCGCAGCGCCAGATCGAGGGCACGCGCCACGCTGTTGGAAAAGCGACTCTGATAACCGGTCAGTTCGCCAAGCTGTCCCAAAATAATCAGGACGGCGATGCCGTTGAGAAAACCCGTCATCACGGCGTTGGAGACAAAACGCACGATGAAGCCAAGCCGAAACAGCCCCGCCAGCAACTGAATCACGCCGACCAGAAGCACCAACACCGCCAACGCCGCGGCGCGCTGCACGTCGGGAATCTCCGCCAGCGCCGCGCCTGCCGCCACCGAGAGTGCGCTGGTCGTGGAGACATTCATGTAGACCGAGCTGGTGAAGATAGCGCCCACCGGCACCGCCACCATCAACGTGTAGATGCCCAATACCGGATTGACGGCGGCCAGCAACGCATGCGCCATCGCCTGTGGCACGTTGACCACGGCAAAGGTCAGCCCGGCGACGACATCGGATTTGAGGTCGGCGCGCGCTGGACGCAGCGATCCTATCATCGTTGCAAGTTCAGCCTTCAAGATTGTTCCCTTTGCCAGATAGCATTCTCATCCTATCTCAAATACTCAACGCTGATTACAGGCAACCCCAACCCTTGCAGCACACCCAAAACCCCCACCAATGCCGCCTGATCGGCCAGCTCACCCTCTAGCACTGTGTATGCAGTTGCGCCAGCGCCATCACGGCTTGTTATCCGCAGACCTTCCAGCCAGTCCGACCACCGTTCATCGAGCCAGCCCTGCACCGTAATACGATAGGCAGCGCGATCATGAACGTGGAGTTGTTCACCTGCAGCCACTAGTCAACCTCCATATCGATCGGACGAGTGCGACCGGATTTCATATCAACGAGTATGGACGCACAACAGGCATGCGTCGTGATCCAAATAGGGTAATCTTCAGGCATGCAGGTAGACTCTACCAGTCACTCACGCCGATGCTTGTGACTCTTCGGGGATGTCTGCGGGTGTCTGCGGCGGTGTGATGAGACTGCCTTGCAGCCCCCGCGGCATCCCCACAAAAATCACGATCGCCGCAACTGTCAGGAATCCAGCCATGATCAGCAGCGTCTGCGCCAGTCCGCGCGTAAAGGCTGGCCCCAACTGTGTGGTCAGCGCCTGCGTCAGTTCCGGCGGTAGCGCGGTGAATGCGCCGGACATGGCACGCGCAAATGCGTTCTTCCAGATGCTTTCAAGCCGGGTCATCAGCTCCGCCGGCAGAGTAGATTGTTGCAGTTGGGCGCGCAGCGCGCCGTCTGCCAGCAGCGTCACCAGAAAACTGGAAACGATCACGCCCAGCGCATAGCCCGATTGACCCGCCGCCGAATTGATGGCTGCGCCACTCGCCATCAGGCGCGGCGGTGGAGCGTTGACGATCACAGTCAGGCGCGCCGGGCCAGCGATGCCGATGCCCAGTCCCAACACGGTAATCGGAACGAGCAGGAGCGCCAGCGGCGTGTCAACCTGGATGCGAGATAGCGCCAGCAAGCCGATAGCCGAGAGCGTCAACCCACCTGCGATCAATCCCCGCGCATCGAAGCGGGTGGAAAGGCGCACGATGAGCAATGTACCCACCATCATACCCACCACGAAGGGCGCAAACTGGAACGTCGCCGCCACTGCCCCCAACCCGCGCACGCTGATGTAGTACGTCCAGAATTGATAGAAGAGCGTCCCCTGCACCATCGCCAGGGTCATTCCTGCCACGATCGCAAACGCCATGCCGCGTGCATTGTAGAGCTTGATCTCGCCGCGCCGCCACAGCCAGCGGTAAAAATAGCGATACGCCAGGAGCAGTCCGCCCAGTCCCACTGCGATCACGAGCAGCGCATTGCGGCTGGTCAGCCCGCCGGTGTAGACCACCAGTCCGTAGACCGCCATGAAGACCGCCCCCTGTCTCTTATACACATCTCCGAGCCC
>CZCA01001796.1_pt1 | contig 11522 bp, 9 predicted proteins | sample 591981 | NCBI WGS metagenome assembly CZCA01 (sample SAMEA3556810, study PRJEB10932) | anaerobic digester metagenome
CCATAGTCCCTGACTCAGTATCGAAGCATGACGGCTCATTCATGTCATTCCAGATTCCGCGGACTCCGACATCAAACAGGGTCTTGTGATTTTTTGCCCACCAAGTTCTCACCTTTTGTTTGAAGAAATCCGGGAACACTACGCGTCCCGGCCAGACTTTCGCTTCAAACAGCTCGCCGTCAGGGCGCCTGACGAAGCAGTCCTTTTGTGAGCCGTCTTTATAGATCTTGTACTTGGGATCTACCTTCACTCCGGGATCGATGATAGTGACTGCTTTGAAGCCCATATCGTTAAGACGGGAAATAAGGCCGGAAGGATCCGGAAAAGTCTCTCGATCGAATGTGAAAACTCGATAACCGTCCATATAATGGATGTCAAGGTATATGGCATCGCAAGGGATGTCGTGTTTCCTGAAGTTCCTTGCCACCTCTTCCACATCGTCTTCCGGACGGTAGCTGTACCTGGACTGGTGATATCCCAGTGCCCAGAGGGGAGGCAGTTTCATTGTTCCGGTGAGTGAGGCATATCCCTCTACGACATCTCTAATCTCAGGTCCGGCGAAGAAGTAGTAATCCAGTTTTTTGCCTGTCGTTTGGAACATATACTCGCCGGGGGAGTCCTTGCCCATATCAAAGACGCACTTCCCCGGGCTGTCAAGGAACACGCCGTAGGCCTGGCCTCCGTCAAATCCAATGAAAAACGGAATAGAGACGTAAAGAGAGTCGGTGGAAGGAGTATGGTGAATAGTGTCAGTATTCCACAGTGTCATGGTTGTTCCGCGCTTATCAAGATAGCCTGTTCGTTCCCCAAATCCGTAAAACCGGGTTCCGGCTGGGAGAATCTTAAAGCACGCTGCGCCGTCTTGTGTCCAACCCATCCCTGATGTAGCGGTGTCCACGCATGCAGCGATCCCGTCCGGCCGGTGAAATCCAATTCTAATAGGGGACTTGCTTATGCGCACACGAACTTTTCGTGTGATGAGGTTGATATCAGTAGGGCTTTCCGTAATCTCTACATCAACAGCAGCCAGGTCATGCCTGACTACAGCGCACGATGGGATCTCGGCATTTGACACAGCGGATTTACGGGGTTGAGATTGCCTCCTCATTGTCACCCGTATGAGATCCTCTTTAAGGACTGTAATTTCCAATTCCTCGGCCCGGGTTCTAAGAAGAACTCCGGTTGCAGTCTGGTGGAGTTTTCGGGCAGCACCTATAGACCTAAAACTCTTTTCCATGTGTCAGGAATCTCCTTTATGTATGTGCTTTTGCTTTCTTGAAGGTAAGCGGGTAAGGGTATAAGTATCCGTAAACTCAAATACACATATTCTCGGGTAAAGAGTTCTGGTCTATTGGAGAGTATTCCTTCTTGACATGCTCTGTGCGTAGTAATTCAATTGTCCGCACATGGCCGGTTCAAAATTGGCGCTAAGGCAACACGGATGTAGTCTGCTTAGAGCAGGATATTAGATCTACGTGGAGAAATATTGAAAAACCGGATAATTGTCAAACGAGAAACTTATTGCCTCCTTAGATGTCCAAGGTCCGAACCCAACTCCTTATTGGTGAAGTGTTGAAGCGTCGCTAGTCTGATGAGTATCAGCGGAAGAGTGATATTAGGCCGGAACCGGCAAGGATTTATCGAAAGGGTGGATTTAGACATATGCGTAGCACACTTGAGGCTCTATTCCTGCTTGCAACGATTGGCTACGTCCTCGGTGGCATAAAGATAAAAGGTATCCATCTCGGGACATCCGGCGTGCTCCTTGCGGCGCTTTACTTCGGTCATCTTGGTTATGAGATTCCATCTCTCATTCGGGATCTGGGTCTTGCGCTTTTCGTCGGAGCAGTGGGACTCACTGCAGGGCCAAGGTTCTTTAGAAATCTCAAGCAAAACGCTATGTCTTATGGCGCTCTTGCCATGGCTATTGTGGGTTCCAGCGCCATTACCGTGGCATTATTTTCGAAAGCATTCTCCATGCCAGGGGCCTTGTCAGCAGGGATCTATACAGGGGCATTGACCACGACACCGGGACTTGCCGCAGCGCTCGAGGTTGCGCAGGATAATGCGGTATCTATAGGGTACGGAATAGCTTACCCCTTTGGGGTAGTCGGCGTCGTGCTATTTGTTCAGGCTCTTCCTCGGCTTCTTGGCAGAGATCTTCGAGCTGAGATGCAGGCATTAACTGATTCAATACACGCGCCGGAACAGACAGACCTCATAGTAAAGGATTTCATCGTATCCGACCCGACTGTATATCGTAAGACTCTTGCAGAGCTCAATATCGCGGCTGCTACCGGAGCTGTAATTTCTCGGGTTCGCAAGGGCAACCAAGTCCTCCCTGCGTTCAGTGACACTGTCTTGCTGGAAGGGGATGTGATAAGGGGAGTCGGAACTGAAGAAGCTCTCAGCAAACTCGAAGAAATGGTGGGGCCTTACACCTCAGCGCCAATGAGCCAACCTGGCTTGGAGGTACGAGACCTTGTCCTAGAATCCCCTGCAATAGTAGGAAAGACGCTGGGAAGTCTTTCTCTCCATGAGCGGTACGGAGTCATGCTGACAAGGATAAGAAGGGTAGGACTTGAGTTTGTCCCTGCAGCAAAGACTGTGTTTGAGCATAAGGACGTAATTCGCGCAGTCGGCCCATCATTTGGATTGGACAGGCTCGAGGCCTTGGTGGGGAAACAGAGGCAGGCCCTGGACGAGTTGGGCATGCTTCCTCTAATGGCAGTCCTGGCCCTTGGAACCGCGCTTGGACGGATTCGATTCATGATCCCCGGCACAAGCGGAGTGAGCCTGGGCCTTTCAGGAGGCCCGCTTATGGTCGGGCTCATTGTGGGGCACTTCGGCGGAATTGGGCCTTGGTCTCTGAGACCTTCAGGCAGATTGCTTAGTGTAATGCGGGAAGCAGGCCTTATGCTCTTTCTCGCAGGCGCCGGAGTAGCTGCAGGTCACGGGTTCGTGGAGACAGTGGCAAGATACGGCTGGCTCCTATTCCTAGGCGGAGCCCTAGTGACTCTTGTTCCTATGTGCATAGGGTTTATGTTGGCTACCTGGGTATTCAAGCTCAGCCTGCCTGATACCCTTGGATCCATATGCGGTGGGATGACAAGCACACCTGCGTTGGGCGCGCTGATTACTGCTGCAGGCAGTGAAGAGGTGGCGGCTTCGTACGCAGCTACATATCCGTTTGCCTTGGTGTTAGTGGTCCTCGCCAGTCAGGCATTGGCGTCGCTTTTGTGATGTTATTAATGAGTCCATTCAATTAACGTTATCTCTGTGCCAAGTTTCTTCTTTAAGGCATTCTTGATATCTTCGTAATGTGGGCAGGGATAACCTATAGGAGTTCCCTTGCTGATACATGAAGCAAGGACAATTGCTTCTGCGCCCCTGTCAACCATAAGTCGCGCCCTTGCAACTGCCCTTTTCCCAGGGCATCCGCCGCAAGAGACAAATCCTATTATTTCTACCGGACCCGTATTCTCAAAGGCTCTCTTTCCCTCTTTTGCAACCTTGAAGTCTGTGTTTCCAGGACACATGTCCTCAGTCTGTTGACAACGTATTACTCCTACTTTCATCATTGGAATTCCAGCCTCCTTGCTACACGTCCCTATTTAAATGCTTTTCTGCTTCTCGTGCGCTGAGCGGGGCGAGAGTGTGGGTATCCAGGAACTCCAGCACCCATTTCTCATCTGTTCTTGCATATTGTCTTAACGCCCATCCAATAGCCTTATCGATGAAGAATTCCCCGGTTTCAGAGTGTCTTTCTATCACGTTTGCGAGTAGGTCCGTATCAGTTTTGTCCTTGTATCTGAGCTGAAATAGGATGGAAGTGCGTATCAGCCAAATGTTGCCGCTCTCTGAGAACTGTGGTATTTCTTTATGTCGTAGGTCAGGATACTTCATGCATAGTGGGCCTACTACGTTGCTTGCAAGCGCATCTACAGTATCCCACCAAGATTTCTGTGTGATAAGTTCGCGTACAAGGTCTATATGGTTCCGTGCCAGGGTTTTGCTTTTATTGATGAGATAATCTACCGCAAAATACTGGTATTCTCTTTCCGGAAGTCCCCAGAGGAAGCGGACGAATTCCTCACAGAATGGTTCCTTTGCATACCCGGTCTCCTTAGCAATCTCTTTCTGTAGCTGTTTCCTATCTTGAGATTTGATACCGAGAAACGGGAATTGCTCCCTCATATATGCTGACATGGGCTTGCTCTGGCTCGAATCAGCATTCTCCGAAAAGACCTTGATCGTGTGCTGAGACAGCTCTCTCAGGGCATCTGCCATGATGATCCTCCTTAGTAGACCTAGTGTATTGAGTTATTCGTCCAAATCTTCTGGGATCCCTTCCCTATCACGTGAATCGTTTTGCCCGGTTAGGTGAAACGCGAGCAGGAATTCCGCGATGAAGATTGCCGTCAGGACAGCGCGGATAAGGATGTGCAATCAACCGGAGCTATTGCTCATGCGCTTGTATGCATTAATCAAACCGTTAGTGCTACTGTCGTGGCCGGTTACAGGTTCATCGTCGCTAAGCTCGGGTAGAATTGCCTTGGCGAGCTGCTTACCTAGCTCAACCCCCATCTGATCGAAGCTATTTATGTTCCAGATTATGCCTTGCGTAAAGATCTTGTGTTCGTATAAAGCGATAAGCATACCCAGCGTTTCAGGGGTCAGCTTCTTGTATAAGAACGTGTTTGTAGGTTTGTTCCCTTCAAACGTCTTGGCTGCGGTGAGCGCTTCCAATGTCTCTCCTGAGTAGCCCTGGGCTATGAGTTCTCTGCGTGTCTCTTCAGGGGTTCTTCCTTTCATGAGTGCCTCGGTCTGTGCCAAGAAGTTAGCCACCAGGACGGTGTGGTGATCTCCAATGGGATTGTGGCTTTGGGCTGCAGCTAAGAAATCACATGGAACCAGTTTTGTGCCCTGGTGGATCAACTGGTAGAAAGCATGCTGGCCGTTGGTGCCGGGTTGTCCCCAGAGTATCGGCCCTGTCTCGTAGTCTACGGCATCGCCTGCCTTGGTGACGCGTTTGCCGCTACTTTCCATGTCAGCTTGCTGCAGGTAATCAGCGAAGTATGCAAGATAGTCATCATAGGGTAGGATAGCATGGCTTTCCGCGCCCTGGAAGTTGTTGTACCAGATCCCGAGCAGTCCCATGATTACAGGGATATTCTTATCCTGCGGTGCGGTTCGAAAATGCTCATCCACCTTGTGTGCGCCTGTCAAAAGAGCTTCGAAGTTGTCCATGCCGATGTAGAGTGCGATTGAAAGCCCGATAGCCGACCAGAGGGAATAACGTCCACCGACCCAATCCCAGAAGACAAACATGTTATCACTGTCGATCCCAAACGCTTCCACGGCCTGTTGGTTAGTGGAGATGGCAGCAAAATGCTTGGCTACGGCGGTCTCATCGCGGGCTCGGTCAAGAAACCACCTACGAGCTGTGTGAGCGTTCATCATAGTCTCTTGAGTAGTGAAGGTCTTAGACGCAATCAGGAACAGGGTCGTTTCGGGGTTGAGATCTTTTAGGGTCTCAGTGATGTCTGTGGGATCAACATTGGACACAAAGTGCACACGCAAGCGCTCATGTGCGTAAGGTTCAAGCGCGCGCGTGACCATGCGTGGCCCCAGGTCTGATCCGCCGATCCCGATATTAACAACGTCAGTCATGGAAGATCCTGTGTAACCCTTCCACTTACCGCTGCGTACTGCCTCTGAGAAGGTGCGCATCTTGGCAAGGACTGCGTTCACTTCCGGCATTACGTCTTTACCGTCTACCAGGATAGGGCGGTTGGATTGATTCCGCAATGCAATGTGTAATACAGAGCGATTCTCGGTGGTGTTGATTCTCTCGCCGCCAAACATTGCCTGAATTGCCCGGGGCAGTCCGGCCTGCTTGGCGAGATCCAACAGCAAGTGCATGGTTTCTTTTGTGATGCGGTTTTTAGAGTAGTCGAACAGTAAGTCTTGGAACCGGATAGAGAACTCTTGGAATCGGTTTGGGTCAGATGCGAATAAGTCGCGCATATGTACACTCTTCATCTTCTTTGCATGAACGGCCAGGGCTTGCCAAGCCGGAAGCTGAGTTACAGACATAGCAATGCTCCTCCTAGTTGTCTACCTTGGTTCTTCAGGAAAAGAAGATCGCCTGGCAACCAATATCCCCTAATATCAACTCTTATCATATCCATTTTTGTCGTACTCTGGGCATGAGTTGGAAACTACATCTTGTCTCAAACAGAGCTGCAGCGATTAATCGGTCGGCATACCGTCGAAATGCGAACGACTTAATGCAAAGTCCTATACTAAGTTCAATACTAGCATGTCAACGAACTATGGGCAATCTGGCTCTTTTGGGATGTCGCTCTTCCAGGATCCAGTGGTATACTCATTATGTGGCAAGTGTTCAAGTATTTGGAGGTGTAGCTATATGTTCATAATGGACGCGCACTGTGACACGCTTATGGACGTAGTTGAAGGGCGTCGTAGGCTGGCAGATAAGGACAAGGGAGGACAACTTGACCTGCCGCGTATGATGGAGGCAGGAGTTTCGGCCCAGATATTCGCCATATATGTATCAAAAGAGTACTTACCCGGTGGGGGCGCCAGGCGAGCCCTTCAATTTGTGGACGCGTTCTACCGGGAAATTGAAGACAACAGCGATAAGCTGATATTCGCTACAACCGGGAGTGATGTGGATAAAGCGCGTGAAGAAGGCAAGATAGCTGCTCTCCTGTCCATAGAGGGAGGAGAAGCACTAGACGGCCGAATTGAGCTATTGCGCATATTCTACCGGCTTGGCGTAAGGCTCATGACCCTCACGTGGAGCCTTAGGAACGAGCTTGCAGACGGGGCTTTCGAGGGACGGACAGGCGGTGGGCTAACCAGGTTCGGCGTCGAGGTTGTGGAGGAAATGGACAGGCTGGGCATGGTCGTGGATGTGTCGCATCTATCAGAAGCCGGCTTCTGGGACGTAATGAAAGTCTCAGAAAGGCCTATCATCGCTTCGCACTCAAACTCAAAGGCGCTCTGTTCTCATCCGAGGAATCTCACTGACGAGCAGGCTAAGGCAATCGCAGAAAAGGGCGGGGTCATAGGCGTGAACTTTGCAGGATACTTTCTCGGAGAGGGGAGACGTTCTCTGGCAGGGGTTATAGAGCATATCGACTATCTCTCCGCTCTTATTGGCCCGGAGCACGTGGGATTAGGCTCGGATTTTGACGGTTTACCGTTTGAGCAGCTTCCCGATGAACTGAAGGGTGTGTCAGGGCTCCCGAGAATAGCGGGAGAACTGGCTGCCCGAGGGTATTCTGAGCAGGCGATAAAGGGAATTATGGGCGAGAATCTACTTCGGGTCGTGAGAAGCGTTATAGGCTAAAGAGATTCGTATGACTAGGATTTTCAACTTGTCTGATGAATACCATTCTGTGGGAGGTGTTCTATCTTGGATAGTGTTGCGGTGTTCGAATTCTTGAGAGGTATCGCAACTCCTGGGCTAGACGGGGTAATGAAGGTCATAACCGACTTAGGTTCCACTGGATTCTACATGGCTGTGATACCCGTACTCTACTGGTGTATCAATAAGTCTTTAGGTTTCAGACTGGCCATAGCCTTGTCGATTTCCAACTACATGAACGTAGGGGTCAAATTTATCTTTTGCCGGCTCAGGCCTTACGTAGTATTCCCGCACCTTGATGCGCCTGAATATTTGAAGTTGACCGGAACCGGGTATTCGTTTCCAAGCGGTCACGCACAGGTTTCGTCCACATTTTGGACGTACTTAGCGCGCAGCGCCAGGGAGAAGTGGATAACGGTTACAGGAATCGTAGTAGTTATCTTTGTGGCTTTTACGCGAGTTTACGCTACAGTCCATTATCCTACAGATGTGCTGGTCGGAGTGGTGCTCGGTGTAGCTATCGCCTATCTCTACGGAGAGATCGAGAACCGCCTAAGAGACTCAGGCGCAAAAGGCAAAGAGAGAGTCAGGCTTGGATTGGCAGTCTCCGTAGTTGTTCCCGGTCTTGCATTCGCCTTATCGTCCCCGTTTAATGCTGCGTTCACTGAAGAAGTCGCTCAAGTGCTGGGTTTCATAGCCGGGGCAGGGGTAGGATATACGCTGGAGAGTGTATACGTAAAGTACGATGTTCGTGCAAGCTTGCCAATACAGGCTATCAAAATAGTCCTGGGCTTGGCAGGGGTAATGGCAGTAAGGTACGGCCTCAAAGCAGTTTTCCCCGGCACCGCATTCTGGAACATGCTGCGCTATGCCATGGTAGCCGTGTGGGCTACACTGGGAGCACCCTTTATGTTTAAGACTTTGTTCAGACCGGGATCACCTGCGCTGAGAAGCTGAACAATTTGAGCGTTGCCGGTAGAGCTGTCTGAAGTAGCGACTATAGTACTTTGCTCAAGAAAGCCTGTGTTCTTGGGTTTCGAGGTTTTCCGAGGATTTGCTCAGGTGGGCCTTCCTCCACGATTAAGCCTTCGTCCATGAAAAGGACTCTGTCGCCTACCTCGCGCGCGAAGCCCATCTCGTGAGTGACTATGACCATGGTCATGCCTTCTTCGGCCAGCCGACGGATGACATCCAGCACCTCGCCGATCATCTCCGGATCTAAGGCTGACGTAGCCTCGTCGAACAGCATGGCCATGGGTTTCATGGCAAGGGATCGAGCGATGGCAACACGTTGCTGCTGTCCCCCGGATAGCTCAGACGGGTAAGCATGCTCCTTTTCAGCGATCCCTACTTTTTTCAAGAGATCTCTGGCGGTCTGCCGTGCTTCTTCAAGCGACATGCTGCGTACCTTCGTAGGTCCGAGGATGATGTTGTCTATTACAGTCATGTGCGGGAAGAGGTTGAACCTCTGGAAGACCATGCCCATCTCGCGCCGCACCTCATTTACGTTAACGTGCGGGTCGGTGATGCATTGCCCGCGGAAGAAGACCTGGCCTGCAGTGGGTTTCTCAAGCAGGTTAAGGCAGCGTAAGAAGGTGCTCTTGCCCGACCCGGACGGTCCAATGACCACGACTACTTCGTGGGGATTGACAGTGACATCAATTCCGCGCAGCACATGGTTGCTTCCGAAAGATTTCTCCAGTCCGCAAGTTCTAATCAAGTACTTTCAACCTCTTTTCAGACCAGGCTACCAACCTGGAAATTGCTAATGTCATTACCAGATAGATGAGGGCTACGACCATGTACACCTCAAAAGGCCTGAACGTCCTTGTGATAACTACCTGTCCTTTACGGAGCAGTTCTTCCAGGGCTATGACTGATACCAAAGATGAATCCTTCAGCATTGCGATGAACTCATTCCCCAGAGGAGGTATGATTCGCCGAAAAGCCTGTGGAAAAATAATATACCGCATAGTCTGGGAATAAGTCAACCCGACTGATCTGCCTGCTTCCATTTGTCCTCTGTCTATCGACTGTATGCCCGCTCGTACAATCTCAGCTATGTACGCTCCGCTGTTAATACCCATGGCTGCGATGGCTGCAATGAAAGGAGGGACGGGGCGGCCTATGAGTGAAGGCAGGCCGAAATAGACAAGAAACAACTGGACCAAAAGGGGTGTTCCCCTGATGAAATCAACATAGACACCGGTCACCAAACGTGTCATGCGGTTGCCGCCGACACGGCCTATCCCGGCGAAGGATCCGATGACAAGACCGATTGCTACAGCGATCATCGCCAGTTCAACAGTGAGACGCGTGCCTAGAAGCAGTGCCGGTATTACCCCTGGGATTATCGAAAAGTCAAGCGCCACATCAATTCCTCCATCAGCTCGCATTGCATGAAGACCGGTCACGGCGGTTTACGACCGTCGTGACCGGACCATGAAGGACCAATCCGGATACACCTACATGCAGAGCGAGATTAGTTCGCCCCGAACCAATTGGCGTATATCTTGTCGTATTCTCCCGAAGCCTTGACGGAGGCCAGTGCACGATTGATCTTCTTAATCAGATCTGTGTTGTTCTTGCGCATGGCGATACCGTAGTACTCCATGGTGAACGGCTCGCCGAATTTGATGTCATCATATTCCTTGGCAATTTCCGCTGCGACTGCCAGGTCAATTATGCATGCAGGGACGCTCCCGTTTCGGACTTCCTGGATCGCATCAGGCGCCAAATTAAACCGTTTGACTGTTGCGCCTTGAATGTCGGATGCTGCAAGGTCGCCGGTAGTACCAATCTGTACTGAAATCTTCTTGCCTTCGAGATCTTCTACGGTCTGGATGGACGAATCATCAGCCCGAGTCACTATGACCTGGCCGGCTGAGAAGTATGGATCTGAGAATGCAACTGCCTTCAGACGCTCGTCAGTAATGGTCATCGCTGATACGATACAGTCGTAGTTGCCGGTTAAGAGGCCTGGGATCAGGCCGTCCCATGCAGTGTTTACAATCTGTACCTCCATATCTGCGGCAGCCCCGACAGCCTGAATCAGATCAATGTCGAACCCTAAGTAAGCCCCGGTTTTCTCATCCTGAAACTCAAAAGGCGGGAAATCAGCGCTTGTCCCAACTTTTAGAACAGGCTTTGCGCCCATGACAGCAGTGGATCCTATAATAAGAACAAGTACCATGCACAACAAGGACATGAGGAATATTCTTTTCAATGCTTACAGCTCCTTCCGTATAATCTTACAGCATTTATGCATAATTATACTTTGGTGCGAAGACCGTTGTCAAGTCCTTATTTTGGACTCATTCCGGACTTATCTCGGACTTACCGGAATACCAAGCCGTGTCTGTCTTATCCTGCTTAACACATTGACAGCCTCTGCAATCATCCATACTTCCAGTATGATAATGAGCCCGTCGATCACAGCCAAGAGAGTGTTGCCTGCTGCCAGGTAGTTGCGGAAGTTAGCTATCATGCCCCAGGTAGTCATGAATATCATGAATATCATGGGAATCATCGTGTAGAGGGTGGGCTTGTTTTTCTCCGCAAGGTATACGGTTACTGCAAGCAGCGCCAGGCCTGCGAGCATCTGGTTTGTGGCGCCAAAGAGAGGCCATATTACGTTAGCGCTTCCGCGGAAGGCCAGCAAGTAGGCGGTGACGACTGCGATTCCGGCTGCCATGTACTTGTTGGCGAGCCAGTTCTGCTTAACGCTGTCACCGAACTCGGAGATCACATATCGCTGGAGTCTTGTGGCGGTGTCAATTGTAGTGCTGGCAAAGCTGACCATGAAGACCGCCAGGATGTTTATGGCCAATGCTTTGGGGATACCCAGCGCTTCAACGATCCTTGCGCCTCCTTCTGCAAAAGTCAGAAGTGTGGGTACTTTGGCGTAGTCCGCGTAAGTTGTCAGCCAAGCTTCCTTGGAAACCCCGGTCGTGACTGCAAGGATCACCAGTGTAGCCAGGGCGGCCTCGAGGAGCATGCCTCCGTACCCGACTGCCAGCGCAGACGGCTCCTTGTCAATCTGTTTTGCGCTGGTTCCGCTGGACACCAAGCTGTGGAACCCGGATATCGCGCCACAGGCAATAGTTATGAACAGAAATGGGAA
>CZCA01003354.1_pt1 | contig 11510 bp, 9 predicted proteins | sample 591981 | NCBI WGS metagenome assembly CZCA01 (sample SAMEA3556810, study PRJEB10932) | anaerobic digester metagenome
TTTTGAATCTGCTGCCGGTCCTGCCCCTGGACGGGGGACGCATCTACCGGGCCTATCTGGCCCGGCGCCTTGGTTTTAGACAGGCAACGGAACGGGTGGCCGGCTGGGGGCGGCTGCTGGGCATCCTGCTTTTGGGCATCGGCCTGGTCGGGGCCTTTTTCTCCTGGCTGAACCTTACCTTTTTCTTTGTTGCCCTCTTTATTTACCGGGCGGCCAACCGGGAACGGACGGCGGCAGCCTATCTTTTTCTGCGCTTCTTAACCCGGAAACAGAGGGAACTAAAGGACAAAGGGCTGCTGCCCATCGAAGCCCTGATGGCCACGGAGGCCACTACCCTGCGGGAGGTGGTGCGAAAATTTATCCCCAAGCGCTATCACCTGGTTTTACTTTTGGATGCCGGGGGAAAAATGGGCTACCTTACGGAAGGGGAAATTGTCACCGCCCTGCTGGAGAGGGGGTTGGATACAAGGCTGGGAGAAATACTCCAGCACCGCCCCTAGATGGTCTGGAAAAAAATAGTATTGGGAAAAGGATTATAATGGCTGGTGTCGAAACTATTTTCTGTATGTACAAGCTATGGTTCCCCAGGACCGGGGAATAATAGGAATTGAATTGGCTGCAAGGGTAAATAGAGGGATTATGCGCCCTTTACAAAGGAGGACCTGAGAGTGAAGCAAGAATTGGAGGAGATTTTGCCCCAGGTTTCCAAGCCAACCCGTTACCTGGGCACCGAATGGAATGCCATAAAAAAGGATCACCGCCAGGTGGAGGTCAGCTTTGCCCTGGCCTTTCCCGATGTCTATGAAGTGGGCATGTCCCATCTGGGCTCAAAGATTCTCTACCATATCATAAACCAGCGCCAGGATGCCGTTGCCGAGAGAGTCTATGCCCCGTGGCCGGATATGGAAGCCAGGATGCGGGAAGCTTCCCTTCCCCTCTTTGGCCTGGAAACGAGGACTCCCCTGGCCGATTTTGACATGATCGGCTTCAGTCTCCAGTATGAGCTGACCTACACCAATGTCCTCAACATGCTGGAACTGGGAAAGATCCCATTGCTGCAAAGGGAGCGGGGTCCAGAGGACCCTTTTGTTATTGCCGGCGGGCCCTGTGCCTTTAACCCAGAGCCCCTGGCCGATTTCCTCGACCTGGTAGTCCTGGGGGAGGGGGAGGAGGTCATCGGGGAACTCCTCACCGCCCTGAAGGAATGGAAGCGGGAAGGGGGGCAGGACCGGGAGGCCTTCCTCTCCCGTGCCGCCACCATCCCCGGCATCTATGTGCCATCCTTTTACCGGATCCAATATGGGGAAGATGGTACGATAAAGGGTGTGGAACCTACCAGGCCGGAAGCAGCCCCGCGGGTGGAGAAACGGGTTGTTGCCGATCTGGATGCTGTTGATTTTCCCACTGCCCCTGTGGTGCCCTTCATGGACGTTGTCCACGACCGGGCTATGCTGGAGCTTTTCCGGGGTTGTGCCCGGGGCTGCCGCTTTTGCCAGGCGGGCATGATCTACCGGCCGGTCCGGGAAAGATCCCTGGAAAAACTCCTGGCCCAGGCCGAGGCCCTGCAGAGGACCACGGGCTATCCGGAAATGTCCCTGACCTCCCTGAGCAGCACCGACTACAGCCAGATCCGGGAGCTGATCCGGCGGCTTCAGGAAGCCTACGGCGAACTGAAACTGAGCCTCCCTTCCCTCAGGGTGGATAGTTTTTCGGTGAACCTGGCCCGGGAAGTAGAGGGTTTGCGCAAGGCCAGTATAACCCTGGCCCCCGAGGCCGGGAGCCAGAGGCTGCGGGACGTGATCAATAAAAATGTCACCGAGGAGGATATAGCAGAAGCTGTGGCTGGGGCCGTGGCAGGGGGCTGGTCGGCCTTTAAGCTCTATTTTATGATCGGCCTGCCCACAGAGGAGGATGAGGATCTTTTGGGGATTGCCAGGATTGCCGAGCAGGTAGCCAGGGCCAGGGGTCCCGAGGGGGGCCGGGGGGTGCGGCGGGTCACCGTGAGTGTCTCCAACTTTGTCCCCAAGCCCCACACCCCCTTCCAGTGGGAACCCCAGGTGGAAGAAGGGGAACTCCACCGGCGCCAGCAGGTAATCCGCCGGGCCCTGAAGGATAGGCGCATCATATTTAATACCCATGATACCAAGGCCAGCTTCCTGGAGGCCGTTTTTGCCCGGGGGGACCGCCGCCTGGGCGAAGCTTTGCTTGCCGCCCACCGCCTGGGCTGCCGCTTTGATGGCTGGACGGAGCACTTCGACTACAGGAAATGGGAGGAGGCCTTTGCCGCCTGCGGCCTTGATCCTGCCTTCTATGCCCTGCGCCGGCGCCCCTTTACTGAAGTCCTGCCCTGGGACCACCTGAGCCCCGGGCTGGCCAAGGATTTTCTCTGGCGGGAATACCAGCGGGCCCTCCGGGGCGAGGCCACCGTGGACTGCAGCCTGGTCAGCTGCAGCCAGTGCGGGGTGTGCCCGACTCTGGAATTGCCCATCCGCCTCCGGGGAGGTGACAAGGATGCTCCAGAAGCTGTGGGCCAGATTGATTAAGGGGCCCGAGGTTCGCTTTATTTCCCATCTGGATCTTGTGGGCACTGTCGAGAAGGCCCTGCGGCGGGCCCGGGTGCCCATGGCCTACAGCCAGGGCTTTAATCCCCAGCCCAAAATCGCCTTTGCTGCCGCCCTCCCCGTAGGCATGACCAGCTCCGGGGAATATGTGGAATTTACCTTGCGGGAAACCTGGCCCCTGGATCATTTCCGGGAGCAGGTGAACGGCCAGCTGCCCCCGGGGCTGAAGTTGGAGGAAGTGAAGGAGGTACCGGGGAAATACCCTGCCCTGATGGCCGTTGTCAACCTGGCCCGCTATCAAGTGGGGCTGGAACTGCCGGCAGGGGTCGCCTGGGAGCATTTTTCCCTGGCCTGGGAGGGCTTTCTGGACCGGGAGGAGGTAACAATTACCCGGCAGACCCGCAAGGGGGTGCGCAGGTTTAACCTTATACCCTATGTTCGCGCCTACCAGATCCATGGGGACGGCCCTGCCCCCATTACTGTCACCGTCGATCTTAAGCTGGGCCCCCGGGGAAGTGTCCGGCCCGCTGAGCTCATTGAGGCCTTTTGGGCCAACACGGGCTGGGCGGGCAGGGTGGTTTTTCTGCACCGGGAAGGGCTGTATATTGTCCGGGACGACGGGATCTATTCGCCCCTGACGGTAGAATTTTAACTGACTGGACAGCCTGAAAAAGGGCAAGGGGGCTCGTTGGGAAGGAGGTGAGGCGAATAGATGAAAAAAGAGATTGTGATCCATGTTTGCGAGGATGAGACCTGGGTAGCCCTTTTGGAAGACGGTTCTTTAGTTGAGATCTATCTGGAACGGCCCTTGAGCCGGCGGATCGTCGGCAATATTTACCGGGGGCGGGTAGAAAATGTTCTTCCCGGTATGCAGGCGGCCTTTGTCGATATCGGCCTGGAAAGAAATGCCTTCCTGTATGTGGATGATGCCCTGCCCCAGGGCCGCAATGGGGAACGTTGCCGGGGTGGGACAAAACCTGCCATCGAACAGCTGCTGCAGCCGGGTCAGGAAATCATTGTTCAGGTTATGAAGGAGCCCATAGGCAGCAAAGGGGCCCGGGTTACCACCCATCTTACCCTCCCCGGGCGGAGCCTGGTTCTCCTCCCCAATGTGGAGTATGTGGGGGTTTCCCGGCGGATAGGGGATGAAAAGGAGAGAGAGCGGCTGCGGGAGCTGGCCGAGGGCATCAGGCCCAGGGGCATGGGTTTAATTGTCCGCACCGTGGCCGAGGGTCAGGAGGGCATCGAGCAGCTGCAGCAGGATGTGGTTTTTTTGGAGCGCCTGTGGGGAAAGGTCAAGGAGCGGATGCGCAAGGGCCCGACGCCAGCCCTGATCTATAAAGATTTGGATTTGGTTTACCGGATTATGCGGGACCTCTACACCGAGGACATACAGCGGGTTACCGTAGATAACCGGGAAGTCCTGGAGAAGATCTACGACCTTTTGGAAATCTATGCACCCCATCTAAAGGAACGGGTCTGCTATTTCCCGCCGGAAAGGGATATTTTGCTCACCTACGGCCTGGAGGCAGAAGTGGACAAGGCCCTCAAGAGGAGAGTCTGGTTAAAGTCGGGGGGCTACCTGATCATCGATCAAACGGAGGCCCTGACGGCCATTGATGTCAATACGGGCAAGTTTGTGGGTACCACTAACCTGGCCGATACTGTCCTGAAGACCAATCTGGAGGCGGCCAGGGAAATAGCCCGGCAGCTGCGCCTGCGCAACGTCGGCGGCATAATAATAATTGATTTTATCGATATGAATAAGGAGGAGGACCAGGCAGCGGTTCTGTCTGCCCTGGAGGAAGAGTTACAGAAGGACAAGGTGAAGGCCCACGTTTTGGGTTTAACCCAGCTGGGCCTGGTAGAAATGACCCGGAAAAAGGTCCGCCAATCCCTCAACAATATTGTTACGAAACAGTGTCCCTTCTGCGAAGGCAAGGGTAAGGTATTGACGGAAGAGACCGTGGCCCTGATGGTGAAACGCCGCATTGAGAGACTCCTCCGGGAACGGAAGGTTCCTGCCCTGCTGGTGGAGCTGCATCCAGGGGTGGCAGCCCTGATGATCGGCAGCGGAGGCAGTAATCTGGGGGAATTGGAACGGCATTTTGGGCTTCCCATTTATATCAAGGGTAAAGAGGAGCTGCATATGGATGACATTATCCTCAAGATTTTCGAATCAGAAGAAGAATTGGCCCGCTACTGCCGGCCGGTGGCCGAAGGGGACCGGCTAACCCTGCGGGTAGAAGAACACCACATCTCCAACCCCCGGGACGGCATCAGCCGCCTCCACGGCTATGTCATTAACATAGAAAGGGCCGGCGATTATGTGGGCGAGTGGTTGGATGTGGAGATAACCAAGGTATTCCGGACCTACGCCAAGGCAAAAATAATCTCCCAGGTAAAGGAAGGGCCAGGGATTTGAATAAATAGGAAGGGGAAAGGAGCCGCCTGGCCAGACTTCCTTCCCTTTCCCCGCTCCTGCAGGGCAGGTGCCCCCGGGGAAAATAGAAGGGCTGTAAAGGAGGAAATTATCCTTCCTTTGTAGAAAGAAAGGAGAAAGTTCTAGGCAATTTTAGAAATTCCTTTGCCAAATAAATTGACTAAATATTATAAATGATTTTTGTGATGGGACTTTGGGCTGGGAGTGGTGATCTTGGCCAAACGTTTATTCCACTTGCGCGACGTGGTTGATGTAAATGCCCTGCAGGAAATACAAGACCGTTTTTCCGATGCCACCGGCCTTGCCTCCATAATAGTCGATTACCAGGGTAAGCCGGTGGTCCGCTACAGCAACTTCAGTGACTTTTGTGCCCGGGTGCGGCAAACGGCCAGCGGGCGGCAGGGATGTGAACAGTCCGATGCCCATGCCGGCCTGGAGGCGGCCAGGCAGGGGCGGCCCTATATTTACTGCTGCCATATGGGACTGGTTGATATTGCTGCCCCCATAATTGTCCAGGGGCAGTATTTAGGCTCCATCATGGCGGGGCAGGTTTTAGCGGAAGATGATCAATTGCTGCTGTTGGAGCGCATTGCCCGGCCTGGTATCAACCTGGCCCTGGAGCCGGAGTTAAAGTTTTTATTGAAGAAGATTCCCCTGATGCCCTTTGCCAAGATAAAGGCAGCGGGCCAGCTGATGTATACCATCGCCAATTCCATAGCCGAAAAGGGTGTAGCCAGCCTCATTCAGGAGGAATTGCACGAGCAAAAGATCCGCCTGATGGAAGAGATGAAATCCCGGGCCGAATTGGAGAGGGCCTTAAAGGAAGCAGAGTTGATGGTTTTACAGTCCCAGATCAACCCCCATTTTCTCTTCAACACCCTCAATGCCATCAGCCGCCTGGCCCTGCTGGAGGGGGCCGACAGGACCCAGGAGGTAGTCTATGCCCTGGCGGAATTACTCCGGGGCAGCCTGCGCAAGGCCGGTCAATTGGCCCCCCTCAGGGAAGAACTAAGCTATGTGCACAATTATTTGCTCATTCAGCAAACCCGCTACCCCGATCGGCTCAAGGTGGAATTTGATGTGGAAGAAGACTGCCTCCAGAGCGAAATACCCCTCCTTACCCTGCAGCCCCTGGTGGAAAATGCCATAGTCCATGGGCTGGAGCCCAAGGAAGCGGGGGGAACCCTGTGGCTTCGTATAATGCGCCTGGGGGACCAGGTGCAAATTGAAATCATCGACGATGGCTTGGGCATGCCAGAGGACGTGGTGGAGGAAATCAAGAAACTCGACCGAACCCGGACGGGCCGGTGCCATGTTACTGGCCTCGGTGTCAACAATGTAGTTAAGAGATTGCAGTACCATTTTGGTGACGAATTTCAATGGCAAATACAGAGTGAAATCGGCCAGGGAACCCATATAACCATATATTTACCCTATCGTCCCTCCAAGGTGGGTGATGTAACATGACCACAGTAGTAGTCGTCGACGACGAGCCCCTGGAGAGGGAAGCAATAAAATTTATCCTGCGCCGGGAAAGGCCCCACCTGAAGGTGGTCGGCGAGGCCGGCTGCGGCCGGGTGGGCCTGGCCCTGATAAAGGACTTGCAGCCGGACATCCTCTTCCTCGATATCAAGATGCCCGGTATTGGCGGTATAGAAGTTCTCCACCGGGTCAGGGAGCTTTCCATCAATTCGGAAGTTGTGGTCCTTACCGCCTATGACGAATTTGACTTTGCCCATGAAGCCCTGAAACTGGGGGCACGGGATTATTTATTGAAGCCGGCCCGACCCAGGGGTATACTGAAGGTGGTTGATAATATTTGCCGGGAAAGGGAGGAAGCGGCGGCCCGGCTGCGAAGGGCAAAGGAGATGGAAAAGCAGCTCTCTGAGGCCCTGCCCCACATTGCCAGGGGGCTGATCCTGGATCTCTGTTTTGGCCGGATTGGCGATCCCACCGCTGTCCAGGAAAGGGCCGCCCTGCTCAAAATAGGGGAGGGGCCCTACACGGTATTATATTTAATGATCGATGACAGGGGGGCTTGCGGCCAAGGGCAGGGGAAAAAGGAACAACTGCAGGTGGCCGGGCTATTGCAGGAAAGGGTGGAGGAGGACGGTGGCGCCCTGCTGGTTCCCTTTGGCCGGGACAGTTTTCTGGTTATAAAGGCCGGTGATGGGGGGCGGGGAGCAGGGGAATTGGCGGAGAAGATGCGGCAGGCCGTGGAGAAACTGGGACAAGTGACCCTGACTGTCGGGGTGGGTGAGACATGTCCTGATCTGCCTTTCCTCCAAAACTCCTATAGGGCTGCCGAGGCAGCCTGCCGTTATGGTACTTTGCTGGGTGGAAACCAGGTTATCTATGCCGGGGATGTGGACAGCATCAGGGGGGACAAGCTGGCCCCCTACCCCTATACCAAGGAAGAGGAATTAATGGCAGTGGTAGAGCTGGCAGAGGGAGAAAGGGCCTTCACCCTCCTGGAGAAAATCTGGCAGCAGCTGGTTACAGCCAGTGGGGGGGAAGAGCGAATCCTGCGCTTGCGCTCCTGGGAATTGGTGACAGGAATGGTCCGGGCTGCCCTGAAGGGTGGGGCGGAAGCGGGGGATGTGGCCAAAATGCAGGGCACCCTGCTGGAAAGGCTGGCAGCGGTTTCCGGGCTCCAGGAGATATACCATCTCCTCCAAGCGGCCCTGAAGCAGTCCCTCCAACTGGTGGAAGCCAGACAGGAAAAAGCCCACAGGGAGACCATTGCCCAGGCCAAGAGGTACATGGCCCAGCATTTTGCCAAACAGCTTACCCTGGAAGAGGTTGCCCGGCAGGTTCACCTTTCCCCCTATTATTTCAGCCGCCTCTTTAAAGAGAGGGAAGGCCTAACCTTTATTGAATATTTAACCAATCTCCGCCTTGAAGAAGCGAAACGGCTGCTCCTCAAAACCGAAGATAAAATCGAGGCCATTGCCCGGAGGGTGGGTTACGGGGAGGCCAATTACTTTAGCCGCCTCTTTAAACGCAAGGTGGGCATGAGCCCCAGTGAATACCGGAAACATTGCCGGTGAGGCTGAGGCAAGAAAAAATAGATTCATGACAAAAAAAGACAGGTTTCATTGCCTGTCTTTTTCCCTTTTCTAATGGGTTTTCAGATGCGGGAAAATTTGGGCAACAATCTATCGGATGTGAGCAAAAAATGCTACAGGGGGATATTTTCCGGCAAAGAACCTTTATAGCAGTAGGGTTATATCCAGGCAAAGGAGTCTTTCCAGTGTCCCAAAGGCAGAGGAAGGAGGTGGAGCGGCCCCGGTTATTCTCGGAAATACCTGGTTTAGAGCGGCATGCAACCAAAGGTAAAAAATGCCAAGGAAAGGGGTTGTGAAGAAAGTGGCACAAGAAGCTTTAGGAATGGTAGAAACCCGTGGATTGGTAGGGGCTATTGAGGCAGCAGACGCCATGGTAAAGGCAGCCAATGTCTCCCTGGTGGGCTATGAAAAAATCGGCAGCGGCCTGGTAACGGTTATGGTACGTGGTGACGTGGGTGCAGTTAAGGCAGCTACCGATGCCGGCGCAGCGGCTGCCCAAAAGGTGGGCGAAGTCGTATCTGTACACGTGATACCGCGTCCCCATAGCGATACGGAAAAAATCTTACCCCAGTCCTAGGGGAAGGGAAAAAAGCGCGGTGGAGGTGTTAAATAATGAAAGAAGATTTGGTGGAAAAGATTGTCCAGGAAGTATTAAAGAAGGCTAATGAGGCTGGAGGTCCACCCCAGGAGATAGCACCGGAGCAGGTAGACTACTGCTGCTCTCTGACGGAATTTGTCGGTGTTGGTTTGGGGGATACCATTGGTCTGGTCATTGCCAATGTAGATCCCATCCTCCACGAAAAGATGGGCCTTGATCCCAAATATCGTTCCATCGGTATTCTCGGCGGCCGCACCGGGGCAGGGCCCCAGATCATGGCTGCCGATGAGGCGGTGAAGGCGACCAATACCGAAATCGTGTCCATAGAGCTTCCCCGGGATACCAAGGGAGGGGCCGGGCACGGCAACTTGATCATCTTCGGTGCCGAGGAGGTCAGCGATGCCCGGCGGGCCATTGAAGTTGCCTTGAAGGAGCTGGAGCGGACCTTTGGTGATGTCTACGGCAACGATGCCGGACACCTGGAATTCCAGTACACGGCCCGGGCCAGCTATGCCTGTAACAAGGCCTTTGGCGCCCCCCTCGGCAAAGCCTTCGGTCTGACCGTTGGGGCCCCGGCGGCCATCGGTGTAGTCCTGGCCGATACGGCAGTGAAGGCAGCCAACGTGGAAATTCTTGGCTATGCCAGTCCGACCAATGGAACCAGTATGACCAACGAGGTAATACTCTTCATCAGCGGTGATTCCGGAGCTGTACGGCAAGCGATTATTGCCGCCAGGGAAGTAGGCATTCAGCTTTTGGCTAGCCTTGGCGCAAAACCAGAATCGACTACCCAACCCTATATCTAGGGGCGTCTCGGAAAGCCGGAAGCAAAGGAGGGATTTGCCTTGAAGAGATCTAAACGGTTCGAGGTGCTGGAGGCACGGCCCGTACACGAAGACGGCTTTGTCCGGGAATGGCCGGAAGTTGGCCTTGTGGCTGTAAATGGGCCCAATGATCCCAAACCGGGAATTAAAATTGAAAACGGTGTAGTTGTCGAAATGGACGGCATCAAACGCAGTGATTTTGATATGATCGACCAATTCATCGCCGACCATGCCATAAATCTGGAGATGGCGGAGAAGGTTGCCGCCATGGATTCCCAGGAACTGGCCAAAATGATCGTCGACATCAACGTCCCTCGGGAAGAGATCATAGCCCTGACCACTGCCATGACCCCGGCCAAGATCTGTGAAGTAGTCGGCTACATGAATGTAGTCGAAATGATGATGGCCCTCCAGAAAATGCGCTGCCGCAGGACACCGAGCAACCAGTGTCACGTGACCAGCGTCCGGGATAACCCGGTCCAGATAGCAGCCGATGCGGCAGAGGCGGCTATTCGCGGTTTTGATGAAATGGAAACTACCGTGGGAATTGTCCGCTACGCCCCCTTCAATGCCCTGGCCCTCCTCGTGGGTGCCCAGACGGGTCGTGGCGGAGTGCTGACCCAGTGTGCCCTGGAGGAAGCCACTGAGCTGCAGCTGGGCATGAAGGGTTTAACCAGTTATGCCGAGACCATCTCAGTCTATGGGACGGAGAATGTCTTTGTCGATGGCGACGATACTCCCTGGTCCAAATCCTTCCTGGCTTCTGCCTACGCGTCCCGGGGCCTCAAAATGCGCTTTACCTCCGGTACGGGGGCAGAGGTGCAGATGGGATATGCCGAAGGGAAATCGATGCTCTACCTGGAAGCCAAGTGCGTCTATGTGACCAAGGGTGCCGGGGTTCAGGGCCTGCAGAATGGTTCCATAAGCTGTATCGGGGTTCCCGGGGCAGTGCCCGGCGGGATCAGGGCAGTCCTGGCAGAGAACCTGATTGCGGCAATGCTGGACCTGGAAGTGGCCTCTGGAAACGACCAGACCTTCAGCCATTCCCCCTTCCGGCGGACGGCCCGGACCATGATGCAGTTCCTGCCAGGAACCGACTTCATTTTCTCCGGCTACAGTGCGGTCCCCAACTACGACAACATGTTTGCCGGTTCCAACTTTGACGCCGAAGACTATGATGACTACCTGGCCCTGCAGCGGGACCTGGTGGTAGACGGCGGCCTCCGGCCCGTTACTGAGGATGAAGTTATTGCCGTCAGGAACAAGGCTGCCCGCGCCCTGCAGGCCGTATTCAGGGAGCTGGGCCTGCCGCCCATTACCGATGAAGAGGTAGAAGCGGCCACCTATGCCCACGGCAGCGACGATATGCCCGAGCGCAACGTGGTGGAAGACCTGAAGGCAGCCCAGGAACTCTTTACCGGTCCCATTACCGGTTTGGACGTGGTAAAGGCCCTGGCGAAGAACAACTTTACCGATGTAGCCATCAACGTTCTGGAAATGCTCAAGCAGAGGGTTTCTGGCGACTATCTCCATACTTCGGCTATAATTGACAGCAATTTTGTCGTCCAGAGTGCTGTCAATGATGCCAATGACTATGCCGGTCCGGGTACAGGCTATCGGCTGACCGGAAAACGCTGGGAAGAAATTAAAGACATTCCCTTTGCTATCCGACCGGAAGAAATTGGCCAGTAGATACCAGGGGAAAGGGGTGAAGGCCATGCAAGTTGACGAAAAATTGGTAAGGCAGATAGTAGAAGAAGTGCTCTCCGGCATGGGCCAGGGGACGGCTGCTCCCAAACTGGAAACTGCAGGGGCAGGACCTGTCAGTGGAGTGGACTTTACCGAGCTGGGCATTGCTGAGCAGGGCACTAAAGCCGATGAGGTTGTCATTGGCCTGGGGCCGGCCTTTGGTGTCTATCAGGTCAAGACCATCAAAGGCATTCCCCATGCCGCCGTTTTAAGGGAGCTAATTCCGGTATTGAAGAAGAGGGTGTCGCTGCCCGGGTGATACGGGTG
>CZCA01003315.1_pt1 | contig 11420 bp, 10 predicted proteins | sample 591981 | NCBI WGS metagenome assembly CZCA01 (sample SAMEA3556810, study PRJEB10932) | anaerobic digester metagenome
CTGCAAAGCCACTGACATGACGTACATCCCCATGCAGAAGAGGCATATGAGATGACCGGTATGAAGGAGGCAATCCCTTACGATTTCGCGATGCACCTAAAACCCTGCTGCTAGCAGAGCGCCTTTAGAAATTTCACGCCTGCAAGGTGAAGGAATAATGCAATTATTCAAGAAGAAGCATGGCATAATGTTCTCCACCAGAAAATGTAGGAGTGAGAAGAGTGAGTAATGTGAAGACGAAAGCTGTGGTTACTCTAGTAATCAAGATTGTCGCCTTAACTTTTGCCCTACTAATCATCCAGGCTGTCGCATCGCAAGTAGCAGGCCTAAATGCCTCCTCACAGCAAGTAGATCCGGCGATAGCAGGACAATACGCGCTCTTAACTTCTTTCTCACGATGCCCTTCTCTCAATGGGCATGGAAGCTGGCATTACTGGCCGTAATCTATATCCTTATCTATATTTCTTTCGGCCAATTCGTTTTCATGCCCCTAGCAGGAGACGCCTTCGAGGAATTCTATGCCGGCTTGGAAATGCCTCAGTGGATCCTTCTACTCCAAGCAGCAAGGGCACTGATCTGGGTGGCCCTTGCTGTACCTGTCATTCGCATGATGAAAGGTCCCCGGTGGGAAGCGGGATTAGCTGTAGCCTTGCTTTTCTCCGTGTTGATGGGCGCCCTTCTCTTAATACCTCAAGATATCATGCCTGACGCGATAAGAATGGCGCACTTTGCTGAAGTCACTCTATCGAACTTCCTCTATGGCTGGGTTGTCGTATTTATCTTGAATTATCGGCGTGCTCTCAAAAAGCCGATATGTTCTGGAACTTGGGGCTAAATAGGGCTTGGCAGCAAATTGCGAGAGCGCATTGCATGAGGGAGGGATTCTCGCGCTAAACGTCGAAGATTGTCGCCGGATACGCAGGACATGAGGAGGAGCACTTATGAGATTAAGAAACGTTAGCGCGCTTTCGCTTGCATTATTCATAGTTTGCTGTCTCATACTAACTTGCCGGGTTCAAGGCGCAGCAGCCCCCGAAACCCGCCGAATCGTGGACCAGGCAGGAAGAGAAGTTGTCATCCCTGCCACCGTAAACCGGATAATCACCACATGGCAACCGGCCACATGCATGGTGTTTGCCGTAGGAGGCCAGTCTAAGCTGGTAGCCGCCGATTGTGCCTCTTTGCAGAGCGATTTTCTGACTCAAGTTCATCGTCCCATCGCCGGACTTCCCAAGATCGGCTGCAAGAGCCGCGGCCTGAACGTCGAGCAAATGATAGCGTGCGATCCCGATGTTGTCATTTTGTCTGAAGGCAAAGATTCTGCCCATATCATAGACCAGTTAGCATCCATGGGGATACCTGCTCTTATTCTGGTGCCCGAAGACCTGGAGAAAATGAAAGAAGCAGCATTCATCCTAGGCGACCTTCTAGGCTGTGAAGACCGGGCAGGAAGACTCATCGCTTACTATGATGAGAAGCTGGCAATGCTCAACGAAAAGCTAAAGGACATCCCTTCGGAAAATCGTCCCCGCGTTTACCTGGCAGGCGCTCACGGAATGCTGTCAACATGCTCAAAAAACATGTATCAGCACTTCATCATTGAGCAAGCAGGCGGCATCAATGTAGCAGAAGAGCTTGAAGGACACTGGAACAGGATCTCTGCGGAACAGTTGGTCAAATGGAACCCGGATGTTATCGTCTCTGTCGTATATTCTCCTTCAGCAACGCCTGACGAGATCAAAAGCAGTCCACAACTTACAGGCGTCAATGCTGTTCTGGACGAACGAGTTTATTTATTCCCGTCGAACCTTGAACCATGGGATTACCCTGAGCCCAGATCCATCCTGGGGATGATTTGGCTTGCGAAAATCCTTCATCCTGATGTCTTTACAGATCTGGATGTCTTAGAAGAAGCTGATGCTTTTCACAAAGAGTTTTTCGGGAAGACGTTTACAGGACTCGGAGGTAAATTAGACCTCCCGCCAGAGAAAACTTCGCAGGAGTTCTAGGTAATGAAAAACAGCCTGAGACTATTGCTTGCCGCATGCTTTGTGGTAATTGTCTTCTTGGGTTCAATGATGTGCGGAAGATATCCTATAGGACTCAAGGACATACTGACATTTCTATCGGCAAACCATTCCGTCGTGAGGTTTCAAGAACCGGCTGTCAATGTCCTGTATCATATTCGATTACCACGTATCTTCCTTGCTTTGTTAGTCGGTGCGTCTTTGTCAATGTCAGGCACATTATTTCAAGGCATGTTCCGCAACCCTTTAGTTTCCCCGGACATTCTCGGCGTCACATCAGGATGCTGCTTCGGGGCAGCCCTCGGCATACTCTATCCTGGGACAAGCCCTCTTCTCATTCAGTTGCTGGCTTTCTCATTCGGTATTCTGGCTGTGATCCTTACATATACTATAGCCTCACTCAGCCGAGGACAACGTGTGGTCATGCTGGTGCTTGCCGGAAGCGTGATTTCCGCTTTCTTCTTTGCAGCCCTGTCGTTCCTAAAGTATATCGCAGACCCTTATGAACAGTTGCCTGCAATTGTCTTTTGGATAATGGGGGGATTCCACAGGGCGTCGTGGGACATGGTACGAACACTTCTCTTTCTACTCGTCCCTTGTATGGTGTTTCTGATTCTGACTTCATGGCGCCTGAACGTCCTTTCATTAGGAGACGAAGAGGCAGCCTCACTTGGCGTAAATGTCAAACTACTGAGGCCTGTCCTGATCATAGTAGCTACTCTCATGACTTCCTGCTGTGTAAGCGTATCAGGAACCGTTTCTTGGGTAGGACTGGTCATCCCCCACATAGCTCGCCTTACAGCCGGGGTCAACCACGATACTTCCATGCCTATGTCAATGTTATTGGGATCAGGTTTCATCCTCCTTGTGGACGACCTCGCCAGGACAATGACTGCATCTGAAATCCCAATCAGCATACTTACCTCAGCTATCGGCGCTCCGTTTTTCGCATACTTGCTAATAAAGGAAGGGCAGAAAAGTGCCTTTAGATAATAACGGCTGTATCGAAGTAAACAATCTCCGTTTCAGTTACGCCCAAGATTGCGTAATCAAAGATTGCTCCTTTCGTATTCCACGAGGGGTACTATGCTGCCTCCTGGGACGCAACGGGTCAGGGAAAAGCACTCTATTGCGCCTGATAAACGGCACCCTCCAGCCTGATTCCGGTCACGTTACCGTGGACGGAATAGATGTCCACAGCACACAAAGAGCGATTACCGGCCGGAAGTTAGGATTCGTTCCTCAGAAGCATAACCACGTTTTCCCTTATGGAGTCCTGGACATGGTAGTAATGGGCAGAACCCCTTACCTGGACATCTTCAGCAGACCCAGTAGGGAAGATTACCTGATCGCGGACAGGGCTTTGGATAGGGTGGGCATCTCACACCTCAGAGACCGGAGTTGCGCTGAAATAAGCGGCGGAGAGGAACAGCTCGTCTTCATAGCACGCGCTATTACGCAAGAAGCCGACTACTTCCTTCTTGATGAACCCACATCCCACCTGGATTTCGCAAATCAACACATGATACTTGCCACAATACGAGGACTTGTGAAAGAGCAAAAGTGCGCAGCAGTTGTGGCTATGCATGATCCGAATCTCTCTTTACGGTTCGCTGACCATATAGTAATGCTGGACAATGGAACGATTATACACGAAGGGCCGACAGAAGAAGTCATGACAGAAGACCACTTAGAACAGCTTTATGACATCAAGGTGAAAGTCGCTGATGTGGGAGGAGGCGGGAAATACATCCTAGCTCGTCCCGGTCTCTCTTTTGATATCAATTAACCATTTGGCGACTCTATTTGCCTGCGCCATCATATCGCTATCCATGAACACACTACTCGAATACACCTAAATGTATTACCTGTCCTAAGCCCCTTTTCCCCAAGAAGTCTCTTGAAGTCCTTGAGCACGCAAATCCCTAAAAGGGAAACTAACAAGGTTAGTCGAATGTTAATAATCAACCGGATTCAAATCTACATTCGATTTAGTAAGAAAGAATCGCCTAAGACAGGGGGTTATTGATTGTGAGAAACCTCATCAGCCTTGCATTGAAATCGCATGGCGCTGATTATGTTGAAATTCGCATTGAAGACCATGAACGAACCAGAATCTCTCTCCGCGGCAAGCAGGTAGATGAGCTCTCTACTGCGCACTCTATGGGAGGATGTGTCCGCGCATTGGCGAACGGTGGGTGGGGATTTGTGTCTTTCAATGATATCGAGAATCTCCAAGATCATGTGAAGCTCGCCGTAAACCAGGCAAAACTAGTAGGAAACAGCGGAGCAATCCTCGCTCCCACAGAACCGGTGGAGGACTTTGTTACTCCGGAGCTTGTCAAGGACCCGAGAGGAATCAGTCTGACAGACAAGAAAGCCCTGCTTGAGGATTACAACAATATCATGTTGGGCTACAGTCCAAAAGTACAAACTACCAGCGTGGCTTATGTGGATAGGTACTCCAAGAAGTATTTTGCCAATTCAGAAGGCACATTCATTGAACAACAGTACTGCGATGTCGGCGCCAATTTTACTGCATTCGCTAAAGACGGTGACAATGTCCAGCAAATGTTCACGACTGCCGGGGGGATAACGGGATTCCAGGTAGTGGAAGGATTACATGAAGATGTCCGAGATGTAGCCAAGCGGGCAGTGGAATGCCTGGACGCAAAGCCTGTAAAGGGTGGTCAATATACCGTAATTCTTGATCCCGGGCTTGCAGGAGTCTTTGTTCATGAGGCTTTCGGTCATCTAAGCGAATCTGACTTCATCTACGAAAACGACAGGATGCGTGACATCATGGTGCTGGGCAAGGAATTCGGCGCGCCTATCCTGAACATCGTAGATTCAGCAGCTCTCCCCGGGCAAAGAGGATCATACAAGTATGATGACGAGGGAGTCCCTGCATCCAAAACCTATCTGATAAAGGATGGTATCCTCGTGGGAAGGCTCCATTCCCGGGAGACCGCCGGAAAGCTCGGAGAGGGGACTACAGGAAACGCCCGCGCAATTGATTACCGGCATCGTCCCATTGTGCGCATGACTAATACTTTCATTGAAAACGGCGCTTCACGCTTTGAAGACATGATTTCCGGCATAGATGAAGGCATTTATGCAGTTGATGCATACGGTGGCCAAACCACTATGGAAATGTTCACTTTCAGTTCGAGAGAGGCATTCATGATCCGCAACGGGAAAATTGCGGAACGCGTCCGTGATGTGGTATTGACCGGAAACGTCTTTGACACTCTGAAGAATATTGACGCCATAGGCGATGATTTCAAGCTCTCAGGGGGCGGAACCGGGGGGTGTGGGAAAGGCGCGCAATGGCCGCTGCCGGTCTCTGACGGTAGCCCGCACATAAGGATTAGAAACGTGGTTGTAGGAGGTAGGTAGCAATGGAGAGTTTGCTTAAGAAAGCTGTAAGATGCGCCGACGCGGCTGAAGCATATTGTGTCACAAGCGAAGAGGTTCCTGTGTCATTCGAGGCAAACAGACTGAAGCGCCTGGAGACTAAAAGGACTACCGGACGCGCCCTGCGGGTCATTTGGCAAGGACGCATTGGACTGGCTGCATCTACAGTAATAGACGGCTCCGGAGAAGACGACTTAGTTAGAATGGCTGTGGAGTCATCAGAAATCGGTGAAACAGCGAAATTTGACTTCCCAGGCCTGTCAACGGAGAATTCTACACTGCCCAGGCCTCGAATATATGACCCATCTATCGTTGAGATAGGCGCGGACGAACTTGTGGATACCGGCAAGAACATGATAGGCATCATAACCGGCTATGATTCTGAGATCCGCTGCGATGCCCAACTCACGCGTGGAGTCGAAGAAGTGACAATTGCCAACTCCAATGGCGGCGGAGGCTCCTACCGAAAAACAGTACTCTTTGGCTCACTTGTAGCAACAGCCATTGACGGTAACGATATACTTACAGTCTACCGGGGTACAGGTTCATGTCGCAATGTCCTTGACTTCCAAGGCCTTGCCGACGACGTCCTGGAGGTATTGAAACTTGCCAGAAGAGTAGTACCTGCTGACACCGGTCAACTGCCTGTTCTTTTTACGCCCCGGGGCATCATGCCTCTTCTCTTGGCTCTCAGGGCAGGATTCAACGGCAAGACAGTCTTCCAAGGCGCATCTCCGTTAGCAGGAAAGACAGGTTTCAAAGCTTTTGATTCCCGGCTTTCAATATACGACGATGCTACCTTGGATTATGCTATTGGGAGCTCGCCGATGGACGAGGAAGGCGTTCCTACACAAAGGACGCCGCTTGTTGAGGAAGGAAGAGTGGAAAGCTTCTATTACGATCTTCAGACTGCAGGACTTGCCGGAACCAAGAGCACAGGTAACGGATATAGGGCGACACGCTCAGGCGATGCTTTTGAAGGCCCTCCGACTCCCACAACTTCAAATGTAATCATATTGCCAGGGGATATAGATCTTACTGATATGATCTCCGGCATGGATCGGGGAATCATCGTTGACCAGACTATTGGGGCCGGCCAAGGCAATATTTTAAGCGGTGAATTCTCCATCAATGTCCACCTGGGATTCAAGGTGGAAAAAGGCAAGATCACAGGGCGAGTCAAAAACACAATGGTGGCAGGCAATGCTTTACAAGCGCTAAACGATATAGAAGCCATGAGCAAACAGACTGAGTGCGTATATGGGCAATACTCTTCTCCTTGGTTCCTGTTCAGATCCTTGGGTGTAGCCACAAAAGGCAACTAGGCCTCAGACATTGCCAGGTAGATCACGATGAAGGATTGCCAATTCCATCAGGTGTACGTATCGTGCTGGGTTGCCTTAGCAAAATTCGGCCCGTAGGCTATTGGCCGAATTTTGATACCCCTCGTTGCAATCACCGGCAACCCAAGATCCTGGAAAACGGACGAAGATTAACGGATTCGCATTTAAGATTATCAGTAATCATCGACATTTAAAAGGTGGCTTTACCGTGGAAATCGATGCTGTTAGGATTACCCGTAAATATCCTCTGGCCTTTAAGAAATACCCGACTGATGCAGGGTATGACATGTATGCCATTAGTTCTACGATACTTTGGCCATTCGTACCGAGAAAAATACCGCTGAATATTAAGGCGAGCATCCCGGAAGGAGTATTCGGCCGCATTTGTGGTAGATCCAGTCTAAATGCTGAAGGGATATCTATACTGTCAGGGACAGTCGACTCAGGATATGTCGGCCAAATATTTGCAGTTGCAGTAAATCTGACACTGATACCGCGCAGAATTCGAGAAGGCGATCGCATTGCTCAGCTTATCTTCATTCCGTTCTGCACTGCCAAGATAAGAGAAGTCGACGACCTGCCGTCCACTCCCCGCGGAGATTCGGCATCAGGTTCAACGGGTAGGAGATAGCCGGAGGATGTTTTGAGTGTTCCGGCAAGATGCGGAAACAAGCCCCGTCCAAAAGACGGGGCTTATCCTTCTTCCTATTCACACAATGCTATAACCTTGATTTCAACCTTGACGTCTTTAGGCAGCCTGCTGACTTCAACACAAGCCCTTGCAGGAAGTGAATCGCCCAGAAACTCCCCATACACCTTATTAATCTTGGGGAAATCATCCATATCCTTAATGAATACGGTGGCTTCCACTATTTCGTCAAGGGATGAGCCTCCCGCTTCAAGGACTGCTTTGACGTTACTCAGGGACTGCAGTGTTTGATCCTCGACACTTTCCGGTATCTCCCCTGATACAGGATGAACCGGGAGTTGGCCTGACACAAACAGAAAGCCGTTCCCTTTTACGCCTTGCGAATAAGGCCCTATTGCTTTAGGCGCAGCATCTGTGTTGACATATTGCTTCTTCATTTGCTACTACCAGCTCCTTACATTTCATTAGGTTGCATTGTGCGATCCTCTGACTATATTTTGCCGATCGCATCCTATATAATTCGACACATATCGCGTGACACGTCCGAAAAGTGGCGGTTCACTTCTTGGGGCGGCTTCTTCGAGTCTGATAGCTCTGGAATTTCAGCTCTTTCTGAAGGATTTGGGAGTCCAGCGTGCTATCCCCTACCCAATGCGGGGAAGCTGTGTCCATACTCTCCAGTAGCGTATTCACTTCATTAATCTCATCATTGATCTCCACATCCGGCATGGGCGCCCTATTTGACAGATCGGACAGGGTATCCAATCGCTCCTGTAAAACCTTACGTCCGGTTTCAAAGTCACCTCTCGTCACTGCCTGTGCGCTCTCGTCTTTGGCGACAGCAGTTCTAATCAACTCCACTACCTTAATGACTTCGAAATTGGGTTCAAAGGCGTCCTCGGGACCGCTTGCTGCAGTAAGCTTCGCTGTCACTTGAAGTGTAACCACGTCAAGATCCCCTGTAGCGCCGGTATAGTCTAGCACCAGCTTAAATACACCGTGTTCTCCCGGAGGTAAGGGGGGATGATCGATCTGTAATGCGAGAATCTTTACTTCGTTTTCATACATATCCGGAAGCTCGATACTTGCACCTGTAGCCGTGAATGCCGGTTCATATCCTAGCACTCCTGCTACATGGCAACCGTTCAAGCCTTCCATGGATATGCTAATAGCCTGGGCAATAACGGAAAGCAGCCCTTCTAGTTCATCGGCAAACACTTTGGGAATCTCGTCAGGATTACTTACATAGTAATAGTGCCCTTGACCTGCCTCTGCCAGCGTCATAAGGAGATCTTCATTGAAGCTGGCCCCGACTCCGACAGTGGAAACAGAAACCCCCTTCTCCGCCATACCTTTAGCCTTGTCAGCAAGGAGAGAAGGCTCGGTAATCCCAACGTTGGCCTCGCCGTCTGTAAGAAGAAGAATTCGATTTACTTTTCCCGGTCTAGATTCCTTCAGGACTTCCCTGTAACCTCGGAGAAAACCGCCTGAAAGATTGGTACTGCCGCCGGAAGAAATGGACTTGACAACCGTCTTCAAGCTATCCTTATTGGTAACATTTTGCGACGGGCAAATTACGTCAACATCTTGGTCAAAGGTAATAATAGACAGGAAGTCACAAGATGCGACTTGATCCACCACAAAACTCACAGCCTCTTTCACAAACCCAAGAGGCTCGCCATGCATTGAACCACTTCTATCCAGCACAAGAGCAAGGTTAAGTGGAAGGCGATCATCTTTACCGGTTGTCTCAGCTTTTCCCGCTACCAGCTTCACCAGCGCCCAAACGGAACCGGGACGCCCGGGCCACAGCATGTTATGACTCAGCGATACTTCAACTTGGACTGCAGTCCCTTTCTCCTTGCTTCCGGCAGACTCGGACATGACAATCCCTCCCGGCAAGCCTTATTAGACTTAGAGTCCGGCTATCAACTCTATCTCTACTTCAGCCCCACGAGCAAAAGCTAACACTCCAACACATCTCCTAGATCATGCACTAGTGAATCATGAGCTGCGCTGTGGAGTTGATAGTTTCTCCGTCTGAAGCTATCCTTCAATCGTGTGGGAACATATTATGGGTAGGTTCAGCAACCAACTTCTAGATATTGACAAGAAGTCCTGCCAATGTGCAGCAATTTCTCCTCCATATCCTGAGGATTTCTATATGCATCATACCGTCTACCGTCTGCGCCCGATGCACCGCAATACGAGCATCCAAAGCCAATGAGATATCGCAGCATTGCCCGACAGGATGTGCAATAGAGAAGATCATGCCGGCCGTTTCTTAAAGAAGTCCAGAGCAACCTCGGGAAACATGATATACGTCAGGACATCCTCTTCCTTGCGGGGATACTTCCCTATCAACGAGCGCGCACTACCAAGTTCAGCATCCAATAGGTCCGCAGGTCTGGTTGTTATGACTTCCTCATTCCCGATAATCATCTGTCTCACTTCATCAGATATAGGCGCAGGTGACCTCCCGTAAAGACCCTTAACATAATCCTTAATCTCTCGGGATTTGATAGCATACCTCTGGCCTGTAGCAACATTTAGAACTGCCTGTGTACCGACAATTTGACTCATAGGAGTCACTAGCGGAGGATAACCCATCTCTTCGCGAACCCTGGGCACCTCAGCCAATACTTCATCAAGCTTATTGAGCATTCCTTGGGCTGTAAGTTGAGCCCTAAGATTAGAAAGCATTCCGCCTGGAATTTGCCATCTTAGGGCATCTGCATTCACAACAATGGGCGTAGCTACATCCTGATAGCGCAACTTCATACTCCTGAAATATGAGCCGATATCCGCCAGAGTCTCAAGATCCAGTCCCGTATCATAAGGCGTGCCTTTAAGCGCGGCGACGATGGTCTCTGTAGGAGGTTGGCTTGTCCCAAGAGCCAGCGCAGAGACAGATGTGTCCACACAATCTACGCCGGCTTCAATAGCCTTCAAATATGCCATGCTTGCCATCCCGCTGGTGTAATGGCTATGTAATTGCACGGGTATCGTAAGCGCTTCCTTTAGACGTGTTATCAGATTATGTGACGCATAGGGAGTCAAAAGGCCGGCCATATCTTTGACGCAGATAGAGTCAGCCCCCATCTGTTCAAGGGTCTTAGCAGTGCTGACGTAATGATCTGAGTTGTGTACCGGACTTAATGTATATACGACACATGCTTGGACGTGCGCACCCGCCTTTTTTGCGGCCTCCATTGCCTTTGCCATGTTTCTTACGTCATTGAGAGCATCAAAGATCCGCATTATGTCGATGCCTTCTGTTACTGCATGAGTGACGAAAGCCTCTACTACATCATCAGGATAGTGGTGGTACCCAACAAGATTTTGGCCTCGAAGAAGCATCTGGAGCGGGGTATTCTTCAGTCTCTTCCTAAGGGCTCTGAGCCTTTCCCACGGGTCTTCGTCCAGATAACGAAGGCAAGCATCAAACGTAGCACCACCCCACATCTCCAGTGAGAAGTAACCGACACTATCCACTGTATCAGCTATCTTAAGCATGTCTTCAGTCTTCATCCTGGTTGCAAGAAGTGATTGGTGCCCGTCGCGGAATGCAGTCTCAGTAATTCTGACAGGCCTCGCGGCGATAGGATTGCTCTGTGTCGTGATGCTTGCATCAGTTCTCATCTTCGGAACCATCCTCTCTGACTATCTCAATTACGAATTACGCTCTCATCCGAGAATCGAAAGAAGAACACCTGCGGCCAAGGCAGATCCAATAACGCCTGCTACGTTTGGCCCCATCGCGTGCATAAGAAGGAAATTGCCAGGGCTCGCTTCTTGACCCACCTTTTGACAGACTCTCGCAGCCATGGGTACCGCAGATACCCCAGCTGCGCCAATTAGAGGATTGACCCTTCCTCCGGTCAAGATACACATTAGTTTCCCCAGTAGGACTCCACCCGCCGTGCTCACTGCAAAGGCAACCAACCCTAGAATGATGATTCTTATCGTGTCAATTCTGAGAAA
>CZCA01005093.1_pt1 | contig 11417 bp, 9 predicted proteins | sample 591981 | NCBI WGS metagenome assembly CZCA01 (sample SAMEA3556810, study PRJEB10932) | anaerobic digester metagenome
GCCCCCCCCCAATAGAGCCCGCGCAGAGACTCCGCCACCTCGCCCAGCGTCCTTCTTGCGTTCGGCACAGTTCCCATAAGCTGGTTCGCTCCTGAATAAGAAACCAAAGACTCCTCTTAGGAGCTTCCGGCGCGCGGCACATTGATTCCCGACTTCTCTATCCCTCTATAGTTCATAAGATGCTCTCCGAGCGGACCATCGAGAAGACCTTTTCCTGCCAGTATCTGGAGTGACGGAAAGCCTGACCTATCGTTCGCTTCTAATATCACCGGTCCTTCATTAGTAACCGCCACATCCCATCCAATGCAATATAAATAAGGAAACTTCCGAGAGCCATCCTTAGCAATCTCAAGAATCTTGGACCACTCTGGAACCACTTTCCCAGTGATCTGAACTCCTGTCCGGGGATGAGCAGTACCGAACACCGCAATGCCATTTTCTGCATGAAGGGTTCTTCCTAGCACACCGGATTTGAGATCGATTAGCGCGACAACACCACCGCCCTCAAAATTATCCGCAGGGCTATCTCCATATCCGAAACGCATAACAGCACCAAGGATTTGTGGGGTACCGTCGTTAACCGTGACGACACGAACGGTGCAGACAACATTCTCCACAATTTCTGATGTAAAGAAATGAGGCAATGCTAGGCGCTGGACAATCCACGACTTTGCTTTATGGCTGTTGATGTGATCTAAGACATCCTCAAGAGTAATCCGAATTCCGCTTGGTCTCCCGATCCATGACTCGTCATCGATACGCTTCCCCAAAGCGAGCGCTCCTACTCCGCGCTGTTCACTAGTGGGCTTGAGGAAGAAATTTTCTATATTTTTCTGTTTAAGGATCACCTCAAGCTCACTTAAACCACTAGCACAGAACCAAGGCAAGCATTCCTTGACAGGAGCATAACTTGCAATGATCTCTAGAACAGGCAGTTGATGCACCATACATAACAAATGAAATATTTTTTTATCTTTAGTTACTATCCTGTGCTCAACAGAGTTTATGCAAGAATAAGTACGGCCCAACATATAGTGGCCAATATATTTTCTTTTATCGGGCCAAGTTATGCTCTTACGATATAAGGCTAGGTAGTAGTAATCGGAGGCAGTAACCGCATTATTTAGCAGCAAGATCAACTGCTCATACAGCCTGAGCGGGAGAGAAGGATACTCCCCCCCCTTTTTCTCAAAGTGGATTGGCAGCTCACCAAGATAATGTTTGAGTGCACCAACATATCTTCTTATCGCTAACAGCATTGCAACCCCATTTACAATTATTCAAAATCCAAAAGTCTATGCGCCAACATCCGACCGCCAAGAATTTTCTCGCCACAGACACTCAAGTGGTCACCATCTCGAAAAATCAGACAATCGCCCTCAACTATTTTTGTCCTCTTACCGAGCCCAAGACTCTCGACGAGGGACAGGTACTTGATAGGGAGCGTTCTGCTTTCAGCTTTTCTTGCTAGGGCATCATCAAGCCGCTCGTAGTTGCTCACCAGTCCTGGGTCAATCCGATACCCACCCTTCAGTAGCTCCAACAGACTTCGCCTTGAAAAGTGCAGCTCCAGGTAGGGCCCGAGCCATGTCACCTTGACGCTGCGCGAAATCCTCTCGAGGTACTCGACGGTTTTCTGGACGTGCTCTTCGTCAATAGGGTGCTGTTCGATGGTTGCGCGCCGGAACATCCTTCTCGAGCCCTCTCCACCATCGGTGTCTTTAAGCAGGTAGAACCCCGCCTGGTTGTAGAGAACATGCGCAATGTCCTTCGCATGCTTCCGCGCAAACGTCTCGAATGCATCGTAGTGGCAGTTCGGCAGGTTGGCATGTGGCCGGCAACGTCCCTGCGCGACGCCGACCAGAAACGCTGCAGCGTCGTTCCGGTACAGCGCGCCATAGATGTTCATGGCATGGGAATCGCCCAGGACGACCAGGGCCGGGCCGTGCTTCTTTGCGCATTCGTCGAAGCGGCGGATGAACTTTTCGTCCACATTCATCTGCCAGAACATGCACTCGCCGTTATCGGGCATGTCGGCGACCATGGTGTCGCGGGTGTGCTTCTCGATGATGTCGAACAATGCGCGGTCTTCGGCCGACAAGGCCATGCGGTAGTGGTCGTAGAAGCCGTTCTTCAGATGCGTCAGCGCCCCGGCGCTCATCAGCACCACGCTGGCGAACGCCGCAGCCGCAAAGATCGTGTTGCGCCCGAGCTTGCGGCGGTCGCGAAAGGGCCATTCGATGTAGCGCCACGTCAGGTAGGCCAGCACAAGCGCGACAATGGCGAGCGCGACGAAGACCCAGGTTTCGGGCTCGTGCGGGCTGCGCAGACGGGCGAATGCGAACAGGGGCTGGTGCCATAGATATGCGCTGTAGCTGATCAGCCCGATCTGCACCATGGGTCGGGTAGCAAGCAGGCGACCGACGCGCGTACGGGGTGTGGCAAACAGAATGATCAACACGGTGCCGACGGTCGGCGGCAGGGCACTGAAGCCGGGAAACGGAGTCAGTTCGTCGTAGGCGAAGACCCCGTACGCGATGAGCACCAGCCCGACGCCGGCCAGGGTCTCGGCCATCATCGGGCGGGCGTCGCCAAGTGCGTGCCGCCTGTGCGCCAGATGGAAGGCGGCGAAGGCCCCGAGCAGCAGCTCCCACATCCGGAAGGGCAAGAGGTAGAAGGCCGCATCGGGATAGCGGTGTGCGCTCCATTCGGCAAAGCCCAGGCTCAGCACCGCCACGGCAGCGAGCACGGCCAGGATCCACCGCCGGCCCAAGCGCCAGGCGAGCATGAGGAACAGGGGAAAGAGCACGTAGTACTGCTCTTCAACCGCCAGGCTCCAGGTATGCAGCAAGGGCTTGAGCTCGGCGGCTGCATTGAAGTAGCCGCTTTCGAGCCAGAAGAGGATGTTCGAACCGAAGAGCGAGACGGCCACGACGCTCTGGGCAAAGTCCTTCAGCTCACGCGGCGACATCCACAGCCAGGCGAAGGGGATGCACACGAGCATCACGAAGATGAGCGCGGGCAGAATCCGCCGGGCGCGCCGTTCGTAGAATCCGGTGAGGGTGAACTGCCCTGCGGCCAGCTCGGCGAGAATGATCGAGGTGATCAGATAGCCGCTGATCACGAAGAAGACATCGACACCGACGAAGCCGCCGGCAAAGGTTTCGAACCCCGCGTGGAACAGGATTACCGGCAGGACTGCGAGGGTGCGCAGGCCATCGACTTCGGGTCTGTACTGCATGGCGGCGATGGAGTGGTGGTCAGGCGTTGTGGTCGCGCGCAAGCGCCTGGAACACCCCGTGCCGCACCGAGTGCCCGAGGCGCTGGAACACGGGGATGGAGACGTAGCTGTTCATTTCGATGAGCAACGGGCCGTGCTCGGTGATTGCGACATCCCAGCCGAGGCTGCGCGCCGAGGTGAGGTTCTGGTGGGCCCGGGCTGCGAGGGCGAGCGCCTCGCGCCAGAAGGGGACGACGAACCCGGAAATCCGGGCGCCGGATTCGGGATGCGCTTCATAGGTCTGCTTGCCCGGCCAGACGAAGCCGCTGCTCAAGGCTCCGGTTTCGAGGTTGACGTGTGCCGCGATGCCGCCCGCGCCCACGTTGTCGACCAGTGACGAACCCCGCCCCATCTTGAGGATGACGGCGGGAAATTCGACATCGCCGCGATCGGTCAGTGTGGTCAGGATGCGCAGGGTATTGACCGCTGTCGCGGAGAATGCGGCCAGCGCTGAGTGCTGCTTGACGTGCTGCTGGAAGATCAACCCTTCCGGGTCGCCGGCCACCCGGTGGAGGTAGTCCTCCACCCCGACCGCGCCGCCACGGCGCAGCGTGAGCGTGCGCGAAGCGGGATCACAGTCGATGATGAGGTCGAAACCATGCCCATGACCGCCACCATAGGGCTTGGTGACGATCGGCTTGTCGAGCGCGGCAAGAAAGGTCAGCAGCACGTCGGGGTCGCCCGAATAGGGCTGCCCACCCAGCATGCCCCGCCGCCCCGAGATGAAGCCGAACACCGCGGGGGTTGCCAGGTCGAGCGCCTTGAAGAAGCAGTACTGGTGCCACTTGTCGAAGTTGACGACGCCCGTCTGGCGCGGGTTCAGGATTTTCTCGAGGCGCGTGTATTCACGAATCGAGACGTAGTCGCGGGGAATGCCGCCGTACAGCGGCACGCGGTAGTACTCGGACGGGAACAGGCCGTGCCGGACGATGGGCACGAGATCCTTGATGGTGTCGGCCAGGCTGCGCCCGGTCTCGGCGCGGTTCTCGGCCGACAGCCGCAGGTAGCTCTTGAACTTGCTGATCGCGCTCATCGTTTTCCCGCTGCCTTGCCTGTAGTGAAGAGATCCTGCATGAATCTACGCCATTGCTTGAAGTACAGCGAACGGTCGCCCGGGAAACACAGATCCGACCGTATCGATGGATTCAGGAAACGCGCAAACCACCCCGCAACGCTGCCGAGCCGGCTCAACAGCGGAAGGCGCTTGTCCTTCCAGCGCGAGGCCACGTAACCCACTTCAAACGGGATGGTGTAGCGCACCTGCAGGCCGAGCGGAAAACGATTCGTGGTCTCCACCCGCGCGCCGTGGAACAGGTCCAGCAGCATCCGCGGAAAATCCACGCCCGCATACAGCGCCACATGCAGGGCCGCCCAGAAGCGGGCGTTGATCTCGATGAACCAGAAGCGGTCGGTGTCGGGATCCCAGCGGTACTCGAACATGACCACGCCTTCCCAGCCGAGGTGGGCGGCCTTGGTGCGGGCGTCTTCCATCATGGCCTGGTGCCACCAGCTGTCGCGCAGCGAGCAGTAGCCGCCGGTGTGCGGCACCTCGTGCAGGCAGCGGTTCATGAATTCCTGGACGATGCGCCCCTGATGCACCAGGAAATACGCCCCCGTGCCCTTGCCCGGCACGAAGCCCTGCACCAGCACACGGGTGTAGCGCTTGCGCAGCTCGGCGATGCGCGCGCGGGCGGCGGCCGGGGAGTGCTCGGGTGCGACGACGTTGGCATTGCCCTCGCGGTCGTCGGCGCCGTCGCCCTTGACGAAGATAGGCAGGCCGAGGGCTGCGAGCGCGTCCTCGCTGGGCAGCGGGTCGCCTTCGCGGATGAATAGCGTGGGCGGCAGGTTGGCGGCGGTCTCGGGCGTTTCGAGCAGGCGGGCGATGACCACGGACTTGCTCAGGCTGCCGTAGATGAGTTCGGCGTCGGGCTTGATCGGGAGCAGCGGCGCATAGCGGTGGAAGACCGGGCGGATTGCGAGCAGAAAGCCCTCGCTCGGCACGATGCAGCGGATGTCGTGGGCGCCGACGTAGGCGTCGAGCCAGGGCAGGAACCGGGGGTCGTCGTACGCGGGGCAGCATTCGCTGCGCGTGGCGAAGTTCGACTGCAGACCGAGCGCGTCGGGGTTGCTGGCACAGGCGTGTACCGGGTAGCCGGCGCGGCCCAGCGAGCGGATGACGCCGATCATGCCAATGGCGCCGGCATCGGGCACCAGCACGGGTAGCCCGGCGCGTTGCGCGGGGGTCATTTCGGGAAGTTGGTCAGACACGATGTTCGATGGTGGTGAAGTACTCGGCAGGTGACATGCGGCCGCGCTGCACTCGCCCGCAACGGATGCGCTCGAAGAGCACATCCACGCATCTGAATCCGCAGCGCGCCGCCACCGCGCGCGAGGCCTGGTTGTGCGACTCGATGGCGGTGTACACCCAGCGCGCGCCGGGCTGGGCGGCACCGTCGGCGATGCGCCGCATCATCGAGCGGGTGTGCAGGCCGGTGCCGCGCGCGGCGGGGTGGGTGTAGGCGTTGAACAGCACCGCCGTGCCCTCGGGGTAGTCGTAGTGCTGGCGCACGTAGGGAAACCACGAGCGTTGCTGACGCGGCACCAGCCAGCCGTAGTGCACTAATACGCCTTGCGCGACCGCGGTGTAGAGGCGCATACCTTCGTCCTCGATGCGGCGGCGCGCTTCGGCCACGAAGGCCTCGCGTGGCAGCCAGCGTTCGGTCTGCTGGAAGTGAACGAGGTCTTCGAGCGCATTGACGTGCAGCTCGTCGGCGGCGACCGGCCTGGCCTGCGCGGCCTCGATGGCGTGCAGCAGCAGGTAGCGCTCGCTGTGCAGCCAGCGCACCGGACGGGAATTGCGGATGCGGCGCAGCACGCGCTGCGCGAATGCGGCGCCGGCATTAGCCATACAGTGGCCTCAGCACCTGACGCGCGCCGCATCCGCTGGAGGCCTGTACGCCGATGATGTCGGGGTTGGAGTTGGCTTCGATGATGACGATGCCGGCGTCCGACAGGGCGAAATCCCAGCCTAGGGCCGGCAAGCGCTCGAAGACCCTGGTGGCACGCTCGACCGTCTGGCGGATCTCTGCCCACTGCGGCACCGCCATGCCGGCGATCGGTTTGCGGGTGTCGGGGTTGTATTCGAAGCGTTCGAGCAACCGTGGATAACGCATGTCGCGCCGACCATAGGCCGCCCCGAGGCGGCCGGTTGCCGGGTCGATCGTGGTGATCAAGTTGCCGGTGCTACCGCCAGAGAAGTTGTCGTGCGGGTTGTCGCCGCAGGGAATGCGGCACAGTGCGTACAGAATTTGCACTGTGTCGCCCTGCAGCCAGCTCATGATGCGCAAGGTGCCGAGCGCCTTGCCAGAGCCGAGCGCCGCCATCTGCGGATGCGGGCGGACGAATTCCTGCACCAGATAGTCGTCACGCTGCATGTCGGCGTAGAGCCGTGCGGTGAATTCAGCAAGCTCGACCGGCTGGCCGGCGATGTCGAAGACCTCGCCACGGCGCAGGCTCACAAAGCGCACGCCGGTGCCCAGTGCATCGTTTTGCGGCTTGAGGATCAGGCGGACTTCGTCCTGGTCGCGGAAGCGCTCGATGACGGCGTCGAAGCTGTTGAGCAGCGGACAGTCGTCGATGCCCTGCGTGCCGCGGCGCGACAGCACGGCGTGCAAGGTGGGCACCGGCAGGCCGGCCGCCAGGCACAGGCGATGAAAGCGCAGCTTGTCTTCCACCGCGGGGCGTTCGGCGTGCGGATTGATGCGGTCGAACAGCGCGGTGGTCTGCTTCTTGGTCTGGTAGTCGGCCAGCCGTGCGAAGGGCTTGTGCTGCAGGTTGTACAGCGCGTATTCCGTCGCCGAAAGGCCGAACGCGGCCTTGGCGGCGAGCATGCGCAGCAGGGTCAGCCGTTGGCTACCGTGCTTGCGTGCGGCGATCTGCTTCGCCGCGTCGATGTAGCTGGCCAGCCCGTAGGCGCTGGTGGTGGCGCTTGCCATGGGTGCGCGAATCCTTGATCAAACGGGCGGTATGCCACGGAAAGGTTACGTGAGGATCATGACGCAGTGCAGCGTCGGGCGGGTGCGAACTTTATCACCGCAGACATGAAGCACAGCAGGCAGAGGCTATCCACGCTTGTAGGCATACGCCCAGATCTTTACCCCGTCGATGACAACCAGCACCTGATGCCGTGGATCGACATACGCAAGCAGCTTCTTGCCCTGCGGCATCGGCGCCCCCGCGGGCTCGAGTCTGGACCATGCATACGCTTCGGGGTCGTAGGCCCAAACGACATTGGCGCGGAAGTCCACCAGCAGTCCATGCCCACTCGCCGGGTCGTACATGAAAGGAGTGCGGGCATCGTGGCCGACAGGGACCTCGGTCGCCTCCTTTGGCTCGGAGCGCACCTTGGCCCAGGTGCGCTGCTTGACGTCGAAATGAAAGGTCGAGCGCCCGCGCTGCACTACGAGAATGTCGCGTTTGGGATCGTAGTAGCCGACTTGCTCGGGCGTGGGCGCCTGGCTCTGAAAGCTTCCGCCCTGCCCTTTGGCGCCCAGGTCCTGCCAGCGCAGATGGCGTGCATCGAAGCGCCAGGTGCCCTGGCTTTGCCAGTTGTTGGCGTGCCAGACCACATCGCCGATCGAGTCGATGTACTCCAGCATCCCGGCGAAGGCGGCGCGCGGTGCGGGGCCGGTGGTGCGCAGCAGTTCCCAGCGCGCGGTTTCCGGGTCGAAGCTCCATAGCGGCAGGCCCTTGTAGCGGGTGCCGGGGTCGCCGCCGACCTGCGTGATGAGCTTGTCGAAATCAGGGGTCCAGGTGTTCATCCAGAGCAGGCGCTTGATCCCGGGGTGGTAGGCCAGCCCCCACCAGGTGTGGCCGACCACGGCCGGACCGCCGCGCCGGGTGCGGAGCACGCCATCCTGGTATTCGACGTCGCTGGGGTCGTCGCCCAGGCCAAGATAGCTGCGGGGATTGTCGGGGGCGTAGCGCAACACCCAGGTGAGCGCGCCGAGGTCGAATTCCCAGACGTCGTTGAGACGGTGGGGCTGGCCGTGATTGGCGCCCGCGAACAAGGCGCGACCGCGCTCGGGCGCCCACACCATCTTGATCGAGTAGTCCCGGCCACGCGGGCCGGTGCGGTGCAGATCGAAACGGCGGGCGACGTCGTTGAAGTCGCCGACGATGCGGGCCTTGCCAAGGTCCACCGCTTGGTTGGGGCCGAGGGCCGCAAGCGCTGCGGCGACGGCGGGATCCGCTTCGAGGACGGGCGTGACTGCGGCGGTGGGCTGAGCCTTCGCCTGCTCGGCAGCGCGCACCCCAGGCAGCACGCAGCCGCACAACGCAAGCACGGCGAGGCCGCGGGCCAGCGGAGCGCGCGCATTCATCGTGACGTGTCCTCACGCGTGGTCATCGGTCCGATGTAGCTGCGTGCGACCACCACGTTGTCGATATACAGGCTCATGTCGCGCGGCGATGTCGCGGTACCGCCGTGATAAACGTTCATCCACACGCTTTCGATGCGCAACTCGGGCACGGTGCGGAAGGAAATGCCCTTTCGCTCGATGACCAGCCGGCCATCTATCCAGGCCCTGAAAAGCCCGTCGTGCTGACCGGGGGTATTCAAGCGAACATGCTGCTCGATTGCGTACCAGCGATTATTCTGTAACAGACCGCCCGGCCCTTGCCCCCAGCCCCAATGCACCCCTGAATCGACCTTCATGTCGCTGTGGTAAGCAATCGATCCAACTGGGGTTAGAGGCTGCTTCAGCGTTTCGTCGAAAAAACTCTTGGAGAACGCACCTCGCACAGACCACCCGTTGGTGCCATCCGACTGACGGGGGCCCCAGCCTGCCTTGCCATAAGTGCCAGCAAGACCGGGGAGTTTTCCACCATCCTTGTCGGCATTCCAGTCATTACCAAAACGCAGGTAGTACCTGAAGTAAATCTCATCAGGTTCTTCAGCGTGCCATTTTGCGAACAGGTAGCGCAGGTTCAGCGCGGTATTCGCGCCCTGTTTCAGCGTTGTTTTGAGCGCTTTTCCGCTGATCGGCTCAAAGCCGTTGCCTTCGGAATAGTCGACGATCTCTACCTCGCTCCGGGTCATCTTGTGCCATGGCTTCAACCAATCAGCGCCTTCAAAATCGGCGGTGAATAGCACGCCCGGATCACGTGCCATTTCGCGGTCGGACGCATGACCTGACGAAAGGCCATCGCGGCGCACTTCGGTGGGTTCGGCCCAAGGTGGCTGCACACTGAAAGTGCCGATCGTCACCGGTTTTCCAAAAAGTTTTTCAGGATAGATCCATAGACGCGCGGCCCGGAGCGTTCTGCCATTCGCCTTGGGCATATCGAACGCCACCAGCGTATTCACTTCGGGACTCACCCGCAGCCGCGCGCTCTGGCCAATACCCTTGTTTGTGGAGCAATCCAGCGTCACGTCCGCCCGAGGCTTGAGCTGATCGACCTCTCCAGAGGCCCATTCCAGTTCAAGCATTGGGGGGCGCCCCTTCACAGCCTCGCGGCTGGAAAACTGCACGACGCCATGACCTGATAGAGCCCGCAGCATCACGCCCGTATTAGGCCGTGATCCGTCGAGCCACTGATTGACCAATACGCCGACATCGAGCGGCACCCCATCAACGAGCGCAGACCGACCCACGGTTACGGTGGAGTAGGCGGCATCACCATGCAGGCCCTTGTCTCGGTCGAGCCAGTCGCCAAGAGGTTTCTGCCACCGATATCCGCCAGCAACGGAGTAGTTTTTGCAACCGACCCCCGAGGGATCGTCGCTCAGGCGCTGAACTTGTCCGAAAGCGGTCGTACTGTGGCTGACAACGACCACGGCTAACACGAATAAGTACGGAAACTTGTTAGCGCGCTTCATAGCCTATCTCCTCAGATTCATCTCGATACGGCCCGGCGCCCTCTTTGAATCAGACTCCAGAAACCACTCAAACGAGCCTCAAGCTCAAGTTCGCTCATGGACTGGCAATCCAGGATGCGCTTGAGCGCAAAGCGACCACCACCGGGCGGGTTGAGGCCGAAATCGGTTGTTGTTGCGCTGCGAACGCCTGCGGCCTCAAGAGCAGGATAGACCTCGGGCGCATGGACGCCACTTGGGTAACAGAAATGCCTGAAAGCAGCGGGGCTGGTATCAAGCATGCGCGATAGCTCATGGCGGTTCCGCTCCAACTCGTCGCGCACGCGCTCGCCGTCGAAGCCGTGCATGCGATGCGTGTGGGTATGCAGCTGGATGTCGACGCCTGCGGCCTGCGCGGCGCGAAGTTCGTCCTCGTTCATCAGGTGGAACCAGCGCCCCGTGTCGATGGGCTCGAGATCGAGGCCCAGCTGGTCGGCGATGCGCCGCACGGCGTCCCAGCGCAGCGCGAGGCTTTCCAGCGCGTCGACTCGGGTCGCGAGCGCAGTCGCGTAGTCGGCGCGCTGCGCGGGATCGGGCTGCGGCCCTGGACCGGGCATCAGGGCGTCGAGCGGCGGCAGTGCGCGTGCGCGCGACACCATGAAATTGACCAGCACGTTGAGCACCGGACGCTGCGCCAGCGTGTAATACGTGGTGACGTACAAGGTCGCGGGTAGACGTCGTTCGGCCAGGGCGGGCAGCATGTGGCGGGTGATGCCGAACCACGCGTCGTCGATGGTGATGACGACCGCGCCATCGGGGAGCGTGCCGTTGTCGAGGCGTTCCAGCGCATCGTCCAGGCCGAGCACGGGATAGCCCGCGCGCGCGAGCAGATCGAGCCGGGCGGCGAATGTGTCGGGCCGCATGAAGAGGCAGTCGCCGAAATGCGGCGCATCGCCGATCCAGATGCCGTGGTAGCAGAGGATGCGAAGCTGTCGGCGGGTGAGGCGCCGGCTGAGGGCGAAGAGTCCGCACAGGCGGGCGAGCTTGAGGATCGTCTGCTTCATGGCTGCGTGGATGCTGCGGATCAGACGATGGTAGCCGGCTGTCGCAGGTTGAGGATGAGGCGCCGGATGAAGGCGCCGCGCTGCGCGTCCCACGGCGTGAAGCGGGCAAGCTGGTAGGGGTCATCGCCGCGGCGGGACACGCCCCAGCCGGTGGTAAAGGCCGCCTTGTAGCCGACGCGCTGCACGATGCGGGCGTGCTCGCCGAGATAGTCCTTGC
>CZCA01003132.1_pt1 | contig 11413 bp, 9 predicted proteins | sample 591981 | NCBI WGS metagenome assembly CZCA01 (sample SAMEA3556810, study PRJEB10932) | anaerobic digester metagenome
CCCGGCGAAAAGCTCGCCGGCCAAAAGGGGCTGATCTTCGCCGCCACCCCGGCCAGCGACTTCATTTGCGGAACCTTGCAGGTGGCCGCCGGGATCAACCTCCACGTCTTCACCACCGGCCGCGGCACGCCCTACGGGCTGGCCCAAGTGCCGGTGATCAAGGTCGCCACCCGCAACGACCTGGCGCGGCGCTGGCACGACCTGATGGACGTGAACGCCGGCCGCATCGCCACCGGGGAGGCGACCATCGAGGAAGTGGGCTGGGAGCTGTTCCGCCTGCTGCTGGAGGTCGCCAGCGGCCGCCAGACGTGGGCCGAACACTGGAAGCTGCATAACGCGCTGGTCCTGTTCAACCCGGCGCCCGTAACCTGATCCTGATACCGTCGGAAGCGGGCATCATCGCAAACAGTCGATCTCATTGCGCGCTGAGCCGCTTCCCTTACCGACTGGATTGCGCGTCATGCGGATTTTCTGCCTTTTCCCACTCCGACGCGTCGCCGTCGTCCTCATCCAGCGAAGCGCCCGGCGGCGGCGCGAAACCGAATTGCCTGATCATGCGACGCAGTCGTGGCCGGGATACCCCCAAAATCTTGCAGGCGCGACCACGATGCCACGCAGTCGCTTCCAGCACGCGCAGCACATGCGCCTTTTCCACCTCCAGCAAGCTGAGTTGGGCCAGCGGTTTTGTCGCTTCGATAGCCGGAATCGGGGATGCACAGAGGGCCGCGGGTAGCTGGTCGCGGGTGATGATGCCGGTGGAGGACAGGGCGACGATCTTCATCAACACATTTTCCAGTTCACGAACATTGCCAGGCCAGGCATAAGCCTCGAAACAGCGCAATACGTCCTTGTGCACGCGGCTGACATTGCGGTGCAGCTGCCGGTTGATGCGCGCGAGCAGCGCTCGCACGAGATCGGGAATGTCCTCCCGGTGTTCGCGCAAGGGCGGAAGATGAATGCTGACCACTTGGAGGCGGTAGAACAGGTCCTCGCGGAAAGCGCCCTGCCTGACCCGGTCGCGCAAGTCGACGTTGGCCGCCGCGATGACGCGGGCGTTGGTGATCCGTGGGGTCTTTGCGCCCAACGGCGTGTATTCCCTTTCCTGCAACACGCGCAGCAGCTTGGCCTGGATGGCGGGCGACAACTCGCTCACTTCGTCGAGAAAGATCGTGCCGTCGTTGGCCAGGGCGAATTTGCCGATGTGCCGCTCCAGCGCCCCGGTGAACGCCCCCTTCTCGTGGCCGAACATGTCGGATTCCAGCAGGTTGTCCACCAGGGCGGCGCAGTTGATGGCGATGAACGGACCTGCAGGATTCGGTCCCGCGCGATGAATAGCGCGCGCGACCAGTTCCTTGCCGGTGCCGGATTCACCGGTAATCAGCACGGTGGCCAGGCTCGGCGCCACCAGGCCGATGCTTTTGAACACTTCCTTCATCAGCCGGCTGCGCCCGACCATGGCGCCGCCCCACCCTGGGTCCTCTATCGGCGAGCTCACCAACAGGCTTTCATCTTCCGCGCCCGCGTCGCGCAACGCCTTGGCCACGGCGGCGTCGAGTTCGTCGATGTCGACGGGTTTCTGGATGTAATCATCGGCGCCGCGTTGCATGGCCTGGATGGTGCTGTCCATGTCGTGGAAGGCGGTGATCATGATGACGTGGACGCCGGGACGGATCGCCTTGAAATCCGGCAGGATTTGCAAACCGCTGCGGCCCGGCATTCTGATGTCGAGCACGACCAGCTCGAGCGCGTTCCCGCTGGCGACGGCGAGGCCCTCTTCCGCGCTGTGCGCGGTCCACACCTCATGGCCCTGGCCGCGAAAATGGAGTTGCAGCGTGCGGCAACTGGCGAAATCGTCGTCCACGATCAGAATCCTGCTCATGGAGCATCCCTCAAGGGACCGAGGGAAAGGAGGACGATCACCCGTGTCCCTCCCTCCACGCGCGGCTGCAGCCGGATGCTGCCGTGATGTTGATCGATGATGCGTTTGGCAATCGCCAGTCCCAGCCCCGTACCCCTGGCGCGGGTGGTGAAAAAGGGTTCGAAGACGCAGTCCAGCAGCTCCGGCGCGATGCCACGTCCGTCGTCGCAGATCTCGACCCGGATGGCCGGGAGGTCCTGTTCCAGCCACAAGCGGGTGTAAATTTCGACCCTGCCCGCCTCGTGCGCCTTGCTCTCGCTGGCCTGGACCGCGTTCGTGATGAGGTTGCAGAAAACCTGACGGAGTTTGTTGGCGTCGCCGTGAAAGGTGGGGAGGCCGGGTTGATAGTAGGTCCCAACCACCGCTCGATGTTCGGCGATTTCTTTTTGCGCCGACAGGATAGCGTCATCCAGCAGTCTGTCGATCATCAACCATTCCAGCACGAGCGCGTCCGGGCGCGAATACGTCAACAGATCCGAGAGGACTTCTTCCATGTAGCGAACCTGCTCCAGGGCGATCCGGTTGATTTCCCGTTCCGTCTCCAGCGAGCTTTTGTCCAGGCGCTTGCCCACGATCTGCAAGCTCATTTTGATCGTGGACAGGGGATTGCGCAGATCGTGCGCGATCATGCTGGCTGCCTGGCCCATGACGGCCAACGCCTGGGTTTTGGCGACTTCACGGTTTCTGTTCGCCACTTCCCGTTCCAGGATTTTGCGTGCGGTGAAATATTCCAGCAATTCGGCCAGCAGTTCGCGGTTGGTGCGCGCAGCCGTTTCCGCGCGCGCCCACGCCGTCTGGGCCAACCACACGGCAAACGCCAGCAGCGCCGCCAGGAACAGTCCGCCCGCGAGCGTTGCCTGAGGCAGCGGCGCAGGCAGGGCCGCCGCCAGGACCCGCCACAAACCCAGCGTCGCCGCCGCCACGCCCAGCCCCAGCAGGATCGGCAGCCAGCGGGCGGTCTGGAGACGGCTAACCCACCGGCGCGCCGGTTCGGCTGGCGCCACGCTCGCGTTTTTCGGGAGCAAGCAGGTCAGGAGTCGCACGGCCATGCCATTCCCGTTATCGTTCTATTCGAAAATCAGGCCACTTCCGCATCCACTTCTCCAAACGGATGGTAAAGCGCTCAACCACTCGGGTTTTAAGGCATCGCGATCCGACCATTCCCGTCGGGAACCGGTGAAAGATGTAAAGCAGACAATGAACGAATCATTCTCATTCATGGCTTTCGTGATCAATGATTTAAACATTTCGTTCAACACTCAAGCCCGGGCCAGTGAAGATACCAGGGTCTGGAAGCGCCTAAAAAACCACGGCAAACGTTCGATTTTTACGGGCTGGCAAACCCTGGCATAGCCGTTGCTAAAGCCACTTCCGAGATACGGAACGTGTTGGTTACGCGCAACTCCCTGTTTTTCCAAGGGGAAAAGCCGAGGTGAGGGAATCAAGAAGAAAGATAGGCCGAACATCGAAACCTTCGGAGCATAACTCTATGAAATTGCGCAAACTGATCGTTTTGATCGCCGCCCTGGCGTCCGCCGCCGCCGCCGTGCAGGCCGCCACCACCGTCACCATCGGCACGGTCAACAACGGCGACATGATCATCATGCAGAAGCTGTCCAAGCAGTTCGAGCAGCAGAACCCGGACATCAAGCTGGACTGGGTGGTGCTGGAAGAGAACGTGCTGCGCCAGCGCCTGACCACCGACATCGCCACCAAGAGCGGCCAGTTCGACGTGGCGACCATCGGCAGCTACGAGGTGCCGATCTGGGCCAGGCAGGGCTGGTTGAAGCCGTTCGAGAACCTGCCGGCGGATTATGACGTGGACGACATCCTGAAGTCGGTGCGCGACGGCCTGTCCCACGAAGGCAAGCTCTACGCCGCGCCGTTCTACGCCGAAAGCACGATGCTGTTCTACCGGACCGACCTGTTCCAGAAAGCGGGGCTGACCGTGCCGGAGCAGCCGACCTGGGATGATGTCAAGCAATGGGCGGAGAAGCTCACCGACAAGAACGCCGGAGTTTATGGCGTCTGTCTGCGGGGTAAGCCCGGCTGGGGTGAGAACATCGCCTTTCTGTCCACCATGATCCACACCTACGGCGGCCAATGGTTCGACATGAACTGGCAGCCCACCATCGACACTCCGGAGTGGAAGGCGGCGATCACCGACTACGTCAACCTGCTGAACAAGTACGGTCCCCCGGGGGCCGCATCCAACGGTTTCAACGAAAACCTGTCGTTGTTCGCCAGCGGCAAGTGCGCCATGTGGGTCGACGCCACGGTGGCGGCGGGCCTGCTCTTCAACCCGGCCGAGTCCAAGGTGACGGACAAGGTGGGCTTCGCCCAGGCGCCCATCGGCAAGACGGAAAAGGGCTCCCACTGGCTGTGGGCGTGGTCGCTGGCCATTCCCAATTCGTCCGACGCCCCGGACGCCGCGCGGAAATTCGTCCTCTGGGCCACCTCCAAGCCCTATGTCGAACTGGTGGGCGAGCAGGTGGGCTGGGCCAGCGCGCCGCCGGGCACCCGTGTTTCCACCTATGAAAATCCCAAGTACCTCGCAGCCGCGCCCTTCGCCAAACCGGTGCTGGCGGCCATCCAGAGCGCCGATCCCACCAGTCCGAGCGCCAAGCCGGCGCCGTATACCGGTATCCAGTACGTGGGCATTCCCGAGTTCCAGGCCATCGGCACCCAGGTGGGACAAACCATGGCCGCCGTGCTGACCGGCAAGATGCCCCTGGATCAGGCGCTCAAGAGCGCCCAGGCCGCCACCGCCCGGACCATGCAGCAGGCCGGTTACGGAAAAGAGAAGAAATAGAGTAACCATTCACTCCCCTCGCCCGCTTGCGGGAGAGGGGTTGGGGGTGAGGGCAGTGGTTTCAAAGAGTTACCCCCTCACCCTCACCCTCACCCTCACCCCCATCAATGGGGAAGAGGGGACTGAACGGTTACAAATAGAATACCGGTTGCTCTCGGTCATCCCCGCCCGGTCCGAGGCGGGTAAAGATGTCTTCCGGACCCTTTCTTTGCTGCGGGGAGAGAGGAGTCCGGGAGGGAGGAGTTCCACCTGGGAGGGTTTTTTCATGACGACCCTGGCGCAAACACAAATTGCCGCCAAGCTGCGAAAGAAGACCCGGGAAGTCGATACCCGGCCCCTGCTGTGGCCATCGGTCATCGTCCTGTTCCTGTGGATGATCGTACCTCTGGCCATGACCCTGTATTTCTCGGCCATCCGCTACAACCTGCTCAATCCGACGCTGACCGGCTTCGCCGGCTTCGAAAACTACGCCTTTCTGTTCGAGGACCCGGGGTTCTGGACCTCGCTGTGGAACACCCTGGTGCTGGTGGGCTCGGTGCTGATCGTTACCGTGGTGCTGGGCACGCTGTTCGCGGTGCTTTACAACCAGGAGTTCTTCGGCCGTGGCGTGGCCCGGCTGCTGGTGATCGCGCCCTTCTTCGTCATGCCCACGGTCAGCGCCCTGGTGTGGAAGAACATGATGATGCACCCGGTCTACGGGCTGATCGCCTCGTTGCAGACTCTGGTGGGCCTCCAGCCCACCGACTGGTTTACCGACTACCCGATGCTGTCCGTCATCGTCATCGTGGCCTGGCAGTGGGTGCCCTTCGCCTTTCTGATCCTGCTGACCGCCATCCAGTCCCTGGATGTCGAGCAAAAGGAGGCGGCGCGCATCGACGGGGCCGGACCGGTAGCCATGTTCTTCTACATCATCCTGCCCCACCTGAGCCGGTCCATCTCCGTGGTCATCATGATCGAGACCATCTTTCTGCTGACGATCTTCGCGGAGATCTACGTGACCACCGCGGGCGGGCCGGGAACGGCCACCACCAATCTGGCCTGGCTGATCTACTCCGTCGGCCTGCTCCAGTTCGACGTGGGCTACGCCTCGGCCGGCGGCGTCATCGCCGTGATCCTGGCCAACGTCGTGGCGTTTTTCCTGGTGCGAACCGTCTCTCGCAACCTGCAGCAGACCTGAGGTGACCGTCGCCATGCAGAACTCCCGACAGAAACTCTGGACCACCGTCCTGGCCTGGTTCATCGCCCTGCTGATTTTCTTTCCGATCTTCTGGATGGCGCTGACCGCCTTCAAGACCGAGACCGAGGCGATCACCACCCCGCCGTCGCTGTTCTTCGTCCCGACCCTGGAGAACTTCGCGGAAGTGTTCGAGCGCAGCAACTACGCGCGCTTCGTCTGGAACTCCATCGCGGTGTCCTTCGGCTCCACGCTGCTCGCCCTGGCCTTCGCGATTCCCGCGGCCTACGCCATGGCGTTCTTCCCCACCAAGCGCACGCCGTCGACCCTGCTGTGGATGCTCTCCACCAAGATGATGCCGCCGGTCGGGGTGCTGATCCCCATGTACCTGCTGTTCAAGAACCTGGGTTTGCTGGATACCGTCACGGGGCTCCTCATCATCTATACCCTGATCAATCTGCCCATCGTCATCTGGATGCTGTACACCTACTTCAAGGATGTGCCGGGCGAGATTCTCGAAGCCGGACGGGTGGATGGCGCCAAACCGATGCAGGAGTTGTTTCTGCTGTTGATTCCGCTCGCCGTGCCGGGCATCGCCAGCACCGGCCTGCTGTCCGTCATCCTGTCCTGGAACGAGGCGTTCTGGAGCCTCAACCTGACCAGTTCCCAGGGCGCGCCCCTGACCGCCTTCATCGCCTCGTTCTCCAGCCCCCAGGGTCTGTTCTGGGCCAAGCTGTCGGCGGCTTCCCTGATGGCCATCGCTCCCATCCTGGTGATGGGCTGGATGAGCCAGCGGCAACTGGTCTCGGGGCTGACTTTCGGCGCGGTGAAGTAATCCATCACTCCTCACTTATCCGCAAGGACATCGGCCATGGCTGAAGTGGTATTGAAAAACATCAAGAAAGCCTTCGGGGACGTCGAGGTGATCAAGGGCGTCGACCTGAACATCGAGGACCGGGAATTCGTGGTCTTCGTCGGTCCTTCCGGCTGCGGCAAGTCCACTTTGCTGCGAATGATCGCTGGCCTGGAAAGCATCACCGACGGCGACCTGAGCATCGACGGGCGGCGGGTCAACGATCTGTCGCCCGCCGAGCGGGGCATCGCCATGGTGTTCCAGACCTATGCCCTCTATCCGCACATGACGGTGCGCGACAACATGGGTTTCAGCCTCAGGCTGGCCAAGGCGCCCAAGGGCGAAATCGACCGCAAGGTGACCGAGGCCGCCCGCATCCTCAAGCTCGATCATCTGCTGGATCGCAAGCCCAAAGCCCTGTCCGGCGGTCAGCGCCAGCGGGTCGCCATCGGCCGCGCCATCGTCCGCAATCCCAAGGTGTTCCTGTTCGACGAACCGCTGTCGAACCTGGACGCGGCGCTGCGGGTGCAGATGCGCATCGAAATCGCCCGCATGCACCACGACTTCAACGCCACCATGATCTACGTGACCCACGACCAGGTGGAAGCCATGACCATGGCCGACAAGATCGTGGTGTTGCAGGGCGGGGTGGTCGAGCAGGTGGGCTCGCCGCTGGAACTGTACCACCATCCCCGCAACCGGTTCGTCGCCGGCTTCATCGGTTCGCCCACCATGAATTTCCTCCCCGTCCAGGTCAGGACCGTCGCCGCTCAGGGGGTGACCGTCGAATTGCCGGGCGGCGACGCGCTCCAGGTTCCGGTCAAGCCGGGCACCTGCCGGGCGGGCGACCAACTGACCTTCGGGGTGCGCCCCGAGCACCTGCTGGAAGGGGGTGGCGGCGATGGCGGACTGAACGGCAAGGCGCTGGTGGTCGAACGCCTGGGCGGCGCCACCTACGCCTACGTCCGTCTCGATGACGGAACGATGATCACCGCCGAAGTGAGCGGCGGCAGTCCGATCCGGGTCGGCGATCCGATTCAATTGGGGGTGCGCAGCGGGACCTGCCATCTGTTTACCGCCGACGGCCTGGCTTTGGAGCAAACCGAACGCCATCCCCTGGCCGATGTGGGCCGGGGGCGGCCGGGGACGCATTGACTTCACATCAGCCGCAAGAGATGAACGCGGCACCTTGCGCCAGGGGACCTTTGCGAAAGAGGAGAGACGAGATGGCAAGAGAATTAGAGGGTAAAGTCGCTGCGGTCACCGGAGCCGCATCGGGCATTGGACTGGCGAGTGCCGAGGCGATGCTGGCGGCTGGGGCGCGGGTGGTGCTCGTCGACCGCGATGAGGCTGCGCTCACGACCGTCTGTAAAAAGCTCGGCGATGCGGCGATCCCGCTCAAGCTCGACCTGCTCGATCCAAAAAGCTGCGCGACGCTGCTGCCGCGGGTTCTGGAAAAAGCGGGCCAGCTCGACATCCTGCACGCCAACGCCGGTACCTATATCGGCGGCGACCTGGTCGATGCCGACACGGACGCCATCGACCGGATGCTGAATCTGAACGTCAACGTGGTGATGAAAAATGTCCATGACGTGCTGCCGCATATGATCGAGCGGCGCACGGGCGACATCATCGTCACCAGTTCCTTAGCCGCCCACTTTCCCACACCCTGGGAGCCGGTCTACGCCTCGTCCAAATGGGCGATCAACGCCTTCGTCCAAATCGTGCGCCGCCAGGTTTTCAAGCACGGCATCCGCGTGGGCTCGATCTCGCCCGGCCCCGTCATCACCGCGCTGCTCGCCGACTGGCCGGAGGAGAAACTGAAGGCGGCCAAGGAATCCGGCAGCCTGATCGAGGCCAGCGAAATAGCCAATGTGGTGCTATTCATGCTGACCCGGCCACGCGGCATGACCATTCGCGACGTGGTCATATTGCCCACCAATTTTGATCTCTAGGGAGTGGCGTGCCCTGCGGTCGGATGGACCGGCGCTCGAGCATGGGTTCGGCCGGTGATGCGGCACTTGCACAGGAGTTCCTCTCATGAGCGACACCACGAACCGACGTCTGAACCAGGCGCTGCTTGGCCAGCTGCCTTCCCAAGTCGCCGTCCCCCGTTACGACCGGGCAAAGCTGGGTCAAGCCATCGTGCACATCGGCCTGGGCAATTTCCACCGCGCCCACCAGGCCCTCTACCTGGACGATCTGTTTCACGCCCAGGGTCCCGGTCCCTGGGGCGTGTGCGGGGTGGGACTGCTACCCCAGGATCGGACCATGGCCGAGGCGCTGCGCCCCCAGGATTTGCTCTACACTCTGGTGGAGCGGGATGAAGGCGTGGAGATCGTCCGGGTGATCGGCGCGCAGCGCGGCTACCTGCACGCGCCCAGCGAGCCGGAAGCCGTACTGTCGAAGATGGCGGACCCGGCCACCCGCATCGTGTCGCTGACTGTCACCGAGGGCGGCTATTACCTGGATCACGGCAGCGGCGAACTGGAACAAAACCATCCCAACCTGCGCCACGATCTGGAGAAGCGGGGTGAAGCGCCGGTCTCGGTCTACGGCTATCTGGCCGAGGCGCTGGACCGGCGCCGGAAAGCCGGGATCGCACCGTTCACGGTGCTGTCCTGCGACAACCTGCAAAGCAATGGCGAGATCGCCCGGCGGATGCTGACCAGCTTCGCCCGGCTGCGCGATGCCGAACTGGGAACCTGGATCGAAGCCAACGTCGCCTTCCCCAACTGCATGGTGGACCGCATCACCCCGGCCACCACCGACCTCCACCGCGAACAGGTCAAAACTCTGCTGGGCGGCGTGGTGGACGCCTGGCCGGTGGTGGCCGAGCCGTTTCGCCAGTGGGTGATCGAGGACAGTTTCTGTAACGGTCGCCCGGATTTGGCGGCGGTGGGCGTGCAGATGACCTCCGACGTTCACCCCTACGAGCTGATGAAAATCCACCTGCTCAACGCCAGCCACCAGGCGCTCTGCCATCACGGCGTGCTGCTGGGCTACGTCACCGCCGACGAAGCCATGCGGGACCCCGATCTCCGCGCCCTGCTCGACCGCTACATGGACACGGTGCGCCCGCTGATTCACGAGCCGCCGGGGGTGAACCTGAAGGAGTACCAGCAAACGCTCATTTCCCGCTTCGCCAACCCCTCGGTCAAGGACCAGTTGGCGCGGATTGCCTTCTACGCTTCCTCGGGCATCCCCAAGTTCGTGCTGCCCATCGCTCGCGAGCAACTGCGACGGGGCGGACCGATGGATGTATTCGCCCTGGTGGTGGCCGGCTGGATTCGCTATCTGGGCGGGAAGGATGATGCCGGCCAGCTCATCACGCCGACCGACCCGATGAAGGAACTCCTGCAAAGTCGGGTGCGCTTCGGCGATACCGATCCCGCGCCGTTCCTGGGCCTGCGCCAGATCTTCGGCACCGATCTGCCCCAGTCCGAAACCTTCGTGACGGCGGTGCGCAAGGCGCTGGAGAGCCTCTACGCCAGGGGCGCCCGTGCCACGCTGAAAGACTACCTCAAGGCTTGATCCGGCCCATCGAGAAAGCGAACCCGCAACCGCATCCTCTGCGACGACGGGCGCAGCCATGTCGGATGCGTCGAATCTGAAATCCCGTGACGACACTGCGACGACATTGGCCGAATCTCAGCCCTCTCCCAGCACCCGTCGTCGCAACAGCCGCTCGTCGATGGGTATGAGGATCAAGATCATCAGCAAAAACAGGCCGCAGGCCGCCGCCAAGTGGCGGTTCGGCTCACCGGCCAGCAGCAGGAGACGAATCCCTTCCGCCAAGTGGTGCAAGGGATTCAGGACCAGCCAGGCCTGGGTCCAGGGAGAGTCGCCCTCCAGCGGGAAGTAGGTGCTGCTGGCGAAGCCGAGCGGCATGATGACCAGGAAGAAGGGAATATTCATATGGTCGATGCTGGGGACGAGGGCCGTGAACAACAACCCCAGCGCAGCGAAGGCCAGGGCGGCGAGGAACAACAGGGGAAGCACCGGCAACGCGCTGGCCCAGTGCAAGTGCAGCCAGCCGCTCGCGGAAAAACCCGCGAGCACCAGAATCACGATCAGGGCGTAGATCGTGCCCAGGGTGGCGGCCCACAGCACCTCGCCCCAGACGACGTGTTCCAGGCGCACCTGCGTGATGAGTTGCCCTTCCCAGGTCTTCTGGTAGTGCATACGGATGTAGGCCGCGAACAAGGCTTGAAAGAAGGCGGTCATGAACGCGGTATAAGCCAGCATGCCGGGCGCCAGGTAAGCCAGATAGGACACCGGCTGCCCACGCCAGGCGAATTCCGGGATGAAACCGCCCAGCCCCACCCCGAACGCCAGCAGGAGGATGATCGGTTCCAGCAGGGGCGGCAGCGCGGCCGTATGCCAGTTGCGCCGGTACACGGTCAGGTGCCGGGCCAGGACGGCGCGGCTCTGCCACTGCAAGGCGGCGCGGTAATGGAACGTCATGGCTTCTCGGCCAGTTTCAGAAACAGATCGTCCAGGGTCGGGGGACGGACCTCGAACCGCAGATCGCCGAATCGGGCGCTGAACCGGGCCAGACCCGGCCCGTCCAGGGCGAGGTGCAAGCTGGAGAGTACCCGGCTGGGTTCCGGCAGGCCGGCCTACCGCGCCCACTCGCGGACCGCCGGCGCCGCC
>CZCA01004239.1_pt1 | contig 11413 bp, 11 predicted proteins | sample 591981 | NCBI WGS metagenome assembly CZCA01 (sample SAMEA3556810, study PRJEB10932) | anaerobic digester metagenome
CTTGAACACGGCGCCGTCGATGCCGCAAGCCAGGTCGGCGCGCTCGGCTGGGGAGAAGTCGTGGTGAAGCCGGCTGTATCCATCGGTGCAATCGGGGCCTTGCGCGCGAGAACGTCGGACCCGGCATGCGCGCACCATGTCGAGCAACTGGTCGCAGCGGGCGATGTGATGGTGCAGCCCTTCGTCGCCAGCGTGGCGGCAATGGGCGAGGTGTCGCTGATCTACTTTGGGGGTGTTTTCTCTCACGCGATCCGCAAGCAACCGGCGCCCGGAGATTTTCGTGTTCAGGACATGTACGGCGGTACGATCCATGCACACGAGCCGTCTGCCGCGGAATACGAACTTGCCTCGCGTGCGCTTGCCTGCGTCCCGGCACCAACCGCGTACGCACGCGTGGACCTCGTGGAGTTCGACGACAAACCTGCGGTGATGGAGATCGAGTTGATCGAACCGGAACTCTTTCTCGGCGTGTCCGCACACGCAGCCGAGCGTTTCGCGGACGTCCTTCAGGCGCGCTGCGCCGCGGGCATGTAGAGCGGAGTCTGAAAGCGGAGAATGAAAAAAGGCCCGAGCGCTTGCGAGCCCGGGCCGAAATCCACACCAATCGAGGAGGGTGGAGGAGACGCTTGAATCGTAGCGCAAGGATTGATGCATTGCAACAATCCGGGTGTAGTTTCATTCCGCGTAGTCGCGGGGCGGCTGAAGACCTCCACGGACAAGTGCGCCATTGAAGCCGTCTGACCTGGTGCATCCCGACAGCGACGTCAAGGCATATGGTGCAGTGCACAAATAGTTGTTGACAGTGCTGGACCCCTCGCTATAATTCGCTCAATGCTGCAGCGCAACAAGTTGATGAAAGCCGGCCACCGGCTTGCAGCCAGACCATCCCTACTGCGCAACACCCACTTTCAAGGAACGCACCTCATGACCAAGATCCAGACCCCCGAGCAGTTCGCCGCCATCGGCCAAGCCAACCTCGAGACCATGATGTCGCTGGCTGGCAGCGCCATCGCCCGCGCCGAGCGCCTCGCCGAGCTGAACCTCAACACCGTTCGCTCGGTGCTGGAAGACAGCATGGCTACCACCAAGAAGCTGGCCGAAGCCAAGAACCCGCAAGAACTCGCCAACCTGCAAACCGAGCTGACCAAGCCGATGATCGACAAGGCCGTTGCTTACGCTCGCAGCGTCCAGGAAATCGCCACCGAAGGTCAGCAGGAAGTCTCGAGCCTGTTCGAGAAGCAGATCGCCGAACTGAACAAGAACTTCGCTGCCATGCTGGAGCAGGCTGCCAAGTCGGCGCCCGCCGGTTCGGAAGGCGTGTTCGCCGCCGTCAAGTCGGCCATGGAAACCGCCAACAGCCTGTACGACAACGCCAGCAAGGCTGCCAAGCAGGCTGCTGAAGTTGCAGAGGCCAACATGGCTGCCGCGACCGAAGCGACCATCAAGGCCGTGACCGCGACCCAGAAGGCCGCTGGTAAGAAGTAATTAGCAGCCGCAAGCGGGGCGTCAGCCCCCGTTTGATGGGAGATGGGCCGACCCGCGCAAGTGGGTCGGCCCATTTGTCATTGGGGTGCGTTCGGTCTTCGCGTCGTGGGGGCCTGGCTAACCGGGGGCGCCGCTGAACAAATCCTCAATCCAGTCGACGAAGGCCCGGACGCGCGCCGACAGCTGCCTGTTGGGCGGATACAGGGCGTTGAGCGGTAGTTCGGGTGGCCGACACGCCGTGAGGATCTCGCGCAGGCTGCCCTCCGAGAGCTGTCGCGCGACGTGGTAGCGCGGCACCTGGATGATGCCGAAACCGGCCTCGCAGGCAGCGACATAAGCCTCGCCGCTGTTGATGGATAGCGTGGCCGGCAGGTTCCGGCGCTCTATCGTCCCCTCGACCACGAACTCGAGCGGCGCGGGCTTTGCGCCTGGTGTCGAGACGTAATCCACGGCGCGGTGGTGACCCAGGTCGGCCAGTGTTTGCGGTGTGCCGAAGCGTTGCAGGTAGTCCACGCTCGCGCACGTCACCTGCGGCAGATGAGCGAGGCGACGCGCGACGTGGGGAATGTCGCCCAACCCGCCGAAGCGCAGCACGCAATCGACGCCTTCGCGGATCAGGTCGATGTGGCGATCGCTGATCGTGATGTCGAGCTTGATCTGCGGATAGGTGGCGCAGAACCCGGGCAGGGCGGGCAACAGGACCAGCCGGCACAGCGAACCGGAGAGATCGATTCTGATGCGCCCCTGGGGGGTGCGGCCCGCATGCGAGAACTCGGCGTCCAGGTCATCGACGTCGTTGAGGATGACGAGGCAGCGCTGGTAGTAGGCCTCGCCATCTACCGTAGGCGTTACCTGGCGTGTTGTGCGCAGCAGCAAGCGGACGCCAAGGCGGGCCTCGAGTTGCTTGATGCTCTGCGTTGCCGAGGCACGGGCGAGCCCGAGCTGTTCGGCTGCGCGACTGAAGCTGCCGAGTTCGACGATACGGGTGAAGAGACGCATTGCTTCAAGGCGATCCATGCCGTCTGTGCTTCGCTTTGTTCTGATTCAGTAAATAGTGTTGTTATTCTTGTGCATTTATCGATCAGGTTCAAACAACAATAATCGGCCGGGGCACAACCGTGCAGTGTTGAATCATCCACAGCGACCTTCTCATTTCTCATGCTTGCAAACCTTGAACGTCCCGCCGGGCAGGCGCCGAGTCTCGCGCGCATCTTTTCCGATTCGGGGCTGGGCTACATTGCCAACGGCCTGATCGGCTTCATCTTTTCGGCCACGGGGCCCGTCGCCATCATCCTCGCCGTGGGCACCCGGGGCGGGCTGTCCCAGGCCGAGCTCGCCTCGTGGGTGTTCGGCGTTTTCTTCATCAACGGGCTTATCACCATCGCGATGAGCTGGCGTTACCGCATGCCGCTCGGCTTCGCGTGGACGATTCCCGGCACCGTGCTGGTCGGGCCTGCGCTCCAGCACCTGAGCTTCGCCGAGGTGATCGGCGCGTTCTACGCGACCAGTCTGCTGATCGTGATCATGGGGGCGAGCGGCTGGGTCAAGCGCTTCATGCAGGCGCTGCCAATGCCGATCGTGATGGGCATGGTGGCTGGCGTATTCCTGCGCTTCGGACTTGATTTGATACGTGCGTTGCACCAGGACGTCGCGATCGCAGCGCCGATGGTCGTCGTATTCTTGCTGCTGTCTGCGTACCCGGCCGTTGGCAAGCGCATTCCGCCGGTGATCGGCGCCTTGCTCATCGGCGCCCTCGCGATCGCGGTGCTTGGCCGTGTCGATTCCGGCGCGCTGGGCAGCTTCAGTTTCGCGCAGCCGGTGCTGCAGACGCCGGTGTGGTCCGCAGCCGCTCTCTTCGAACTGGTCGTGCCGCTCGCGATCACCGTCCTCGTGGTGCAGAACGGGCAGGGCGTCGCGGTGCTCAAGGCGGCGGGGCACGAGCCGCCTGTGAATACGATCGCGGTCATGTCCGGCATAGGTGCTGCCCTCAGCGCGGCCGTCGGTGCGGTCAGTACTTGCCTCACGGGTCCCACCAACGCGCTGCTCACCTCGTCCGGTGCTCGCGAGCGCCAGTACACCGCAGCGCTCGTGTTCGGCAGCTTCGGCGTGTTGTTCGGGCTGATGGCGCCGACCTTCACCGGTCTGATGCTGGCTGCGCCCGAGGCCTTCATCATGGTGCTCGGGGGACTCGCGATGCTGCGCGTGCTGCAGGGCGCCTTCGTTTCATCGTTTGCCGGAAGGTTCACGCTGGGCGCGTTGGTGAGCATGCTGGTTACGGTGACCGACATCGCCGTCCTCAACATCGGCGCGGCCTTCTGGGGCCTTGTCGCCGGTTTAGTGGTCTCGTGGATGATGGAGCGGAACGATTTCGTGGCGCTTGCCAATCGCGATTGAGGGCCGTATGCACGGCAATTCGGAGCTGCGTGCTTGACGTTGCCCTGGCCGCCTTCTAGAATGCGGCCTCTTTTCCGGCAGGGCGGTTAGCTCAGCGGTAGAGCACTGCCTTCACACGGCAGGGGTCACTGGTTCGATCCCAGTACCGCCCACCACGGTCCCGCTAGCCGTGCGTGCCTCCCGGAAATCCGATTCGCGTGCGCTAACACGTAGATCGGGCGGTTAGCTCAGCGGTAGAGCACTGCCTTCACACGGCAGGGGTCACTGGTTCGATCCCAGTACCGCCCACCAGAACATCCGAAGAAGCCGGCCATCGCGCCGGCTTTTTCGTGCCTGCACGCGCCTGATCGGCGGCTGGCCGTCAGCTCGAGATCGCGCGAGCACGGCAGTCGTCTCCCGGCACATGAAGACTGCGCGGGCGAACGCCGACGGTGTCCAAGCGGCGCACATCGACGATCCGGTGCATTGTCGCGGAATTCGCAATAGTGTCTTGAGGAAGCGGGTGTTTATCTCACCGGCGGTGAGCCGTAGAGTGCGCCCAATGCTCAGCGCCGCGGGTCGCGGATGCTGAATCCCCATCAGGCCATCCGGAGTGTTCCCATGACGAGGCTGCCCACCCTGTTCATTTCCCACGGCGCGCCCACCTTCGCGCTCGAACCCGGCCTGGCCGGGGCCAACCTCGCGGCGCTCGGCCGTCGATTGCCGCGCCCGCAGGCCGTGCTGGTGGTGTCGCCGCACTGGATGACGCGCCAGCCGCAGGTCACCTTGTCGCTGCGGCCCGAGACGATCCACGACTTCGGCGGCTTCGATCCAGTCCTCTACACGCTGCAGTATCCGGCTGAGGGCGCTCACCTCCTCGCGCGTCGCGCGCTCGCTTTGCTGGAGGCGGCGGGTCTGCCCGCCACGGCCAACGCCGATCGCGGCCTCGACCATGGCGCCTGGGTGCCGCTGATACACCTCTATCCAGACGCCGACGTGCCGGTCTTCCAGGTGTCATTGCCGGCGTGGCTGGATGCCGATGGCGCATACGACTATGGTCGCGCGCTCGCGCCGCTGGCCGACGAAGGCGTGCTGATCGTGGGCTCCGGCAGCCTCACCCACAACCTGTACGAGTTCCGGCTAGGCGACCCGCATGCCGAGGCCTACGCGGCCGAGTTCGCGCACTGGGTGCGCGACGCGGTGCTTGCCGGCAATCATCAACGCCTGCGCCAGGCACTCGCGATCGGGCCGCATGCCCGCCGCGCGCATCCCACCGCCGAGCATTACCTGCCCCTGCTGGTCGCCGCCGGTGCGGCGGCACAGGCGCTACCCGCGAGCGTCATCGAGGGCGGCATCCTGCACGGCGTACTCTCGATGGATTCCTTCCTGTTCGGTGCCGACCTCGCCGTCGGGCAGGACGCCGCTGTGACCCGCGTGACGACGAACTGAGGCCCGACGATGTCCGATCAAGATCTCGTCGTTCAGCAGGCATCCGCTCCCGGCACGCGCCTGATCCTGCTGTTCCATGGTGTGGGTTCGCGCCCTGAGGATCTCGTGCCGCTCGGCCGGATGTTGGCGGAGGCCGACCCCGCGGCGTGGGTGGTCAGCGTGCGTTCGCCCGACCCCTGCGATCTCGGCGCTGGCTGGCAGTGGTTCTCCGTGCGTGGCGTGACCGAGGACAGTCGTCCGGCCCGCATCGCCGCGGCGATGCCTTCCTTTGTGTGCTGCGTGCGCGACTGGCAGGCAAGGGCAGGGGTTGACGCTGCCCGCACCACGCTGATCGGCTTCTCGCAAGGCGCAATCATGGCGCTCGAGTCGACGCAACAGCCCGAAACCGTGGCCGCGCGCGTCATCTCGCTCGCGGGGCGCTTCGCTTCACCGCCGCGCGTGGCGCCAGGGATCACGCAGGTCCATCTGCTGCACGGCGAGCAGGATCCGGTGATCGACCCGCGCTATAGCGTGCTCGCCGGCGAAACCCTGCGGGCGCTCGGCGCGGCGGTCAGCGTCGAGCTTTTCCCCGGCCTCGGGCATGGCGTGGATGCGCGCGTGGCCGCGCGGGTGAAGGCGCTTGTCGCCTGAGCGGGGTTGTTCGCCTTGTGGCGGGCGACGGCCAGATGAGGCGTGCTGGTCATGAATAGCAAGGGTGTCGTCCCGATCGCTGTGGTTCAACCGGTCAGCGACAAGCGCTGCATCAGCTGCAATCGCTGGCATGGGCGGCGGCGGCCAGGCGACGTCCCCGGCACCGTCGAGGTCGCCTCTGCGGCGGTGCGGGGTGTGTGCATAGAAGGACCATGGCATCGAAGCTTGCGTGGCGTGCGCTCGGCGTGTGGTCAGTGGGTGCGCTGGACGGCGTTGTCGGACGCCCCCGACGACGGACCTTGACAGGACCATCAGCCCGTCGGGCGCGCGCACGTTCCTGGTGCTTGAGCGCATCAGTCAGGACATGCCATGTCGGGTGAGGATGCCACCAGGTGCTGCACGGGCGGGCCGGTGTGCTCAAGGCGTTCGCAGCCGCGCTGCCGGAAACGTAGCCTGCCAGAGACGAGTCCCCGCGGCGTCCCATGCGGCGACATGCAACTCGCGCGCGCCGGCCGGCCCGGCGAACTGCAGTGTGCAGAAGTTGCGCTGGGTGACCAGTGTCCCCGGCACCGCGCGCACAGGGAAGGGGCGGGGATGCACGCGCGCGGTCAGCGGCGAGCAGGTGAGTTCGGTGAGCGGGTAGGTGCCGGGGCGCTCGCGCTCGGTCAGGTGGGTGTAGTGGATGTCGCCGGAGACGAAGAACACGCCGTCGATGCGCTCCGCGCCGAGCCAGTCGAGGAAGGCCTGGCGCTCGGCCGGGAAGTTGTGCCAGCCCTCGCCGCCGCGCTGTTCGGGCGACGGACGGTCGGTCAGCATGCGGCTGCCGTTTACAACCAGCTTGAAAGTGGCGCGCGAGTCACGCAGTGCGTCCTTGAGCCAGGCGAGCTGCGCTGCGCCGAGCATCGTGCGTGCCGGGTCGGTGCTGGCGTCGTCATCGCGGTGGTAGCGGTCGTCGAGCAGGAAGAGTTCGACGTCGCCGAGCGGCACCCGGCTGAAGGTGCCGGCCACGCCGGGCAGACCGTAGCCGGGATTCGCCCAGTAGTCCTGAAACAGCGCCAGCGCCGTTGCCTTGAGTGCGAAGTCGCGGTTCGAGTTGTTGGGGCCGTAGTCGTGGTCGTCCCAGATGGCGACGTGCTGGCCGGTGCGCAGCAGCCGCTGCAGCGGCGCGAAGCTGCGCGTGGCGGCCCAGCGCCGATGCATGCTTGCGGCAGCCTCGTCGAGGGGCTCGAGGTCGCTGTCGCGGTAGTAGATGTTGTCGCCGAGCCACAGCATGACCTCCGGTCGCTGTGCAGCCACGGTGTCGAAGATCTCGAAGCCGGCGCCGAAGGAGTCGGGTGGGAGCGCGTAAGGCTCGTCGGGGATGTAGTTGCACGAGGCGGTGGCGATGAGCAGCTCGCGCGGTGCCAGGGGATCCGCGGGCGCGGTGGTGAACGTAAGCGCCTCGCCGAGCTCCACCGGCGCGCCGTCGAGCAGCACGCGGTAGGCGTAGCGGGTGGCGGCGTGAAGGCCGTCGAGGTCGACACGCGCGGTGTGGCCGCGTTCGGCGCTGACTGATACCGGCGCGCTGCGCCGTACCGAATCGGGCTGCCCCTGCGGCCAGTACTCGAGCTGCACCTGCGCGGGGGCGTCGGTCATCAGCCAGACGCCGACGCGCTCGGCCGTGGCCGGGCCCGCCATCGGGCCACCGGCGAGGGTGGCCGCGGTGGCGCCGGCGGTTTGCAGCGCCAGCAGGCAGGGCAGCGCCAGACGACGCAGGGCTCGCCAGGCGAGGCCGGAAACAGGAAACCTCGCCGCCTCACCCATTGGAGGGCGGTGAGTCCTCGTCCGGCACCCCGGCGTCGAGCTTTTCTCGAGCGGCATCGTGTTCTTCCTCGAGTCTTCTTCTTGCGTATGCGATGGCGAGCTTCACGAGCACGATCATCGCGCCAGCGACCAGGACGATCGAGAGCATCGAAGCGCGCGGGCCGCCCTCGGGCGTTGCGGCCATGGCCGGGGCACCCGGGAGGCAGGCATGAACACCGATCAATACTGCTGCTACGTACCTCATGCAGAACCCCGCTCGTCGCTCTCGTTGTCTGCCGGGTCTTGCGACTGCCGGCTTTCGTGCCCGTAGTGTCGCAGATCGAGTGCCGCGGAGGTGACCAGGTCCCAAGGATTGACGCGGCTCGGGCAACGCGTCCCGGGTCGTGCAAGCCAACGCGTCCCGGGTCGTGCAAGCTGCCCGATTGCGCGCTAGCCTGGCGGCTTGCCGCCCATCATCGATCAGACCGGGGGATGCTGCGGTTCGGCGGGCCCCTTGGCCCTACTTCCTGTCGTCGGCGCAAGCGGCGCAGTGGTAGCCGTAGAGTGATGTGCCGCGGACAGCCTGGCGGCGACCGCTCACGGCCCGGCTCTTCATGCATTTCCTGCAGCGGAACGAGGGGAGGGTGACGCCCGCGAGCCGCGCCTGGCGCTGTGTGGCATCGCGATACTGGTCGATGGCGTCCTGGCGTCCTGCTCTGCGCGTGAGTGGCATGCGTACTCCTTCAGTGATCGCTAATCTTTCAGACGGGGCTTCGCGCCCGGCAGTGTCGGTGCCCCGGATTGCAGTCCGGTGATGGGGGGCGTGTGGCGGGTTCTCACGGGCAGGCGGCGGTGTCGGGCAAGACCGCCCGCGCGTTTGCGCCAGTGGCTCCGGCCGCCTGACCCAGGATCCGTGCGAGGATTTCCGGCACTTCGAACAGCGCTCGGTTATCGATCCGGCGGACGTTTGCCTGAAAGCCGTCGAGGCCTTGCAGGAGTTGCGCTACCGCGCGGTCGATGGTGCGAAAGCTGCCATGCACCACGCCGAGCCCGTTCTCACGCACCCATTCCGCGTTGTAGCGCTCCTGCGGCATGGTCCAGGCGTTGTCGACGACGATCACCGGCAGCCCCTGGTGCACGGCTTCGCTGATACTGCCCGGTCCGGGCTTGCCGATGAAGAAGTCCGCCAGGCGCATGTAATGCGGGATGTCGGTGGTGTACTCCACCACGAGGCGCGGCGCGACCGGAGGTAACGCCCGCAGGCGCGCGGCGAGCGCCTTGTTGTGCCCGCAGATCAGGATCAACTGCGTCGTCGCCGCCAGCCGCTGCGCGATGCCGAGCATCGCCTTCGAACCGTGGCCGCCGAACAGCACGAGCCCGGTGGGGCGCGCCGGGTCCAGGCCCACGCGCAGGCGTTCCGCGCTGCGGTCGACCGTGATCGGCGCGTAGAACTCGGGGCGGATGATCATGCCCGAGGTGGCGTGGATGCGCGCCGCGTCGTGGCCGAGCATGCGCGCCTGGTCGGCGGCGCGCGGCGTGCCGCAGATGAAGTGCTGGGGCTGGTCGGCCTCGATCCAGAAGTTCGGCGGCAGGTCGGCGAGATCGGTGAGCAGGGTGACGTAAGGAACCCCGGGCAGCGCCGAGGCCAGACTGTGAAAGAGCGCGCGGTTGAAGTTCGGCACCAGCGACACCACCAGATCGGGCTCGGTCCGCAGCCAGTGCTGCTGCAGTTGCCGGACCAGCAGCGGATGGCCAAGACGGATGGCGGCCTGCAGGAGCTTCAGCTCCTGCGCCATGCCCAGCGTCCACCCGCGCGCCAGGCGCTTGTTGTACCAGTCCTCCGGTCCGCTTCCGGTGACCGCACGGAACTTGTCCTGTGGATCGAGCACTTCGAACAGATTCACCAGACGCACCTGCCAGAACGGCGCCTGCCGGCGCAGCGCGGCCTCAAGCGCCAGCGCCGAGGCACGGTGTCCGCCGCCGGCGTTGAAGTAGATGAGGTCGATGGTCTTCGGCGTCATGATCCGACCCAGGCTGCGGCGTGGGGAGCTGAATGTATGCCGCCCGCCGGGCCGCCGGGCGACTGTGGCAACCCGAGGGTGTGCAGCAGCTTCGCCACGAATTCGGCGGGCGAGGCGTGGATGAAGTAGTCCGGGACGCCGAGGGTCTTGCGTAGCCGCAGGCGATCCTCTGCGCCGTAGGCGACGATGAAGGGGTACATCCCGGCACCGATCGCCGCGACGTAATCGCTGTATTCATCGCCGCAGGCATAGCAGCGCGCCGGGTTGATCGCCAGGCGCTCGCGCGCTTCACGGAACGAAGGCGTCTTGTCGCCGCCGAGGGGAAGGCAGGCGACATGGTCGAAGGCATCGAGGTCGATGTCGTGGCGGGCGAACAGCAGCCGGAGCGTCTCTCTCGGCTCCATCGTGACGTTGCGCGTCACCAATCCGACGCGCACCTGCGGTGCGGCGAGCAGGGTCTGAAGCAGCGGGGCGATGCCGGGGTAGAGGCCGGCCTCGGTGCGGTAGAAGTCGGTCAGCGTCGCCAGCAGACGCTTGCGGTTCTGCTTGCCAAACTGGCGTCGAAGGTTGTTGGGAAACTCGCGCAACCCGCCCAGATACTTGAAGAGCTTTCGCCGTTTCTGGAAACGTGCGAGGTCACCGATCGCCATGCCGTGGCGCAGAAAGCTCTGCTCGACGGCGTGGAAGGCGTCGATGGTGGTGCCATCGGCGTCGAAGATGACCAGTTGGTCGCGGTTGGGATAGGGAGCCATGTCCCGAAACCTAAATGAGCAGTGCGACGGATTCGTGACACAGGTGTTCGACGCCCGGGTGCGGGGCGCGGGGATTCCGGGCGGGAACGATCACCGGCCCGCGCTTTGCGGTGCTTGGGTGGCGCGGAGTGGGGCGGGCCAGGTCACCGTCGCCGGATGCACGAGGGTGCGCAGCCGGTCAACGTCTGCGGGTGTGTCGACGTCGGTGATGTAGGCCGGGTCGGTCGCCGGGAAGGGGGCTGCTGCGGCCGTGTGCGCAGCCAGCCAGTCGCGGATGCCCAGCTCGCGCGGCGTGGCGACGATGCGCTCGACCGCCTGCCAGGACAGCAGCATCGGGTGTCCGCGCACGCCGCCGACCAGCGGCATCATGGCCTCGATGCCCGCGGGCCGTTGCCACCACGCCTGCAGCACCGGTGTGATGTGCGTTGCGGCCAGCAGCGGCAGGTCGGCCAGCAGCAGCAGCAGGTCGGCCCCGGCGTGACGGGGACCGTCGTCCGCACCGACGCCATGGCCCACACCGGCCACATGGGCCGCGAGCGCCAGGCGCTGCGAGTCGATCAGGCGGGTGTGCGGCTTCGGGTGCGCCAGTACGCGCAGGCCGCAGGCCGCAGCGAGCGGCAGCAGCGCCTCGGGGTATGGGCCGACGACGACGCTGATGTCCTCGATTCCCGCCTCGCGCAGCGCGCCAGCGAGGCGCGCCAGGATGCTGCGGCCGTCGATCTCGAGCGTGGCCTTCGGTCGATTGCCGAGCCGGCGGCCCAGGCCGGCCGCGAGCACGGTGGCCGCAATGGGCGCTGGCGGGCGAGGGCTCATGGGCCCGGGACGCTGCATGCGGACGACATGCGATCGGCGGGCGTCGGCTCGGCCTGTGGCTTGCCGGTGTCGACCCGAGCCTGCGCCGGCACGGGCACGCCGTTCTTC
>CZCA01005336.1_pt1 | contig 11412 bp, 9 predicted proteins | sample 591981 | NCBI WGS metagenome assembly CZCA01 (sample SAMEA3556810, study PRJEB10932) | anaerobic digester metagenome
GAAGCCGACCTCGTCGTGCCAGTAGCGGCGTTGCGGCGGCATGGCGTGATCGCGCAACATCCGGCAGCGCGCGGCCAGCGCGTCGTCGTCGGTTGTCAACATGCCGCCTTCGCCGGTGGTGATAATTTTGTTGGCGTAGAAGCTGAAGGCGCCGATGCGCCCCCACCCGCCCACACGCCGCCCGACGATCGCGGCGCCATGCGCCTCCGCCGCATCTTCGATCACCAGCAGGTCATGTTCAGCGGCCAACGCCTGCAAGTCAGGCATCGGCGCCGGGTGACCGTACAGATGCACGGGGATGACGGCGCGCGTGCGCGACGTGAGGCGGCGGCGCACGTCGGCAGGATCGAGACACCACGTCACCGGGTCGACATCGGCGAAGACGGGCGTGGCGCCGGTGTAGTGCACGGCGTTGGCGGTGGCGACAAAGGTCAGGCTGGGCACGATCACTTCGTCGCCGGGCCCGATGCCGAGCGCATGCAGCGCCAGGTGGATCGCCACCGTGCCGTTGCTCACGCTGATGGCATGACGCACGCCGCAGAAGCGCGCAAACGCCTCCTCAAAGCGCGTGACATAAGCGCCCAGGCTGCTGATCCAGCCACTGCGCACGGCATCGAGGAGATATTTTTCCTCGCGCCCGTTGAGCAGCGGCGTGTAGACCGGGATGAAGTCCGGCGGGCGCGCCGACTCCTGCGTTTCCAGGTAAGGGAAAAGGGATAGTTGTTGAATCATGTGTTACGGACAATCGAGGGGCGCAGGCTAATTGTTGTAGCCATACTTTCGCCTTGGGTTATCGTGCGCATAAGTCTGTCAGACAACTTTTGCATCATACCATTGATGTCCCTGGTTGACACATTGAGCGCTATCCAGCGATCTCCACCGTCCCCACCTCCGGCTCAATCCCTGCAGCATTGCCCGCCGCGTCGATCCAGGTCAACGGCGCCAGGCTCTCGGCGTCGTAGACCAGCACGCGCACGCTGTAGCGCCCCGCTGCCAGGTCGTCCGGCACGCGGAGGCGATACACGTTCAGCGGGCGATCGTCCGGCTGCCATTGCTCCGGCGCCCGATGCCGATCGTTGAGCAGCCGCTCGTCGCCCTGCGCCAGGCGGTTGCCCGCTGCATCGTAGAGCGCCACGCGCGCCTTGAGTGGCCGCGTTACGGCGCCGCCGGGCACACGTTGCCAGCGCAGCGCCACCGGCAATGCGGCGCCGGGTTGCAGCAGCGTCGTCGGCAACGATGCTTCCACGACCTGCACAGCCTGATCGAACTGGAGCCTTGTTGGCGTCAATCCCGGCGCCAGCGCGAAGGTCGTCGGCGGCGTCAAATCCCACCAATCGAGTGAATAGCCCTGAAACCACTGCTGCCCGGCGTGGCGGCCATATTTATCCAGCAAGAAGTGGACGGCGTGACGCGGATCAGTGTCGCTCTCGAACCACTGCACCCAGAAGACGCGGCGCGCTTCGCCCACCAGTTCGGTCAGCCGCTGGTCGAGCGTGTTGATATCCACGAACAGATAATAGGCGGGTGGGGCGTCGTCGGCAGGCAGTGTTTCGCCATCCAGCGTGTACGGCTGATAGTAAAAGCCGAAAGGGTACTTCTGATCGACCAGAATCACGTCGCCTGGCGCCGAGTTGTCGCGCAGCCAGGTGGTCACTTCGGCGATGTGTTCGCGGTCGAAGCGACTGTCGTACAGATCGGCGTGCGCCGCCTGCGCCGCACCAACCAGCAACCCGCTCAGCAACAGGTAGGGCAGCGGTCGCCACCATCGTCCGAAGCCCGCCAGCCCTGCGGCGATCAACGTGTAGAGCGCCGGCGTGACAAAACTGGCGTAGCGCACGTTGAACGCATTGCGATCCAGCACGGCGACGTAGTAGAGCGCCAGCCCGCCGAAGAGCCAGGTGAGGGCGAAGAAGATCGGGAGATTAGGAGATTGTGAGATTGGAGATTGGAGATTGGAGATTGGTTCGGCATTGCCCGCTCGCGACCTGGTCTGGCGCCCGAATCGCCCAATCGACCAATCGCTTAATCGCCTGATCTCCAATCTCCAATCTTCTCTTACGAACAACCCTATGCCCGATGCCGCCAACACGCCCCACAACCAGACATGCGCCCATCCACTCAGCAGCGCCGGGTCGTAGGCGTAGCCGCCGAGATAGGCCTGAGCGTTCTGGTGCAGATACTCGCCGACGGTGACGATGGCGATGTTGGGGTTTTCGTAATCAGGAATCTGACGCAGAGCGATGGGGGCAATCGGCGCCACGAGCAACGTCAGCAACAGGCCGTGTGCGATCACTGTGCCCAGCGCCCACCAGCGATTACGTTGCCACAGCGCCCAGACGCCCCACCACCCAAACCAGGCGACCAGCACGAAGACAGTGTTGTAGTGCGTCAGCAACGCTGCGGCGGCAAATAAGACAAACAACGCTGACGGCTTGTTGAAGAGGGTGTCTTCTGGGCGGCGACGCCGGGCAAGCTGATCCAGAAAGAGCACAGCGGCCGTGGTCAACAGCGCAAAGCCGAACGTGTACATGCGCGCTTCCTGACTTTCGGCCAGCCAAAAGGGAGAAAAGGCGCCGATGGCGGTCGCCAGGACGCCAACGGTCGCACCACCCACGCGGCGTCCCAGGGCCATCAGCAGCGCTACGCCCACCACGCCCGCCGCCACGCTCAGCAGCCGGGTGAAGAAGGCCAACAACACCGGCGGCTGCCCAATGGCGACGCCAAAGAGCGTGCTCCAGCCGTGTAGCAGCCAGTAGTAGAGCGGCGGTTGGATGTCCAGTTCGGGGGCAGTGGCAATTTCCAGAAAGGGGCGCAGCGCCACGTCGATGTTGCGGGCTTCATCCCACCAGATGTCCTGGCGGGTGAGCGCCTGGAGGCGCAGGGCAAACGCGCCCAACAGGAACACAATCAGCGCCAGACGCAGCCAGGTCAATGAGGCGCGGTTCTCAGCAAATACACGCATATGGACGAAATGGTAGCACAGACCCCGACGAGCCTCGAAACAGGGTTGGTCATTGGACGCGTCCGCTGGCATTGCCAACGTTTCCATTTTTCCCTTGCTGCATCCTATAATGACGCCAGTGAGCAACCAGCACAGCAGTTACGACGCAACTCTCAAACAGATGTCCAATCCTGTCGCCACTCAATCGATCATTGAGCTGCTCGCTCGCCGTCGACTGGCGCTGCCGGCGTTGTTGTTTCTAACAGGGCTGCAGCCGTTGCATTTCGCCATCGGGCACTTGCTGCTGCTTGTTGCGCCGCTCACCGACTTGTTGGGACTGAAGATGACGGGAACATGGGGAGCACAATTGAGCGATCCGGGCGCCGCTGCCATGTGGCGGCAATGGCTGACCCAGGTTGCCGCTGAAGCAGAGGAGCAAACCCGCGCATGAATCAGGGTTGCAGCCCTAACCACATTGCCACAACCTGGCGCGAGACGCTCGATCTGAGCCTGGAAACAGGCGAAGCGCCTGTCTTTACAGTCGATGCACCCGCTGACGCTCTGGCCGGGCAGGCGGCTATACTGGCGCTTGGCCTGCTCGACGCCGAGCGTAAAGACCTGACAACGCCATGGCTGGCGGTGGGCGGCCTCGGTCCGTTCTGGTTGGCGGCGCTTTGGCATCCGCACCCGGCAAATGCACCTGCACGCACCCCGTCCATCATCACCGCCTACACCGCCCCCGACATAGCAACACATCTGGCAGCATTGACTACCTGGGACACGCGGCATTCGGCGTATTACCGGCGACCACAACAGCTGCCGCCCTGGGTGCAACCAGAAGCTGCGCCCGAAACCAATCCCGCCGCGCCGTCGCGCTGGCAAAGCATTCCATTGGCGAGATTTTCTGAGCACAACGAGCGCGACGGCTGGCTGGCCTGGGCGGGCGTCGTGACGGCGGTTGCGCTCCTCTTGATTGCGGTGTTGGCATGAATATGATGAAAAACCGCTATTGTAGCCACAAGTTTCTGTTTTCACTCATCAGGCAGGCGCTGCATGTCTAGCCCGTCGGTGCGCAGCAACTGGTTCTTCGTCATTCTGCTTGTAGCAGCGCTCATCTTTGTGCTACTGGGGCGGCTACCGGGCTGGCCTGGCTTTGCAACAATCACGCGCACCGGCTACACCTGGGCAGTGTTGCTCGGCGGCGTCGCCTTGTTGCTGGGCGTCGTCAATGTGCTCTGGCTCCATATTCGCCGCATTGCCCACGGCCAGCGCGATTGGGGACTGAGTCTGGTGCTGGTTGCTGTGCTGGTTGCCGTCGCCACTTCCGGCCTGCTCAGTCCTGCTGGCGCGGCAAGTCCTCTGCTCGAATGGGTCTTCGACGCCGTGATCGCACCCGGCCAGGCTGCGCTCTTTGCCCTGCTCGTCTTCTTCATGGCGGCGGCGGCCTATCAGTATCTGCGCATCGGGCGACGCGGCGGGACATGGCTGCTGGCTGGCTTCCTGGCAATTCTGGCCGCGCAGACGCCGTTCGTAGCCGCCTGGTTGCCGCCAGGCGGCGCCGACGCCGTGAACTGGTTTCTCAATGCCCCGGTGATGGCGGCGTTGCGCGGCGTGTTGTTGGGCGGCAGCCTGGCGCTGCTGATCGTCGGTCTGCGGTTATTGCTGGGGAGGCCATGACGATGGCGACTATGCTTTGCCCACACTGCGGCACCCCCAATCGCGCCGGCTCGAACTTCTGCAACCGATGCGGCGCCGACCTGCGCGGAGAGACGCCGCCATCGGCTGATGCACCGACCGAGATGGCGCCGAAATCCCCCAGCAGCGCAGCGTCGGACACACCATCGTCGGCCCAACCCTGGCTTGAACCCGGCTTCGTCGGCGCCGACGACGTCCCCTTTGAGGAAGATGAAGCAGAGCTGGCGGCGCTTGATGCGCTTCCACCCTTGCCTGCTCCGGCTGCGCGCCTAGTGAGTGGAGTGCAGGGCTTGCTCGAACCTATCCGTGTGGCAACGATGCCACATGCAGACGCGCTCCCCAGCCACGCGCCGGGGACGCCAGAGTTGCCTTTTGGCGCCGAACAGGTGCGTCGCGTGCGCGCCCTGCTATCTGAAGATCCGCTCCTGGCATCCAGCCCCACGCCGCGTTCTGCGCCGGCGCCATCGCTCTGGCTGCCCTGGGTTTTTCTGATCTTTGCCCTTGGCGTCACTGTGCTTTGGATGAGCGGTTTGTCGCTGCCGGCCGGCGCCCCGATGCTGTGGCAGGGTGTTGACCGCGCGTTTACCGCCGTGGATCGTCTGGAGTCAGGCGCACGCGTACAGGTGTTGTGGGCGTATGACCCGGCCACCGTCGGCGAGATGGAACTAGTCAGCGCTCCGGTGTTGCGCCATCTTCTTGACCGGGGCGTCACGCTCGATGTGGTCTCACTACTGCCCAACGGCCCGGCAACTGCGCGCCGCGTCTTTGCCGCCGTCGAGTCGGAACGTTTACCTGATCTGTCGGCCATCGGCGTCCAACATACGCTGGACGTACGCTTTTTGCCTGGCGGCGCCATTGTGCTGCCCCTCCTGGCGACGCAACCCGCCGACCTGGCGGTGATCTTTGGCGCACAGGCAGAAGATGTACAACAATGGCTGGAACAGGTTGCGCCTGTCAATCGGGCGCCGGTGCTGGCCGTCGCCTCCGCCGGCGCCGACCCGCCGCTGCGCCCCTTTCTGGACAGCGGGCAGCTCGTTGGCCTGGTCAGCGGCTACGACGGCGCTTATCACTACTACGAGATGCTTGGCGCAACGCCGCCTGCTGCTATGCGCGCCCTGCGCGTGCAGGTGGCGGGTCAAGGATATGGAGCACTGGCGTTGCTGGTTATCATCGTGCTCGGCAACCTGGCGGCGCTGCTGAGCGGGAGGCGTCAGGATGGATAACATCATGGCGCAGGAATGGATTAGCAGCGCCGCAATTGGGGTGGGCTTTGTCTTCACCCTGCTCGTCTTTAGCGCCATCTTTGGCGATCATTTGTTGGCGCGCTTTGCCCAGTATGTGCTGGTTGGTGCGGGGTTGGGCTACGCCGTCGTCGTCACGTGGCAAAGCATCCTGGCGCTGGAGTTGGTTGCTGCACTGCGCACCGACCCGCGCGCCGACATCTGGGCGTGGACGCCGATCATCCTGGCTGTGATTCTGGCAGTCGCCGGGCTGGAGCGCATCTTTGCTCAAGGGCGCCCGCAACCAGCGGCGCGCAGATGGCGGCGCACGCTGCGCACCCTCGGCGCCATCCCGGCGCTGGCATTGGTGGCGTTGGGCGTGGCCGTCGCTGCCGTAGGCGCCGTACAAGGGACGCTGGCGCCGCAGTTCCTGTACGCTGCGCGCAGCAGCCTGCAATGGGACAGCGAACCGGCTGCCTTCGTCACCGGTGTGCTAACGTTGCTGCTCACCACGGCTGCACTCGTTTTCTTCGTGCTCGACGCCGACCAGCATCTGGCGCACCAACCGGGCTGGGTGCAACGCCTGGTGCACGCCTGGGTCTGGATCGGGCAGCGCGCTGTCTGGCTGGCAGCGGGCGCCCTCTTTGCGCGCCTCTTTGCCGCCCGCCTCACGTTGCTCATCGCCGAATTCACACGCTGGCCAGGACAATTGCAGGCGTCCAACATCGGCGCCTGGCTCACCGAATGGTGGCGCCTGATCACGGGGGCCTGATCACATGGAAGCAGCCGCCAACGTCACCGGATCGATCCTTGCCCTCGGCGTCGAGTTAGGGGCAATGCGCGCCTGCCTGCTCGAAGATGTAGGCGGCGCCTACCGCGTCGCGGCGTGGCACGCGCTGCCACGTCGCAGCGACGTCAGCCTGGCCGCTATTGGCCTCGATCTCTGCCGACAAATGGGCGAACGCCTGGGGCGCTCCTTACTGGACGATGCAGAGGCCGCTCCACGCATCCTCAGTGACGACGAGGTACGCGTGCCGCCACTCCAGCACATCGCCATTGCCGCCAGCCCGCGCCCACATGTGCGCGTCTGGCTCGCCGGCCTGTCACTGACACAGAGCATGGCCGCCGCCTACGCCGCGCTGACGGGCAGCCCAGCGCACGTGATCGGCTACACCGTGCTCGGCGCCGATCTCAACACCACAGCACTAACTGATGCGCTGGTTACAACTGCGCCCGATCTGCTTGTCATCGTCGGGGGCTTCGACGATCCTGATCCGGCGACGCATCAAGCGCCGGTGGAGTTAGGCCGATCGATGGGGCAGGCGCTGTCGCGGCTTGCGCCTGCACAACGTCCCGTGGTTGTCTATGCAGGAAATCGGTGGGCAGCGCCACACGTGGCAGAAGCTGTGCAAACCAGCGGCGGTGGCAGCGTCGAGGCAGTCGCCAATGTGCAGCCAGCGCCCGGCGTTCTCCAGAAAAGCGCACTGGCGCGAGCGTGCACCTTCCACTACTGGCGACTCAGCCGCCGCACGGCGGGCTTCCGCGAACTGAGCCGCTGGGTGACGCCGCCCGGCCACATTACCAGCCAGGAAAGCGCCTTTGCCCAGCTGGTGCAGGCGTGGATGGAGCTACACGGTCTGCCCGCGCTGCACGGTCTCTATTGTGCGCCGGCATGGTGGTTGCATGTCTGGGCGCAACGTGGTCAGCCCGGTTTGCACATGCACTATTGCGAGCCGCAGACGCGCCCTGCCGCGCTGGATGGCTGGCCGCCGCTCCAGTTGGTGAGCGGGGAGTGGCCGGCCGCTCTCTGGCCGCAGCCTGAGATCTTCTGGCTGGATCGCAGCGGCATGACGCCCTTTGTGGCCGCTGTCGGACAGATGGCGCCACAGGCGATGTTGCAAGTGCTGCGCACTGACCTGCTGCGCCTGCGCGGGCAATAGAAGAGCATCAGGCGTCAAATGTCATTCGTCAGTTGTGTGGGTGATAGATAATGACGCGTGATGTGTGACTTACTGATTGCTAGGCAGAGTTTTCATATTTTCAGTGTTACGTGTTGCGTGCTACGTGTCGGAACCCCTCACGCAACACGTAATACGCAACACTACGCTCATAAAATGTCAACCTAGAAATCAGTATGATGTGTGACAAGTAATGTTTGAAGAGCAACGTTCGACAAGTGACTTGAGAGGTCGCCATGGCATACACACTTCAGGTAGGCGCGCTGCGTTGTCATATCTTGAGCGATGGTTTACATTATGTCGACGGCGGCGGCTTTTTCGGACTGATCCCGCGCACCATGTGGCAGGAGGTGATCGAGCCCTCGTCGCTCAACCAGGTGCCATGCGACTCCCGTTCGCTGCTGATCGAGTCGGACGCCGGGTTGATCCTGGTCGATGTCGGCAACGGGGATAAGCTGCCGCCCAAAGTGCGGGAACGAATGGGGATGGACGACCGCGATTTGCGGCTAGTGGGTGAACTGGCGCGCGTCGGGTACAAGCCGGAAGATGTCGACATTGTACTCTTCACCCATTTCCACGGCGACCACATCGGCGGCGCCACACGCTGGGAAGATGGGGCGCTTGTTCCGACCTTCCCGCGTGCGCGCTACATTGGTCAGCGCATCGATCTGGCGGACGCCAGCTTCCCCAATGAACGCACCGCCGCCACCTACGTGGCCGACAACTTCCGCCCGCTGCTCGACCGCAAGTTACTGGAGATCGTCGATGGCCCACAACGCCTGGCGCCGGGCGTACACACGTCTATCGCGCCAGGTCATACGCAGGCAATTCAGGTGGTGTGGGTGGAGAGTCAGGGCGAGCGCTTGCTCTTTCTGACCGACGCCGCCTGCTGGGCGGTGCATCTACAGCGGCTGGCCTGGGTGCCTGCTTTCGATATCATGCCGATGCAGAGCATCGAGACGAAGCGGCGGCTGCGTCATGAAGCAATGGAACAGGACGCGCTGCTCGTCTTTCAGCACGATCCACAGGTTGTGACGGGGCGATTGACGTCCGGCAAACGAGGGCTGGAGGTGCAGCCGCTCATCACAGAGCCGGCGCATTTCGACGCCAGCAAGTGAGACGGCGCTCAAGGCATCCCCCTGGGCTGCTTCTGCCTGCCAGGAATCGCTTGCGCGCGGCCACTCGCCTGGCCATGCCGGTCGCTGTCTTGCCAATCGACTCCTTGCCATTGGCTGGAAAGTCTGGCAAGACGAAGCGTCTTATGATGAAGCTATCCATTTGCAGAATCGTGCCAGGCGGCGTACACCGCTGACCTGAGCCGATCATCTGCTTTTGTCACGTAGGCTGCCTTGTGAACTGCGGTGCGTTGCGCTTCTTCACCCGATCACGTCGCCGTAGAGAGAGTTGCAGACGGTTTCTGTCGCCCTCTCTTTGGCGCGCTTTTCAGGTGGATTTGCCTATTGACAAAGCGTGTCCGCATGCTATTCCCAAGCTCCTTGATCGACTCAACCAGGGTTATTTCGGCTGATGGACGCGGCAATAGGCGGAACCAGCCAGCGGCCTATTCTTGCACGCGCGCCCGGCAGCCGTCGTGGCAGCGCAGTGATGTGCAGGCGTGGCCGGCGCTGTTTTGTGTGCTGTGCCGCCTAGACCGTTGACTTCGGCGCATAGCCGGTCGAACTCGCGGTTGAATTCCTCGGCGATGCGCTCTGGGTCAGGCACCAGACCCGCATCGGCGACGATGCCCAACGTCACCATGCCGTTGTAGCTGAGGATGCTGACCCCCATGCCCAGGTCGGCGGGATGCGGCACCCAGAAGGTCATGCGGTCGATCAGGCGGCCCGCCAGATAGAGCGGCGTACGCGGGCCGGCGACATTGGTCATCACCAGCGTAGCTTTGCTGCCAAAGATGGTCAATGCCAGTTCTTCCACCGGGCGCGGCGTCCGCCCAAAGAGGTTGAGAATCCCCAGAAAGACGGCGGCTTCGGGCGAGCGCTTGATCGCCGCCATCCGTTGCCGGGTTGCCGCCAGCCGCGCCAGTGGCCCGGAAATACCGACGGGGAGATCGAGAAAGACCAGTCCAAAGCGGTTGCCCAGTTCGAGCGCCCGATCGGGTGGGCGGAGATCGACAGGGACGACGCCGCGTAGGGTCAAGCCATCCACTTCGGCGCCGCGTGCCTGCATGTAGTGGCGCAGTGCGCCCGCCATGGCCGCCACCAATACATCGTTCACTTTGGCATCCGTCGCCCGCCCAACGCGCTTGACTGTCTCTAGCTCGACCGGTTCCGACCAGGCCACGCGTTTAGGCACGCCGAGGCGTCCCTTCAGCGGTGAGGGCGGGTCAGGCGTTTTGAGGAGAGTCCCAACGGCGACGCTGGCGCTGCGGGCGGCCAACTGCGCCAGTTCCGCCGCCTGCTCTGGGTGCAGGACCAAGGACGCTCCGCTGCTGATCGCCTGCGCCGACTGGTCGAGTAGACGCCTGACAGGGCGAGCGAGCGAGTCGAGCAGGCCAGCGCGCGCAGGGCGCGGCGCTGGCGCTTCACGGGTGAGGGGTGCATCTGGCGTCGTGTCGAAGAGTAGCTGGGAGATCGCCATCATCGCCGTGCCGTCACCGACGCAGTGATGAAAGCGCAGGATCATAGCGCTGCCTGCGCCGACGCCATCGACGACGTGCACCTGCCAGAGTGGGCGTTTGTAGTCGAGCGGTGTGCTGGCGATATCGCTCAAGAGAGTGAGCAGCGCCTGCTTGTCACGCGGTTCAGGCAGAGCGACGTGGTGAAAATGATCCTCGATTGCGAAGTGCGGGTCATCTTCCCAGTGTGGCGTCGGATAAGGGAAGCCATGCTCGACGACGCGCTGGCGAAAGCGGCGCAAATGCAGCAAACGATGGGCAAAGACTGTGCGCGCCTGCACGAAATCGAGAGGTTCATGCGTCAACGCCACGCCCGTCACCATTGCCAGGTTAGTTGCGCCATCCATGTGATACCAGGCGGCGTCGACTGGATCCATTGGGTGTAGTCTGGTTGCCATTGGGTTGCCTCCTGCTTGACTTACCTAATCGAGTCTAGCTGCGCATCGATGGCGACCTACTGACCACTAGGTTGGCTGTTTATCTTCCCGGAAACTCCAAAGCTTCCGGGAAGATTGCGAGCGATATCACGCGACAACCTAGAAATCAATAATTGATTGGGGAACTGGTGCGCCATTTGGCTGTTCTTTACGCATACCTTAGCATAGGCGGTAATCTTATGCGCCACATCGTGTGGACAGGATTGCATTTATACAGGAGAACAAGATGACACGCAAGCGAGAATCCGTGAGCAGTGGTACGGTATGGGAGGCGATGGCGGGCTATAGCCGCGCCGTGCGCATTGGCGACCGTATCCTGGTTTCCGGCACCACCGCCACCGGGCCGGATGGTTTGGTGGGCGCTGGCGACCCGGCGGCGCAGGCGCGCTATGCGCTCGACAAGATCGAGGCCGCGATCCGTCAGCTTGGCGGGCGGCTGGAAGATGTCGTGCGCACGCGCGTCTTCGTGAGCAATATCGAGCATTGGGAAGCGGTGGCGCGCGTGCATGGCGAGCGTTTCGGCCATATT
>CZCA01000397.1_pt1 | contig 11401 bp, 9 predicted proteins | sample 591981 | NCBI WGS metagenome assembly CZCA01 (sample SAMEA3556810, study PRJEB10932) | anaerobic digester metagenome
TTGCCCTTAACTGTGTGAGCGACTACCAACGTCGGCCTTCCCGAGGTTGCTTTCCCTTCCTCACACGCGGAGTAGATGGCCTGGACATCATGGCCGTCTATCTCAAGGACATGCCAACCGAAAGCCCGCCACCTTGCAGCAGGATCCGTAAATGACTTTACATCAACTATCTTGCCGTCAATCTGCAAGCCGTTATGATCAAGAAACACCATTAGATTATCGAGTTTCTGATGGACGGAAGTCATGGATGCCTCCCATATCTGACCTTCTTGCACCTCTCCGTCCCCGATAATCACGTACACTCTCGTAGGCCTCTTATCAAGCTTCGCAGCAATCGCCATACCGTTGGCTGCAGATAATCCTTGGCCCAAGGATCCTGTGGACATCTCCACGCCTGGAACATGCCTCATACTGGGATGGCCTTGTAATCTGCTGTTGAATTGTCTGAGCGTGAGCAGCTCTTCCTTGGGAATGAAGCCTGCCTCAGCCAAAGTCGCATACAGCGCAGGAGCTGCATGACCTTTTGACATAACGAATCTATCTCTGTCAGGCCATTTTGGGTTCTTTGAGTCAATCCTCATTACTTTGAAATAAAGAGTGGCCATAATATCGGCGACTGAAAGGGATCCGCCGGGGTGTCCGGACCCTGCAGCTGCTATCGACTTCACAATACCTAATCTGATATGCTGAGCGATACGTTGTAATTCCCTCGTTTCTTCTTTCGTCAATTACCTCACTCCCTGATGCTAAGTATATCTTTGTAAGGCCCTACAGGCGCTAAGCCAGCTTTTCTCGAAGCACTCTTACAACAAACCGGGGCAGGGCCAGCATGCGGACAAATCTGCTTGGCTGACATATGAGGCGAAACAGCCACTCCAAACCGCACCGTCCCATCCAATCCGGTGCCCGCTTCACCTTGCCTGCCAAGACGTTAAAGCTGCCTCCCACACCTATGCATATGGCCTCTTTTATGTGTGTTTTGTTGCTTGCAATCCAAAAATCCTGCCTGGGCGCACCCATTCCGACAAAGACAAGACGGGCGCCTCCTGAATTGACCTTCTCGATAACTGCAGCTTCTTCTTGCTTATCAAAAAATCCATGATGGGTTCCTGCTACAATCAATCCGGGCAATCTTCTTCTTACGCATTCTACTGCCTCCTCGGCGACACCGGGCTCCGCTCCTAGGAAAAACACAGGCCAATGATGGTCTGCTGCACATGCAAGTAATTCCTGCATCAGGTCAAACCCGGCTACCCTTTCGGGCAGTGAAACCCCGAGGACGCGGGAAGCCCACACAACACCGGCACCGTCAGGGACCACCAGGTCAGCCTCGCAAATAACGCGTGCAAGCTCTGAATCCTCCTGGGCTGTCATGGCAATCTCCGAGTTCAGGGTCACTACCTGACATGTCCTGTTCTCTGACACAAGCCCCCTGACACGTGCCACAGCCCCGGCCATGTCTACCTTGTCCACCGGAAGGCCGAGAATGTTGATTCTCTCCACAGCCGCACCTCCTGTCATGGCCTTGATTCCTTCTTTCCTGTGTCAACTGCGAGGCAAGCCACGTGTCTTGCAGCCTCCGCCAGCTTCGGAGCAAGCGCGGAAAACCTTGCTTTCATCTCATCGCGCCTGCGCCAAGCATCCTTAACATGGCCCGAAAAGGAATTCACATCGCGACTGTCTCCGGAAAGTCCGGGCCTCTCGCCTACGATTGAAAGGAGTCCGTCCACTTTTGGATCGTATGATAAAGCAGCAAAAGGAGTGGCAGTAGCTACGGCAAATACAAGCGCATGATATCTCATACCGATAGCAAAATCTGCCTCATCCATAATAGACAGGATTTCCCCAGGCGAAGCATCACCATCCAATATATATGCGCGCTCCTGCATCAATTCAATGCACGCCTGGCATATAGGAGCATCTTGCACCTTATAAAACGGAACATACACAACAACTGCGCCATGTGTCTTCACCAGGTCATCGCAGGCTTGAGCTACAGCTTGGATATACCCCGGAACCGCACGCCAAGGACGCACAGAGACTATCACCAACGGGCCCCCCTGTGTGGGAATCCCGCAAGCCTCAAGTAGGTCACTGCCCTTCCCTGCCCCGTGGCGGGGTTTGAGTCCGAAAACCGGGTCAGCTGCCACATGCATCTTGGGCTTAGTGATGCCCAACGATTTCAGGAGTTCCAGTGATGGTTCATCCCTGACAGTAATAGCCTCGACGCGATTACCTATAGTCTTCACCAGGAATTTACTGAACTTCAGGTTTAGAGGCCCAATCCCTTGGGCATAGAAGAAGACAGGTTTCCTCATGACCTTCGCCAGGGTTACCAGGCCCAGATAATATGGAACTGACCGAGGACTTGTGACGTCCTGGAGAAGGCTTCCGCCGCCGCTGATGAACAGATCAGCGTCTGCAAGTTCCCTGGATATTCCTAAGACATCCGTCCTACTGACGGAAGAAACGTTGTGAATCTTCCTTGTCAGAACGGGATTCTGTGACAGGACTACTATCTCAGAACCACGAGACACCTCCCTTAGGTGGTCAATCATGGCTGCCAGAATAGCTTCATCACCCGTGTTCTGAAACCCGAAGTAGCCCGAGATAACAAACTTCATTCTACGAAGTATTCCTCCTCCACGACTTCTTTATCTGCTCCCGTTTTTCTCGGAAAATAAACGAACGCTGCGCTGATTACAATCCCGATTACCCCACCCAGTATTAATCCGTAGAGAGTTCTCAAAAGAGTAGCAATAATCGGGGTGTGTATATGTGAAAACGTATTTATCATGGATATCTGCCCTATGCAACCTATAAGCACAAGGGGCAGACTGATTCTCCAATAACCTGAAAGCGCCACTGCAGCAGCAAGCATTAACGCAGGGTGCCCTATGAGAAACTCCTTGGTCCTTGGACGGAATACAAGCATGTTCTCGAGAAACCGCCTCATTCCCTCATCAAATTGAGGAATTGGCAGACCGAGATACACGTTGCCTGTTCGCAGAATATATATAAGTCCGCCTAATGCTACAACAGCAAGGGCCAGCACATGCCATATGCGCAGAGGCGCCGTAAGCAAATTACCGAGTTGTTCAAGAACCCCGCTGCTTGAATCGTCACCGTATTGCTCCCATCCCACCAGATAGCGCCAGCATATGACAGCGACCAAGAGAATCGGTATGACATGGGCAGCCTTTACCCCGATGAACTTGTCAAGTGATAACATGAAGCTTCCGCCGGACAGAGTACTTGCTACAAGGAGCCCCCCTACAATGGAAATGCCTGAAGCCTCCATCCACAGTAAGATAGCGTCCCTTAGCTGTAGAGTCTTGCCGGTACCGCTTTTCCATATGGATTTACTGTACACCGTGCTGATTGCAAGGATAGGAAATACTATTGACCCGCCGAACGCCGCCATCTGCCTTGCGAAGGTCGCGTATCCGGTTGACAGCAGAACCGCATAAGCTATGATTCCCAACACGAACAGACCCAGCTCGATGGCGGGCGGGAAAGAAAACAAAGTGTCAAGCAGAATGAACACAGATGCCAGAATACCTATTCCGACTATTGTAACAAGGTACCTACTGGGAGTGTACTCCTGGAATGGCCGGGCTTGTCCTATAGAAAACCCTGATCCCTCAAGTCCCTCCCGAACAGCCTGAACGTAGCTGAGGTTCTTGTCAATAGCCTCCATGTCTCCTCGTGTCGCAGGAAAAGGACGAATATACATGACCCTCATGTTACGCTCGCGAGCTGCACGGGCAAACCTTTCTACAGCCTTGTCAAAAGGGATCTTCTCCATTTCCCGTTCAGTAATGCTATGCACCCTTATCACTCCGGTGCCCATGAGCCGGGCAAACCGGCTGTCACCTACCTGTGCTGCAAATTCCACTTGCCCGAAATTCATGGAGTTTAACAGCATCAGGTCTCTGACATCACTTAAATGGTCCGGATTCCCAAGGACTTCCATGCCTTCAAATATCATAAGACTGATGCTGTCCTTATAGGGAATGCAGTTGAAAAAGAAACCTATCTTATGAGGAGTCACTCCAGGGTAGTTTCTGAGCCTTGCCACAATGCGAAGCCCTGCTTCGTCAATTTCACGGGCCTCGTCCGGATCCAACCCGATATTAACCTTTTCCAGGTCGATAATGCCTCTGGCTGTCTCAAGGAATAACCCCAGGCGCTGAGATGAGAACGTGGAGATACGCTCTCCTTCAAGCCTTACAGGCAGGATCTCAACTATGTCCTGAAAGACCTCATCATCTCTGGGAAATATATAGGAGTTACCGGCCAAGAGACGTGACTCATCTATCATCTGCCTAAGGGCAAGGTCAGTTACAGGCGCCAATCTGTCATAATCAAGAATTTGCCGACCACTGAACACATATACCTGTCCTCGCTCGGCAATATCCTTAATTGTGCGCTCACCAAGAGCGACAGACGTGAGCCCCCTGTCCCGTGCCTGCTGAAGGAAGACATCAAACGGATAGTCCGCGTTCCGGCACAATATCTTGGCTGCCCGATAATCCATAACCAACTCTACGGTATTATTGGACTTCTCAACCTGCCATCTTCCCCATAATATGGCAATAGCAGCGATGACCGCCGCGACTAGTATCCATACCCAAAGATTTTTGACGCGTCCGGATCCGGTCACAGATCCCCACCCCACTTTATCGCGGCGCCTATCTTGAAAGAACGCTTTTCCTACATGCTCTCTCTGTTGTCACTTAGCGTCCTCCCGATAATGCGCACAATTTTATCTTCCATGTTTACGTCACTAATCACCACAGGAATAGGAAGACTCGACATGTCCAGCGAAAAGCTAAGGCCACTTAGAAACCCGTCGGTAATAATAGAAGGAAGCATAGCATTGCCTATCCTAATATGACTGATCGCATAACTGAGACAGGCGCCGCCTTGTTCTGCGACAAACTCCCCTTCAAGCTCTACAGGAATATCCATGCCTGCTACATTCACATGACCTCTGACTGTCACTTGACCGGGATTCAACTCAACCAGGACAGAATCAGGCACGCCATCCAGCCCACGTACATAGCTAGTGAGATCGTCCTCGGTAAGCACTACTTCAGCTTGTCCTTGCCCTATGTGGGACAGAACGAGACTGCTCTTTTCGGCCAAGGCTTCCCTTTGGATGAGAATGTCACTTGCGTCAATCATGAGAGACTCAATTCTGAGGCCTTCAATAAACAGACCTCTGCAGTCGATGCTGATAGAATTCACCGCTCCGGAAGAAAGCAAATTGATTGCAGGAAATGCTCTCAAACGAACTCTAACTGATTCAATCTTGTCTACGCTTGACTCTATTGCATCTTCCAGTTGAGATGCAATTATTCGCGGAACCGTCAACTCAAGAACCAACACTATGCAGATTACGACGACAAGAATGAACATAATAGGCGAGGTGCCTTCCTTCCTCCGGCATCTTGATCCTGACATGCCCGAACCCCTTTCACAATTCACTCATCTTCGCTTGAGCCCTAAGATAAGTCTCGATAAACTTGTTGATCTCACCGTCCATGACTGCCTGAACATTACCTGTCTCAACCTCGGTTCTGTGGTCTTTCACCATAGTGTAGGGCTGAAACACGTATGACCTTATCTGACTCCCCCAGGCAATTTCCCTCTGTTCACCTTGAAGCTCGCCGAGTTTTTTCTCTTTCTCAGCTTCAAGGCGCTCAAACAGCCTGGCCTTTAAGATCCGCATTGCAGTGATCCTGTTTTGGTACTGAGACCTTTCGTTCTGGCATTGCACGATTATCCCGGTAGGGATATGAGTTATCCTCACAGCTGATTCAGTCTTGTTCACATGCTGCCCGCCTGCTCCGCCCGACTTGTAGGTATCTATTCTCAAGTCCTCAGGATCTATCTCAACCTCCACATCCTCCGGAATCTCCGGGATCACGTCAACAGACACAAATGAAGTATGCCGCCTGGCGTTAGCATCAAAAGGCGATATTCTGACGAGGCGATGCACCCCTTTCTCTGCCTTCAAGTACCCGAAAGCGTTCTTTCCGCTGACCACCACTGTAGCGCTTTTGATTCCTGCTTCTTCCCCCGGCAGACAATCAGTGAGTTCCGTATCGTATCCGCGCTTCTCAGCCCACTTCAGGTACATGCGAAGAAGCATCTCCGCCCAATCCTGGGACTCTGTCCCTCCTGCCCCGGGATGTATCGAAAGAATAGCATTGGAATCATCATACTCGCCGCTCAGTAGGTGATTAACCTCGAGCTCTGAGACAACGCGCTCTAATGAGTCAACACCTTCTTCAATCTCGTCCTTAACTGAGTCATCTCCCTCTTCTATTGCAAGTTCCAAAAGGGTCCAAAGATCCTCGGCTTGAGACATGGTTTCTTTCCAAGATTCAATATCCTCTTTGAGTCTTGTTGCTCGCTGGAGTACTTTCTTGGCATCATCCGGTTCGTCCCAAAAACCGGGTTCAGCCATTACATTTTCAAGATCTTTGAGTTGCTCTGACTTCGCGTCAACCTCAAAGATAACCCCTCATGTCTTCAACTTTGCTCTTAAGCTCCGCCAAAACCGGCTTAATCTCACTGAGCACGTTAGCTACACTCCCTTTCCACAGCACTTCTTGTATTTCTTCCCGCTGCCGCATGGACAGGGATCATTTCTCCCAATCTTTTTCATTCGCCGTTGCTCAACTTTGGGACGAGCGTCATCATCACTGCCTGAGGTTGTAGTAATAGTAAACCGTCTTGCTTTCGGCTCTGTCGTCCCGCGCTTGTCACTTACGGCTACTCTTGACATCCATGCCACAACATCATCGCGAATATTTGCTTTCAAATCCTCAAACATCTGCCAGCTCTCTATTTGATACTCGAGAAGGGGATCCTTCTGCCCATATGCTCTAAGCCCAATCCCTTCCCTGAGATTATCCATAGCCTGGAGATGATCGATCCACTTCCAATCGATAATCCTGAGCATCACGAGCTTCTCCAGAACCCTCATGCGTTCCGGTCCTATCTCTTCCTCGCGGGCTTCATAGGATTTGATGATAAGGTTCATTACGAACTCGTCAAGTTCAGGGCGGGCCATTCCCTCCAAATCAGCCGGCTTAACAGGGCGCCTTAACGCAAACGTCTGGTTCAACCCGTCTGCCAGCCCACGGAGATCCCACTCTTCCTGGAATGTTTTCTCGTTAGCATATATGTCCAGGGTCTCCGTGACGACCTCAGACATCATCTCCATAATCCTGTCTTTCAGGTCTTCTCCCTGAACTACTTTGCGCCTGTCGCCATAGATGACCTCACGTTGCTTATTCATGACGTCATCATATTCGAGGACTTGCTTTCTGATGTCAAAGTTGCGTCCTTCAACTCGCTTCTGCGCAGTTTCAATAGAGCGAGCTATTTGCGGATGCTCTATGGGCATATCCTCTTCCCATCCGAGACGGTCCATTATTCCCGTTATCAGCTCACCGCCGAACAGTCTCATAAGATCGTCTTCTAATGAGACATAGAACCTGGACGCCCCAGGGTCGCCTTGCCTTCCTGAACGCCCTCTGAGCTGGTTGTCGATCCTACGGCTTTCATGGCGTTCAGTTCCCATAATAAACAGCCCGCCGAGTTCCACAACTTTTTCGTGCTCTCCTTGACATTCGGTCTTCGCTTCCTCCAAAAGCTCCAGATATTCTTCCCTGGCTTCAAGCACTTTCTGATCCTCCGTAGGAAAATGCTCTGAAGCTTCAGCCACTACCTCACCTGAATATCCCTTCTCGCGCAGCCTTTGCTTAGCGATGTATTCAGGGTTGCCTCCTAATACGATATCAGTGCCCCTGCCTGCCATATTAGTGGCAATGGTCACTGCCCCTAACCTGCCTGCCTGCGCCACTATCTCGGCTTCACGTTCATGATGTTTCGCGTTGAGAACCTGATGTTTGATGCCCTTTCGCTTCAGCATATCACTGAGAAGCTCTGATTTCTCAATGGATATGGTTCCGACAAGAACGGGCTGGCCCCCCTTGTGTATTTCCTCGATTTCATCAACAATCGCAGCAAACTTAGCCTTCTCCGTCTTGAAAATAACATCCGGATTGTCGGTGCGGATCATAGGGAGGTGTGTCGGAAGGACTACTACATCAAGCCTATATATCTTCTGGAATTCCTCTTCTTCCGTAGCTGCCGTCCCTGTCATACCCGCCAGCTTGTGGTACATACGGAAGTAATTCTGAAAAGTGACTGTAGCCAAAGTCAGGCTTTCCCGCTCTACCGTAATGCCTTCTTTCGCCTCAATAGCCTGGTGGAGTCCGTTGCTGTACCGCCTCCCGAACATGAGCCTGCCGGTAAACTCGTCAACTATGATTGCTTGGCCCTCTTTCACGATATAGTCTCTGTCGCGACGCATGAGAGCATGGGCTCGAAGAGCCTGGTTCAAGTGATGCATTAGCTCTATGTTAGACTCATCTGAAAGGTTCTCCAGACCTAGCATGCGTTCAGCCTTCTCCACGCCTTCGTCGGTAAGAGCTACCGCGTTGGCCTTTTCGTCCACTGCATAATCCTCATCCCGCTTTAACCTTGGGATAAGCCTGGCGAATTGGCGGTAGAGATCAGTAGATTCCTCTGCCTGGCCGGAAATAATCAAGGGAGTTCTGGCCTCATCTATCAGAATACTGTCCACCTCATCGACGATGGCGTAGCTAAGTTCACGCTGCACCATTTCGTCTTCGGAGGTGACCATGTTATCGCGAAGGAAATCGAAGCCGAACTCGTTATTAGTTCCATACGTAATGTCTGCCGCGTACGCCGCCCTTCGCTCAGCGTAATCAAGACCGTGAATTATTACACCCACCTTGAGTCCGAGGAACTTATAGATTGTGCCCATCCACTCTGCGTCGCGCCTGGCCAGGTAATCATTGACAGTGACAATATGAACACCCTTCCCGGTCAAGGCATTGAGGTACGCAGGCAAAGTCGCAGCCAGAGTCTTGCCTTCTCCGGTCTTCATTTCCGCGATTCGTCCTTCATGGAGGACCACCCCTCCCATGATCTGCTCATCAAAATGGCGCTGACCTAACACCCTGACTGCAGTCTCCCGAACCACGGCGAACGCCTCAGGAAGAAGCTCATCCAGTGTCTCCCCGTTATCCAGCCTTGTCTTAAACTCAAAAGTTTTGGCTGTAAGTTCATGGTTGGAAAGCCCGGAAACCTCGGACTCTAAAGTAGATACTTGTTCCGCTATCGCCCTCAGTCTTCTTAGTTCTCTTTCGTTTGTGTCAAAAGCCCTTTTCAGGAACCCAAGCACTAACCTATCCCCTCTTCCTCGCCAAGGTTTATACGTACATGACCAAGAGTCCCGTTGGTTCTATGGAGGGACATCATAAAGCTTGTCTTAAACCTGTAAAACGCGAGTCAATTATATCATTTACGGTTTTGAGCAGCAACTGCGCGGTAAACACCGAATTACCGGCATGCGCCGCCTATGCGCTGTCTGAGGGAAGTTCTCCTTTGCACGCCAATGAGTCCACAATAACCCGTAGGCCGCCTGACACCAGTGAGTGGCCGCCTGGAGCAATCGGAATATCCGATGACAGAAGGCAATCAGTAATCCGACGAGCGACCGGATCATCTATGGCATCAGGTCGCAGAAGGTCAGAGTTGAACCTATCTTTTGCAGGCAGTTCCAAATCAAAATGGTGGAAGAGAACCCTTGTGTCTATTAACACGGCATCAGCCACCTTCTCCAAGGCGCTGACGAAGCCTTCAAACCCTACCTTCTCTGCAAGACAGCCCAAGAGTGAGGCCACTCGGTGATGCTCCTCCCGTCCCAATGCCTTCATACCTCGTTCTTCAGAGAAAACCCTCATTCTACATTGGAGCCGTTCGTTGACGTATAGCACAGCACCGGGACTGACTCTACCAATAACGCAAATCTCTGACAGGGGCATGCCCATTCGCTCTCTAACCTTCTTGAGACGCGAATTCAGAGGTTCAAAATCCAGCTTTCCAAGAACAGCACGTACATTTGGACCGGTTGACGGGTGTAGCCCCAGAATCGCAATATCCGAGGGAGTGTCTACATCAAAGATGGCACCTATTGTCTCAGGCAGTTTTCTGTGACTAAGATGAAACAGGGTCATACCAAGGGCATTGTCGGATGCCGGCAAATCCGCTACCTCAAGTAACGCAGAAGCGGGAGTAAACCCAACAATATCGCTGGAGAAGACATTGTTGGCACGCATAACTCCATGAGAGACAGCCAATTCTCTCGCAAGGGAGCTAATTTCAGAAGGCGCCATAAGGGCACCGGAAGCCCCTCCCATATATATGACAGCTTCCAAAGATTGCTTCCTGATGACTTTTGCCAACGCCTCTCCGAAGCGGAATTCTTTCTTTGCAGGCACTATTTGACTCTTGGCCCCGTAGTCGGCTGCAGCTACCGCCAAATCCTCATAAGTTGTGTAGAGGAATATATTGTCAAGTTCAGGCACCTTCGAAAACTTCTCGAGATTATCCAGCACCACCGCTTTTCTCACGGCGGTGACTAGCTCTTCTACATGGCTTTCCGGCATTCCGCCCTCAAAAATGACCAGGGATACTTTGTTCATGTATCTTCTCGGACCCCCTATGTATCAAAGGGTTGCCTTTTGCAGGCAACCCTTTCTTGGACTTGGCAAGTCTTCATTTCTATTCTAATCTCAGAACTCAGGCTCTATCAAGCCGTAGTTTCCATCCCTACGGCGGTAAACCACATTAACCTCATCGGTATCGCTGTTTGAGAAAACAAAGAAGTCATGACCAAGCAGTTCCATTTGCATTACCGCTTCTTGAGTCGACATAGGCTTCATGGCAAATCGTTTTGTCTTGACAATACGCGCTTCTTCCTGGCGTTCCTCCAAATCGGCAATACCAGGAGAAAACTCGGCTTCCAAAATCCTTGCTCCTGTTTGACGGAGCCTGCGATTGATCTTAGTCTTGTACTTACGGATCTGTCGCTCAATCTTATCCACTGCCCCGTCAATTGACGCATACATGTCCCCGGTCTTCTCCTCGCCGCGCAAGAGAAGGCCGTTCACCTGAATCGTGACCTCAGCAATCTGAAGCCCTTTCTCAGTGCTGACGACCACCTGAGCGTTTACTGAATCCCCTTCAAAAAACCTCTGGAGCTTGAGGACCTTCTTTTCCGCATAGTCTCTGATAGCCTTTGATAGTTCGATGTTCTTGGATTTCATGGTGACTTCCATTCTTACCAGCTCCTTTCGGGAAAATCAGGGTTAGGCTTCCTAATACCATATTTCCCTACAGTAAAGCAAAATCCTGCCCCTCACAAAGGGGGTTCTGCCCACCTTATATCAATAGCCGTATCATAGATTAAAGATGGTATAGGCTCGATATCAGATACTTTGATCCTGCC
>CZCA01000030.1_pt1 | contig 11398 bp, 12 predicted proteins | sample 591981 | NCBI WGS metagenome assembly CZCA01 (sample SAMEA3556810, study PRJEB10932) | anaerobic digester metagenome
CAGTGTGGCGGCGACGACTCGACGCGTCCGAGGTCTGAAAGACGTTCAACCCAGGTGAGGGATTGAAACTTCTTTCTGAGTCTCACGCTCGACACGGCGGCATTGGTCTGAAAGACGTTCAACCCAGGTGAGGGATTGAAACTTGAGCGTGTCCCACCCATAGACAAAGTTCGCTGCGGTCTGAAAGACGTTCAACCCAGGTGAGGGATTGAAACGTCACCGGCTACGTGGACAACGCAGACGGCACGCAGGGTCTGAAAGACGTTCAACCCAGGTGAGGGATTGAAACCATCGTGTAATCGAAATCATTCTCCAGATGCACGAAGGTCTGAAAGACGTTCAACCCAGGTGAGGGATTGAAACAAAGCTGGCGCCTTGTGCTTGACCGCCCAGCTCTTCGGTCTGAAAGACGTTCAACCCAGGTGAGGGATTGAAACGCGTACTACATGCCTGTCGAGTGGGGCGTCAACGCCGGTCTGAAAGACGTTCAACCCAGGTGAGGGATTGAAACGAATCCTTGCCGCCTGAGAAGGAGACGCAGACGCGCGGGTCTGAAAGACGTTCAACCCAGGTGAGGGATTGAAACTGGGATTCGGCGGAGTACGAATTATGAACATCATCGGGGTCTGAAAGACGTTCAACCCAGGTGAGGGATTGAAACGTCAACTCTGTCCTGTTTGAGGATGAATGGGAAGCGGTCTGAAAGACGTTCAACCCAGGTGAGGGATTGAAACATCAGCACCTACGACCCGGAGCTTGAGTTGCTGTGGTCTGAAAGACGTTCAACCCAGGTGAGGGATTGAAACTCCGCCAATTGCCCTGTGTGCCAGTTGCTGTTCAGCGGTCTGAAAGACGTTCAACCCAGGTGAGGGATTGAAACTATTACTGGTTCTCATTCGTATGGAACAAATGTTCGGTCTGAAAGACGTTCAACCCAGGTGAGGGATTGAAACTATAGTTTGAGCATAGACGCAAGCATACTGCACAGGTCTGAAAGACGTTCAACCCAGGTGAGGGATTGAAACTGGTATCCTGTTGACAGTTGAGCAGGTGAAACCGAGGTCTGAAAGACGTTCAACCCAGGTGAGGGATTGAAACTACTCTCTCAAGTGCTGTTGCGATTTCCTCTATGACGGTCTGAAAGACGTTCAACCCAGGTGAGGGATTGAAACTTGCACAACACGAAACTCCTGCCGACAAATTTTCTGGGTCTGAAAGACGTTCAACCCAGGTGAGGGATTGAAACGCGGCTGTTACTGGCGGCAATCTTGCTGATGCTGAGGTCTGAAAGACGTTCAACCCAGGTGAGGGATTGAAACTTATGGATGCTGGCGGTTCTATAAAATCAAGACCAAGGTCTGAAAGACGTTCAACCCAGGTGAGGGATTGAAACCGCCAATGAGGTGTTGCATCGACTGAGTGACTTTGGGTCTGAAAGACGTTCAACCCAGGTGAGGGATTGAAACTCTGTGCCAGCCTGTGCAGCCAGGACGCAGGCGCGTGGTCTGAAAGACGTTCAACCCAGGTGAGGGATTGAAACTCAAGAAACAGGCAACACGAAAGCACTTTCGGAATGGGGTCTGAAAGACGTTCAACCCAGGTGAGGGATTGAAACTTCCCGATCCCTGGAATACCATACAACAACATGTTCAAGGTCTGAAAGACGTTCAACCCAGGTGAGGGATTGAAACATCGAATTCGCGTATCCTTGATTTCCCTCATTTTGGGGTCTGAAAGACGTTCAACCCAGGTGAGGGATTGAAACCGGCGTCCAGTTTTCGCAAACTGCACCGTTTTTCGGGTCTGAAAGACGTTCAACCCAGGTGAGGGATTGAAACACGATCATTGCGCCGCCAGCCGTGTACGTGGCATCGGTCTGAAAGACGTTCAACCCAGGTGAGGGATTGAAACCAGCATCACCGATTGCAGCACCGGCAGAATCGATTAGGTCTGAAAGACGTTCAACCCAGGTGAGGGATTGAAACGACAACTGAATCATCCCATGATATGATGTTTGTGTGGTCTGAAAGACGTTCAACCCAGGTGAGGGATTGAAACTCGTCGGTCGGTCAGTTTGTGGACAGCGTGACGATTGAGGGTCTGAAAGACGTTCAACCCAGGTGAGGGATTGAAACTTGGATACCTGTCATGTCTGCCTCGTCATATTGTGGTCTGAAAGACGTTCAACCCAGGTGAGGGATTGAAACTCCTGTTTCTGGGACGGTCGCAGTAGGGCAGTCGTGGTCTGAAAGACGTTCAACCCAGGTGAGGGATTGAAACTTCGACACGGAAGCCGGTTCCGCCAGTCTCTACGCCGGTCTGAAAGACGTTCAACCCAGGTGAGGGATTGAAACTCTGGTAGTGGTGGCAAAGTACTCTCATCCTTTCAGGTCTGAAAGACGTTCAACCCAGGTGAGGGATTGAAACTTATGTGGTTTCGGAGCGTCGTGAAGTGATTGCAACGGTCTGAAAGACGTTCAACCCAGGTGAGGGATTGAAACAATACAATTCAGGTAGATTGCACAAGGTAGATTAAGGTCTGAAAGACGTTCAACCCAGGTGAGGGATTGAAACACTTACAACGTAGCGCCAAACACAGTTTTCGTTGTGGTCTGAAAGACGTTCAACCCAGGTGAGGGATTGAAACTTCGGTCTTGGCGCTGACCAAACGACAAACATCGGGTCTGAAAGACGTTCAACCCAGGTGAGGGATTGAAACCAGCCTGAGCGTTGGTGCACCGACCGGCCTGGCGCAGGTCTGAAAGACGTTCAACCCAGGTGAGGGATTGAAACCATCAGATCGACCTGTTCGGTCGTTGTGCGCTCCGGTCTGAAAGACGTTCAACCCAGGTGAGGGATTGAAACAGTGCCAACAGCCCGGATGTGATCGAATCCTCCGTAGTCTGAAAGACGTTCAACCCAGGTGAGGGATTGAAACTCCTTTGTGGCGGCTGAGCGTGCCAAGTGGCAAGGGGTCTGAAAGACGTTCAACCCAGGTGAGGGATTGAAACGCTCTGCACAAGCGGCCCATAATCGGTATTGTTGCCGGTCTGAAAGACGTTCAACCCAGGTGAGGGATTGAAACCGGATTGCGTAGGAGGCAACGACAACTATGAGCGGGTCTGAAAGACGTTCAACCCAGGTGAGGGATTGAAACACCCCAAATCGAAACACGTGCAATCCAACCTCGACGGTCTGAAAGACGTTCAACCCAGGTGAGGGATTGAAACGAAATTGAAGGCAGGTGGTTCGTATAGCAATTTTTTTGGTCTGAAAGACGTTCAACCCAGGTGAGGGATTGAAACTCCTCAATCCTAAACGCTTCCAGCAGCCCGCTCTGGTCTGAAAGACGTTCAACCCAGGTGAGGGATTGAAACACCGAGGGCGCCGGCGTGAGCTGCGCCGCATAGCCCGGTCTGAAAGACGTTCAACCCAGGTGAGGGATTGAAACTGCCCTACTTTCCTAGAATTGCACTACGAATTGCGGGTCTGAAAGACGTTCAACCCAGGTGAGGGATTGAAACTACGATGTTTCAACAGTTCCCGCGCCCGTTCCAGCCGGTCTGAAAGACGTTCAACCCAGGTGAGGGATTGAAACGCTATCCCGTCCAGCGTCAGCTCGCGCTCGATGCCGGTCTGAAAGACGTTCAACCCAGGTGAGGGATTGAAACACTATTGTTCGCCGCACTATGATGGGATGCCTTACTGGTCTGAAAGACGTTCAACCCAGGTGAGGGATTGAAACTAGGAAGACTGACAAAAGCAAGACGATCAAGGGAGGTCTGAAAGACGTTCAACCCAGGTGAGGGATTGAAACTTGTTTATCGTCGCAATCTCCCGGCGCAACAGCCCCGGTCTGAAAGACGTTCAACCCAGGTGAGGGATTGAAACTGGTGTTGAGCAACTACTTTGCACCATCGTATGAGGGTCTGAAAGACGTTCAACCCAGGTGAGGGATTGAAACCGTTCTTGTAGAGCGACCACTCATGCTGACTTAGGGTCTGAAAGACGTTCAACCCAGGTGAGGGATTGAAACAAGAAAGGGTAATTGGAAGCATGTAGGTTCGAGTCCGGTCTGAAAGACGTTCAACCCAGGTGAGGGATTGAAACTACTACGGCGACAGCCCGGAGGATGCGCAGGCCGCCGGGTCTGAAAGACGTTCAACCCAGGTGAGGGATTGAAACGCCGCCTGTGCTGCGAGCGCCAACGCCTTGAGCAGGGTCTGAAAGACGTTCAACCCAGGTGAGGGATTGAAACTGCCGATATACGGAATCTGGCAAGATAACGGAATCCGGTCTGAAAGACGTTCAACCCAGGTGAGGGATTGAAACTTGCACGACACGGAACTCCTGTCGGCAAATACGTTGCGGTCTGAAAGACGTTCAACCCAGGTGAGGGATTGAAACTCAACATCAACCCAAATTTCTACGCGGGCGGCGATGGTCTGAAAGACGTTCAACCCAGGTGAGGGATTGAAACAGCGGGAAACTGCTGGAAGCGACGATCAAGATCGCGGTCTGAAAGACGTTCAACCCAGGTGAGGGATTGAAACAGCGGACGCCCGACTGAATTGACCGACGGGCGCATCGGTCTGAAAGACGTTCAACCCAGGTGAGGGATTGAAACTTCCTGGCTTCGTGCCAGCCAGAAACGAAGCCAAGGTCTGAAAGACGTTCAACCCAGGTGAGGGATTGAAACTCTTTGATAATCTCGGTGACGCCCATCCCCTTGAACGGTCTGAAAGACGTTCAACCCAGGTGAGGGATTGAAACTCGGCGTGGCCGGCGCTGGCCTGTCCTGGGCGACGGTCTGAAAGACGTTCAACCCAGGTGAGGGATTGAAACAATTCCTCGGCGACCAGCAGGCCGAGGTCTTCCTGGTCTGAAAGACGTTCAACCCAGGTGAGGGATTGAAACGAACACGGCGACCGTCTTCTCTCTGGCTCTGGCTGCGGGTCTGAAAGACGTTCAACCCAGGTGAGGGATTGAAACCGGATTGCGTAGGAGGCAACCATCATGAGCGACATTGGTCTGAAAGACGTTCAACCCAGGTGAGGGATTGAAACAACGGGACGACCGACACGGAACCTGCCAGCGTGTGGGCGGTCTGAAAGACGTTCAACCCAGGTGAGGGATTGAAACAGGTTGACCCTCCCGCTGGCGCCTTCCCACGCGGCGGTCTGAAAGACGTTCAACCCAGGTGAGGGATTGAAACTCCAAATCCACCACGCCGCCCGCCAACTCGATGTCGGGGTCTGAAAGACGTTCAACCCAGGTGAGGGATTGAAACGCCACGGCCCCCGGCATTGCAGTTCGCCGCTGCTAGGGTCTGAAAGACGTTCAACCCAGGTGAGGGATTGAAACGCCTGTTCCAACAGCGTACCGGGTGCGCCCGCGCTGGTCTGAAAGACGTTCAACCCAGGTGAGGGATTGAAACTCGCGCTTTCACGGCTATCAGCTATGGGTGCGTGATGGTCTGAAAGACGTTCAACCCAGGTGAGGGATTGAAACACCGTTCTGCGCAGTGCAAGCGCACAGGTCGCAATGGTCTGAAAGACGTTCAACCCAGGTGAGGGATTGAAACGGTTGGCGTAAAGCGCCGGATCGTACATATCTTAGCGGTCTGAAAGACGTTCAACCCAGGTGAGGGATTGAAACCATAGGTTGCAGGCTTGGTGCAATGTATTGGCGGAGGTCTGAAAGACGTTCAACCCAGGTGAGGGATTGAAACATCGCTTTACCTTCTCCGCATCACGTCACGCAAGGGTCTGAAAGACGTTCAACCCAGGTGAGGGATTGAAACTTGCTCTGCGCGCCAACATCGACAATTAGCCCGCGCGGTCTGAAAGACGTTCAACCCAGGTGAGGGATTGAAACGCCGACTTTCCCGTCCATGCCCGGCTGGCTGGAAAGGTCTGAAAGACGTTCAACCCAGGTGAGGGATTGAAACTGCTTGAAATTGAAATGAACAAAGGTGCTGCGATCGTCTGAAAGACGTTCAACCCAGGTGAGGGATTGAAACATTCATTTTTCCTCCTAGAACCAACTATCCTTGACTGTCTGAAAGACGTTCAACCCAGGTGAGGGATTGAAACTCATAATACCCGTCGGCGTCCAGCGTCCACGTGCAGGTCTGAAAGACGTTCAACCCAGGTGAGGGATTGAAACATGAGTATAGACGAGTTGATCAGGGCTTGTGGCTATGTCTGAAAGACGTTCAACCCAGGTGAGGGATTGAAACTATGAAGTGAAGCTACTCAAGGAGTTGCTCAAGCCGTCTGAAAGACGTTCAACCCAGGTGAGGGATTGAAACTCAACTCAAGCGGTACGCGCCGACTGCGCCGACTGCGTCTGAAAGACGTTCAACCCAGGTGAGGGATTGAAACTGATTACTCCTTTACCTGATAATTGACCTGATGCCTGTCTGAAAGACGTTCAACCCAGGTGAGGGATTGAAACAAAAATTGAGCGTGGCGAACGGCAGCCGTCGTTTCAGTCTGAAAGACGTTCAACCCAGGTGAGGGATTGAAACTTCAATGCGATGCTCACCGCCGCTGACACGTGTCGTCTGAAAGACGTTCAACCCAGGTGAGGGATTGAAACTATGATGATCACCATGTTACGCCGCCGCCTCCTCCGGTCTGAAAGACGTTCAACCCAGGTGAGGGATTGAAACTGGCACTCTGCGAGTGCTGGACATTCTGCGTGCGCCGTCTGAAAGACGTTCAACCCAGGTGAGGGATTGAAACCTATATGATGGTTTTCGGACTGGCCTGGATGCTCGCGTCTGAAAGACGTTCAACCCAGGTGAGGGATTGAAACCGCTATCGAGTCGGTCCGATGCAGTACGCGCAGCAGTCTGAAAGACGTTCAACCCAGGTGAGGGATTGAAACATCGAGACAACCAGTTCAGCCACGCGTTGCTCTCCGTCTGAAAGACGTTCAACCCAGGTGAGGGATTGAAACCGTTGTGCCGGATGAGCACGCATCCGACGCTGGCGAGTCTGAAAGACGTTCAACCCAGGTGAGGGATTGAAACCCCTTCGAGGGGATCATTCTTATCAGTCAGGTGAGTCTGAAAGACGTTCAACCCAGGTGAGGGATTGAAACCTTCCGCTACACGGTCGAGGTGTGGGTGCTGCTGACGTCTGAAAGACGTTCAACCCAGGTGAGGGATTGAAACATCGCCAGCTACGATTTCGATGGGAAGGCGTTCAGTCTGAAAGACGTTCAACCCAGGTGAGGGATTGAAACTTGGGTGTTTGGGATCGGCAGACATGCGCAATATGGTCTGAAAGACGTTCAACCCAGGTGAGGGATTGAAACTTCTCTCCATGCCGTCCCGCCCACCGCGCGGCAAGGTCTGAAAGACGTTCAACCCAGGTGAGGGATTGAAACTTGCACGCTGCCCTGCAAAGGTGTCGGCGTCATCCCGTCTGAAAGACGTTCAACCCAGGTGAGGGATTGAAACCCCACCGCGCACCTTCCACGCCTGACGCATCCTCCAGTCTGAAAGACGTTCAACCCAGGTGAGGGATTGAAACAACGACGTGCGCGAGGCGCTTGGCTTTGCTCCGCAGAGTCTGAAAGACGTTCAACCCAGGTGAGGGATTGAAACACGCTCACCGCCGACGACATTGCGACGCTGTGGCAGGTCTGAAAGACGTTCAACCCAGGTGAGGGATTGAAACTTGTCCCACTCGTCCAACAGCACGACGGTGGGACGCGTCTGAAAGACGTTCAACCCAGGTGAGGGATTGAAACTCGCTGCACAGCGCGAAACAGCAGGTATGTCTGCGGTCTGAAAGACGTTCAACCCAGGTGAGGGATTGAAACGCGGCTGGCGCACAGTGGCGCACCGCCGACAGTTGAGTCTGAAAGACGTTCAACCCAGGTGAGGGATTGAAACAAGGCGGCCGTGCTCATGCGCCACATCGAGTATGGGTCTGAAAGACGTTCAACCCAGGTGAGGGATTGAAACATGACTGCGTTGCCGAGTGTAGTTGGCAGCGCCATCGTCTGAAAGACGTTCAACCCAGGTGAGGGATTGAAACTATACGCTGAACACCATGCCGACCATCGCCGCCACTGTCTGAAAGACGTTCAACCCAGGTGAGGGATTGAAACAGCAGGTGGGGATTGCGGGAGGCAATCAGCAGTAGTCTGAAAGACGTTCAACCCAGGTGAGGGATTGAAACATCGTTGCCGGCTGGAACTGAGAGGGAAGGATGAGTCTGAAAGACGTTCAACCCAGGTGAGGGATTGAAACTTCGGTGTATGCCGTGAACGGTCGCGTTACGTTTCTGTCTGAAAGACGTTCAACCCAGGTGAGGGATTGAAACTCAAGACGCCCACGCTTCGACGCATTCTTCGCTGAGTCTGAAAGACGTTCAACCCAGGTGAGGGATTGAAACCAGGACTGGGAGAGTGTCCCGGCGATCATGCGCGAGTCTGAAAGACGTTCAACCCAGGTGAGGGATTGAAACACGCTGATCGACTGTTCACGTCGCCACTTATGATCGTCTGAAAGACGTTCAACCCAGGTGAGGGATTGAAACCGATATTAGTGATAGGGTTCCCGGCTGCATCGACAGTCTGAAAGACGTTCAACCCAGGTGAGGGATTGAAACTTCCGTTGAAATAGTCGTGCGCCTTCACCGTCCCGGGTCTGAAAGACGTTCAACCCAGGTGAGGGATTGAAACAATCGATGGGGACTCCGGCGACGAGGAAGGCGGCGTCTGAAAGACGTTCAACCCAGGTGAGGGATTGAAACTGATACACCCCGCCCGTCAGCGTCGCCAGCAGCGTGTCTGAAAGACGTTCAACCCAGGTGAGGGATTGAAACTGTGCCGGCAAGAGGCGGCGGTGATGGATCGGGCGGTCTGAAAGACGTTCAACCCAGGTGAGGGATTGAAACAGGGTCGTTTGATCCTGGGCGAGGCGGAACATCCGAGTCTGAAAGACGTTCAACCCAGGTGAGGGATTGAAACTTCGGCGACGGTGCGGCGGCTGATCCGGGAGGAGGGTCTGAAAGACGTTCAACCCAGGTGAGGGATTGAAACCCGTTGATCTGCTTTGATGAGCTGACCCATTTCAGGTCTGAAAGACGTTCAACCCAGGTGAGGGATTGAAACAATCGTCGTGCTGGCGCTGGCGGCGTTGGTGTGGAGTCTGAAAGACGTTCAACCCAGGTGAGGGATTGAAACCACAGCCTGAAGGACGCCTCGGACGCAGACCTCGAAGTCTGAAAGACGTTCAACCCAGGTGAGGGATTGAAACATTGACTATGGCAAGGGGCGGCTGATGGCGCTTGTCTGAAAGACGTTCAACCCAGGTGAGGGATTGAAACTCCACATGCACCGGCGCAAACGCACCCGACTCGACGTCTGAAAGACGTTCAACCCAGGTGAGGGATTGAAACCATCCGTCACCTGCGTCGCCAGCGAACTCGACTCGGTCTGAAAGACGTTCAACCCAGGTGAGGGATTGAAACCCCCGCCTCCGCCGTTTCCACATGCACCGGCGCAAAGTCTGAAAGACGTTCAACCCAGGTGAGGGATTGAAACGAGAACAAGCGGCGTGAGTATGACGGCATCGCGGCGTCTGAAAGACGTTCAACCCAGGTGAAGGATTGAAACAACAGCAACTGCGCGTGCGTATGGCGCAGGTCGTGCGTCTGAAAGACGTTCAACCCAGGTGAGGGATTGAAACAGCGCCGGCGTCAGCGCCGGCGGCTGACGACTGCCCGTCTGAAAGACGTTCAACCCAGGTGAGGGATTGAAACAGGTCGCCGACGGAGAGGTGGCCATCGGAGAGTTGCGTCTGAAAGACGTTCAACCCAGGTGAGGGATTGAAACGTCGAACATGGAGCGACGGAATTGAGCGTATCCGTCGTCTGAAAGACGTTCAACCCAGGTGAGGGATTGAAACTTCACCGAGTTGCAGGTCTGGCTGAGCACGCCGATGTCTGAAAGACGTTCAACCCAGGTGAGGGATTGAAACCGACAACCGGCTGCGTCTGCGTCCACCGGCGGCCTAGGTCTGAAAGACGTTCAACCCAGGTGAGGGATTGAAACCCTGCATGCAGGCGAGCGCTACAACGCATGGCACGGTCTGAAAGACGTTCAACCCAGGTGAGGGATTGAAACGCTGAACTACGCTCCGTGCCTGGACTGGCCGATGAGTCTGAAAGACGTTCAACCCAGGTGAGGGATTGAAACGGGTACTTGTGAGTGAGGTACCGGCTGAATGCCAGTCTGAAAGACGTTCAACCCAGGTGAGGGATTGAAACTGCGCTGATCAGCTGCCAGCCAATCGGCTGCGTCAGTCTGAAAGACGTTCAACCCAGGTGAGGGATTGAAACCAAATTGAAACTTTTGATCTCTGCGGCACTAGTCGTCTGAAAGACGTTCAACCCAGGTGAGGGATTGAAACGTGATCGATGAGGCCGCCAGGCTACCAGAAACGGCGTCTGAAAGACGTTCAACCCAGGTGAGGGATTGAAACACTCATCGAATCCTCCGATCATCTGTTGTTGCTCCTGTCTGAAAGACGTTCAACCCAGGTGAGGGATTGAAACGGTAGCGAACGTTGGCCGGTCGGCAGCGAGCGCTCGGTCTGAAAGACGTTCAACCCAGGTGAGGGATTGAAACTGTTACGGCAATGGATTGTTCGTGGCCGTGGCGGTGTCTGAAAGACGTTCAACCCAGGTGAGGGATTGAAACACGACCCTGGCAAACGCGAAGCTCTAATGGCCATCCGTCTGAAAGACGTTCAACCCAGGTGAGGGATTGAAACTTTGACACTAGCGGGCGAGCAACTCACCCGTTAAGTCTGAAAGACGTTCAACCCAGGTGAGGGATTGAAACACTTCGTCGCCCGCCTTGAGGGTGGCGGTCGCCGAGTCTGAAAGACGTTCAACCCAGGTGAGGGATTGAAACAGCGCCCGCGTGCCGTCGGCCAGCAGATATTGCGGAGTCTGAAAGACGTTCAACCCAGGTGAGGGATTGAAACGCCACAGATCGAGCATGTTGACTGCGCCCGTCTGGTCTGAAAGACGTTCAACCCAGGTGAGGGATTGAAACGATTCGTTCCGGGAGGTACACGATGATCGCATTAGTCTGAAAGACGTTCAACCCAGGTGAGGGATTGAAACTGCAAGGCAGACAGCCGCAGAAGAGAAATTCATCAGTCTGAAAGACGTTCAACCCAGGTGAGGGATTGAAACCCCGGCGTACCCGGCAACCAATGTGCGTGTGCGCTGTCTGAAAGACGTTCAACCCAGGTGAGGGATTGAAACGAGGGGGGCAGCCATAGGCGTACCGCCGCACCGAAGGTCTGAAAGACGTTCAACCCAGGTGAGGGATTGAAACATTGGCATCGACATCTTTTCGGGCG